>Ga0187893_10015422_pt1 | contig 10243 bp, 8 predicted proteins | sample MA1701074metaG_FD_139574 | JGI IMG/M metagenome (GOLD analysis project Ga0187893, IMG submission 139574) | White microbial mat communities from a basaltic lava cave in the Kipuka Kanohina Cave System on the Island of Hawaii, USA - MA170107-4 metaG ... | reverse complement strand
TAGCCTGGCCCCGTACTTTATCGCCGGAGGCACTAAAGCGCATGCCCGCTTTAGAGTCTTTGGCCCTGGTTAAGCATCATTGGGACGATACTTTGGAGATCCAAATTAAAGAGCGCGAGCCATACGGTCTGTGGTGTTTTGGACCAATTAAATACGCCGATTGTTTCTGGTTTGATAGCGGTGGTGTGATTTTTGAGCACGCTACTTATATGGTCAGTAAACCATTTTATCTCGTCTACGATATAAATAATGAGCCGGTACCACTTTTGACTAATATTTTAGATCATGATGCCCTCGCTAATTTGCGGGATATATTCCAGTCTGTCTCAGAGGCAGGTTTGACGGACGGAGAATTTGTTTTAACCGATACGAAATCCCAAGAGGTCACGGTAAATTTTAAAAGTGGACCAAAATTGTATTTTAGTTTAGGCGTTTCGCCGGTCGGGGCAAGCACAGCGCTCAAAGCTTTGCGCCAAGATCCTAAGTTTAAGCGTTTTAGTTACGTAGATTTTCGGATAGAACATCGTATCTATTACAAGTAGATGTTACAATAAGAAAAGGTTATGAAAGTCCATAAAAAAAATGTGTCGCGCTTTATTGCAGACTTGCGTTCGCCTAATTATGCACATGGAGAACTGGTATCCAATTCTAACCTAGAACCAGAGGCGCCGATTAATACCAAAGAGTTAGCTCATATTTTTGAAAAACCCAGCAAGTTGCCATCTTTACGTCAAGAATTAACCAAAGTAACACCTCGCCACTTTAGTTGGCCGCGAATTATCCTTGTAGGTTTTGGACTTATATTGATTATGGGAGTTTTGGGTTTTTTTGCGTCCTATCGTTCCCAAAAAGTTTTAGCTAAATCTGGTACGGATAGTCTCTCTAATTTTCAAGGTGCGTTGAGCCGGCTGGACTCGGTCGGTCTATCTTTGCCGGGTCTAACGGATCTCACCGCTCCGCCTGCGGCTACGCCCGAAGGATTGTACGCAGAAAAAAATTCGGATTTGGGTTATCTCTTGAAATCTTTCTGGCCAGTTTTTCGGGAAAGCGGTAGTGCACTTAAAGATTTTCAGACACTCACGGGGTATTTTATAAATTTAAGCCAAGCTTTGAGTGATTTGAAGAATAACTGGAGCACTTTAGTTTTTAAACAGCAGGGCGGAGAACTGTTAAGTAAATTGGAAAACATTCAAAAAGTCCTTGCCGCTATCAATTATCAAGGCTCACGTTTGTCTGGCCGATCTGCCCAATTAAGCAATTTGGTACCTTTTGATGTGCAAACATATTTACCTTTGCAGATTGAGCTAAATAAATTAGAAGATTTTTTGGGCCATTTTATCGTTTGGCTTAAAGCTAAGGAGGCTCATCATATTCTAGTTTTATTTCACAATCCTTCCGAGTTGCGTCCCGGCGGGGGTTTTGTAGGTAGTTACGCCGATCTTACTTTGCGTGGAGCTAATTTAGAAAATATAGAGGTGCACGACATCAATGATGCAGATCGGGAATTAAATTCCAAACTTATCCCTCCTCAGCCGCTGCAAGCTTTAGTGCGCACTTGGCGCGCGGCAGATGCTAATTGGTTTTTGGACTATAAACTTTCCAGTGAAAAAACAATGGCTATGCTAGAGGCCTCTGATCTTTATAAAAAAGATGGAATTACTTTTGATGGTGTGATTGGTGTGTCCGCCGAGGCGGTAGGCGACCTCCTGGCTTTAACCGGTCCAATTGAACTTAAAGAACGTAAGATTACGTTGAATAATAATAATTTCTTAATTGAAATTCAAAAATCAGTTCAAGCTGGTCAGGCCAAGGGCTCGGCCGATGCTAAGGAAATAATCAAAGAATTTACACCGCTTTTGCTAGAAAAATTACAAACCTTAGAACCAGACAAACAAGACCAAGTTTTTCTTCTTTTGGGTAACTGGTTGGCTAAAAAAGATGTGCTGGCTTATTTTAAGAATCCGGATTTTCAGGCATTTTTTGACTCTTACAATTGGACAGGGCGAGTATATGCCTTACCTTCTGATTTTAATGGTGACTATCTAGCCGTAGTTTCTGCTAACGTGGGTGGTGGTAAAAGTGATTTAGTGATGGATCAAGCGGTAAATCTTATCAGTCAATTGGAAACAGATGGCACAGTAACTAACCATCTTACGGTTACACGCACGCATCAGGGTAGTGCTCAGGGCTATTCTTGGTACGATGCGACGAACGAAGCCTATATGCAGATATTCACTCCGCCTGCCACGCGTTTAACTAGTTTTGAAGGTGGGTTTAAAAAAGACGTGAAAACTCCTTTGGATTATAAAGCCAAGGGTTACTCCGCAGATTCTCTGGTATCCGAGATAGAAGCCAGCCTTAAAGATTATGTAGGCCTCCCGCTAGTCAAAAGCTTTGAAGAGTCGGGTAAGAATGTTTTTGGTGCTTGGTCACGCGTAAAGCCTGGGACAAAGATTAACTTAGTCTACGACTACGAACGTAAACTTTTTGCGCCACCCAAACCGGGGGCAGTATATCAATTTGTATTTGAAAAACAACCGGGCAGTCAAAGCGCCTATCATTTCCAAATTAATGCGCCTACCGGTTTTCGTTGGCAGGAGACAGGTTTGCCTATATTTGAATACGACACTAAAGATCCGCCGGGTCGCTTGCTGATCAATCTAACCTTAGCCGAAATTTAGATGGATTATTACTCCACCTTGCTGGTCGGAGTAAGCCAAGCTAGTATGTAACGATGTCCGAAAAATCTATTCGGAATTTTGTAATCATCGCCCACATTGATCACGGCAAATCCACCCTTGCGGATCGGATGCTTGAGGTTACAGGCACGGTAGAGGCACGGCGGATGCGGCCGCAATATTTGGATCAATTGGAGTTAGAACGGGAACGGGGTATCACTATCAAAATGGCGCCGGTTCGGATGCGTTGGCAGAATTGCGAATTAAATCTAATCGATACGCCGGGGCATTCCGATTTTGCCTATGAAGTTTCCCGAGCTTTGGCGGCCGTGGAGGGCGCCATACTTTTAGTTGATATTACAAAAGGCATTCAAGCTCAAACTCTCTCTAATTTGCGCGCCGCGCGCGCCGCGGGGCTCACTATCTTGGGTGCAGTCAATAAAATTGATCTGAATTTACCTCAAGTAGAAAAAGTAGTGCAAGCCGTGGCCGATTTATTAGAAGTTCCATTCACGGAGATTTTTAGGATTTCTGGCAAAACTGGCTTAGGCGTGGAAGAACTTCTAGATTCGGTTGTGCGTAAGGTGCCGCCGCCGCGCGTAACCGGCAGAGAGTCCCAAGCTTTAATTTTTGACTCGCTCTATGACGAGCATAAAGGCATTCTTGCTTTTGTGCGTTTGATGAGCGGAGGGTTACACGCCTCTAAGGAGATAGCTTCTGCCGCAACTGGGGCAAAATTTAAAATTAAAGAAATAGGCGGATTTTTTCCGGAATTGCGTGCAGTCAAAGAACTTGCTCCCGGTGAAATTGGCTATGTGGCTACAGGGCTCAAAGAACCAGATTTAGTGAAAATCGGCGATGCTCTAGTTGAACCCGGTGTAGACATGGCGCCCCTTGCCGGCTATCGTGAACCTGCGCCAGTAGTTTTTATTTCTTTTTATCCGGATAGCGGCACGGAATTTGATGATTTAAAATTAGGTTTAGCTAAATTACGTTTGAGTGATCCGGCGCTATACGTAGAACCGGAATCCAACGAAGCTTTAGGCCGCGGACTAAAAGTTGGTTTTTTGGGGCAACTTCACTTTGAAATTACGACCAGTCGTTTGCAGGACGAATTTAATTTAAATTTTCTAACCAGCTTCCCTTCGGTGGCTTATCGGGTGGAAGAGGCCGGTAAGACCTATGTAATTCGCCAAGCTAAAGATTTGCCCGATCGGCCGGAGGCAGTTTTTCAACCCATGATTCGGTTAGAGGTTTTAGCGCCATCTATATATTTAAACCAGGTGATGAGTCTAGCTAACACCTTTGATTTTGATGTAGAGGATATTCAAACTTTAGGGGAGAGTACGCGTTTGGTTGGCCGTATGCCGCTCGCCGAACTTATCCGTGATTTTGACGATACTCTGAAATCAATTACCGCTGGTTTCGCTTCTTTTAACTACGAACTTATTGAACCGGAGCGAGCGGAAGTAGCCAAATTAGAGATTTTAATCGCCGGGGATATAGTAGAAGCCTTAACTCGAGTTGTCCCTCTCCGCGACATAGAGAAGGAAGCGCGGGTGGGGGTGGAAAAATTAAAAAATCTTTTGCCTAAACAACAATTTACCCAAGCGATTCAGGCTAAGGTAGGGGGTAGAATTATTGCTCGCGAAACCATAGCCGCTATGCGTAAAGACGTTACTGGCTATCTTTATGGGGGCGATCGGAGTCGCAAGATGAAACTATGGAAAAAACAGCAACGCGGTAAGGAGCGCCTGAAATCTCAAGCGAAGGTACATGTACCGGTGGAGGTATTTAGAGAAATTCTCAAGAAGTAGCTTGTTCCACCTTTGATTTTAAATTGAACCCTTAGTATCCTAGAGGGGTGCCTATTATTAGTATTTTTGTGGCTACACTTCTTGCCTTTTTTCTGACCTCTCAGGTTTATTCCACTTTAGTGCGTGGGCATTCTCTAAAGAAATCTGTAACTGAAGTAGAAGAAAAATTAGACAAGGTAAAGTTGGAACAGGCAAAGCTTAGCGCCGATTTGGATTATTATTCAGATGCCCGCAATTTTGAAAAGCGTCTACGCACTCTTTTTAATTACCGCGCACCGGGCGAGCAAATGATTATCGTAGTACCACCGCATTCTACTACTTCCACAACTTCTACCGAGCCTTAATTTATATTTATGCAATCATCTAAGCGTTATTGGTATTTTGCTGGATTTTTAGGTCTACTAATCGTGGGCTTATTAGTTTTTACTTTTGCTTCGCGAGGTTATTATCCGGTACTTATGGTAAATGGTACGTTAATCAGTAACGGTAAGTTTAAACAAGATTTCCAAGCCGATTCTTTTTATTATCTAAACCAATTAAAAACTTATCACCCCGAGGAAGCGGAGGCTGTAGTTATTCCTACTTTAGATCTGGAAGCTTCGGTATTGAATCGGATCGTAGAGAATGTATTGGTTAGGGAGGAAGCTCAGAAAGAATTCGGCACAGATTTAGATGTTTTGGTGGCAGACAAGTTAACTCGCTTTAATAACGATATAGCTTTTCAGGGTGCCGCGGAGTCTCTGTACGGTTTGCCTTTTGCTGACTTCAGAGAGCGAGTTCTAGTGCCTCAAGCCCAGCGCGACGTTTTAAGCGGGCGTTTGTTTCTTAGAGGAGAAAAAATAGAAGACTGGCTACTTAAAGCTAAAGCTCAGGCCAAAATTAGAATTTTCGCCGGAGATTTTTATTGGGACGGCAAAGCGATTCGTTTAACTAGTGAAGATAAAAAATCGTAAACTGATTGCCAATTTGGAGTGAGCTCGGTAGGATAAGAACTATTGCGGGTATCGTATAACGGCATTATGTGACCTTCCCAAGGTTAAGACACGGGTTCGACTCCCGTTACCCGCTCCAAAAATTGACACTACCCTAGGCTGTGTTAAGTTCTCGGTAGATCGTTAACTTCATTACTAACCACTAACCAGAAACGAGGTGATTTTCTTTGGATAAAGTAGCTTATCGCAACCAATTGCTGGAATTTGCTTTAAGTAATCCGGCCCGCTTTAATACCGCTCGTTCGGTAGATGTATGGCTGGTAATTGCCGAGGTATTTTTTGTGGAAGATGCAGCTTTCAGTAGTGGTAATAGGGATGCCAAGCAGGCTGCCGGATCGTTGTTGAATAATTTTCCTAAAGCCCTAGCGCGGTGTTTGGTTCAACAAGTTTCTCTATGCGACAAAAAGCGTGGAGCAAAACTAGCTAGATTTGATCTGGATGGAATGCTTACTTACTGGCAATTTGTTAATTTTTTGGAGATTGCATTTTTTGCACTGTTAACATCGGGTGTCGGATTTCGTGTATTCTTGCTTCGTAGCTCTTACCAGACTTTTTTCCGTAAGAATAGAAAAAAGAAATAGGCTCTGTTTTCAAACAGAGCCTATATTTATTTCTTCTTTTTCAAGAGACTTAATACAAATATAGCCGCAGCAATTGTGACCACCGTCGGGCCCAATTGCCAGCCGTAGTAGCTGGAGGTAATAAAGCCTAAACCGACGGAAACAATACTTACTAATACCGACATAGTTAAAAAGCTTTTAAGTTGGTGGGTAAGTTGTCGACTTACGGCCGCTGGGATAATAATCAATGAACCCATAAGTAAGGCACCCAAGAATTGAAGACCCAAGATCACGGTGCCGCTAAAAGCTAAGAGGTAGAAAAGATTGAGCCATTTGATGCGCACGCCTGCAGTACGTGCCAAGTCCGGCGAGAACAGAGCAAGTATCAATTGATGACGATAGCGGATCAGAAATCCGATAATTACCACCGCCAAAAGTAGATGAATCAAAAAATTATGTAAAGATAGTGCCTGGAAATTGCCGAAGAGTGCCTCTTCTAATTCTGCACTGGGAGTGACTAAAGCGCCGATTGCTAAAGAAGCAGAAAAGATAACGCCCACCGCAGTCTCTGTAGCTAGATTAGTTTTTTGTTCCAAATTCCAAATCAGTAATGTACCGATTAAAAGTGCGGTGGCGCCACCCAGGAGAGGATTTAGATGCATAAGCAAGGCGATGCCTATACCGGGTAAGGCAATATGGGAGACTGCATCACCCGCGAGCGTCATACGTTTCATCAGTGCAAAACTGCCAATCAAGCCTGCTGTAATAGCGGAGACGAAAGCAAGTAAAATAGAAAAAAGTTCGCTATTTATCATGTTGATGCAAGGTATGGAAAAACTTTTGGCGTGCGCCATATAGTTTTTCTAAAGTTTCGGGGGTAAGCGCTTCGTGGGGTGGACCTAAACAAACCTTGGTGCGATTAATGCAGAGTACGTGGGTAGCGTATTGATAGACCACACTTAGATCGTGGGAGACTAAGATTAGGCTTACGCCATATTCATCCTGCAGACGATGCAAAAGATTGTAGACCTGTTCTTCGCCTCGCTCATCAATACTGGCGGTGGGTTCATCCAAAATAAGAACTTGAGGTTGACCGAGTAGTGCCAAAGCTATTAAGGCACGCTGGAATTGACCGCCGGAGAGATGACCGATTGGAGTTTCTAGGAAGCTTTTAGAAATTTCCGCTGCTTTAATTACGTGTTGGATTGCTAGCGCGGGTTCTTTCAGTATTTGAGCTTTAGCCTCTAAAAGATTCCGTAAATTCAAAGGTAAATGTTTTTCCGCATCAATCTTTTGGGGTATGTAACCCACCCGTATATTGGGAGCCCAATCAATCTCTCCCTTATAACGCAACATGCCCAAGAGGGCTTTAAGCAGTACGGTTTTACCCGCGCCATTGGGACCAACAATGGCTAAATTTTCGCCCGCCTTAAGTTCAAAGTTAATATCTTCTAAAACTGTTTCATCGTCAAAGCTGACAGATAAGTTGGAGACTGACAATAAATGTTCCATTTAGATTTAATTTTAAGTTATATTTCGCATTATTAAAAGCAGAAAAAACACCTCGCTATATAATGCAACACGCAGTAAGTCAATATTTGCTCCTACACCTCCGCGAGCATACAATAGTAAATAATGACCGGTTCCAACGTAGAACAAATTAAAGAAAAGTTGGACATAGTGGAGTTTTTGAAGGGTTATATCCGGCTCCAGCCGGCGGGCAAGAATTTTAAAGCTCTCTGTCCCTTCCATAACGAGAAAAGTCCATCTTTTATGATTTCGCCGGAGCGGCAAACTTGGCACTGCTTTGGCTGTGCCTTGGGCGGCGACATTTTTGCATTCTTGATGCGCTATGAAAATTTGGAGTTTGGTGAAGCTATGCGTCTCTTGGCAGAGAAGGCGGGCGTCGATCTTAAATTTTCTAATTCTCCCGACTATAAATTTTCTGGTCTTTTGTATGAAATAAACGATGCAGCTACGAAATTTTTTGTATCTAAACTTGCGGAAGCCGCAGTGTCCTCCGCTTATCTTAAAAGTCGCGGACTTTTAGACGAGACAATTCACGAATTTGAAATTGGTTGGTCGTCGAATGAACCCGAAGCCTTAAATCTGCATCTTTTAAATTTAGGTTACGCGCCACCGGATATTGTGCGGGCGGGCTTGGCTTTTAAAAGCGAACGTGGTTTTCAATTGGATCGTTTTCGGGGGCGCCTGATGTTTCCGATCCACAACCATTTAGGTAAGGTAGTGGGTTTTACTGGGCGGATTCTCCCCGAGCTAGATACGGGCCAGATGGGTAAGTATGTGAATAGTCCGGAGACGCCCATTTTTAATAAATCTAAATTACTTTACGGTTTTTGGAAATCCAAGAATGCGATTCGGGAGGCAAATGAAGTGTTTTTAGTGGAGGGCCAAATGGATTTTCTGATGAGCTATCAAGCGGGTATTAAAAACGTAGTGGCTAGTTCCGGCACAGCTTTAACCGCGGAACATCTTTTAGCTATGCGCCGACTTACCGACCAGATGGTTATTAACTTTGATAGTGACGAGGCGGGTATGGCAGCAGGGGAACGCGCCATTGACTTGGCCCAAGCCCACGACTATACTGTGCGCATAGTGCTCCTTGGTTCCGCCAAGGACCCGGCCGAAGCAATCCAGAAAGACCCCGTGTCTTTTCTAAAATTATATAAAGAGGCTCGGCCGGCCCCAGAGTTTTACTTCGAAAGGTATTTAGCGCAATTCGCGTCGCTTAGCCCAGCGGATTTACTCCGTGCTAGCGGTTTTAAGAAAAACCTTCGTATCGTCTTGGGGAAAATAAAGAATATGACTAGCCCCGTGGAACAGAGTGGCTGGCTCCGGGAATTGGGTCGGCGGACGGGTATAGAAGAAAATGCCCTGCGAGAAGAAGAAGCTAAAACTTTTGGCAGTGTGCCTAAACCAGAGCTGGTTAAGGAAAATTTTTCTCTCGCACCAGCGCCTACAACAGAAGAGATTCCAACACGGAGAGAATTTTTAAGTCAGCATCTTTTGGCGGCATGTATTACGGCAAATGATTTTAGTATATTAGAAGAAAGCTTGCCGCATCTTACTCCCAGCTATGTGCCGTTGGTAGAACTTTTGAAATCGGGTGTGCGCAAGTCGGCGGATAAAAAATTAGACGAATTGATAAATAAAATTGTGCTCCAAGCAGGACAAGTTTCAGGAGAAGATATGGCCAAGCTGAAAGAGTTTTTAATGCAAGAATATCTCAAAGAAAAACGTGCCGAGCTTACCCGCGCCCTAAAACAGGCGGAGGTCTCCGGTGACGAAGCTGCAATGCAAGTAGCCTTAGAAAAACTTAATTCCTTACGTTAATTTTTTAATCCTATGCCAATCAAAAAGAAATCTAAGCTTATTAAAAAGTCTAAAAAATCAAAGCATGCAAAGCCTGCGCGAAAAAAGAATTTAAAGATTAAGCGAGGCAAGGCTAGTGCCAAGAAAACTGTCTCTAAAAAAGAAGCGGCGCATTTTAAGATAAACGAAGATGCATTGGCCGAGCTAATCGAAAAGGGGCGCCCGCGCGGTTTTGTAACGGATACCGAGATTTTGTATTACTTCCCCAAAATTGAAGAGGAAGTGAAGTTTTTGGACCAAATTTATGACCGTTTAGAGCAAGCCAATATTAAAGTTATCGAAACGGGCGGTTTAATTGAGGTATCCAAAGAAGACGAGATCAGCCAAAAAGAATTGGAGGGCGCATTAACTTTTGAGGGTGACTTACCGGATGCAGTGCAGGTTTATCTTAAAGAAATCGGCCGCACCGCACTTTTAACTAAAGATGAAGAGCGCGAACTCGCCAAGCGTTCAGAAAAAGGAGATGAAGAAGCGCGTCAACGATTAATGAAAGCTAACTTGCGCTTGGTGGTTTCTATCGCTAAGCGTTACATTAACCGCACGCCTAATTTAGGCATATTGGATTTAATCCAAGAAGGTAACATTGGCCTCTCTCGGGCAGTAGAAAAATTTGACTATCGCCGCGGTTTTAAATTTTCCACTTACGCTACTTGGTGGATTCGGCAGGCGATCACCCGCGCCTTAGCCGATTTTTCGCGGACTATTCGTATTCCGGTGCACATGGTGGAGACCATATCTAAATACACCCAAGTACGCCGCCAATTAATTCAAGAACTTGGCCGCGACCCTTTGCCAGAAGAGAT
>Ga0187893_10015420_pt1 | contig 10246 bp, 6 predicted proteins | sample MA1701074metaG_FD_139574 | JGI IMG/M metagenome (GOLD analysis project Ga0187893, IMG submission 139574) | White microbial mat communities from a basaltic lava cave in the Kipuka Kanohina Cave System on the Island of Hawaii, USA - MA170107-4 metaG ... | reverse complement strand
TCGGCGTCGCCCACGCTGTCCATGGCGGCGACGCGCGCGGGGATGATCCTGGGTACCGCCGCGTACATGAGTCCGGAGCAGGCGCGGGGCGGCCCCACCGACCGCCGCGCGGATATCTGGTCGTTTGGCGTGGTGTTTTTCGAGATGCTCACGGGCCAGCAGCCCTTTGCGGGCGACAGTGTGTCAGACACGCTGGCCGCGGTACTGCGCGACGAGATCCCGCTGGACAAGCTGCCCGCGACCACGCCTCACCACATTCGCAAGCTGCTGCGGCGTTGCCTGGAACGCGACCGCAAGCGGCGGCTGCGCGATATCGGTGAAGCGCGCGTGGCGATCGAAGAGTATCTGGCGAGCCCGGCCGACGCGTCGGTGCTGATGAGCGCGGTGTCGGTTGAGGCTCCCGCGGCATGGCGGCGACTGCTGCCCTGGGCCGTGGCGGGCGCAATGACCGTGGCGTTTGCCGTCGCACTCGTGCTTCTTCTGCGGACCCCTCCGCCGCCGGCCGCGGAAGTTTCCCGCTTCGAAGTGGATTTGGGGCCGGGAGCATTCCAGGGAGCGCGGTCGGGGAGCCGGGTGACGATTTCGCCTGACGGGCGCAAGGTGGTGTTCCTTGCCCAGCGGCCGGGAGCGCAAAATCCGCAACTTTATCTGCGCAGCATGGACAACCTCGAGGTTCATGCGCTGCCGGGTACGGAGGCCAGCCACCAGCCGTTTTTTTCGCCCGACAGCCAGTGGCTGGGCTTCAGTGCAGATGGCAAACTGAAGAAGGTCTCGTTGACCGGCGGCTTGCCTGTGACGCTGTGCGAAGTTTCTTCCGCCAGGGGCACGGCGGCTACCTGGGGCGATGGGTACGTCTTCTTTGTGCAGGATGGAAAACTCAATCGCGTCCCGGAGGGCGGTGGCGTTCCCGAACTCGTAGCCGAGCCTGACGCCAGCAAAGGGAACTTCGTCTGGGTAGCCGCCCTGCCCGGAGGCCGCGGTGTGCTGGCGGTGATCGCGGGAAGCAATCAATTCAACATCGATCTGGTGACTCTGGAGGGAGGCAAGCAGGAACGGCTGATTGAGGGCGGAAGCTGGCCGCGCTATTTGGCCTCCGGTCACATCCTCTACGCCCAGTATTCTTCCGGCGGAGACCTCGCCGGGTTCACCGGCGGCCTGCTGGCGGTTCCTTTCGACCTAAGGTCGCTGAAGCGCACCGGCTCGCCGATCCCGATCATGGAGGGAGTGTATACGGGTACCGGCGGCGCCGGTTTCTACGACGTTTCCAGCGAGGGGACGTTGGTGTACCGTCCGGGGGCTCCGCAGCAAGGCGGCCGGGAACTCGCCTGGCTCGACCGCAGCGGCAAGATGGAAACGCTCTCCGCGGCGCCGCGCGCCTTTCGCAACCCCGCGGTTTCGCCCGATGGGACCCGAGTGGCGGTGGCGGTGGCCGGCCCGCCGCAGGATATTCACGTTTACGACTTGAAGCGTGGCACGCTGCAACGGCTTACGTTTACAGGAGCCAACAATAATCCAGTGTTTACGCCGGATGGCGCGCGCGTGATCTATTCCTCGGCCCCGGAAGGCAATAGTCCCGTCAACCAGTGGTGGACGGCGGCGGACGGGAGCGGGTCGCCTGAACGCTTGACAACGTCTGAGTTTGCCCAGATTCCAAACTCGGTATCGCCCGATGGCAAGTGGCTGCTCTTCACCGAGCGTAGCCGCGACGCGTTCTCGGACCTCCTGGTGCTGCCGCTGCAGGCCGAACGCAAGCCGCAGGTATTCCTAAAGACTCCTTTTGCGGAATACTCGGCGCGTTTTTCGCAGGACGGCAAATGGATCGCCTACACCTCCAACGAATCAGGAAGAGAGGAAATCTATGTGCAGGCTTTTCCGGGGCCGGGAGGAAAGGTGCCGATTTCCACCGACGGTGGCAGCAGTCCGCAGTGGTCGCGCGATGGCAAGCGTATTTTCTACATCTTGAGAGATGCGTTGATGGTGGTGGACGTCAGCCCGCAACCCCCATTCCGTGCAGGCACGCCGCGCCTGCTGGCAGAAAGGCTGCGCGTCAGCGAATTTCTGGCGCGCAATTGGGACGTTGCGCCCGATGGCCGGGTCTTTCTGGTGCGGCGCCCGGAAACTGATCAGCAGGAAGCGCCAGAACTCCGCGTGGTGCAGAATTTCCTCACTGAAGTGAAGCGCCGCTTGCCTGCGAACAAATAGCCGACGATCAGCGGCGCCATAAGCGCGAGGCCGAGCGCGGGCCAAGGTAGCCGTTGTGCGTCAACGTACCACGTCACCGGGGGTTACAGGGCACTGGGTTCCAGGTTGAATGATGATGCTCTCCTCAATGAAGTGCTCTGTGAGAACTGAGTCCACGAAGCGGAACCGAGCGCCGATACTACACCGTCTGCGCAACTAACAACCAGCGTTGTCCGTCGTCCAATGGGGGAATGCGGTTGTGGGTTGGGAGTGTGCTTGGCTGCGGATTGAGTCTGCGAAGTGTGTGTGCGAAACTGCACGCTTTCAACGGTACAACCTGGGAAGCCTTTTCAGTTTGGAGGACCGGAATGAGTCTGCGAGCGTGGATGAGTCGTGGGGCGTGGGTGGTGGCGCTGGCTGCTGGCGTAAGCGCGGGCGTGGCGCTTGGCTCCCTTCAGGCAGCGGCGCAGGAAGCGGCGGCGGCGCAAGACAAAGGAAAGGAAAAAAAGAAACCGGATTTGCCGTTGGAGCCGACGCGCAAGATCGAATTCATCACCGATGAGGCCACGTGGCTCTCTCTCGACGTGTCGCCGGACGGCAAAACCATCGTATTCGAGCTGCTGGGCGATTTGTATACGCTGCCAATGGAAGGCGGCGAGGCGAAGCGCATCACCGAAGGCATGGCCATGGATTCGCAGCCACGCTATTCCCCGGACGGCAAGTGGATCGCGTTCATCAGCGATCGTGACGGCGGCGACAATGTGTGGATCGCGAAGGCCGATGGCACCGAGCCGAAGAAGTTGAGCAAGGAGACTCGTGTTGGTTTGCGCTCGCCCATCTGGACCCAGGACAGCCAGTACGTGGTGGTGACCAAGCTGCTGCAAGGCGCGAATTTCTGGATGTATCACATCCTCGGCGGGGCAGGGATCAACATGACGCCGCCACGTCCGGCCCCCGCGGGCGCGCCGGGAGGCGGAGGAGCGGCCACGCCGGTGCGGCAAGGCGCGGCATTTTCTCCCGACAACCGCTACCTCTATTTCGCGCAGAAGCCGGGCGGCACCAGCGTGTATAACCAGATGAATTTCGGCTGGCAGATTGCTCGGCGCGACATGGAAAGCGGCGACATAGACGTCATCACGCAAGCCGACCAGGGAGCCATCCGGCCTTTGATCTCGCCGGACGGCAGGTGGCTGGTGTATGGCACGCGATACGAAGCGCAAACCGGGTTGCGCATTCGCAATCTGGACAGCGGAGAAGACCGCTGGCTGAAATATCCAATCCAACGCGACGATATGGAGTCTGGCGGCTCGCGCGACCTGCTGCCAGGCTACGCCTTCACGCCGGACGGGCGCGAAGTGGTGGTGACGTACAACGGCAAGATCAACCGCGTGCGCGTGGACAATGGCGAGTCGCGTGAGGTGCCGTTCACTGCCAAGGTGGCCCTGGACCTGGGGCCGTTGACCAGCTTTCAGCGGCGCGTGGCCGAAGGGCCGGTGCGCTCGCGCCTGATTCAGGATCCGAAGCAGTCGCCGGACGGAAAGCGGCTGGCATTCTCCGCGATGACCAAGCTGTATGTGATGGACATCCCCGGCGGCACCCCCCGGCGGCTGACGAGTGAGAATGCCTATGAGTTCAAGCCGGTTTGGTCGCCCGACGGGCGGTGGGTCGCGTACGTGACGTGGGATTACGAGGGCAACGGGCACATCTGGAAGATGCGTGCCGATGGTTCCGGCCACCCGCAGAAGCTGACCAGCACCGCGGCGTTTTATACGGATCTGGCCGTATCGCCCGACGGCGAGCGAATCGTGGCGCGGCGCGGCAACGCGTGGATGCGCGCGCAAACGGAAAGCGAGTTCGGCGGGCTGCGCGTGCCGCTGGATCTGGTGTGGCTGCCCGCCTCGGGTGGCGAGGTGAAGCTGATTGTGCCGGCGCGCGGGCGCGGCACGCCGCACTTCTCCAAGGAAAGCGACCGCGTCTATTTCTATTCCAACGATGGGATCCTCTCGATGCGCTACGACGGCACGGACCGGCGCACGCACGTGAAAATCACCAGCCGGCCGGCGCCGGGGCAGATGCAGCCACCATCGGCGTTCGATGCCGCGATTTCGCCGGACGGGCGCTGGGCCATGGCCAACGTGCTGAATGAGATTTTCGTCGTGGCAGTGCCGGCGGTTGGCGGCGCGGAAGCGCCCGCCGTGAATGTGCATAGCGCCTCGGTGCCGGCCGTGCAGCTTACGGACATCGGCGCGGATTCCTTTGCGTGGGCTGATGGCGGCAAGACGCTGACGTGGGCCGTGGGGTCGACGTTCTTCCGGCGGCCGTTCGATTCCATCGAGTTCGAGCCGCCCAAGAAGGAAGAGGAGAAGAAGGAAGGCGAGGCGGCAAAAGGTGAAGAAGCGAAGAAAGATGAGGCGAAGCCCGACGCCGCAAAGCAAGAAGGCGAGAAGAAGGCGGAAGAAAAGAAAAAGGAAGAGAAGAAGCCCAAGGAAGCAGACAAGGGCGTGGAATCCTTCGAAGTGGTGCTGGAGTTTCCGCGGGCCAAGCCGCAAGGAACGGTGGTGCTGCGCGGGGCGACGGTCATCACCATGAAAGGCGAGGAGACCATCGCCAACGCCGACGTGGTGGTGACGGATAACCGCATCGCGGCTGTCGGCACGCGCGGCAAGGTGAGCCTGCCGGCGGGCGCGAAAATCATCGACGTGCGCGGCGCGTACATCGTGCCCGGGTTCATGGATACGCATGCGCATTACGAGATGCGCACACGCGGCGTGCTGGAAACGCACAATTGGAGTTACTTAGCGAACCTGGCCTACGGCGTGACCGCTGGGCTCGACGTACAGACTTCGACCAACGACTACCTGACCTACACCGACCTGGTGGAAGCGGGGATGATGATCGGGCCGCGGTCGTTCTCCACCGGGCCGGGCGTGTTCGGCTTCACCGATTTTCAAACGCCGGAAGCGGCCAAGTTCTATCTGGAGAAGTACAAGAAGTACTACCGCAACGACAACATCAAGTCGTACGTGGTGGGCAACCGGAAGCAGCGGCAGTTTGTGCAGCAGGCCGCGAAAGAACTGGAGCTGACGGTCACCACCGAAGGTGCGCTCGACTTGCGGCTCGACATCACACACGCCATCGACGGCTTCGGAGGCAACGAGCACTCGCTGCCCATCGTGCCGCTGTACAAGGATGTGGTGGAGCTGTTCGCGCAGTCGAAGACTTCGTACACGCCGACGCTGCTGGTGCTCTACGGCGGGCCGTGGGCGGAGAATCACTACTATCAGACCACCGAAGTACACGACGATGCGAAGCTGGCGCGGTTCACGCCGCATAATGCGCTGGACGACAAAACGCTGCGGCGTCCGTGGTTCCGCGCAAGCGAGCACTCGTTTGCCAAGACCGCGGCGCAGGCTGCAAAAATTCAGCGTGCCGGCGGGCGCATCGGCGTTGGCGGACACGGTCAATTGCAGGGTTTGGGCTTTCATTGGGAAATGTGGTCACTGGCCGCCGGTGGCATGACGCCGCGCGAAGTGCTCAAAGCCGCGACCATCGATGGCGCGGAGCTTGTCGGCCTGAAGCAGGATTTGGGCAGCATCGAGCCGGGCAAGCTGGCGGATTTGGTGGTGCTGGAGAAGAACCCGCTCGACGACATCCGCAACACCAATACGATTCGCTACGTGATGAAGAACGGCGAACTCTTCCTGGGCGACACGCTCAAGCAGTTGTGGCCCGTGGAGAAGAATTTGCCGCCGCTGTGGTGGTGGAAAGACCCAACGGGGATGACCAAGACGGCGCTGCCGTAGCGTCCTCCAGGTTTAGCTCCTCAGGCGCTTGCGAGCCGGTTCGAGCGGGCAAGGAATCCGCTGCTGGAATGGCGTCTTATTGACAGCGCCTTGTGCGGCCCTTGGGATACCCCCTCGAAGACATGACAAAAGGTTGAATATTAATTGTCCGATGCCGGCTCTGCGTCGGCTGGGGCTGGCAGGCAAGCCGCTGACACGTAGGCCAATCCGTTCCAACGCAAATCGATCCGGACGATGTCGAACTCCGTTTGATGGCGCGGAAGTTCTCGCAGCGATAGTCCCTGGGAGTCGCGCGCGATCCAATATTGGTGGTCTTCGCGAAGCTCCACAACCAACGATTTGAACTTGCTCTTGCGATTGGCTTCGGCGATCTTCGCTTCCTTCTTTCTTATTTTGTCGGGCGGAAGTCTATGGAAGTCCGGCATGGCCAGCCGTGCTGTGAACGTGTGCTTCCCCGGATTGAACAGCATCCAAAACGGTTGATGGAAAGGACGAACCTGCGCCTCGCCGCAGAACAACGTGTAGCGATCTGAATAAAGCCCAGTGTATGGGCTAAGCTCGCCGACAGGGGTGAAGAACACTTGAGGGGGGCCCTTGTAGGGCGGCGGCTGCAAGTCCCGGAGAACCGCGAGTTCGACCGTAGCCGGCCCGTTGAAATATGCCATGCCCCGAGTCCCCACTGGATACACCGCTTCATGTCCTTTGGTGAACAACAAGGTCGGCGCAAACAGTGCTCCGAGAGGGTGAAGCACCAACAGCGTTGCGGTCGCCGTCTTGGACATGTCACCCGGTTCTGCGCGGGCTGCCATGTCTGCGGGCTTCTTGGTTTGCGAGTTCGTGTGACGCAGTGGCGCCGTTTTGCCCCCTGGCAGAACCACATCATGGATGGCTACGCTTACTTGGCCATGCTTTGACGGCCGGCGGGGGCGGCGAACCTCCACCACTGTGCCGGAGACGACGGTACCCTGCGGAACGACAATCCATCCATCGATGCGAAGCGGATAGCGGGTCTTGAACTGTACCGGATCGCCGCCCTTGGCTGTCGCAGAGGAAAGTCCCGACACCAACTCCAGCGTGAGAGGGGTTCCCTCGGGGACAGTGACCGCTTCTGTGGACCCTTGGACAGCTTGTGCCGCTTGTTCCTTTTCCTGAGGGCTGCTTTGTCTGGCCGCGGCTTGCGCAGGTATTCGCGCGGGCCACAAGAACAGGAGGAGTACGGCCAAGAAGAGGGTGCAAGGATCGCGACGGCTGTGCTTCCTCATTCCCATGGCGAGTCCCCTTGCTAGGGACATACAAGGGACTTCACTCAATCCGACAGGTTATCCCGGTTAGTAGACAGTACGACCGCCGTGGGCAGGTGTCAAGACCGCGCCGCTGTGGTTGCTGGTGCCCTAGCGGGGCCAGAGCCAGCCGAAGGTGCCGCCGGTGAGCAGCGCGTAGATGAAGCCGTCAAAGATGTGCCGCGCCGTTGTGCCCCAGCGCTGGCCTTTCCAGATGGAGTCGGGAATGCATCCCATGGCGTAGCCGAGGAACGCCGCGGTCCCCGCGATGCGAAATACCGCCAGATACTGCGCACCCGGGCCCAGCACGCGGCCGGTGAGATAGGCGACGAACACGCCCATTAGCAGGCAAAAAAGGATCCACTGCCCGAGAAACTTGCCCATGTTGGGCGCGCCGCTGGGAATCACGTTGAGCAGACCGACGGGGCCGGCCTTGAGCTTGTCCATCATTTCCGGCGTGCCCATCTCCTTGTGGCTGGCGCAATGTGGAAAGTGGTAGTTGCCGGGCTGCACCCCTGCCGCGCGCATGGCCGCCACGATTTTTTCTTCGTCGGGCAGCTTCTGATAGTCGGCGCGATGGAACGGCAGCACCATGTGCAGAATCGAGCTGGCAATGAACACGAAGACCGCAGAAAGCAGAATCGGGAGCCACAACGCCGTGAGTTCTACCATCTGGTTGAGCCTCCTTTGAAATGACCACGCCGGCCACGGGGCAAAGCTCTCGCGAACCGGAGTCTACTTCTTCTTGCGTGACGATTTAGCCGCCGGCTTGGAAGCCGCGGCAGGAGCCGGCCTCGCGGTCGCGGCGCCGGCGCGAAACACGCGAATGCGCGCGATGCGCGCGTTCTGCTTGATTTGCAGACGCACAGCATCCACAGTGAGCAGCGTTTCCAGCGACGCAACGCGGCCACGCAGATAGAACGGGGCATGGGTGGCGCCGGCGCGAATCAAGCGGTCGTCAGGCTCGATGTAACCAAACTCGTCGTCGGCGAGCTCGACGGTTTCGTTGAACTCGACGAAGTAAGAGCCGCGGCCCAGATCCCACCAGTGGTACTTGTCTTCCATGTTGCGGCGTTGCGCGGCGATGGGCAGCTTGCCCGCGGCGGAGTATTCGCTGCCGCCAAAGTCCACGCGGCCGACGGGATCAATCGAGTGGACGCTCTTCACCGTGAGATCCACGGTGAAGCCGTGCACCTGATGCTTGGGGCTGATCATTCCGCTGACCCGCAGCGCGATTTCCTTGCCGGGCACTGGTTCCATGAAGGGGCTCCTCAGAACGGTGAGGGGAATATATCAGAAGTAAGGAAACGGGGAGGTGAGGAAAATGCAGAACTCAGAACGCACAACTATGAACGAAGAACCAGTCGCCAGGTGACAGTCAGCCAATGGTTTTGTCTTTGGAGTAGCAGACGGATTCGAGGTTGCACTCCGCGCAATTAGGCTTGCGCGCCGCGCAGACGCGGCGGCCGTGCCAGATGATCTGGTGCGAGAACTGAATCCAGCGGTCCTGCGGAATTACCTGCATCAAGTCCCGTTCGACTTTCTTGGGGTCGTCTTGCTTGGTCAGGTCGAGGCGCTTCGAGAGGCGGAGCATGTGCGTATCCACCACAACACCGGAGGCGATGCCGTAGGCAGTGCCGAGCACGACGTTGGCCGTCTTGCGCGCCACGCCGGGCAGGGTGAGCAGCTCCTCCATGCTCCGCGGCACTTGCCCACCGAAGTCTTCGACCAGCTTCTTGCTGGCGCCAATGATGGACTTGGTCTTGTTGCGAAAAAAACCGGTGGAGCGGATTTCGCTTTCGATGTCGCGCGGGTTGGCGTAGGTAAAGTCGACAGGCGCGGGATACTTGGCGAAAAGTCCAGGCGTCACCATGTTGACGCGCACATCGGTGCACTGTGCGGAAAGAATCGTCGCGACGAGCAGTTGAAAGGCGTTGCGGTGGCGCAGCTCGCAGGTCGCGGCAGGGTAAGCCTTGTCGAGCCCGGCCAGTATGGAGCGAATGCGACGCGGGTCAGTGCCGCGCGTGCGGCCGGGTGCTTTCTTCTTGCGCGACGGCTTTTTCGGTCGAGGCATGCGAGCGAAGACTATAGCAACGGGCGGCGAGCGGCGCAAAAGCTGTTCCCGACAACGCAAGGAAAACTAAACTTGACAGATACCCCCTAGGGGTATATGCTGTCCGCGACATCAGAAGGAGAAGGGAATGAAGCAGGGGCGAAAGGCGGCTGGAGTGGACGCGAACCTCAAGCAAGCCAACCTGCACCGCCTGCGGCGTATTGAGGGTCAGGTGCGCGGGCTGCAAAAGATGGTCGAAGAAGACCGCTACTGCCCGGAAATCATGGTGCAGATTTCGGCGGTGCACGAAGCCCTGCGCACGGTAGGCCGCGCGCTGATGAAGAATCACCTGCGCCATTGCGTGACCAAGGCGGTCAGCAGCGGCAGCGGGCCGCGCGCACAGACGGTGTATGACGAGCTGATGGAGCTGATCTACAAGCATTCGCGATAGAGCGGAGAAGAAAATGAAAGAGTACAAGACGGAACAACGCACGAGCATGAATCACGGGTCCTGCTGCAACCACGACTCACATTCACCAGCCCCGGCCAGGGCGGCGAGTGTTTCGCTGCCGGTGCATTCGACGCAAGCCAAGCCGGGCGTCAAAGACCCCGTTTGCGGCATGACCGTGGACCCTGCGCGCGCGGCTGGAACTGCCGAGCATGAAGGCACGGCCTATTTCTTCTGCAGCACGCATTGTGCGGCCAAGTTCAAAGCAGATCCGGGGCGCTATCTCGAATCCAAACCAACCACTTCGGTTGCACCTTCTCCCGCGCGCGCGGACGTCGAGTACACCTGCCCGATGCATCCCGAAGTGAAACAGATGGGTCCGGGTGCGTGTCCCAAGTGCGGCATGGCGCTGGAACCGGCTACCGTCGCGCCGCCAGCCACGCGCACCGAGTACACCTGCCCGATGCATCCTGAAATTGTG
>Ga0187893_10015419_pt1 | contig 10247 bp, 10 predicted proteins | sample MA1701074metaG_FD_139574 | JGI IMG/M metagenome (GOLD analysis project Ga0187893, IMG submission 139574) | White microbial mat communities from a basaltic lava cave in the Kipuka Kanohina Cave System on the Island of Hawaii, USA - MA170107-4 metaG ... | reverse complement strand
GATTCCTCTTTAGAAGGCAGTACCACCGCATCTGCAATCTGCAGCAATTTGCATTTTGTTTGCTGTGAAATATCTGTAAGTATATGCAGGCCTTTTATTTCATGAGAGGCTTGCCGAAGTGTATTACTATAAGTACCTTTTGCACCTGCAATAATAAAACATACATTATCACTGCCTGTTTGCAGTTGCCTGCATGCATCTAATAAAACGGGTAACCCTTTAAATGCTTCCTGCCTGCTGATACAGAGGATTATTTTTCTATCATCCGCAATACCCAATTCTTTTTTTACAGTATTTATATCCGCTATTGGTTCAGCATGTTCCAGTATATCTGTTGCAGCGCCTGCAACTGTTATCTTTTGCTGCTGCATACCGCAGTTTATTAAAAAATCTTTTTCATACAATGTATTAGCTATATAATGATCTGAAGCTTTAATTCTTTCTATATACTTTGCAGGTACATGTGATGTTTCCAAATGCAAAGCGCCATACAAAACAAATGGTTTGGGATTGGCTGTCTGCCTCCTGCAGATACCATAATCTGCAAAACGGTAATGCACTGAAGATGCGCAGATAACATCCGCATCTGTTGTTTCAATTGCCTTTCTCATAGATGCTGAATAAGGGCCCACGGATAATTCAGCCAATGATTCCGGCAGTGCTTTGCCACTTAACTTTACAGAGGCTTTAGACATTAGTTTTCTCAATGGCCTGTGTGCCCTGAGAAAACCAAAACGTTTTACCTGCACTCCATTGATGAAAGCTTCTTTCTCCTCTATTTTTTTAAAGGCTGCATTGTTTGGGCCATACAGCGAATTGGTGGTGAATACGGTAACCTTATCATGATACTGCTGCTGCAAAACTTCAGATATTTTTTTTATCATGTACTGTGTACCGCCCGTGGAAGGATAATAGTTCTGTGTAATGTGCAGTACGTTCATGAAGATCAGCTTTTTGAAAATGCAGCCTTGTTATGCTTCAGCTTCTTAAAATTTTCAATACCGAGTAAATAAGCATCCCTGTATTTTTTTGTAATAACCGGCCAGGTAAATTGCCGTATAATTTTTTGGTAACCGTTGTTGCCAAACAACGCTCTTTTTTCTTTATCCCGCATAAGTGAGGATATGGCTTCTTTCAACTCCTGTACATTATCAGGAGTAAACAATAAACCATCACTGCCATCACTAACCAGGGATGCAACAGCGCCACCGGCCACACCAATAACAGGTTTTTTACAGGCCCAGGCTTCAAGGAAAACAACACCAAAAGATTCGCCTTTTGAGGCAAGCACAAAAATATCAATAGCATTAAACAATACAGGTTTAAGACCTGCCCCGAAATCTTCCAGCAGAATAACAGGTAAATTATGTAATTGAATTTTTTGTTTTAATTCTGCTGCAAAATCAGTCGTGGTGCCCGCCAGCAAAAGCTTTACATGTTTATTTTGTTTATACACTTCTATAAATGCATCTGCTAAAATTCCTGCTCCTTTGCCCGCAGACAACCTGCCGATGTGACCAACAAGTATCTCATTTTCCTGTACACCATATTTTGCGCGGAAAGATTTTACTTCATTTTCATCACAGAGATATTCTTCCGCTGTTATTCCTGTTCCCGTCGTGACTATTTTATTTGCATCCACACCATATTCGGTCATTTTATTTTTTTCAAAATCCGTATTGGCGATATAGCAATCACAATTTCCTGCTCTTTTAATTACCGGTGCATCTGCAGGCCAGTTAATATGCAGATGCAAAGCGCCATATAAAACAAATGGCTTTGGGTTCTTTGTACGAAAACGCCAAAACGGGTAATCGCAAAACATATAATTGCCGGTAGTAGCCATTATTACATCTGCATCAGTATTATCCATCATCCTGTTTATGCCTTTGCAGTCAAGCTCCCAGCGGTATTTATATAAAGCATGCGGCAGTGTTTGCTTAAATATTTTTTTATAACCACGGCCCGCATAAGAAAGTAAAGGATAATGCCACCTGCTAAAGGCGAACCTGTACACATCCACACCATTGATGATTTCATTTGCCGGTTCTATTGCTTTGAACAATGGCATTTCGGGGCCATACAATGAATTGGATGTTGCCACCTGCACCTCATCATGATAATATTGAATAAAGTTCTCTGATAAATGCTTCATGGTATATTGAGGGCCTCCATGCGCAGGATAGTAATTGGAACAAACGTGGAGTATCTTCATCGCTTATATGCCCTTTGTATGGAATGCTTTAATGGCGTTACAAATACATATAATATCTTCTTCTGTTATACCGGGATACATCGGCAAACTCAAACAACTATCCGCAATTGCTTCCGCCACCGGGAAATCTCCTTTATTAAAACCAAGAAATTTATATGCCTGCTGCAAATGCGGTGGTACCGGATAATGGATCATGGCAGCGATACCTTTAGTGTGTAAATATTGCTGCAATGCATCACGCTGTTTTGTTCTTACTACATACAGGTGATAAACATGTGTGCAATGTTTTGCTGTTGCGGGTAATATTAATTCATCAATATCTTTTAGAAAAGTACTGTATTGTTCCGCTGCTCTGCAGCGCAATGCAGTGAATGATGCAAGGTATTTTAGTTTTACACTAAGGAATGCCGCCTGCAACTCATCTAAACGCATATTATACCCTGCTACTTCATTGTAATATTTTTTTGACGACCCATAATTGCGCAGCACGCTTATTTGCTGTGCAATGCCTGTATCATTGGTGGTAACGGCGCCTGCATCACCCAAAGCACCGAAGTTTTTGCCGGGATAAAAACTGTGTGCATTGGCATGCCCATAAGAACCGGTTGGCTGATCATAACATAAGGCACCGTGCGCCTGCGCATTGTCTTCAATAACTTTCAGGTTATACTTATTTGCAAGCAACATTATTTCTTCCATGTTGCATGACTGACCATACAAATGCACGGGCATGATTGCCTTTGTTGTTTTTGTAATAATGGGTTCAATACATTCAGCAGTGATGTTATATGTGCGCTCATCTGGCTCTGCAAATACAGGGGTGGCGCCTGTATGTGTAATGGCCAGCACCGTAGCAATATAAGTATTGGAAGGAACGATTACTTTATCACCTTTACCAATTCCAAATGCTTTTAGGGAAAGTATTAATGCATCGAGCCCATTGCTTACACCAACGCAATAATTTGTTTGGCAAAATGCCGCATAGGCCTTTTCAAATGCTTCCACTTCTTTACCGAGTATATACCATTTGCTGTTGAATACACCGGTAAATGCCTGCTGCATTTCATCTGCAATGATATTGTTGGTATAATCGAATGAAAGAAAGGGGATGTTCATGCTGCTTTATATTCAACAGTACAAGAGTGCGACGCAACGAAAGCTTAATGTATATTCTGCACTATGGTTCATAATTTTTCCATGCCATTATCAGTAAGCTTATACTTATTTCCATTTGCAGAAAACCATATATTATTATCCTGTTTCGTTAATGCATTACCCTGTTCATCCACCCAACCCATGATGCGTGCAGGATTTCCATACGCCAGTGCGTATGCAGGAATATTTTTTGTAACAACAGCGCCCATACCAATCATGGCATAAGCGCCAATTGCAGTGCCACCGCCAATTACAGCGCCTGCACCAAGCGATGCGCCGCGATGAATAACAGTATCCGGCGTTTGCACATGCTGTTTGCCGCGCGGTTTTTTATTGTTTACAAAAGTTACATTTGGGCCAATAAAAACATCGTCTGCAATGTGTATTCCGTCCCATAAATACACGCCGCATTTGAGCGTAACATTATTACCAAGCACCACATCGTTTTCTATAAAGCAATGTGCATTGATATTACAGTTGCTGCCAATAACAGCACGGGGCAGCACCACACAATATTGCCATATCGTTGTGTTATCACCGATATTTTTTGACTGCACATCTGATAAAGGATGTATCATTTTGTTTTGCGTAGTTGTAAAAATTCGTTGTAGCCACGTATATAATCCTGTGCATCATACAAGCCCGAAGCAAGCACCAGCACGATAGCACCCGAAGAAAAATTACTCATGTAATCCCATATCAGCGGCTTTATATGCAGCCCCATATAGGGCCTGTTGAGTTGTATGGTTTTTTTATTGCGCCCATCATCAATCGTAATATCAAAGCTGCCGCTGGCTGCAATAATAAACTGCTGCAGGTTTCGGTGCGCATGTGCGCCGCGTGTTTCGCCACCGGGAATATCGTAGAGATAAAAAACGCGTTTGATATCAAACGGAATTTCTATGCTGTTCTGCACAGGCGTTATACTGCCTGCCTTGTTGTAAATTTTTGGCAGGTGTATAATGTTGCAATCGAATACTGTAGCGGGTTGCATGGTATGGCTGATGACTGATGTTTTGATGTATGATTTTTCGTTAAGCATCGTCTTCTTAGTAACGATGCGTTATTTTTATTTTTGTGTGCCCGGCATTAGTGCCGGTAGCATCGCCTGTTGCGTTGTCACCGACCCCGAGTTAGGCTTGTGCGTTGAATCGGGGCACTCTTGTACTTTAAATTCTTTATGCCGCTTTCAACCTCACCCTCGTTCCCTCTCCTTCAGGAGAGGGAGGTCAGGCTCTATACTTCTATTTGTCTTCCTCTCTAACAAATCTGCATTTGTGTTTCACTCATCAGCCCCGAATAATATCAACCTTTCATTGATTTAAACGCATCAAAATCCCTGATGTATTCATCTTCTTTATAAACATCATCAGTTAATATTAATGCGAGTGAATTGGTGGAGAAATTCTCTATATGCCGCCACATCATTTTTGGTACATACAACCCATAATAAGAGCGGTTTAGCTGGTAGCGGTATTCTTTTTCTCCATCGTGCAACACTACATCATAACTGCCAGACAAGGCAATAATCACTTCATTCAGGTTTTTGTATGCATGCCCGCCGCGCATTTCACCACCGGGTACATCATATATCCAATAAACACGTTTGATCTCAAACGGCACTTCTTTATTGCTTTGCAAAAAAGAAAGATTACCGCGTTCGTCTAATATTTTATTAATCTCTATTATCCTGTGCATGTATTATGCTTTTCGCCCGGTGAATAATAACGGAATGCTTGCCGCGGTGTATTTCAGTAATCTTATATCGCCGGTTTTAAGCAATGCTTTTGCAAATAGAGAAAAAGCATTATTGTATTTAAGGCTGTAAAGATTTTTAACACAGAACAATAACTTGTCGCGGAACTGCTGGCGGTACTTTTTCCTGCTGTCATAATTGCTGCTGAGAACAATAAAGAGGTTCCTGAAATATTTTAAGGGATGTACGTCATGATTACTTAATGAACTTTCGAGCACACGGTATTTTACCGTAATACAAGGTTCATACACAAATGAATAATATTTTGCCGCACGCAGAAAATAATCATAATCTTCATAATCAAGCTGCTCATTGTAACAGCCTGTTTTTTCCAGCACTTCTTTTTTTATGAGCACGGTTGGCGCAGCAAGGATAATGCGGCTGATAAGGCTTTCATAATGGTCACCGCTAAAGGGTTGCTTATACGCATGCTTTTGGTAATAAGTATGAGGGAGATGTTTACCGGTTTTATCAATAAGTTGCATATCGCTGTACACAATACCCGCTGTTTTATCTGACTGCAGTATGGCTACCTGTTTTTCAATTTTATCCGGCAGCATTATATCATCGCAGCCAAACACCTGGAAATAATTTCCTTTTATGTATGGCAATGCACTGTTTATATTCTTTGTGAGACCCAGGTTTTTTTGATGATCTATGAATATCGCGGAGGGATTGTTTTGTGCAATCCATTTTTTGATAACTTCTTTTGAACCGTCTCCGGAGCCATCATCGGCAACGATGAGCTGGATATGCGGATATATTTGCGCTTTGATGCTGTTTAATGTGGCCTCAACATACGCAGCCTGGTTATAACATACGGCTATGATGGATACAGTCTGCAATTAACATTGTTTAAAAACCTGTCTGAAATTTTCATCGTTAAACTGAAGCTGCCATTTGCAAAAGCGATGAAGTGCTTGCGACGCAACGAAGATGCTATGAAATACCGATGCCGGTATCAAAAAATCAATAAGCTGTTTATACAGTCAGGCTGTGCTGTTCAGCACGTTCTTCAGCATCTTTAAAGTAGAGGGATGGCCGGCCCTTCTTCTTGTTAAGTAATAACGTGCAGGCTGGTACAGCAATGCAGGACTGTAAATCGTAAATAAGTTTACGTATTCATTCCTGATAAAAAAAGCATTGTTGCCACCTATATCGCAGCTAAGCAATGTATAACCATGTTTACCAAAAAGCTGTAACCATGCAGCAAGTGCCACACCCATATAATCATCTGCGGCCCATACAAAGCCTGCATCATAGCTTACTTTTACATTGGCATTTTTACCCCATTTAGCATTGTATTCAACACATATCATTTTTGGTTTTACACCGTATTGCAGCACTGATTGCATTACGTGATAATCGTTGCCATCAATATCCAAAGAGAAGAAATCAATTTCACTGATCTTGTAATAAGCATATACTTCATCAAAAAGTTCGCGCACATTATCTTTGTCAACAAATAATTGCTTTATTACAAGTTTTGGTAAATTCTCCCCGCCAATAGAAGAACTGATGAATTTAATAAAGGCAGGATTGCCATCTACCCACATACCCTGCCAGCCATTGAGCAGCAGGAAATGGGAATTATTTTCAAGTCCGCGTTCACAGCCAATCTCTAAAAAGGTTTTACTGCCAGGTGTAATTTTTTCGAATATGGTTTCTATCATGCCATCCTCTTCCCCGGCACTGTAGCATTTGTAACCTTTTAATGCAATATTATCAGGCATGGCAAGCGCGATATTCCGTTTTATCTCATCTGCCCTGCTGTCTAAAATACTATCGTGGTTACTGTTGAATTTAAGTAGTACAGGTTCGTAAAAGAACCTGCGGAGATTACCGAGTAACCTGTATATCTTTTTCTTCATGCCTGTTATTTCTGCTGGATGAATTGCTGCTTACCCTGTTCCAATATTGAAATTTTTAACTGCTGCATGCGTTTTGCCAGTGCAAGTATTGTTTCGAAATCTGCAGCCAGTTGCTGCTTATTCTTTTTTATATAACGCAGTTTATTTATCGCTGTCTTAAGCCTTATCTCTTTATCATTACCAGGTTTACTGTGGAGCAAGGAAGTAACTGTATTAAAAAAATTTCCTGCACCTTTCAACTCATTTAGCAATATGCGCTTTTGCTTGCGCATATTCCAGCGGTACAGATCTTCAAAATGAGCCGCTTCATTTTTATTTACTGCATTAAAACAATAATCGTACATGGCGTAGTATATCTGCGGATGCGCAAAACCTTTGGTCAACATTTCAACACAATAGGACCATTTCAATCGGTTGGGACTAATGTAATGCGTAAACTGCAGACGCTCATCATAGTAAAGATCATAACCTAATTGCATAGCGAGTAGACAAAGTTCTGAATCGCCGCCGGATGAAAGTTCCTTGCCTTTTCTGCAGGTTAGAAACATATTATGCCCCAGCGCCTCAATAGTTTTATAAATATCTTTCCTTATTACCATACCTGCACCAAACAAATAATTTTTTTTATTGGCAATTCCGGAATAAGGCATCTGCTTTCCTGCTGCAAAAACATTTTCATACTTATCAAACCATAAAGGTTTTTCTGAATCAGGATAAGGTATTGCAGCGCCGCCTAATATACCCACCTGCTTATTCTGCCGCATAAATTCATATGCATATTGCACATAATTTTTTTCCAGCCAGTTATCGTCATCACAAATCAGCAGGATATCATACCCGGCTTTTGCCATACCTGTTTCAAGTGCAAAGCTCTTTCCTGCTCTTGGTTCATTAAATACGCTAAGCGGCACATGAGAGGCTAATTGCTTCCAGGTATCAGTAGCAACAACAGATGTATTATCTAATGAATTATTGTCAACAAGGATAATTTCCCAGGATACATCATCGCCGGTTTGCTGCGCAGCAAGATGCGTTAGCGTTTTTGAGAGACGTTTTGAACCGTTATAAGTGCAAATAAGGACAGATATTCCGCTGCAGGCCAAAATTTTTATTTTTTTGGATTAAAAATATGCTGAAGTTTTATTGCCAGGTATTTTCTTTTTTTTGAAATTTTTCTTTGCTGCCGTAACTTATAGCTAATAACTTTTTGATTTAGCACGGGCATCTCAAATGATGATACATCAATACGCTTTAACAAATGATCATATTGATGCCAGCGCTCAGGAAAACAATCTCTGGTGTTGAACTTTGCTTTTAACCCGCCTTCAAATACGTGTGCCGGCCTTATGATGATGCTGTCTTTTTTTTCACCCAGCATAGCGCCCCACCAACTGAAGGAAGAATTGCTGATAATAAAATGCCGGCAATTACGCAGAAGGCATAATTGTTCAATACCGTTTAAGCCTGTGGCAAAATAAAAATTACTGTAATGCCTGATATGCGCACGGCAATAATCGAGATCATCAGAAAAAAACAAAACATTGTAATTTTTAAAGCCGGGGAAGTATTCCTGCAATGCGCCAAAATAATACTGCATGGACAGGAAGTAGAAATTAGGATTGGTAATAAAATCTCCCCGGCGTATAGAAATGGCTATGGTTTCTTTTTGTAGTGCCTTTTTAAATTTTGCTTTTACATTATTCTGAAATGTTTCTTCAAACTGCAGTGCATGATGCACTTTTTCTTTGCAATGCTGCCAGTATTTTTCTGTTTGCAGCCATCCAAGTATATCCGCATTTTTAGTTTTGAAATCGTCATTATATACGTCCCAAAATTCAGGCGTGTAATGATAGTAAGGTTCTTCAACAAATATATCCGGCCTCACCAAACCTTGTTTTGGCGGGTTTTGAAAATACGCGGCATACTTCCATTCCGGCAATATTAAATCACACCCATACTTTTCACTAAAACCAATAAGAGAAGCCAACTGATGCAGTTGGTTGCCAAGATTACCGTAGTTGCCAAATTTTGAAAAAGTGATCATTTAATTCTAATAAGACTTAATGACAGCAAATGATTGTTTTAATCCAAGAAATTTTTTCTCAAAAAATTCATAGGAACTGTAAGCAGTAAGAATAGTAAAAAATCCTGATCCTAAATAAGCAATACTATATTTTGCCGGCAATGAAAATTCATAATGCTTTACTAATCTTGAAACGAGATATATGACTAATGGATGAAATACGTAAATGCCATAAGATACCTTTCCAAGAAAATTAAAGACAGGATGTTCAAGTTTAATAATACTCTTCTCAATCTTTAATTGCGAGGCTATTAAAAAACAGGAAGCACAACTTAACAGAGTTTCTGACACAGCATAAGAAAAATGAATTATTTCGAAGCAAATTATGACAAATAAAATCCACGATAGCACCTGAATATATTTCTTTATCATCAAAAGTATTGCTGATGCACAGTATATATGAATATAAGCCAATATAGCCCCTAACAACATATTTTCAAAGCGTAATGTTCTTACTATCAGTGATAAAATACTTCTTACACCAGGATCGTAATAAAATGCCCAAAAAATGCCTTTTATACAAATAAGAACAATAACAGATGCTAACATTATCCGTAATAAATTTTTGTTACAGAAGCTGATAATAAAAGGCCAGAAAAGATAAAATTGTTCTTCTACTCCCAATGACCAATAGTGTGCAAGAAAAGGAAAACCATCATGCAAAATGAACGGAATATTACCGGCAAGAAAGATATAGTAAAAAATATCAGCCGCCTGGTATTGCATACCAAAATACAATGCAAATATTACAGCAAGTAATAAATAGAGATAATACAGCGGCCAGATTCTCAAAACGCGTCTTGTATAAAATTTAAAAATATTAATAGTATTTGTGTATCGTTTTTCTGTAAGTAAAAGGTACGTGATCAAAAAACCACTTAGCGTAAAAAAAACAGTAACCGCATGCACACCAAGCATATCTGTGCTCCTTGAAATAAGCGTGTTTGCCGGCGGCAATAAAAAATATCTTTGGGACTGAATAATGTGGGAAAGAAAAACCGCCATAGCAGCGATTCCCCGAATCCCGTTTAATCCTTTAAAATGTACCACTTAATAATATTTTCGATTGAGCCGGATAAAAGTAGACTGATAATGTACACTGCCGCACAACGATATAGAGCACAAGCGTGCCCCGATGCAATGCACAAACCCAACTCGGGGCCGGTG
>Ga0187893_10015418_pt1 | contig 10248 bp, 7 predicted proteins | sample MA1701074metaG_FD_139574 | JGI IMG/M metagenome (GOLD analysis project Ga0187893, IMG submission 139574) | White microbial mat communities from a basaltic lava cave in the Kipuka Kanohina Cave System on the Island of Hawaii, USA - MA170107-4 metaG ... | reverse complement strand
GATGCAGTTCAACCAAATGGATATCGCGGTGTGCGAGCCCGCAGTTTGCCTTTCAAAAAGGTCTTGAACCGCATTCGAAGATAGGATCCACTGTGAGCAACAATTTCGCCACAGCAACGCGAACCCCTGCGGTCGTTGTAGGGTTGGACAACGTAACCGGACTCCAGACTGCCCGGATCCTGGCCCAGCACAACATCCCGGTCATTGGCCTGGCAAAAGATCCGCTAAGCCATTTTTGCCGGACGAAAGCTTGCAAAGGAGTCTTACAGGCCAACACTGACAACGGAGATCTGCTAAGTGGACTGTTGGCTTTGGCGAGTGAGTTAAAAGAGAGGCCCGTTCTGTTTCCCTGTTCAGATGCCAGCGTGCTGCTGATTTCGCGTAATCGGCGGCAACTTGAGGATTCGTTTCACATAGCGCTTCCCGATGCTCAAGTGGTCGAAACCCTGATGGATAAAGTCGGCTTTTACCGATACGCCATGGAGAGGGAACTCCCGATACCTCAAACTTTTTTTATCTCCAGCGGCGAGGATCTAGAGGATGCGATCAGAGCCCTGACCTTTCCCTGCATTTTGAAGCCGCCACTCAAGACTGACCTTTGGGAAAAGAACAGCAAAGCCAAGGTTCTTAAAATCCCAGATGTGAACAGCCTGCGGAAGATATACCACAATTGTTCTGGGTGGGCCGAAATGCTGATTCTGCAGGAATGGGTTGAAGGTACCGACAACGATCTTTTTTCTTGCAACTGTTATTTCAATCAGCAGTCCGTGCCTCTGGTAACTTTCATGTCCAGAAAGATCCGGCAGTGGCCTCCTGAAACTGGCGTAAGTTCTTTGGGCGAAGAGTGTCGGAATGATCTGGTTTTGGAACAGTCGATCCAGCTGTTTCAGAGCGTTGGATATCGGGGGTTGGGCTATGTCGAGATGAAGCGCGACGTCCGCACCGGAAAGCATTTTATTATCGAACCAAACATAGGCCGGCCAACCGCCAGATCCGCAATTGCTGAGGCCGGTGGTGTTCCGCTCCTCTATGCGGCCTATTGCGACATCTTAGGCGAGCCTTTGCCGGCCAACCTGCAACAAAAATATGGGAAGGCTAAATGGATCTATCTGCGACGCGACCTTCAATCAGCTGTTCACTACTGGCGCCAGGGAACGCTTCCTCTAAAACAATGGCTGCAGTCGTGGCAAGGTGTCAGAAGAGATGCCGTTTTTTCCTGGACTGATCCCGGACCGTTTTGGGGAGAACTTCGCCGCTGTGTGCCGATGCTTTGGAGACGAAAAAACGGGTTCAGAGATCCCTTAGGACTTGTAAATCCAACAAGTCACTAGAGGTCTGTGGAGGCGTTGGTCAGACATGGCCGGTGACGCACCGCACCCACTCCAAGAGTCCGACACTTCGCCGCGGTACTAAAGCGGCGACAAGGCGCCGCCCTCCAAAGTAATGATTCTTCTTTATCACAACATCTGTGAGGAGCCTCTGCGGGGTGCAGTGTTTGGAACTGGGCTTCCCGTTAGCCACTTCGGGCAACAGCTGTCCTGGCTAAAGCGCCATCGCCGCATCGTGCGTTTGCAAGACTACCTTAAGCAAACGGCTCATGGTACCCAGTCGGCTGGCAATCTTGTCGCCTTGACTTTCGATGACGGCCTGGCGACCACATTCCAAAGAGCTTATCCGCATCTGAAGCGCTATGAAGCACCGGCAACTGTTTTCGTCTCAACCGCCCACCTAAACGGTGGGGACTTGCTTTGGTTCAGTTACATTGAAGCCCTTTGTTTTGACCGGAGCTATCAAGAAATCGAAGTCCGGGGCAACAAACTTTCGCTTAGTTCCAACTCCCTGCGGAGATACGCGCGTTATTATCTGGTCAATAAAGCTCGCGAGTCCGGAAATCCACAAGCATTCAGTGAAGAGTTGTCATATGTTTATTACTTGTCAGCTTGTTCGCTTGCGGAATTTTCAGGGATGACCTCAGAGCAACTAAGTCTGGGGAACTCGTCCGAGCTGATCGAGTGGGGAGCGCACACTGTAAACCACCCTTTGCTCGATCTGCTTTCGCCACAGGAACAGAAAGAAGAAATTATTCGGGGTAAGCAGGAACTTGAGGACATAAGTGGCAAGTCCGTTCGCTACTTTGCCTATCCCAATGGCGATTATAACCGCGATACGCTCGACCTGATTGAGGCCGCCGGTTTCGATGCCGCTTTCGCCACCCATCTGCGTCGAGTGAGCCTCAAGCCACGCTACGAGATCACCAGGATAGGAATCTACTCCACCTCTTTTTTTCGATTCTGGCTAAAAGCTCAGGGTCTGGTAAAACCCGGGCTTGGCCGCCGTATCCGAAAGCGTTTGAAACCCAGGAAACCTCAGAGAATACCAGTGCTTAACAGCGGCTGAGTTTCACCTAAATAAACAGACTAGGAACTGCTGGCGGGCGGTTCCTAGTCCTTCACATCAACTCTCAACCACCAGGCGGAAAGTCAATGCAAGCAAATACTACCACATCACAAAGCGAAGCGAATGCGTGTGCAAACCTCCACCAAGTTGATTTTTCGAGGCATAGCGCTCGACCAACTTTCAGAGGTGCCGGTCCGACAGAAGAGATCGAGTTGGTGGCTGGGCCTCATGATTTCGCAGTCCAGGTCTCGGGAAAATTCTCGGTGCCAATCATGCAAAGGAGGCGACCATATGTCGAGTCTTCTCCAGGGCGCAAAGTCGTCTCTGAATTTGTGAAGCGGACTCTTGATATTCTGATTGCCTTGGCTTTGTTGCTTGTAAGTCTGCCTCTATTTATATGTGTGGCCATACTGGTAAAGCTCACTAGTCCTGGGCCGATCTTTTTCAAGCACCAGCGGCTGGGTCGCGACGGCCAACTATTCTGGTGCTTTAAGTTCCGGACGATGAGGGCGGATGCTGAAGAACGATTGCGGAAGGACCCCAAACTTCTGAAAGAGTTTGAAGAGTCGTTCAAGATCAAGGGGGATCCGCGCATCACGCCGCTTGGTGCGCTCTTGCGGAAAACCAGCCTGGACGAATTGCCTCAACTCATTCAAGTGTTACGTGGGGAAATGAGCCTCATTGGACCGCGGCCAATAGTCTTGTCTGAACTGGCGAAGTACACGGTTTATGGCGACAAGTTGCTTTCAGTGAGGCCGGGCTTGAGCGGTCTCTGGCAAATCTGTGGTCGCAGTGAGGTGGCCTATCCCGAGCGCGTCGTAATGGACATGTACTATATCGATAACCGCTGCTCGTTACTCGATTTGCAATTGATTCTGGTGACACCCTTTGCAGTCATTAGGGGTCACGGTGCTCGTTAAAATTAATCATGCGCATCCTGATTGTTACTCAGATATTCCTCCCCGAGATGGGCGCGCAGTCGAACCGCCTGTATCCGATCACTCGTGAGCTGGTGGCCGCAGGCCATCGGGTGTTTGTGGCCACCGGCATGCCTAACTATCCGGAAGGGGTCGTTTTCCCAGCATATCGAGGCAAATTCTTCCAACGTGAACAAATAGATGGAGTCGAGGTGCTGCGGACAGCTCATTACACAGCGCCGCGTAATCGCGCCAAGTGGTCGCAGATGGGTCAATACCTATCGTTCATTCCGGCGGCCCTTTGTAGTGGTTTGCGTGCTGGAAAGATCGACGTAGTATTGGTCACTTCACCACCACTCTTCAGCGCTATTCCGGCAGTCTTCCTCGCGAAACTCCGTCGTGCCGCGTTGATTTGTGACATTCGCGATCTCTGGCCAGACGAGATTGTAGCCTGTGGGGGGGCTAGCGAAGAATCAATAGCTGTTCGGGCTGTGAGCCGGCTCGAGCGGTGGGCATACCGCTCGGCGACAAAAATCTCCTGCACCACTCAGCCCTTCATTGACACCATTGTGGCTCGTGGGGTTCCCCGTCATAAGACTCTTTTGATTCCAAATGGAGCGGACTTGGAGCTCTTTCATCCCCTACCAGCAAAGAATCCAATAGTTGAACAGTACTCATTTGGCGATCGCTTCGTGGTGCTCTACTCCGGGGTTCTTGGAATCAAGCACGGCCTCGAAATGATCCTCGAAGTGGCGCGCCTGCTGCGCGACGAAAAGAAAATCGTGTTCTTCCTGCTGGGAAGTGGCGCGCGACGAGAGGCATTGACCCAACTAGCTCAACGGCTGGGCTTAGACAATGTGATCTTTGGAGGCCAACGTCAGGTCCATGAAATTCCGCAACTACTGGCCAGGGCAGATGTTTGTCTTTCCGCTCTACTGCCACACCCGTACCTGGAAAAAATCATTACCGTGAAGGTCTTTGAGTATCTAGCCTGCGAGAAACCAGTAGTGGCCTCGCTTGCTGGCGAAACCGCACGAGTGCTTCTTGAGTCAGGCGGCGGCCTGGTGGTACCCCAAAATGACTGCCGGCAAATGGCTGACGCGATTTTGTCCTTATATCGAGACGAGGCTACACGCAAAAGAATGGGTCGGGCAGGACGGGAATATGTGGAAAAGAACTTTTCCCGTTCGGCGTGGGCCAGACGATTTGAACAAGAAATAATTAGTGCCAACGGCCACAAAACTTCGAAGGCCTCACCACTGGCTCGGCTTAAAGCGCTGCCCCGATCTTGGTCACGAGCACATTAACTCTTAAGGCAGAAGGGAACCCGGCCGAGGGAAACAAACTTTCTTGAATAGTATGAGCGAGGTCTCAGAGAACTAAGAAAATGTTTCTTATTATTCGCATGCTGCTTATCTTTTTGCTGACCGCGTTTCTGGCATCCGCCTTAACACCGCTAGGCCCAATAACCAAGGCTGGAAAGACTTACTATGTTTCGACACAGGGTTTGGACTCGAACGTTGGAAGTCTAAAAAGACCTTTTCGGACTGTCTCGAAAGGGTTGTCAATACTTCAGCCCGGAGACGTGCTTTATTTGCGCGGTGGAACTTATCTTGAAGATGTCATGCCAACACTTAATCCTGGGAATCCGTGGGCTCGAATTAGAGTTAAAACTTTTGCAGGAGAGCGAGCCGTGATCAAAGGATTGGTGCGGTTAATTAAGGCAGACTACTGGACATTTGACGGTTTCAACGTTACCTGGAATACAGGCACCTATAAAGATCACATGTTGAAGTTCGTTGGTGGTCGCGGTTGGATATTGGAAAACTCAGAAATTTGGGGCGCTCGATCTTTTGCCAACATTCTTGTGTGCTGTTCTCCTTCGGATTGGGTGATTCGAAAAAATGTGATTCATGACACCGAAGGAGGGGAAGAGAATATTTTTCGCAGCCACAATATGTACATTAATACAAACCTCGATGCTGGACCAGGGATTATTGAACACAACCTAGTTTTCAATGCCCCCCGCGGCTGCAATATCAAAGTTGCTGGACCTAACAGAGGACCCGAGCTCGGCTCAGCGAACGTACTGGTTCGTCATAATACCCTTTACAGCGCTGTGCAACCACTGCTGATTGGCGACGGGTCACGAAATACCCTCGTAGAGCGGAACATTATTGGCAACGGTATCAGACCGGATGGTGAGACCTATCTGCTGCGGATTTATAAGCTCACCGGAACGAATAATGTAGTTCGAAATAATCTCGGTTTTGGGGCGGATAAGTGGTGTCTGGATCACAAAGGCGGAAATTTCAGCTGCGCGACTATTGATGGTGGAGGAAATATTTTTCCCGTTGATCCTAAGTTTGACTTTATCGGACTTGGCGGTTTTAATCCCCGACTTTCGCTAGCACAGGCATACGGTCGATAGGTTCGTCAAATGAAGATCAGCGTGACAGAAACGAGCAATGGCGGATTGCGAATCGCACAGGGTTTCGCGGAACGATTGCGATCCCAAGCTACCGAATACTTTACTCATTTGAATCACAAATCCACACGGGTAGATTTTATAGGCCGGTGGATTACCAAAAACTCGTTCCTTTTTGAGTTTCGGCTCAGCGACGGTCAATCTTCACACAACGTTATCGCTAAAGCTCCTTTCTCGACACGGCGCCTTCGGCAAGATTTCGCCTTTAGTACAATTCACTCCCCAAAACCAAGTCTGTTCCCGCTTTCAGACCTTCACTCAAAAGGCCTGCATGAGTTTCGCGCGCTCTCCGTAATCTTTAACCAGTTTACGAAACTCAACGATCCTCGATTTTCCGCTATTCGCCCGCTTGATGTTTTCGGCGAACCGCTTTGCCTGTTAATGGAGAAGGCAAACGATCAGGATATGCGGGTCTTCTGCCGAAAGGTGGGCCGGACCCGGCGTCAGGCCAGGGGCAAACTGGACAAACTAGTGAGTGCGATACACAACGCCGGGGCTTGGTTGCAACGCTTTCATCGTCTGCCGCTGCTTGCCCACACAGAGTGCCGAAACGCGCATCGAAATGACATCATTGCGACGATCGAGGCCTTCAGTGCATATATTGATAGCCACGCCTCAAGTTCAACGGCCTTTACGAACCTTTCTCGATCCCTGATCAGCGCAGCTGAAAGAGTCTTGCCGGCAATTTTACCTTTGGGTCTGACGCACGGAGATTTCGCCCCGCGTAACGTATTACAAAGTCGCGAAGGCCGAGTCACGGTGTTTGATACGCAAGGTCGTTGGTATGGGCCGATTTACGTCGACCTAGCCCATTTCTTGGTCGCACTTAAAGTCTCGTCTGCGCAAATTTGCAGTAACGGTTGGTATAACAATTCGCAGGTACTTGCTATTTATGAGGATCACCTCTTTCGCGGTTACTTTGAAAACCGCAGCCTGCCGCTGGGTGCTATTCGCCTGTTCGAGTGTTTGTTGCTGCTGGAGTGGTGGGTGACGCTTACACATTTTAGATATGAAGCAAAGGGAACTCGCCGGGTCGCTCGTTGGGGGCAACTGCTAATCTGTACAGAGTACCTCAAGCGCTATGTGCAACAGTTGCTTGACGAGCTAAATAGTGCTCCGCCGCATGAAGAGCCAGCCGCTGAACTTCGCTGGTCAGTTGTTCCGAGCGATGCTGCCTGACGGCGCTCAACCGTATGAAAGTATTGATAATCACCAACCAATGGCCTTCAACTGAGTTTCCTGAAAAAGTTCCGTTTCTTGTCCAGCAAGTGACGTACCTGCAACGAGCCGGAATGGATATTTCGGTTTTCGCTTTTCGTGGGTGCAAGAATCCTATCAATTACCTTTCCGCCTGGTTTCGCTTGCGGCGCGAATTCGATCTCTCAACTTTTGACTTGATTCACGCGCACTTTGGTCCCTCTGGTCTGATGGCGCTGCCGCGGCGTAGACCGCTGGTAGTCACGTTTCATGGAACTGACCTTCGGGGCATCGTGGGCGATAAAGGTCGCTACCATCGCCTCAACGTGGTTTCACTCCTAAGTCGACTGATCGCTCGGTTCGCCGATGAACGCATTGTCGTCGCCAATCGCCTGAAGAGTTACCTGCCGCAAAAGTACGATATCAACGTCATTCCCGGCGGCGTGAATCTCGACCATTTTCGACCGCTACCCCGGAGTGAAGCGCGTCGCAAACTTAAGCTTGAGGATGCTGGACATTTGGTCCTATTCGCCGCCGATCACCGCCGAGCGGTCAAACGTTTTTATCTTGCAGAACAGGCTGTGTCTCTGCTTCCGGAACATTGCCGCGCGAGGTTGATAGCAATTGGCGACGTCCCGCACCACCTGGTACCGATCTACATGAACGCCAGCGATGTGTTGCTCTTAACCTCCAAGCACGAGGGTTCCCCTACCACCGTGAAAGAGGCGCTTGCCTGTAATCTTCCAGTTGTTTCGGTTGACGTTGGCGACGTTCGGGAAAGGCTTGTGAGCGTTGCTGGCTGCCGTGTGGTTGAAGAGGATTCTCCCCAATCAATTGCAAACGCGCTAGAAGAGGTGCTGCAACTCTCCCGTAAAGAACCCAACCAAGCCCAAATGTTGATGCTTGACGAAAAGTTGGTGGCACAGCAAGTGATTACTGTGTACCAACGAGCGATTCGACGCTTTGCTAAAGGCACAAAGAGTGTCGATATTACCGGTATGGAATTGAACCGAGACATCAGTTGATCGTCGCCTTTATATCACCTGAGAAGATTAGTTTATTTTGCCCCCGGACGAATTAACGAGGTTAGTTGGTTAGTCCCATAGAAAACTCCTAAGAACGACGGAGGCGAGACGATGAAGAGCGCAAGTGTTCGTCAGTTAGAATGGTGGAAACATAGTAATTCGAAAAAAGGGGTGTTGATTTTTTCAGCCACGGGCGTCGGACTTCTTCTGATGGGGATCACCTCCACTCAAAGCTTGAGTCGGGTCCATGAGCCTCAGTTAGCTCGTTGGCAGAGCCACTCGAATAATGCGCCGGCCATTAGCGGACAATTACCGGAACATTTTTCAACTGGAAACCAATTCTATGTGGCCCCGAACGGTCGAATGCAAGGTAATGGCACTATCAGCGATCCATGGGATCTAGCATCCGCTCTGGATCATCCGTCAGCTATCCAACCCGGCGATACGGTTTGGCTACGTGGTGGAGTTTACGTCGGGAATTTTGTGAGCAACCTCTCCGGTACAGCCGAATCTCCAATCATTGTAAGGCGATACCCCAATGAGCGAGCGATTCTCGACCTTGCTTCAGTTAGTGCTGCGCAACAACCAGTGTTGAAAGTAAAAGGGTCCTCCGTGTGGTTTTGGGGCTTAGAAATTACCAATTCAAATCCGGACCGCAGCCGAGTGGACCCGTATACCGGTGATGAAGAGCCCTGGCGAGGTTCGGGTGCAGATGTTTATGCCGCGAACGTCAAGTTCATTAATATGATTTTCCACGATAATGGCCACGGGATTTGGGACAAGAAAGATATGACCGAGGTTTACGGTTGCCTTTTCTACTATAACGGCAACAACAAACGAGAACATGCAATGTACTTAGGTAACAGCTCGGGCACCAAGCATATTCTGGACAACATCGTGTTCTCTCAAGGCGGATACGGCATTCTGGGTTATTCAGGCTCAATGCCAGACGCACTAAATGGAATTCACATTGAAGGTAATGCAACATTTAACAATGGGATTCTAACGCTGGATGATCAAGCCACTGGTAACATTCAGGTTGGAGGCGGCATGGGAGCTCCTGCTGAGCGAATCGTCGTTAAAGACAATTTTGTTTATAACCCAGCTGGGAATGCCATCAGCAAAAACTGCGGCATTCGAGTAGGTTATGAGGACTTTGGGAACAAAGACGTGAAACTACTCAATAACTACATTGTCAGCAAAGTGCCGTTAAGGGTGTGGTGGTGGCAAAGCGTGGAGGCGCGAGGAAACACGATCTATTCACGTAATTACACAACCGATCTTAGAATACCGGAGGGAGTGTCTTCATCATCGTACAGCTGGGACCTAAATAGCTACCTGAGCGGAAGAAAGAGTGGTCCACTCTTTCAAACCAACTTGACGACTTACAGCTTTTCAGCTTGGCAGCAAGAATTTGGAATTGATGGTTCTAGCCAGGTGATTCAGCGCAATACCTTGCGGCCGGTAGGCACGCAGACTTTTGTCCGACCAAATAAATATGAACCCAAAAGAGGCCACCTCATTGTGTACAATTGGGATCTACTGGATTGGATTACGGTAGATGTTTCAAATCTTGGGTTACAAATCGGTGACACCTATTCCGTTTTTGATGTCCAGAATTATTTCGGTGGTCCTGTCGCCAGCGGTACGTACGACGGCTCCCCGATTTTCGTGCCACTAAAACTGTCGGAAGTCTCGCAGCCCGTTGGTAACGTTGAGAGAGTGCCCACGCATACGGCTCCTGAGTTTGCAGTATTTGTTCTACGGGAGGGATTTATTCCTTAAGCAGAATTTTGGTCGAAGATGCTAGCGATATCCTCAAGGTGCATATCGACCGTAACTTCTTGCCGGTGCGTGTTGCGGATGAAAGGCACCAACGCCCAAAGAATCAAATAGTGGATTGACCGGGAAGAGATTTCCGCCGCCGTCGACACTTGAACAAGTGTAGTTGCCACCATCGAAATCTGAACACCACATGGCGGCATCAAAACCGAGGTTATTGCGCACCACTATATTTGTGCCCGTCAATTTATATACTCGGAGCAGGTAGGGCTTGCTCGTTGGACGAGCGCCTTTCCCCATAATGTTCCATTCAACCAGGATGTTTTTTGAACCATCGCCAATCAGCAGCGGTTGGATGCCATTGTAAAGTGTGTTGTAGCGCACCGTAACATTGGCCGCTCCGCCGTCTGGCCCACCTGGTCCAGCCAACTTGATGTTGCAG
>Ga0187893_10015417_pt1 | contig 10248 bp, 8 predicted proteins | sample MA1701074metaG_FD_139574 | JGI IMG/M metagenome (GOLD analysis project Ga0187893, IMG submission 139574) | White microbial mat communities from a basaltic lava cave in the Kipuka Kanohina Cave System on the Island of Hawaii, USA - MA170107-4 metaG ... | reverse complement strand
GAAATGGCCCTCGAGCCGGGGATCGCCGGCCCGCATCTGCGCGACGATGCGGCCGATCGCGCGGGCCCGCTCGGCCATGTCGAGCGCCTCGGGCTTGCTGTCGGTGACGAAGACGTACTGCTGGACGGCCAGGGGCATGCGCTCCGGCGAAACGCCGACGGCGGCGTACTGCGTCTGGATGTGCTTGTGCATCTCGCGCAGGAGCGGCATGCCGCGCCAGCCCGCCGTGATGAACGGAACGTGGCCGCTGCGCGCCGTCCGCTGCAGCACAGCCGGCTCGAGGCCAGTGACGTAGATCTCCGGTATCGGCTGCTGCAGGGGGCGCACGGCGATCGGCGACTCCGGGACGTCGAAGTGCTTGCCCTTGTACTGGATGCGGCCCTCGCGGAGCGCCATCTCCAGGATGTCCCAGATCTCCATGGAGATCTCGCCCTTCTCGGACAGCTTCTGGTGATAGCGGTCGAACTCGTATTTCTGATACCCGGACCCGATGCCGATGACGGTGCGCCCGCCCGACTGCACGTCGAGCAGGCCGATCTCCTGCACCATGCGCATCGGATCGTAGAGCGGCAGGACCAGGACGGCGGTGCCGAGCCGGATCCGCTTCGTCACCCCAGCGCAGTAGGACGCCATCATCAGCGGCGACGGGCAGATCGAATAGTTGGAGAAGTGATGCTCGGCGAACCAGGCGACGTCGAAGCCCGCCTCGTCCGCGAGCTTCACCATCGACACCGTGTCTTCGAAAATCTGCCGGACGGCCGTCGAGGCGTCGCGCTGGGTCATCAGGTTGAAGAGGCCGAGCTTCATGTAGTGTTCCTCGTTGCTGGGATGGGTCAGGCGAAGATGTAGCCGCCGCTGACGATGACGTTCTCGCCGGTCATGTAGCGGTTGGCGTCGCTGAGCATGAAGACGATCCATTCGGCGATGTCGTCGGGCTGGGCGTTACGGCCGAGCGGCGTGTGCGACGCCAGCTCAGCGAGAAATCCCGCCGATTTGGCCTTTTCGGTGGCGATGCCGGCCGGCGCGATGGAATTCACCAGGATCTGGTCGGGCGCGAATTCGAGGGCGAAGGAGCGGGTGAGGCTGACCACCGCCGCCTTGGTCGCGGCATAGTGGGCATTCTTCGGGTGCGCCTTGAAGGCATCGACCGAGGAGATGTTGACGATGCGGCCGCGGACGGCGCCGTCGATCGCCTGGGCGCGCATGTGCTCGACCGCGGCCGCCATCATGTTGTAGGTGCCGCGCACGTTGACCTTCCAGTCGAAATCCCAATCGGCATCGTCGATCTCGAGGATCGGCCGGCGCGGATAGACGCCGGCGCTGTTGATCAGGCCGTCGACCCGGCCGAGCTGCTGCACCGCCTGCGCGAACAGCCCATAGGCCTCCTTCTTCGGCACGATGTCGCCGACGATTCCGTGGACCTCGGCGCCTGCCTCTTTCAGTTTATTCACGCACGCATCGAGCGCGTCTCGGTTGAGGTCGACGATGGCAACTCTGGCCCCATGCTTCACCAGCAGCTGGACCGTTGCCAGACCAAGGCCGCTGGCCCCTCCGGTAATCACGATCCCCTTGCCCTTGACGGTCATTGTTTTCCTATGTCAGCGGAAGCGATTGCCTTCGAAAACATCGAGATAATTACTCTCATAGCGCGCAAGACATTCCCCCGCCCCTTGTGGGCGGGGGCTAGGGGGCGGGGTTTGCGCGCGGCAGCGCGCCAGAGAGTCGACAGCGACCGAACTGGGTGTCGACCGGCCGGAGATCGGCCGATCGGCGGGAGCCACGGTATCGTCTGGAGCAAGTGCGATGACTCTTGCGCGCCTGCCGGCGCGAGACCCCGCCCCCTAACCCCCGCCCACAGGGGCGGGGGAATGCGTTCTGTGATTCCTTTTCCGTGTCGTTCAACCAGCTCACCCCAGATAGGCGTCCTTCACGCGTGGGTTGGCGAGCAGGTCGCGGCCGGGCCCTTCGAGGACGATCTCGCCGGTCTCGAGGACGTAGCCGTAGTCGGCGATCTGCAGGGCGAGAAAGGCGTTCTGCTCGACCAGGAGCACCGACACGCCCTGCTTGCGGATCTCGAGGATGGTGTCGAAGATCTGCTGCACCAAGATCGGCGCCAGGCCCATGCTCGGCTCGTCCAGGAGCAGGACGCGCGGGTTCGACATGAGGGCGCGGGCGATGGCGAGCATCTGCTGCTCGCCGCCGGAGAGCGTGCCGGCGACCTGCTTCAGCCGCTGTTTCAGCACCGGAAACATGACGAGGGCGCGCTCTTCGGCTTTCGCGATCCACTGCTTGTCGTCGCGGAGGAACGCGCCCACCCGCAGGTTTTCGGCCACGGTCAACCGGGTGAAGATGCGGCGCCCCTCGGGAACCTGGACGATACCCTTGCCCACCACGAGATGCGGCGCCAGGTCCTTCAAGGACTGCCCGTCGTACGAGACGTCGCCGTCGGTGGCGGCGAGGATGCCGGAGATGGCCCGCAGCATCGTGCTCTTGCCGGCGCCGTTGGCGCCGATGAGCGTCACGATCTGGTCCGCCCCCAGCGACAGCGAGATGCCGCGCAAGGCGTGGATCTTGCCGTAGTGGACGTGCAGGTTGTGAACGTCGAGGAGTGCCATGCCGCTGCGGCCGCGCGCTATATCACGCCGGCACCTTTTCCCTCTGCGCGCCCAGATAGGCCTCGATCACCTTCGGGTCGTTCTGCACCTCCGCGGGCGTGCCGTCGGCGATCTTGACGCCGTGATCGAGCACGCTGACGCGCTCGGAGATCCCCATGACCACGCGCATCGAGTGCTCGATCAGGAGGATGGTGACGCCGCGCTCGTCGCGGACGCGGCGGACGAAGTTCATCATGTCGGTGCTTTCGCGCGGATTCATGCCCGCCATGGGCTCGTCGAGCATCAGCAGCCGCGGTCGCGTAGCCAGCGCCCGACCGATCTCGAGGCGGCGCTGCTCGCCGTAGGACAGGTTCCGGGCGACGATGTCGCCGCGGCCGCGAAGGGCGACGAAGTCCAGGATCCGCCGCGCCTCTTCATGCGCCTGCGCCTCGTCGCGGCGCCGCGCCCTGGTGTTGAGCACGGCATCGATCCAGGTCGAGGTGAGGTGGATGTGCATGCCGACCAGGATGTTCTCGATCGCCGTCAGGTTCTTGAACAGGCGGATGCTCTGATAGGTCCGGTTGATGCCCGCGGCCGCCACGCGGTCGGGCGTGATGCCGTCGACGCGCTCGCCGTCGAACCAGATTCGCCCGGAGGTCGGCAGATAGAACTGCATGATGCAGTTGAACACCGTCGTCTTGCCGGCTCCGTTGGGTCCGATGATGCTGTGGATCGAATGCTCCCGCACCTCGAGGTCGAGCTTGTCGACGGCCACCAGGCCGCCGAAGCGCTTGGTCATCTCCTCGCTCTTCAGGAGCACGCGATCGGCCATGACCTATGCCCTATGCCTTCTGCTCGCGGATCGAGGCGACCTGCGCAGCCGCGGTCTCGGCATCGAGCGCAATCTCGCGCCGCCGCGCCGCCGAGGGCCACAGGCCCTCGGGCTTGAGACGCATGACCGCGATGATGGCGATCCCGTAGAAGAGGTAGCGGAACTCGCCGAACTCGCGCAGCATTTCCGGCAGGCCGATCAAGACGGCCGCGCCAAGCACGACGCCCGGCAGGCTGCCCATGCCGCCGACGATGATGAGGGCCAAGATGTTGATGGAGATGATGAGCTGGAAGCTGTGCGGGTAGATCGTCCCGAGCATGACGGCGAAGATCGAGCCGGCGAGCCCGGCGAAGGCGGCGCCCAGGCCATAGGCCAGCAGCTTGACGTTGATCAGGTTGATGCCGAGCGCCTGCGCCACGTCCTCGTCATCACGGATCGCCATCCAGGCGCGGCCGAGCCGCGAATCCTCGAGCCGCCAGGCGAAATAGGCGGCCACCAGGGAGGCGACGAGCGTCAGGTAAAAGAGCGCCACCGGGGTATCGAATTCGAAGCTGCCGATGGCCGGACGCGGGATCTGCAGGATCCCCTTCGCTCCGGCGAGAAGCGGGGCCGCCGCATCCGAAAGCACGATTACGCGGACGATCTCGCCAAGGCCGAGCGTGGCCACGGCAAGATAGTCGCCGCGGACCTTGAGCACGGGAACCCCGAACATGACGCCGACGATCACTGAGCACAGGACCGCGATGGGCATGGCCTGCCAGTAAGAAAGGTGCGCCAGCGCAAAGGGGCTGTCGGCCATGAGCAGGCCGGTCACGTAGGCGCCGACCGCGTAGAACGCGACGAAGCCGAGGTCGAGCAGCCCGGCAATCCCGACCTCGAGATTCAGTCCCATGCCCATGAGGATGAAGAGGCCGACGGTGAGAAGCACCTGGCCGATGAAGTTCCCTGCATACATCGGAAACAGCACGGCCAGGAGCACGGCAAGCGTGATGTATCCCCAACGGATCCGTCGCTGCGTGCCCGGATCGAGCCGGCCGAACGCCGCAGCGACGCGCGGCCGGTTCATGTCCCAGACGAGGACGGCGGCCAGGGTGACAAGGAACATGATCACCGCACCCTGCAGCTTGAGGCCGCTCCAGGTGTACAGCAGGTCATGCAGGGGCTTCGTCACCGAGCTGTTGGCAAGAATGGGCCGGATCAATTCCTGGAACAGCCCGGCGATTCCGGAGCCGATGATGCCGCCCACGAGCGGCCGCCTGATCCGTCGCGGCAGCATGGCCAGAAGCGCGCCCAGGCATCCCAGGACCATGCCGAAGACGAGCAGGCAGCCGATCCCGGCCGCGACGGGCGTCAGCTCGAACGTCAGCATCTTCAGCAGCGGCTGGTCGAGGGCGACGAAGATCGACCGCAGGTTCACGAGGCTCATGACCACCGGCAGCAGGGCGATGATCGCCATGGCGATCGTGCCCGCCGCCAGGCCGCCGGCCACCCTGTGCACGGCATTCGGGTACAGCCCCCGGCGAGCCACCAGGATGCCCGCCGCCAGGGGAATGCAGGCGAGCGTCGCATAGCCGAGCGTCAGGATGCCGACGATGATCGGCCGATTGTTGAACATCGAGAGAATGCCGACGATGGCTAGGAACGCGCCGACCACGCCAAGTTGGATCCCGGTGGCCAGGAGGTGGCGCCCCGCCGTGACCTTCCGCTGCTCGACTCGGCTCGACGCGACCACATCGAACGACATCGCCGGGCCTCCCTTTCCTCAGGCCCGCTTCTTGGCCAGGGCTTCGCCGAACAGCCCCTGCGGCCTGAAGATCAAGACCATCACCAGCATCGCGAAGGCGATCAGGTCGCGCAGCTGATAGGGCGCGGTGATCCCGATGCCGTCCAGGAACAGCGCCGGCCCCATGGACTCGACGACGCCAAGGAAAATGCCGCCGATCATCGCGCCCGGGATGTTGCCGATGCCGCCGAGCACGGCCGCGCTGAACGCTTTGATGCCCGGCAGGAAGCCCATGTAGAAGTAGATCTGCTTGTAGACGAAGCAGTAGAGCACGCCGCCGATGCCGGCCATGCAGGCGCCGAGCACGAAGGTGAAGAGGATCACCTTGTTCGAATCGATCCCCATCAGGGCCGCGGTATCGCGGTCTTCGGACACGGCCCGCATCGCCACGCCCATCTTCGTCTTCTGCACGACGAAATAGAGGAAGACCATGGCCGCCAGCGCGGTGCCGATGACGACCACCTGGACGATGGGCACCGAAATGCCGGCGAAATCCACGGCGCCTTTCATCCACTCGGGATCGGGATAGGAGCGGACGTTCGAGCCAAACATGCCGCGGAAGGTGTGCTGCAGCGCAAAGGAAGCGCCGATCGCGCAGATCAGCGGCGCCAGCGAGGCAACATGCCGGAACGGCCGGTAGCAGATGCGCTCGACGATCAGCGCCGTGACGGTGCACACCGCCATGGACAGCAGCAGGATGCCGAGCATGGCGAGGATCGGATAGCTGTCGAGGAAGCCCGAGCGGTCGAAGCTGCGGGCCAGGAAATAGGCGGAGAACGCGCCGGTCATGGTGATATCGCCGTGGGCGAAGTTGATCAGGCGCAGGACGCCATAGACCATCGTGTAGCCGAGCGCGATCAGGGCGTAGATGCCGCCGATGGTGAGCCCGAACATGAAGAAGTCGAACCAATGTGAAGCTGAATAGGTACCTTTGATCAGCGTCCCGATCGTGCCGACGACGACGACGACCACCACGCCGATGCGCAACGCCCAGAGGGTGATGTCGACGAAGGTGATCCGGTGCAGGCCGCTGAACATGCCTGACTTCACAGGCTTCATGTTCGCTGCGTGTTCAGCTGTCATTGAGCAACCGCGGATGCGCGAAGGGGATTGACGCCGCGAGGCCGGCACCGGCCGCCCCGTGCAGGGGCGACCGATGCCGAATTCGCATCATCGGTGATCGTCGCGGGGACGACCCATCACTTCGGGTAGATCTTCACCGGGTTCTCGCCGATCTTGAACGTGGTCGGATCGCCGCTGGTGAACTGATACACCGCGAAGTTGAAGGCGCCGCACTGGCCGTGCTCGTCGCAGTTGATCGGCCCGCTGATGCCGTCATGGCCCTTGGTTGCGAACAGCGCGTCCCGCAAGGCCTTGCGGCCGATATAGGTCGTGCCGTTCTCGTCCGTCTTCGCCACCGCTTCGATCGTCTTGGCGACGATCACGCCGGCGTCGTAGGCGTGGGCGTGGAAGGCGTTGATCGGGCCTTCACCGTACTTCTCCGTGTATTTCTCGACGAACTCCGGATACTTCTGGCCCATCGCTTCGGCGGAAATGTCGACGTTGGTGATGACGAAGCCTTCCGCTGCGTCGCCGGCCGCCTCGAGCAGGCCGGGCGCCATCACGGCGCTGCCGCCGATGATCTTCGTCTCCTTGAGGTCAGGGATTTCCGGCGCCTGGCGCACGATCTGCGCCGCCGCCGCGACGAAGACCGGGAAGTACAGCACACAGGGCTTCTTGGTCCCGATACCCGTCAGCACTGGTCGCATATCGACGTCCGTCGGCGTCACCGCCTCTTCGGCGACCACCTGCCCGCCAAGCTCCGCGAAGTGGACCGCGGCAGCCTTGGCCAGCTGCGAGGCGTAGGGGCTACCGTCATGAATCGTGGCGATCGTCGTGCACTTCAGCTCCTTGTAGAAGTACTCGGCGTCGTTGAAACCCTGATCGGCGTCGGTGTAGATCGTCCGCATATAACCGAAATAGGCTGGCTTCCGATCGGCCGCCGTCAGCGAAGGCGCCGTCGTGGCCGTACCGACATTGACGATGCCGGCCTGCCAAAGGATCGGCGCGGCAGGCGTGGCCGCACTGGAACAATCGGGCCCGATCACCGCCACGATGTTGGGCAGCGAGGCGAGCTTGGTGGCGGCCGTCTGACCCCCCTCGGCGTTGCACAGGCTGTCTTCGGCGATGAACTGGATCGGGTGCCCGGCGATGGTGTTGTTGATTTCATCGAACGCGATCTCGACGCCGCGCTTGGAATCGAGGCCAAGCGCCGTATCCGGGCCGGACAGCGTCCAATAGCCACCGATGACGATCGGCGCGTCCTTCGGGATCTCGACGACGCCGAGGTCGTCGGTCACCGGACCTTTGGTCTCGGCGTATGCGTATCCCCCGAGACCCACTGCGACCATGGCCGCCGCAATAGCGGTTGTCCCAGCAAACATTCTCCCAGTCATGAACTCGCTCCTTCTCCTGTCTGTTCGGGCCGGGACGCTCCTTCCCTCCTCAGGCGCCTTTTTCAAGTGCTCGCGTCTGGCCCGGTGTTGTCATGCCTGAGAGGGATGCCTCGCAGCACGCAATCGGTTCGTTGCGGACGCTATGGTGCACACGGACCCGCAGGGAATGCAATATCCTGTGCAGACGCGGAGACGCGGAGGACACGGGAATCTGTAGGGGCGGCCGCCGGCCGCCCCTACACATTCTCCGCGGCTCCGCATGACCGGAACAGTCGCTGCGCAATCACAACCCTGCCGAAGCAACCCAAGGTCCATGCAACTGCCCTCCCTCGTCAGCGGACCGTCAGGCCGTCGAGCGGAATGGCCGGCTTCTTGCCGGCGATCAGATCGGCGGCGATGCGGGCCGAACCGTGCGACATCGTCCAGCCCATATGCCCCTGGCCGGTGTTGAAATAGAGATTGCGGTAGCGGGACTGCCCGATGATCGGCGTGCCCTCCGGCGTCATCGGCCGCAATCCGGCCCATTGCAGCGCCCGGTCGTAGTCGGCGCCATCCGGATAGAGATCCTTGGCGACGCCCAGCATGAAATCGAAGTCGCGCGGCGTGTGGCGGGTATCGTAGCCCGCAAACTCTGCCGTGGCGGTGACGCGCATGCGATCGCCGAAGCGCGAGATGGCGACGAGGTTGTTCTCGTCGACGGAGCCGATGGTCGGCGGATGCCCGTGATTGCCGACAGGAATGGTCAGCGAATAACCCTTGATCGGATAGATCGGCAGCTTGATGCCGAGCGGGCGGGCCAGGATGGGGCTATCGTTGCCCAGGCACATCACATAGAGGTCGGCCCGCAGATCGCCCTGCGAGGTCTGCACGGCGGCGATGCGGTCGCCATCGGCTTCGAAGCCGAGAATGGCCGTGCCGTAGTGGAATTCGGCGCCGCTTCGTTCGCACGCGGCGGCGATGGCGGCGGCGAACTTGCTGCAGTCGCCGGTCTCGTCGGTCGGACAGTAGATACCGCCAGCGATCCGGTCCCTGGCCGCGGCCAGCGACGGCTCCAGCTCGACGACCTGCGCGCGGTCGAGGACGCGGATCACCTGGCCGTCATCGGCCAGGATCCGCATGTGCGCGACGCCCCGGTCGAGCGATGCTTGCGTGCGGTGGAAATAGAGGATGCCCCGGCCGATACGGTCATACTGCAGATCGTTGGCGGCGAGCGTCTCATGCAGCACCTTCTGCGAGTACATGCACAGGCGGTGCTTGCGCAGCGTATTGAGGCGCGCCCGTTCCTCCGTGCATTGGCGCAGGAAGAGCAAGGACCAGCTCCACAGGCGCGGATCGGCCGACGGCCGGAAACGCAGGGCCTGGTTCCTGGCGAACAGCGACTTCAGCAGGATCATCGGCGCCTGCGGCGACGACCAGGCGAAGGAGTGGCCGGGCGCGATCATGCCGGCATTGCCCCAGCTCGTCTCCAGGCCCGCCCCCTCGCGGCGCTCCACGAGCACGACCTCGTGACCGTCCTGCACCAGCTGGTACGCGGTCGTGACGCCGACGATGCCGCCGCCCATGATCAGTACGCGCATCGATCCCCTTTGCGCCGAGTCGGCACCGGCCGTCGGCCACTTGCTTCGGCCGCGCCGACCCTATCAAATCGGACCACCGCGCGACCGAGTCTGCCACGCAACAATAGTGGCTCTCGGCGCGTGCGGCCAGAGCCGACGCCAACGATCCACAATGATGAGGAAACGCCATGCAGATCGAAGCGAAGCTGAAGCAGATGGGAATCGCGCTGCCGGACTTCGGCACGAAGACCTACTACGGCGCCAACTACGGCAAGATGAAGCCGTTCCACCGCATGGGGAATCTGCTGATCCTCTCCGGCCATGTCCCGGACCTGCCCGATGGCCGGCCCTTGTCGCCCGGACGGGTCGGGGCCGAAGTCACGGTGGAGCAGGCCTACGCGGCGGCGCGCCAGACCGGCATCAACTGCCTGGCCGGCATCAAGCAGGCGATCGGCGACCTGGACAACGTCGTGGCGCTGGCGCGCACCCTGAACTTCGTCGTCTGCGCACCGGGCTTCACCGATCCCAATCTCGTGTCGAGCGGTCTCACCGATCTCTTCGCGGAGTTGTTCGGCGAGCAGCGAGGGATCGGTTGCCGCGCCACGATCGGCGTCATGTCGCTGGCCAAGAATCACTGCTTCGAGACCTGGATGGACCTGGAAGTGCGATGACAGCGGCGCGGCCAGCCCGGTCGCGCCCATCCTCCAGCACCGTCGCCGACGCTCAGAAGAAGCGGTTCTTCGGTCGCGGCAGGCCGAGATTCTCGCGCAGCGTGCTTCCTTCGTATTCGCGCCGGAACAACCCGCGCCGCTGCAATTCCGGCACGACGCGATCGACAAAATCGTCGAGTCCCCCCGGAAGATAGGGGAACATGACGTTGAAGCCGTCGCAGGCTTCGGTGACCAGCCACTCCTCCATCTCGTCGGCGATCGTGCCGGGGGTGCCGATCATCTCCAACGCGCCATAGCTGCCGCCCACGAATTGGGCGAGCTGGCGGACGGTCATGTTCTCCCGCCGGGCCAGGTCG
>Ga0187893_10015416_pt1 | contig 10248 bp, 7 predicted proteins | sample MA1701074metaG_FD_139574 | JGI IMG/M metagenome (GOLD analysis project Ga0187893, IMG submission 139574) | White microbial mat communities from a basaltic lava cave in the Kipuka Kanohina Cave System on the Island of Hawaii, USA - MA170107-4 metaG ... | reverse complement strand
AACAGCATCGTGTGTTATCTCTCTATCGCGCCCCGAAACAGCAACGACAGCTTGACTGTTCAATCCCATCAAATGCGAACCAGCCAGATTAACCGTAACCGATTCCGCCTCAAGCCCGCTCATGCGTTCCGCCTCTTCGACTGCACGTTTGATTGCTTCAACTGCGGCGTCGGGGTTTACAACTACACCTTTTCGCAAACCTCGCGCGTCCGATTGACCTATGCCTATAACATCGAGCAAACCATCTTCAACAGGTTCGCCAATGATGCAAGTCACCTTGCTGGTTCCTATGTCTAATCCGACTGTGTGCATTGTGCGTCTGGCCATTACCATCTTGCTTTAACCTCGGGGAAATGCTGTCAAAAACTCTTAAACTTTTCTGGGTCTTACTTCAGTTTTTGCGGTCGAACTTTTTTTGTTGCTCTTGTCAGAAGTTTGGGACTGTTGACCTGTCTTCTTCTCATTACTGTTTTTGTTCGTGCCCGTATTTTTTGGACTCTGTTCGACTTTCTTGTTTGAGTCAGCGGTTCTGTTTTGTGTCGAAGTTTTCGCTACTTCCGTTTTGCGTTTTTCTTTTGAAATGGTTTCGTTCTCGTTTGGCTTGGTCGTTTCTTTTTTGTTTTCAACCTTCTTAGCCGTTGTGTTTGAATCCGCTTTGCGTTTTTCGGTTTTGCTTGCAACAGGTTTTTCTTTTTCAGACTGATTTGTTTCTACTTCTTCTGCTTCTACGGTTTGTTTGTCTTCAACCAAAGCACAATCTTTTTTCTGTCCAAAAGCAAGACGGTTTCCTTTATCAACACCTTGAGTAATGTCAACGTAAGAGATGCAATGCCAATTTGATTCGCTTCGCTTGACTTCGGTCCGGTCAATCGCATATTTCAAACGGTTGCCGAAATCTTTATCGCCGAGACGAATATCAATTGTCGTATCACCAAAAACCACATTAGCTACGACGTGATTCACATCGCCGAGATTCACCTCGCGCGCGCGGCTCGCAATTCCGAAAACGCTCAGTTCAGCTGCAAGTTCACGATACAAATCAACGCGGTCTTTGTTGTCTTCTTTTGCAGAATCGGTATTTGCTTCGTCCCAGCCACGCAAGATAAAGGGAGCAGGTTTGTCTTCGTCTTTAGCCGCGCCTAAAACATTCGCATCTTCGTCAACAAGAACTACTTTGTCTTTTGACAAACGAACGAGCGCCTGCGGTTCCCGCTCAACAACACGAACGCGAATACCGTCCGGCAAGACGCGGGAAACAAATGCAACTTTTATCCAAGGAAGTTTTTCAATTTCACGTTGAATAGCTGTAAGGTCTGCGTGCCAGACGCCGTTTTTTCCGACAACACGGCGCGCTAAAGTTTTAATATCTTCAGGCGCAGTTCTTGATGTGCCGCTCACGTTAACTTCTTTCAAAGCAAAGAACGCGGAATGTGCAGCCGCGCGGTAACCTATGAACAAAAGAGCCGATGCGAGGGCAAATGCAAAAACCAAACCGGCAATTATCAAGTAAGGGCGAATCTCTTGGAACTCTGCCATTAGTTCCTGCCAATCGCTTGCCGCGCGTGATTTCTGTTTTGAACTTGCACGCCCTCCCTTTGCAGAATTTCCCGTATTACGTCCCTGAACTTTTTGATTTACCAATTGCTCTCTAATCACTTTTTCGCCCCCCAGACGACCGAATGATTTCTCTACCGATTTATAAGTTTAATCTTTCAATCTCTCCAAAAGTTGTTCGCCCACTCTATAAATTGTTCCCGCGCCAAGCGTGATGACCAAATCGCCTGTTTGCAAATAATCTTTCACTGCGTCAACCGCTGTTTCAACGCTTCCGATATAACTCACATTCTTGTGTCCGAACTGTTTTATCTTTTCCGTCAAAGCTTCTGCCGTAACTCCTTCAATCGGGTCTTCGCTCGCGGCGTAAATGTCCGTTATAAATAGCAAGTCGGCGTTGTTGAATGAAACGGCAAATTCGTCCATCAAATCCTGCGTGCGCGTGTAACGATGCGGCTGAAAAAGAACGACTATCCGTTTGTTGTCCGCGCTCTTTCGGGCGGCTTCGAGCGTCGCTTTAATCTCAGTCGGATGATGCCCGTAATCATCAACAACAGTGATTCCGTTCACTTCGCCTTTGAACTGAAAACGCCTGTCAGCATTCATAAACGAAGCAAACGCCTCTGCCATTTTTTCAAACGGAACATCGAGTTCAAATCCGACGGCAATCGCCGCAAGCGCGTTATAAACATTATGCTTGCCGGGAACATTCAAGTTCATAGTTCCTAAAACTTCCGTTCCCTTCCAAACAGTAAAACGAGTCCCGAAAGTTTCATTGTAAGAAACATCGTGCGCCGAAAAATCCGCTTGCGCTGTCATTCCGTAAGTCATGCGGCGACGTTTCACTTCGGGAATAATTGCTTGCACATTCGGGTCATCAAGACAAAGAACTGATGCACCGTAAAACGGGACTTTGTTGACGAAATCCGTAAAGCATTGCCGCACATCAATCATGTCTTTGTAGTAATCCATATGTTCGCGGTCTATGTTCGTCACAATTGCAATCGTCGGCGTCAACATCAAAAACGAACGATCACTTTCATCTGCCTCTGCCACGAGCCAATCGCTTTGACCTAAAACTGCGTTTGATTCAAATCTTCCGACAACGCCCCCGATAACAGCCGTTGGAGAAAGCCCTGCATGACCAAGCACAGTCGTTATCATAGAAGTCGTAGTTGTTTTCCCGTGTGAACCTGCAACGGCTACGGAATATCTTTTCAAACGCATCAACTCCGCCAACATCTCTGCGCGCGGAATAACGGGAATCGAACGCTCTTTCGCTTCAACAATTTCGGGATTATCGTCGCGTATCGCCGTCGAACGAACCACAACATGAGCATCCCCCACATTCTCCGCTGCATGACCTTCAAAGACCTTTGCGCCTAGCTTTTCCAATCTGTCCGTTACCTTTGATTTTTTCGCGTCAGAACCCGTCACACGAAAGCCTAGATTGCAAAGAACCTCCGCAATGCCGGACATCCCTATTCCGCCAATACCTACAAAATGAACATGCTGAAATCTTCTAAACATGAAAATCTATTCATCGGGAACGCCGACCTCTTATCGGCAAAAGCGTGTAATAACACGCTTAAAAAGCGTCGCTAAAATTCAATCATTAAAATAACTAAAAGTGTTACTCGCGCATCTGTGCTCGTTTGCCGTCAGGATGACGGCGTTCCCTGCTTAACGCGCTAATTTCTCAATCAAATCTGCCGCCGCGCCTGCCGCATCCGCTTTCGATAATTTCTTTGCGTTTGTCTCCATCTCTGTTACGCGCTCGGGAGTTTCAATTAGTAATGAAATTTCTTTTGCCAACATTTCGCCGCTTAAATCTTTTTGCAAAATCATTCGCGCCGCATTTGCATTTTGTAACGCTTCCGCGTTTTTGCGTTGATGGTCGTCTGCCGCGGTCGGCAAAGGAATCATCATTGCCGCTTTGCCCGCCGCTGAAATTTCGGCGCAAGTCGTCGCGCCCGCGCGACAGATAATCAAATCTGTCGCGGCAAAAGCAGAAACCATGTCGCTGATATAGCGTTTGATTTCGGCGGTTGACCAATTCGCTTTTGCATAGCCGTCGCTAACGGTTTCAAAATCCTGTTCGCCCGTCTGATGCGTTATGAAAAGCCGCTCACGATATTTTTCCAAGAACGGTAAAGCCGCGACCATTGCCTGATTTATCGCGCGCGCGCCTTGCGAACCGCCGAAAATGAGCAGACAAAAACGCGCATCCTCGCGCAGTTTTTGTTTTATGTCAAAGAACTCACGTCGAACAGGGTTGCCAATGACAACGCCTTTACCTTTCGGAAAGAATTTCAAAGACTCTTCAAACGTCAAAGCCGCTTTGTCAACAAACCGCGCGAGCCTCCTGTTTGTAAATCCGGGCAATGCGTTTGAATCCATGATGATTGTCGGGACTTTCATCAAAGACGCCATCAGCAAAACAGGTCCAGTTACATAACCGCCCGCACCAACAACAACATCGGGCTTAAATTCTTTTATCAATCTTCGTGCGGCTAAAAAACTTTTCGGCAAAAGGGCAAGCCCTTTTAGTTGTCCCATAACACCGACGTTCTTTAATCCTGCGCTTTCAATGAACGAAATTTCAAAACCGTTTTCGGGGACTAATCTTTTTTCCAGACCGCGCTCTGTGCCTACAAATCTGATTTGTGTTTCGCTGTCGCGTCTCTTTAATTCATTCGCAACAGCAATAGCCGGATAAATGTGTCCGCCCGTTCCGCCTGCGGCTATTAAAACTTTCAAACTCATCAAATTGATTTTGGATTTTAGATTTTGGATTTTGGATTAAACTTTCGAGAGGTTCTGACACCTAAATACGAATATCTTTATTAAGCGGAATCCAAAATCCAAAATCCAAAATCCAAAATTCCTTTCTATCTTTTCCGTGTCGCAACAACACGTCGCGGCATTCGTTTCGCTTTCGTTTTTTCCGAAGTTTCAAATCCGATTGCAGAACCTGAATACTGAGAGATATTCAAAAGTATTCCAGCCGCGAACATCGTAGGCACAAGCGATGAACCGCCGTAAGAAATAAACGGCAATGGAATTCCTTTTGTCGGCAAAAGCGAAAGCACAACGCTCATGTTAAAAAGGGCTTGTACGATAATCATCGCCACGATGCCCATGCCCAGAACCATTCCGAATTTATCGGGCGCAATCAACGCCGCACGCACGCCGCGCCACAACAAAACAGCGAAGACCAGAAGCACGGCTAATGCTCCAAACATTCCCAACTCTTCGCCGACAACCGCGAATATAAAATCGGAATGTGCGAACGGCAGATAAAAAAGTTTCTGTTTGCCTTGCGCGAAACCCAGCCCGTACATTCCGCCCGACCCCACGGCCATCAATGATTGAACAACTTGATAGCCTGTGCCTTGCGGGTCTGACCAAGGATGCAGAAAAGCCATCAAGCGGGCCAATCGCCAAGGAACTAACAACAATGCTCCCGCGAAAATTACAAGTGCGGGCGCGACCGCTAACCCCAAATGCAAAGTCTTAACGCCAGCCGCGTAACACATCACAAGACAAATGACGCAGAGCATCAAAGCCGTTCCCATGTCCGGCTCAATCAACACAAGCCCGCCAAGCAAACCCGTAACAAACAAACACGGCACAAGAGTTTTCACAAACAAATCTTCTTCACCTGTTCTTTTCTCAAGGTAGTAAGCGAGAAAAAGCATCAATGTCACTTTCGCAAACTCCGAAGGTTGTGCCGAAAAGCCAGCAAACTTAATCCAACGTTGCGCTCCGTTCACACGCGGAAAAGAAAAAACCGCACAGAGCAAAGCCACAGTCACAACCAACAATGGATAAACTATTCTTCGGTCAAAATAACGGTGGTAATCGAAGTGCATCGCAAAGAGCATTGCAAGAAAGCCAATACCAACCCAGACAGATTGCTTCAAAACGTAATAGTATTGATGGCTTCCTTCTTTAATGGCTATCATCGCGGACGCGCTGTAAATCATCACAAGCCCGAACAAAATCAAGCCCGCGAACGAAGCAAATAACCATTTATCTGTTTGCAGTTTCTTAGCCATAAATCAGAGTCTGGAGTCTAAGAGTCTGGAGTCTGGAGTCACCGCTTTGGACTTTGGACTTTGGACTTTAGACTTTGGACTGTGTTCTTGAACACTTCGCCGCGATTCTCAAAGCTCGTGAACATGTCGAAGCTGGCACAAGCGGGCGACAGCAAAACCATGTCGCCGCGCTCTGCGCTCTCAAACGAACACCGCACGGCGTCGTTCATATCGTTTGCTCTTACAACGTCGGCAAAATCTTTCAATTCGTTTTCAATCGTGTCCGCATCTTCGCCAATTAAAACAAGCTTGCGTACATTACTTTTTATCAACTCTGCAAGCGGCGCGTAAGGCGCTTTTTTCCCTCGTCCGCCTAAAATCAAAACTATCTTCCCTTCTTCTTCAGAAAGTGCTTCAAGCGCCTTTAACGTCGCGTCAACACTTGTTGCCTTTGAATCGTTGTAAAATTTCACGCCTTCGATTTCGGCTGTAAATTCAAGGCGATGTTCTACGGCTTTGAATTTTCTTACAGTCTCGCGCAAAGAATCCGGCGAGACTCCGCAAGCAAGACCCACTGCCAAAGCCGCTAGTACATTTTCAATGTTGTGACGACCGCGAAGATTCATATCATCGCGCGTCAACAAAACTTTTTCGGCTTCTCGCGTTCGACAAATCAAATCACGCCCGCGCAGAAAAAGACCTTCTTCTAACTCGCTTTGCGTACTAAACATCACAACATGCGCTTTCAAACCGCTCGCCCAACTCGAAACGATTTCATCATCGGCATTCAACACGGCAACGTCTTCGCTCGTCTGGCTGCGAAAGATGCGATGTTTTGCCGCCGCGTAATCCATCAAACCGTTATACCTATCCAGATGATTCGGCGTGACATTCAAAACAAGTGCGACTGCGGGGCGAAAATCAACAATTGTTTCAAGCTGAAAACTTGAAAGTTCTGCGACAGTCCAACCGTCTTCACGCGATGTTTCAATCATTGAAACAAGCGGCGTCCCGATGTTGCCACCAACTTGTGCAGGCAATCCGCCGTCTTTTAACATCTCGCCAATCAGCGTTGTGGTCGTTGTTTTTCCGTTTGAACCCGTGATGCCAACAACACGCCCGCGCATAAAACGAAAAGCCAGTTCGACTTCGCCTATAACTTCCGCGCCCGCACGGTCAACATAACGCGCAGGGATAACTTTCGTAGGCACACCCGGACTCATCACCACCAATTCAAGCTGGTCCAACAACCACATCGGCACATCGCCCGCAACCAAACCGATTCCTTCTTCTTTCAAAGAACGCGCTTCGTCAGTCCAATCTTCCAAAGCTTTCTTGTCATTGAGCGCGACAATCGCGCCTTTTGATTTCAGAAATCTTGCCGAAGCAATACCGCTTCGAGCCGCGCCCATTACCAAAACTTTTTTACCCTCAAGATTCATTCAAACCAAAACAAACTCTCAAATTCTTTATGTTGCTTAACTCAACTGCTTATCGTAATCGTTCAACTAATGCGCGACAGACACGATTTTAACCAAGACCGTGAAAGGGGTGACAGAAATAATTCTGCCGAAAATCTGCCGCCCGTTTCACAGGCTTGAACACTCATTTGCAACATTTCCCCGCGCTTCGCCCTTTGGGCTTCGCACGGGGCTACACTCTGTCGTCTGCTTTGCAGACTCGTTTAGAGTTCCTTTCAAAGAACATCTATACAACGTCAACAAAAATCGTTTACCGCAATTTCAATGTTGACAGGCTCAACAACGCAAACAGCAAAGCCAAAATCAAAAATCTGAAAACAACTTTCGATTCTTTCAAACCGCCGAGTTCAAAGTGATGATGAATCGGAGCCATGCGAAAGATTCTTTTCTTTGTCATCTTGAAAGAACCGACTTGCAACATCACGGAAACGGCTTCGATAACAAACACGCCGCCGACGATTCCGAGCATCAGTTCCTGTTTTGTCAAAACCGCAACCGTTCCCAAAGCCCCGCCTATCGCAAGACTTCCAACGTCGCCCATAAAAACATCTGCGGGCGGGGCGTTGTACCAGAGAAAGCCGAGACTTGCCCCGACCATCGCACCACAAAAGATTGTCAATTCGGCGGCTTCGGGTCTGTGTGTCATATCAACGTAATCTGCCCAGCGTTTGTCACCGATGATGTATGTGAATGCTGTCATCGTTGACATCGCTATAAGCGTCACACCGATTGCCAAACCATCTAACCCGTCTGTCAGATTCACCGCATTTGAAAAGCCCACAAGCGTCAATAAAATCAAGCCGATGTAAATGTATGGTCCAACGTATGTGACGCCTGTCAGCGGATTCGGGTCAGCAGTCCACTTAAAAAATGGAATGCTGATGTTCCAAGAATAATCGCTCCCAAAATAAATAGCCGCCCAAACAAGTCCCGCTATCAAAAACTGACCCAAAAGTTTTTGTTTTCCGGTCAATCCGAGACTTCTTTTCTTTTTGATTTTCAAATAATCATCCAAGAAGCCAATTGTTCCAAAACCAACAGTTGCAAGAAGCGCAATCCAGACATAAAGCCTGTCCAATCGCGCCCATAACAGAGTCGAAATTACAACAGCTCCTAGAATCAAAATGCCGCCCATTGTAGGCGTACCGCTTTTCGCTTGATGCGACTGCGGACCTTCTTCGCGTATCTGCTGACCATATTTCAACTCTGACAGCCAACGAATGACGCGCCCTCCAAATAACAAAGATAACAACATCGCTGTTATCGTCGCGTATGCTGTGCGGAACGTGATGTACTGAAACACATTCAACAGCTTTACGAACCAAGATTCCGTATATTTATAGTTCTCGTACAGTAGCTGATAGAAAATGTAATAGAACATTTTTGTCAGTGGTCAGTGGTCAGTTGTCAGTTGTTTAATTGCTATTATCAACATGAAATAAAAACAGCAACCAAACAACTAACTGCTGACTACTGACTAAATCTTTCAATCATCTTTTGAACGACCTTATCAGTCCCAACCCCGCGTGAACCTTTTACTAAAATCAAATCGCCTTCTCGTGCTTCCTCTATCAAAGCCTCTGCGGCTTCATCTGAATTTGAAAATAACCTTGTAGCATTTTTATCAACACCTGCTTCGATTGCGCCTTGAATCATCTCTTTTGCAAAACCGCGCACACCCCAGAAAACGTCAATGCCGCTTTGCGCGATTTGCGCCCCGACTTCCGTGTGAACCTTTGCTGAATCCTCGCCTAATTCCAGCATTTCTCCTGCGACTACGATTTTGCGTTTTGCGCGCGTGCCGCCTTCGCACATCGCTTGCACTACGCTTAACAACGAACGCGGATTTGAGTTGTAAGAATCATCTATCAACTCAAACCCGTTTTTGAATTTGTAAACTTCACCGCGTTTGTCTGCGGGGATTGCCGTGTTTAATCCTTCGGCAATTTGCTCTGCGCTCGTTTCAAACGCTACACCAACCGTAGCCGCCGCCAGCGCGTTCATAATGTTGTGACGTCCGGGTAAATGCAGTTCAACTTTTGCTTCACCCATCGGCGTCACTAAAAGAAAGCTTGAGCGTCCGAATTGATTCGCTTCTATATCCCGCGCCGCAACATCAGCTTTATTTTCAATTCCGTAAGTCAAAACTTTTCCCGCGTGTTTTTCGCGCATAGCCAAAACGCGAAAATCATCTGCGTTCAAAACAGCCGTTCCATCGGGCTTTAAGTTTTCAACAGCCTCTGCCTTTGCCGCCGCTATATTTTCAATCGTTCCGAGATGTTCAATGTGAACGGTTGTAATTAATGTAACGACGGTCACATCGGGCGGAGTGATAGCACACAAACGTGCTATTTCATGTGTCGGCGTTGACATTCCCATTTCCAGAACAGCCAAGTCGTAATTGTCCGGCGAATCATTCGCGCTCACCATTCTTAAAACGGTCAATGGAAGCCCCAAGCCAGTGTTGTAATTTTTCTCGCTCTTTAGAACACGGTTACCCGCTGCGCTTAAAACATGCGCGGTCAATTCCCGCGTCGTTGTTTTTCCGACGCTACCAACTACCGCTACGACCTTTTTATTCCAACTTTCATAAACGCCTTTTGCCAGCCGTTGCATCGCCGCAATAGTGTCATCAACAAGCAATAAACGCGAACGAATTGCTTCTAATTTTTCATCGCCTTTGACTCTTGATTCAACGGCAACAGCCGCCGCCGCACCTTTTGAAAAAGCGTCTTCGATAAAATCGTGCGCATCTGCGAATTCGCCGTTGAATCCGGCTGTTTTGTAATTTTCAGGCGTCGCCGCAAAAAACAAGTCGCCCGATTCTACTTGGCGCGAATCAATGGCGAAATTGTTTATCTCGGAAGACGGCAAATCAGCATCGGCGTTTGCGATGTTCGCATTCATCAATGCTGACGCTGTTTGTATATTCACTCTCGGCTACGACACCTCAACTTTTCGGCTTAATGTTACGCCTTTCGTTTGGCTTTTTCTTTTTTCCTGAATCGGGTCCGCGCGCTTCGGGTGCGCGGGCAAGTTTTTTGTTTATCGTCTCACTCTTTTTCAAATTTTCTTTTTTACCGATTGATCTATTTTCTGTGGTTGCGATTTTGTTGTTCTTATTCTCGTTAGACTCTTTTTTTTCCTCACCATCTTTTTTACTGTTGATGTTT
>Ga0187893_10015414_pt1 | contig 10249 bp, 6 predicted proteins | sample MA1701074metaG_FD_139574 | JGI IMG/M metagenome (GOLD analysis project Ga0187893, IMG submission 139574) | White microbial mat communities from a basaltic lava cave in the Kipuka Kanohina Cave System on the Island of Hawaii, USA - MA170107-4 metaG ... | reverse complement strand
CGCGCCGGTGGAGCTGCACGAGCATCAGCCCTGCCACGTTGGCGATGGCGATGACGAAAAGGAGCGCGACCGCGCCGAACAGCAGCACCAGCGCCCGCCGGTAGTCGCCGACGCGGACTTCCTTCAAGTCCCGAATCTCGACGCCCCAGTCCTTGTCGGTCTTCGGATGCTGCTCGCCGAGCGTCTGCTGCACGCGGGTCAGATCGGCGCGCGCCTCCTCGAGCGTCACGCCGCGCGACATGCGGCCTACGCCGGCGAGGAAGCGCGCGTCTCTGGCGCTCATCAGCCACGGCCCGATCTGCGCGGGAATCCAGAGGTCGGTCGTCGCGCTCGTGAACGCCCGCGGCATGACGCCGACGATGGCGTAGCCGCGGCCGCCGATCGTCAGCCCCCTTCCGACGGCAGCGGGGTCCCGGCCGAATCGCCTCGCCCAGAAGGCTTCGCTGATCACCGCCGCGGTCGCGCCGCCGAATCGTTCCTCATCCTCCGTGAACGTCCGGCCGAGGAGCGGAAGCATCCCGAACACCTTGAAGAAGCGCGGCGACACGCGCCGGCCCTCGAGGCGCTCCGGCTCGCCGCCGCTCGTGTCCGCCACGTTCTCCGAGTAGCTGGCGGAGATCGCGTCGAAGGTCCGGTTCAGGCGGGTCCAGTCCTCGAGCCGCGCCGGCGCGATCAGGCTGGCCCGCTCCCGCCCCGACGCGCTCGCCTCGTAGATGCTGACGAGCTGACCGCCGTCCGGAAACGGCAGCGGTTGAAGCAGCACGCGATCGACGATCGAGAAGAGTGCCGTCGTGACGGCGACGCCCCCTCCGATCGTCAGGACTGCTGCCGAAAGGAACAGCGGACGCCGTCGAAGGACACGTGTCGCCTGCGCGAGGCTGGTCATGGCCATTTGACGAGACCACAGCGGCGCAGGTTGGTTCCGTCACGGCGCGTGGGATAGGAGTCTGTGAGGTGTGTCTTTGGAAGGAGCTCGAGGAGTTTTTGAGGTTAGGAGGGTGACTGCGCTTGCCACGATGGAGCCGTCACGCCGAGCGTGACGGCCTGGCCACACTGCATCCGCCTATTCCGCGTGATCCGTGGTTCGTCGCAAGAGAAGTCCGCCTCCAAACCTCCTTAAGCTCCAGCCAATGGTTATGGAACAGGCAAGCCGGCTGAGCGGTTCGTGAAGTCGATATAATGCCGGTCCGACCGATGCCCCGCACGCTTTCACACTACCGTCTCGAATCCGAAATCGGCCGCGGCGGGATGGGCGTGGTGTATCGCGCCGTCGATACGCGCCTCGGCCGGACCGTCGCCATCAAGACGCTGCCGCCGGAGGCGACGGCCGATCCCGATCGCCACAAGCGGTTCGTGCAGGAGGCGCGCTCGGCCTCCGCCCTCAACCACCCGCACATCGTCACGATCCACGACATCGACGAGGAGGCCGGGACGACCTTCATCGCCATGGAGCTCGTCGAGGGCACCCCGCTCGATCGGATCCTCGCGCAGGGTGCGCTGCCCGTGCCGACGGCGCTCGAGTACGGTGGCCAAGTCGCCGCCGCGCTGGCGGCGGCGCACGCCAACGGCATCGTCCATCGCGATATCAAGCCGGCCAACATCATGATCACCCGCGACGGCCGCGCGAAGGTCCTCGACTTCGGCATCGCGAAGCTCGTGGAGCGCGCGCCGAACGAGGAGACCATGTCGGCGCTGGGCACACGACCGGGCGTAATCATGGGCACGGCGGCGTACATGTCTCCCGAGCAGGCCGAAGGGCGTGCGGTCGACGCGCGATCCGACATCTTTTCGTTCGGCGCCGTGCTCTACGAGATGCTGACCGGCCGCCGGCCGTTCGTCGGCACGACAGAGCTGGGCACCATCACGGCGATCCTGCGCGACCAGCCGCCTCTGCTTCGCAGCGTGCGGCCGGACATTCAGGCGGACGTGCAGGTCATCGTGGATCGATGCCTCGCGAAGGATCCGGCGGCGCGCTACGCGGATGCCGGGGCGCTTCGCTCGGAGCTCGACGCGAGCCACACAAAGCTGACCCGCCCCGCAGAGGCGACCTGGCGACGACCGGCCGTCCTGGTGCCCGCGGCGCTGGCGCTCACGGCCGCCGCGGCGTTCGGTGTGTGGCAGACCGTGCAGGTCAGGCGGGCGCGATGGGTCCAACAGGAGGCCATCCCCGAGATCGAGCGGCTGCAGGTGACCGAGCGCTCGCTCGATGCCGTGCGGCTCGCCCGGCAGGCTGAACCCTACGCGCCGGCCGAGATCGCGCGCGTGCGACAGCGGTGGGACACGCTGGATCTGACCACGACGCCCGACGGCGCTGATGTCGAGATCAAGAACTACAAGACGCTGGACGCACCGTGGGAGCCGCTCGGACGCACGCCGCTCCGGGACCAGCGTCTGCCCTTCGGCTATTACCGCCTGCGCATCGCCAAGCCGGGGTTTCTGCCGCTCGAGATCGCGAGCGGATCAGTGGACCGGCCCCCGATTCCGCTCACGCCCGATCGGCCGGCGGAGCCTGGGATGATGCCCGTGCAGGGCGGACCGTACGGCGTCGGCGTCTCAGAGACGGTTCGTCTCCCCGATTACTGGATCGACAAGCTCGAGGTCACGAACGGCGAGTTCAGGAAATTCGTCGATGCCGGCGGATACCGCGACACGAAGTACTGGAAGGAACCGTTTCGCGAGGGCGGCCGCGTGCTGACGTTCGACGAGGCGATGGCGCGCTTCCGGGATTCGACCGGCAGGACCGGTCCGGCGACGTGGGAGCTCGGGACCTATCCGGAAGGACGAGCGGATTATCCAGTCGGCGGGATCAGCTGGTTCGAGGCGGCAGCCTACGCGGAGTTCGCGGGCAAGAGCCTCCCGACGCTGTATCACTGGTATCGAGCCGCCCCGCCGCAGGAGTTCTTCTCGGACATTCTGGCCCTCAGCAATTTCGACGGGAAGGGTCCGACCAGAGCGGGAGAACGCCAGGGCCTCGGACCGTGGGGCACGCTCGACATGGCGGGCAACGTCAAGGAGTGGTGCTCGAACGCGCCGCAGGGAACAGCGCTGCGCTACATCCTCGGGGGCGGCTGGAACGAACCGAGCTACCGCTACCGCGAGACCGACGCGCGGAATCCGTGGGACCGGCTGCCGACGTTCGGCGTGCGCCTCGTGAAGAACGTCGGTCCGGTCGACGAGGCGGCTGCCGCTCCGGTCGCCCGGGTTTACCCCGATCCGAAGAGCATCGTGCCGGTCTCCGATGAGCTGCTCGAGGTGTACCGGCGCTTTTACGAGTACGACCGCACGCCGCTCAACGCGCGAGTCGAGAGCGTAGACGACAGCGCGCCGCACTGGCGCAAGGAAACCGTCAGCTTCGACGCGGCCTATGCAGGAGAGCGGATTCCTGCCTTCCTCTTCCTGCCGAAGAACGCCGCGCCCCCGTACCAGACGATCGTGCTCTTTCCGAATGCGTACGCCGTCAGCGGCGCGCCGAGCGAGAACCTTGACTTCTTCACGTTCGATTTCATCATCCGCAGCGGCCGCGCACTCCTCTATCCGATCTATCAGGGGACCTTCGAGCGGCGGAAACCGGGCACCCCGACCCCGACTGGCACAGTCAGGCGCGATCTGCACGTGCAGTGGGCGAAGGATTTCTTCAGAGCGGTCGACTACATGGAGACGCGGCAGGACATCAATCTGCAGAAGCTCGGGTACTACAGCCTGAGCATGGGCGCCTACTTCGGCCCCATCCCGGTGTCGCTCGAGCCCCGAATCAAGGTGGCGGTGCTCGCCTCCGGCGGCCTGCGCTACAACTATCCCCCCGAAATCCAGCCCGCGAACTTCGCGCCGCGCGTGAAGGTGCCGATCCTCCTGGTCAACGGCAAGGATGACTTCCAGACGCCGCTGGAGGCGCAGCGCCGGCTGTTCGACCTGCTGGGCACGCCCGCCGAGCACAAGCGCCACGTGGCGCTCGAGGGAGGGCACGCGCCGAACGACTGGCGGAGCCTCATTCGCGAGGTCCTCGATTGGTTCGATAAGTACCTGGGACCGGTAGCTGACCGGGCTTGGGGCAGGTAAGCTGCAGATGGCCCTCGCGGCAGGCTCTCGCCTTGGATCCTACGAGATCGTCGCGCCGCTCGGTTCGGGCGGCATGGGCGAAGTCTATCGCGCACGCGATCCGAAACTGAATCGCTCGATCGCAATCAAGGTTCTGCCCGAGACGACCGCTTCCGACGCGGAGCGCCGCGCCCGCTTCGAGCGCGAGGCGCAGAGCGTCGCCGCTCTCAACCATCCAAATATCGTCACCATCCACTCGGTGGAAGAGGCCGATGGCGTACTTTTCCTGACGATGGAGCTGGTTGACGGACAGCCACTGGATGCTCTCGTCGTCAAGGGCGGTCTGCCGCTAGCCCGCCTCCTTGCGTTCGCAGTACCGCTGGCCGACGCCCTCAGCGCCGCGCATCAGAAAGGAATCACGCACCGGGATCTCAAGCCGGCCAACGTGATGGTGGCGGCCGACGGGCGCGTGAAGGTCCTCGATTTCGGGTTGGCGAAGTTGATCGAGCCTGCGCTGGCGGAGGCCGGCCTGACGGCGATGCCCACGGCGGCGCTGAGCGGCGACGGCCGCATCGTCGGGACCGTCGCGTACATGTCGCCCGAGCAGGCCGAAGGGAAACGGATCGACGGCCGCTCGGACATCTTCTCGCTCGGCGTGCTGCTCTATGAGATGGCGACGGGCGAGCATCCGTTCAAGGGCGAGACGACCCTTTCGACGATCACCAGCATCCTTCGGGACACGCCGCGACCGATCACGGACCTCAATCACGCGCTGCCCCGAGATCTGGCCGTGATTGTGCGGCGCTGCCTGGCGAAGGATCCCGAGCTTCGCACGCAGAGCGCGAAAGATGTTCGAAACCAGCTCGAGGATCTGAAACATGCCCTGGACTCCGGCGATCTGCAGGCGCCGACCGTAATCGCCGGCGTGCCGCGAGAGAGGTTCACGTGGCGATGGGCTGCTGCTGTCGTGACAGCTGCAGTGCTCGGAGCCGTTGGCGCCTGGATGTGGACACGAGAGCGCCGCGCGCCGGGCCCGCCGATTGTCACGCAGGTCGCCCGGCTCACGCATGACCCGGGGCTCTCCGAGTGGCCGACCTGGTCGCCTGACGGCAGCCTGCTGGCCTTCGCCTCGAACCGGAGCGGCAACGTCGACATCTATGTGCGCCGTGTTGAAGGCGGTCAAGAGGTCAACGTCACCAACAGCGCGTCAGAGGATTTCCAGCCGGCTTGTTCGCCGGACGGCAGCTCGATCGCGTTCGTGTCGACACGCGCGTCGCGAACCGGGATGGTCAGGATTGGCCAACGAACTGGGACGCTTGAAGCCCGCACGTACGGCGGGGACATCTGGGTTGTACCAACGCTTGGCGGACAGTCACGGCGGCTGGCTCCAGACGGGAATTTCCCCGTCTGGCATCCGAGCGGGCGGAAGGTGGCGTATGTCAGCGGGCCCGAGGCTCATCGGTCCATCCTCGAGGGGCTGGAGGGCGGGATGCCCACACCTGTGGTATCGAGCGACTCGTCCGCCTTGGAGATTGTCCGCGTCAAGTATTCACCACACGCCAGTTGGATCACATTCGACACCGCCGACAACGAGATCTTTATCGTGCCCATCGCCGGAGGCTCCCCTCGCAAGCTTGTGAGCGGCTTTATGCACGTGTGGGAGCCGTCGGGGACGCGCCTGTATTACGCCATGCGCGACTCCGGGGGAGGAACGCGTCTGCAGTCGATCGGCATCGACGAACGGACCGGGAACATCACGGGGCAGCCATCGACCGTCGCGCTGATGACCGGCGTCCTTCGAGACCTGGCCCTTTCTCACGACGGCCAACAACTGGCTGTCACCGAGACGGAGGGCTCGATGAACCTGACGCGTCTGCCCTTGACAGCGGACGGCAGGGCGCCCGCAGGCGCCGAGGAAGAGCTGAGCGCAGGGGACGTGTTCGACGGTCAGCCCAAGTTCTCGCCCGATGGCGGGCGGATCGCGTACACCAGTAATCGGCTGGGGCGCGACCAGCCTTGGGTGCTGGACGCCGACAGCAGGCGGATGGAAGTTCTGCGGCTTCCCGGTACTGATCTCACCGCGACCGGTGCGAACTGGGATTTTGATGGCCGCCGATTGAACGTGCTGCGTCGCTTTCCCGATGGGAAGATCTCGCTGTGGTGGATCGCAGCCGATGGAAGTCACGCCGAAGAGCTGACATCCCCCCGTCGCTTTACAACAACGCGGAGGGATGGCCGATCGCGCCCGACGGTCAGAAGATGGTGTATGGAGCCAGCGTTGATGGCCGCTATCAGTTATTCGTATTCAATCTCAGCACCCGGCAGGCCAGCCAGCTCACGTTTTCATTGGATGACAAGTTCAACGTCGTTTGGTCTCCAGATAACCGCTGGCTCGTCTACGCATCCAATGCCAACGGGTCTGGCCAGCTGTGGCGAATCCCGGCGGGCGGCGGCAAGGCCGAGCCGCTCACGAAAGGCGACGACCGGGTCCGGCACATGTTTTATTCACCGGATGGGCGTTGGCTCTATTTCCAGCCAAACCACTTGAACATCTACCGCATGCCGGCCGACGGCGGGCCCGCCCAACAGGTGACTCACTTCGCCGAGTCCGGACTGTTTCTCGAGGAGCCGGCGATCTCTCCCGATGGACGCTACATCGTGTACTGCCGGAGCAACGGCGGGTCGTCGCTTGGGGTGCTGCAGCCCGGAAACGCCGCAGTACAGGCGCCATAATCGGCCGCCGCCCGATGCGACCGCGGCAGGCAGTGGCGTGTCCGGGAGCTCGTGCGACACGCCCTGCTCGCACGCGAAGAAGCGCAGGCATGGGCGGGGGATGACGGTACAATGCGCCTTCAGTCAATGAGGCGAGCCACCGAGGCGAACCCCGTGTCGCTGGACGAGATTCGGCAGCTTGCGGGAGAGCGCTTCGGCGACATGGTCAAGGCGGTCGTCGATCTCAAGCATGGCGTCATGCTGCTCGATGCCGAGCTGCATGCGGACCAGGAGGCGGAACTGCTGGCCGAGGGGTCCGTGCAGCAGGACCTGTGGGGAATCAATCTCTATCCAGAGGTCGAGGGTGCCGACTGGCTCGAGTTCGATTCGATGATTAACCTCCGCCCGTCGTTCGGCAACCGCTCGCGTGGTGTCGACGACCCGGCGACCCGTGATGCGATCGCAAGGCTCGTGACTCGTCTAGTGCGCCGATGAATCAGCCCCAGCATCGAGACCTGGCCGAGGGGCGATGGTGGGAGCTGTCTCTATTCGAGCAGCTGGGTCACGTGGGCAGCGAGATTAGTCGTGCCCACCGTTGGACGTCTCGCAATCCTGACCTGGCACGCAGTGCGTGGTATCGCGCCCTCGAGCTCCTGGATCTCACGCTCGCAGATCCCCGACTGCTCCAGTCACCGGGACGCCTTCGCGAGATTGCAAGGGCTCGTGAAGTGGTGGCTGACTTCTTCGCCGGCTCCAACCATTACGGCTCGACCGGACGGTCCCTTCAGAAGTACTTCGACGCCTACGCCGTCGCAGCCCGGAGGGCCGTGTAAGAGGCTTACCTACCCACCTGCCATAGCCCCAACCACCAGGAAGGGTTCCGCGCCGGAAGCAACAGCGTCCGGCAGCGGCGCGTCCGGGAGCTCGTGGGACAAATCCTCCTGGCACGCGAAGAATCGCACGAAGGGGCGGCGCTCGAGCGTGACGTGGTGGCGGATCGTCCCGCGCAGGACGGGATAGGACGCTTCGAGCGCGTCGAGGACGGAGCGCTGCGTCACGCGGCCCTGGACGTCGACCGTGACTTCGCCGGGAACCCGGGCGAGATTGCGCAGGTGCGCGGGGAGTTCAATACGAATCAAAGCGTTTGCACCTCGACCGACAGCACAGCGGGCAGGTCGCGGACGATTGGCGCCCATGAATCACCCGCATCCGCCGACGCGTACACCTGACCGCCCGTTGTCCCGAAATACACGCCGCATGTGTCGAGCGAGTCGACCGCCATCGCCTCCCGCAGAACGTTCACGTAGCAGTCCTTCTGTGGCAGCCCCTTCGTGAGCGCCTCCCACTCGTTTCCGCCAGAGCGGCTGCGATACACGCGCAGCTTGCCGTCCAGCGGAAAGTGTTCCGAGTCGCTCTTGATCGGGACGACGTAAATGGTCTCCGGTTCGTGGGCGTGCACGTCGATCGGGAACCCGAAGTCGGTCGGCAGGTTGCCGCTGACCTCCGTCCACGAATCGCCGCCATCGTCGCTCCGCATGACGTCCCAGTGCTTCTGCATGAAGAGCACGCCGGGGCGCGAGCGGTGCATCGCGATCCGGTGGACGCAGTGCCCGACCTCGGCGGTCGGGTTAGGGATGCCCTCGGACTTCAGTCCTCTATTGATAGGTTGCCAGGTCTTCCCGCCATCATCCGAGCGGAAGGCGCCCGCCGCCGAGATGGCGACGAAGATCCGATTCGGGTTCTTCGGGTCGAGCAGAATCGTATGCAGGCACAGGCCGCCCGCGCCCGGCTGCCAGTTCGGCCCCGATCCGTGGCCGCGCAGCCCCGAGAGCTCGTTCCAGGTCCGACCGCCGTCGGTCGTCTTGAACAACGCCGCGTCCTGAACGCCGGCGTAGACGGTGTCGGGATCGGTGAGCGACGGCTCGAGATGCCAGACCCGGGCGAACTCCCAGGGATGCGGCGTGCCGTCGTACCACTGATGCGTGCCCGGGACGCCGTCGTAGACGAACTTGTTGTCCACCGGCTCCCAGGTCTTCCCGCCGTCGTTGGAGCGCTGGATCATCTGGCCGAACCAGCTGGTGCTCTGCGACGCGAACAGGCGATTCGGGTCGGCGGGCGATCCTTTGACGTGATAGATCTCCCAGCCCGCGAAGTGGGGACCGCTGACCTCCCACTTGTCGCGCTTGCCGTCAGAGGTCAGGACGAACGCGCCTTTACGGGTGCCTACGAGTACGCGGACGCTGCTCATGCGTAGTCCAGGGCCCAGACAGGACCCACACACCCGTCCATTGTCGATCGGGACGGCCTCGGATCGACATAGGCCTCGAACCTTCTCGAACCTTCTCGAACCTCCTCGAACCCGATTAAACTGAGTTCTTGCCCCTAGCGACCGGCACCCGTCTCGGCCCATATGAAATCGAGTCCGTCATCGGCGCGGGCGGCATGGGGAACGTGTATCGAGCGCGCGACACGCGACTCGACCGGGTCGTGGCGATCAAGCAGCTGACGCCGGAGCACCTCGAGCGGTTCGAGCGCGAGGCGCGCGCGATCGCGGCGCTCAACCATCCGAACATCTGCCAGGTGTACGACGTCGGCGCCGACTATCTGGTGCTCGAGTACCTCGAGGGCGAGCCGGTGCGCGGCCCCATGCCCCCGGATGAGGCGCTCCGGCTGGCGCGCCAGATCGCCGGCGCGCTCCTGGCGGCGCACGAGCGGGGCATCCTGCACCGGGACTTGAAGCCGGCCAACATCATCGTCACGCCGGGCGGCACGGCGAAGCTCCTCGACTTCGGCGTCGCCAAGGTCCTGCAAGCCGCCGCGGACGCGACCGTGACCAGGGAAGGGGCGCTCGTCGGCAGCCCGGCGTACATGGCCCCCGAACAGATCGAAGGAAACCCGCTGGACGTGCAGTCCGACGTGTTCGGCTTCGGCGCCGTCCTCTACGAGATGGTCGCGGGCCATCGCGCGTTCAGCGGGCAGACGACTTCTCAGGTGATCGCGGCCATCCTCCGCGATGACCCGCTGGCGTTCACGGCGCCGCCCGAGCTGGAGCGCATCATCCGGCGCTGTCTCGCGAAGCGGCCCTCCGACCGGTATCGGACGATGGCCGAGGTGAAGGGGGCGCTTGACGCGGCCTCTCCCGCGCCGGCGCGCCGCCAGCCGTCGATCGCGGTTCTCCCGTTCGCGAATCTGAGCGGGGACAAGGAGAACGAATACTTCAGCGACGGCCTCGCGGAGGAAATCATCAACGAGCTGACGCAGGTTCCGGGGCTGAAGGTGATCGCACGGACGTCGGCCTTCGCGTTCAAGGGCAAGAACGAGGACATCCGCCGCATCGCCGAGGCTCTCGGCGTCACGAAAGTCCTGGAAGGGAGCGTGCGCCGCTCGGGCGACCGCATCCGCGTCACCGCCCAGCTCATTTCGGCGGCGGACGGAACGCACATGTGGTCGGAACGGTACGACCGCTCGATGGCTGACGTCTTCGCGATTCAGGACGAGATCG
>Ga0187893_10015413_pt1 | contig 10249 bp, 14 predicted proteins | sample MA1701074metaG_FD_139574 | JGI IMG/M metagenome (GOLD analysis project Ga0187893, IMG submission 139574) | White microbial mat communities from a basaltic lava cave in the Kipuka Kanohina Cave System on the Island of Hawaii, USA - MA170107-4 metaG ... | reverse complement strand
GTGCCGTCCGCCGTGCCGACCGCGTGGGTGAGCGCCGTCGGCAAGGTCTTGGCCGCGAGGGTTCCGCTAGGAGTTCCGCCGGAGCTGTCGGTCAAAGCCGCAGCGGTCGGGTTGGCGTGTGTCTTGTCGGCGGTTGCGTAGGTCTGCGTGTATGCTGACACTCGCGCAACGGGCGTGACGCCGAAGAAGCCCAGCGTTGTTGAAGTCCCGCCAACCGAGTCGCTGGCATTCAGCATGGTGATTAGCTCTTCAGCGACAGAAGGGCTCTTGAGAGCGTAGCCCAGAACGATAGAGGCTTGAGTAGAGACTGCCATGACGGTTGCCTTTCTCTCGGGCCGTGGTGGACGCATTACTTTGCCCAATGCGGCTTGTGTTTGCTTGTGACGGCCTCTTTGGCTTCCTGGGCCGAGATCCCTGGGCTGGCCTCCATCTTGTCCTCAACCAGATCCTGCATGATGTCGTCAGCAATAGCCACATCGGGCTCAGGAGCCAGGTCGTTTCTGGCCTTGACGTTCACGGACCCAGTAGAGCCCCAGCCACGCTCCTCGCAGATACGCTGAACATCACCCCGGCCATCGACCCAGGCTCTTGGATCTCCGGGATAGTCGGCGAGTTGCGAGATGTAGACCTTGCCCGTCGGGTCTACACCGCAATCTTCGGCCTGTCGGCGATAGGCGTCTCCAACCCACGGCGTTTGCTCGAACTGGTTGCCGTTGCATTTGCCGTGCCAGAATTCCCTGTCTGTATTAGACATCGGCGGCGAACGCAGGGCGAGCATTTCGGCCAGCTTGTGATCGACCCCATTGTCGCGCATTTCCAAGTACGCCTTCTGAACCTCGATGCTTAGGCTGATGATCGGGTAGTCGCCGGCCATTGCCACCAAGACTTCCTTCTTGCGGCATGCCAGGCACTGGCAATCATGAGGATGGCGGCTCAAAACAATCTCCGAATCTGGTTGTCAGAGAACTGAGAAGGCACCAGAGCATCGTTCATGTAAGCGCACACGCCAAGGTGCGGCTGCTGTATTTGCGCCCAATAGAGCGTGTGTGTTGCGCTTATTATGTGGTCCACTTCCCTTCTGTCACTCTCGCTGTGATATTCCACGTAGATAATGCCGACTTTGTTCAGACGCGAGGACAGCGATCGCAGAATGGGAACCTCGGAACCTTCTGTGTCCAGCTTAAGAATGCCGATCTTGTCCAACGCGAGAGCGTCAATCGCTTGCAGCGCATCTTGCACCACAACGTTCGCTGTACCTCTCGTGGCCATCGGGCTGTCGTGCAGAGAGCTTGTGTGTGACCCACTGCGGCCGATGCGCAGTTCGATTGTGCCATCACGGTCTGCCAGCGCACAGTAGGATCTGTGGACGTCCTTCAAATGCTCCGTGTTCCGGCACAAAAGCTTGAATGCGGCTGGGTCTGGCTCAAAGCAGTAGATTCTGGCTTGTGGATGCAGCTTGTGGAACCACAGCGCCGCGGCCCCTACGTTGGCGCCTATGTCCAGGATGTTGGCGACATCCCCCTTGAGAAATTGGGGGTAGGATCTTCCCTCAAGGACTTCGTTTGCCACATAGCGAGCAAACGGCGTGTCCTGAACCCACAGTTCGTGATCTCCAAACTTGCACTGGGTTGCCTGGATCTTGGTCATGTGCCCCCCTGCTGCGCTTGGGCGCCTGGCGGCTGCTGGCCTTCTGGCGGCGGCATTGGCATGGGTGGCGGCGGCGGCTGCGGCTTGAGCAGGTAGCCCTCGGGATCGAGTTCTATCGACTTGGCCCAGTCAGCTATGAGCTTGTTGACAGGGCCAAAGTCGCCCAGCTGCATGGCATACTGCCATAGTGGCTGGAAGATCGTCTGTATGGCCTGGGTCATGTTCGCTGCATCCCGATCCCTGTTCGGCTTCCTGGCTGACCCAGCCTCAATGCGGTACTCCAGCTGGTGGAAGATTTCGTGGGGCTGAGCAGTCATGACGAGCTGAGCCCAATACTGGGCGCCGATTGGACCCATGCTGGGCAGCACGTCCTCGGCTGAAAGGTGCCACCTGGCCGTAATCGCCTCCTTCCTGGCCACTGCGGTCATCGCGTCCTCGACCTTCTGGGCCATGTCGTCCGGCCGCACCTTGATCTGATCTCCCTTGATTTCGGCCTCGGAGGCCGACCGCAGCTGCCTGGTACTCATGCCGTAGGCCAATTCCGTCAGGCCAACCCGCTTCTCGAAGTTGTACTCGATCGCCTGAAGAACCTTGAAGATGTCCCCCTGCATGTGCGGGTGCTGCAAGAACTGAACGACCTCGGAGATTGTGCCATGCTCGGCATCAATCTCCAGCAGTTCCAGATCCTGTCCGGACAGAATAGTTCGCTTAATCTCTTCTGATGCGCCCTTCTTGACGACGACGAAATCTCGGCACGTCGTGCGAATTTTGGAAGCGACGAAACTATATACCCAGTTGATAAACTTTAACTCTCCCAGTCCGGGCTTGACGTGCGACATGGGCCAGACGCACCTGGGGATCGAATGGAAGTAGATCGGCGTGAACGGCCACTCGTCGTCTGCCCAGAACGGCGTTGGCCATTCTATCCTGGCCAGAACATCCTGATCGGCACCAGGCTTTTCTTGGATGTGCGGCGGTAGGTTGAGCGGGTACATCGCGGAGTCGCAGATGACCAGGTAGCAGTAGTCGCCAAATGTGTCCAGGGTCTCGCGGATTGTGCCAGTAACACCCGACAGCCTGGCGCCAATGCCCATCTTGGACCAAATCTTCCAGTAGACGAGCAGGTCGTTTGTCAGTCCGCGCTTCCGGTTGTAGCTGCCGTTCGCGTCATCTGCCAGGGCCGCCTGTTGATCGTAGGACTCTACGTTTCCGCGCAGCTCTCCCTGCCTCAGCTGGTACTCACGCTCGACCTGCCAGACCGGGTGAACGCATCTCTTGGCAATCCACTTGGCGTCCGCCAACGTCTCTGCGTCAGGGTCAATGAGCAGGTTGTCCACCGAGTCGTAGAAGGAGCCGGCCATCTTCATGTTGGCCCCCTTCGGGTAGTACAACTCGGTCCACAAGACCCCCATACCCTTGATAAGGGCCTCGTCGATCGCATCTCGGCTGTGGTCCTTAAGGCCAAGCTCGGTCGGCGTGTAGTTCAGGTAGTGCTCAATAAGAACGGCCCGAGTCTTGTCCACTGCGCGAGCCCCACGCGCCTGCTCGCTGAAGGCCAGGTAGCCCTGCTGTACTATCGGGTCTTGTGGATTACCGAAAAGTTCTATCGGCGGGACAGGCACGCGCCTGGGATTCACCTGGCGAACTGGGTTGCGGTGATACAGCACTGGTCCGAACAGTTGGACCATCTCTGCGACCTTGTTCGTCGTCATCCTGAACGTCGGCCGTGGCACCGATGCTTCCGGGTCCACGGACAAACCAGTACCAGAAAGGTGCTTGCCTTGGTACATGAAGTGATGGGGTCCGCTGTAGAACCCCATCGCCTCATCAGCATCATCCTGAAACTTCTTGCGCTTGTAGTCCACCGCGAGCTTGATCTTGCTCTGCCAGTGGGACACGATCGAACGCAGGGGATGGTCCACGTTGACTCCGCTTAGCTCAGGAGGTCCGCCAGTTTTTTGTGGCGTGGGGTGTGTTCCCACACCCCACTCTCGGACAGTCGGACAGCACGCCGGTCAGGATCGTCCATGTGATGCACTCCATCGCGTGTCAGTCCCCCAGTGAACATTGGCGCGAACGCCATCACGGTGATCGTGCGCGGCCCAGTCTCAAGCACCAGGGCGGGTGATGGGTCCAAACCCTTATCCGGACGCCAGAACACGATGTCGCCAACTTGAACCTCTGGTGGTTGCCATTCACTCATTTCTTGCCCACATGTTGGAGTTTTGTTGAAGTTTTGCAGACGCCCATTCGCGCCATCGTTGCTCGTGAGGGGCCAGGTCTGCTTCTTCTTCGTCCATGTCCATACAGTTGGCCAGGTGTCGAGTCGCGGCCTCCCACGCCGCCTTCTCGCCTGGCGTCTTGTCGCCCCACTGCACTGCTGGCAGCGCAAATTCGTGATACCTGCTGCACAGCTGGGCAGCTAGGTCCACCCACTTGGCACCATCGGCAGACTCAACCAAAGCAGTCCCAAAGTAGACCGCCTGCGCCAAGGCGTACTGCTGGTTCTCATCCAGCTGGTGCCACTCATCCCAGGTCGAGCCACTTGCGGACGCGGCCGACCGCAGTGCGTTGTACACTGTCCCCACAAGCTCTGCGCCAGGAAACTCCCTGACCCCTTCGACCCCTGCGTTGAGAATCATAATACCCTCCATTTAGCTTCTTTCACAATACCCTCCAGCTCCCACATGGGACGAAGCTGGTGCTGATCGACCCACATCCGCCAGCCACAGCCCAAATCGTAGCCTCTCTGCCTGATATCCATGAACTCCTCTCTGGAGATCCATCCTGGAACGAGCACTCTGCAATAGCTGCTGATCTCGCAGCAGGGGCACGGCATCTTGGCCAATTTGTCGCATTCGCCGGTCGTCAAGATAGCGACCTTGGCGTTTGGCGAGAATTCCTCCTCCTTGGAGAACGCAAGCCCTCGACCTTTGTTGTGCCGGTACTTCACCGCAGCAGTCGTCTGATCTATCAGCACGATGTCGTAGCCCTTGTCGCCACCACGGTGAATCTCCATGTTCATCTTTACGCCCAAACAGGTTGCGGCGGCATATTCGCCCTTGCAGCCATTGAAGCTGCATTGCCATCGCGCTTCATCGCGCTTGAACTTGCACTTCGCCTTTGCGAAGTATGCCAGCTGCTCCTGAATTTGGCGTCCAATTCCAACGATCGGGCAATCGAACTTGCTCTTTGTGCGCCTCTGCCGCATTCGTGAAGTCACAATGTTGTTGTGCATGTCTGTCCCCCAGGCCCAAGGTTCACAAACGCCATGCCCTCCTTGGACCGCCGGCGATCTCTCTTAGCATCCATTGCTCTGACGGCCGGGCTCTTGCGTTTATCGCCCGGCTTCTCGGGCACCCACTTTGGGTTGTAGGCGGCCAGATACCTCAGACAGTCCATCAAGTGGTTGTTTCTTTGCACTGGCTCGTCAAGCACAATGCCATTGACCCGCCTGTTCAGGTAGCGCTTGATCTCCCAGTCGAAGTTTCGCAGCTTATTCCGGAACACCCGCAGCCTTGGGGTGCCGTCCTCGCGGACCCTCATTATGTTTTTCACCGCCAAGATGCCACCCTCTCTGTCGTCGCTCCCCCAAGTGAAGCTGCTTCCTGTCCTGATCGAGGCGATCCCGCGTGCTCGTAGTCCGTCAGAGTAATGCTGCTCGACTGTCTTGCCACTGCCCGATTCGGTTTGCCGTCCGTATCGGCCGTCAATCAGAAACGCAACAAACGTCTTGTCGCGTGCCTTGATGTCGAAGGCAGCCGCAAACTTCTCGGCATCGCAGTTCTTGATGTATAGCTCGTCCCATAGATATACGAAATCACCAGCGCTTGGAGGGGGAACGGCAGCGAACAAGGTAGCGGCTGTTTGGCGGCCAGGGTCCACAACTGCATAGAGCGACCAGTTCGACGGCATCTCAAATGGATCGACGCCATGAATGGCCCAGGCGAAGTCTGGGTAGACCTTGGTGCTAAGGATAGCGAACTCGCCGCCAATGCGGATCCTCCGCTCCTCGTCGCTCATGAGCTTGCTGGCGAATTCCTGGCGCTGATCCTCCGTCAGGTGTGGGTTGTCGTCGATTAGGGTTACAAATTCCATGATCGTGCGGTCTATGTCGCGGACACGATCCTCGCACTCACGTTCGGACTTCTCGTGGAGGAAGTACAGCTGCTCGCCACTTGCCTGTGGGGTGGCGCTCCAAATGAACCGGCCATTGCGGTCCACCAAGCGCGCGGCAACCTCGGTGTACCACTCGGGGTCTAGGATCTCCTCGTCGAACCACGCCAAGTCCACATCTACTCCTTGTGGCGGCTTGCCGTTGCTGCTGAAGAAAACCATCTCCCATCCAGTCGTCAGCGTTATCATGCTTGGCTGGTTCCGCTTTTTGTCCTCCCAGGCTATCGAGCGAATCATCCGTGGAGGGATAAGTGGTGGTGCAGGCCGCGATTCTAGCCTCCTGGCCTCATCGTCCGGCTCCCAGGGCCTAAAGGTGCGCCACAAGCCAGTCTTGCGATCACGGATGATGCGATAGGCCCCCGCTCGTCCCAGCTTCCTCCACATGGTCTCGCCAACATGGCGTCCATCCTTGCCGACCAAGATCGCCCGGCCATTCTCCTTGGGATACTTGCCCCAGGCATCCTGTCCTGTTACGGCCCTTGCAACCTCGACTGCCGCTCCAAGCGTTTTGCCCGCCCGGTTGCTCCCCCGCAGCAGACGCTCCTTGGCCTGACACTCATGGAACTCCTCGACAATCGGCAGGGGCTCGTACAGCCGCAAAGCCTCAATCCTGCGAGCGGCCAGTTCGTAGATAATCCTGGCAGCTTCCTGGGACTCGTAGTCGGACAGCCCCTGTGGGCGCGGCTGCTCCTCCGGGACCAGCGCTGGGATCGCCCTGGCCGCTGCTTCCTCAATGTCGCGCAGCCGCCTCCTGTCGGCAATCGCCGCCGCCCTTTCTGCCTCATACTTCTCCTGCCAATACCTGCCTGGAACGGGAGGCAGATCCTCTAACTTGACAGGCTCACGGAATCCCCGGCGTGATGCGATCTCATCAGGGAGTTCCGGATTCTCTTTCGCCATCTGCATCCTCCTCCTTCTCCTCGCCCACCAAGTCGTACAGCATAGACGCCAGCTCAATGTCAGAGACCATGCCCAGATCTACCATGCGCTCGCGCTGCTTCGACGACTGCAAGCTCTGCATCAGGCGCACTGCGGATTCCAGCATTCTTGCGCGGGTATTAGAACCAGGCTTGGCCGACTTAAATTCCTCGTGAAACGACTTGGCGAACCTGGCGGCCCCCCCCCAGGCGGCGATAATCCCATCGAATATAGCCTCAATTGTCGGCGGCCTCTTGTCTTTGACCCGCTTCAGCAGTTCCGACGCTCGCAGCAGCGCCTCCTTGCGCGGCTCTTCGCGTTCGCTCATCGTCCCCTCCCCCCTTTAGAGTCGCCGAAGCCGTTGACCTCAGAAGACGTGGGAAGCACGATTTGCGGCCCTTTCGCGGACCTGGCTTCCCGGATGCACGATTGCAGCAAATCCTCCATCGACACGCCGCACATGCTGGACGTAGACGCGATGTTGCCCAGCGCCTGGCAGAATGTCTCCAGCAGGAACGCCAGGTTCAGATTGCGAGCGACGGCGACTTCTGTCGCAATGCCGGCGAGCTGCCCTGACAGGTGCGCGAAGTGGAGCGCGCTCTTGGTCATGTACTCGACGCTCGGCCCACTCGGCGCCGACATCAGCCCTGCCATCTCTGCCTGCCACTCATTTATGTTCATTAACATCTCCTTGTAACAGCTGGAACTGCAATCCGAGCCACATCTTCAGCGATGCCGTACAACACGTAGTTTCTGTGCAGATGATCCCACGGCGTCCTGCCGCAGTCCTTAACGAGTCCACGCGAATGCATTTTCGACATCACGTCCCTGACGTACAGCGGACTCCTCTGGACCTCGCCCGAAACCATAAGCGACGTTTTCGGGCCAGCCGACAGCGATTCCAAAATCAAGGCTTCGATCCTTGATCTCGCCTGGGGCCAGCCCATCTTTAATATCTCAATCCTAATCCTGGCCGACCTGTACTCGGCCAGCGATGACATGCCATCAGCCCTCATCCGTGCCATCAGCTTATTCCGACATTTCTCCTTGACTCTCTCCTTGGCCTCCGGCCGTCCAGCGTTTGGGGTCAGCCCGAGATATCGAGCGGCTTGTCCTACGGCGAATGGTGTCTTGCCCAGGCTTTCGCCGATCTCTCCGTACATCATTCCCTTGGCGTGCAGGTCGATCAGCTGCTGAATCCATCCGTCCCTTGTCGGGCGCTTTTCCGTAAGCCCCTCATTGCGCAACTTCTGCGCAACACTAGTCTTAGTGCGACCCAGGCGATCGGCCATCTGCGAGTAGGTCAGCACGCCGATGTTGGCTTCGAGAAACTCCGTCTCGAACGTCTGCCATTCTCTGCGGGCAATCAGCGGCCGTGTTGCAGCGCTAATTGTCATCGTTACCCTCCTCCTGTTTGACAGAACGAATCCAGCTTATGTGAAGCGGCAGGCACGGCAGAATGCACAGGGTCAGGTGGATCTCGGTAACATCATAGACCTCTACGCCGAGTCCCCAGGTCTCGGCGTAAAGCCTACGAAGGCTACGGTTGGTGAACCACGCCACGCCGATCCACAGGTGTTGCCAGCTCCACCTGGCCCTGAGCCTCATGTTACGTCTCCAGTATGTCGATGCCGTGGATGGCTTTCATCAGCTTCCGCTTCAGAACGTATTCGCGCGTTCGGAACCCCTTGCAATCCTCAACGACCTCGGCCTGGCCGGGCTCCGAGATGTAGCGAAAGTCGGCAATGTAGTCGCACACATGCAACCCGTCCACATCCAGTCTGTAGCGCACCTGTCGTCGTAGATCCTGGATTGCACCAGCCATCTCCATAAGACGAAGCTCGCCCCATCGCCGAGCCTCCCGTTTGCTGGCAAACATGATTCCATCCACCACGGTCTTCTTGGCGCGGTATTTGTTCCTTGCGCCAGCGCCCCAACCACTATTCTTGGCCATTGTCTGTTTCAACGCTCTCGATGAAGTCTCGCACTTCCGTGACGATTTCATCCAGCGCTTGCTTGACGCTGGCAATTGTCATCAGTGCATACAGGCCCAGTATGCACGAGGTCACGCTGACCACCAATGAGACTGCAAACACTTTCAAAGCTGGGTCGCAATACACACTCATGTTTCCACACCTGCTTTTATGACTGGTTCTTCTGGTAAAGATGCAACGGCCTCATTAATATCTCGGTGAGACTGCGGACTATTCCTGTCGAACAACGGCAGCCCTTCCAGCGACTCCCGGACAATATTGGCGAGCATGGCTGATTCGGCAATGATTTGCTTATTGATGGCTTTCACTTGGGCCTTTGCCTCTGCCAGTCGCGTATCCAGGGATCCTATGTTCTTGTGGTGCATCTGGATCTCGGTCAAGTACGCTTTGGATTCGTCGGACACTGGATACCTCACTTGGAAACTCGGTGACTCTCCCAGAAACACGGAAACAGGTGGGCCGAGTCGCGCAGTCGGTCGAACACCTGATTTGTTAGCCTGGCGTCGGCTTCGGCTTCATCTCGTACATTGATCGTTACCCAGGTGGGCTTAAGGGCCGAGTACCTGCGATCAACAATCCGGTAGAGGCTGTTGGCGTTCCACGCGCTCATCTCTCCAGCAGGTGGGACAGGATCTGAGATCGCCAAGATGTCCGGCTCTACCATCTGTCTAATCAGGTCGGACTCGCTGGACTTTCCGTCCATTCGATCTCGGAACATGCCGAACAGCCATTGTCCGTTTACCCACTTGCACTGGAGCCCGAACTTCCCGGCCGCGATGTGCAGCATCGCGGCCATCAGGTGATCCTTGCCGGTCCCAACGGAGCCGTACCAGAACAGGCTTTCGCCATCCCCCACGCGAGTTCCTAGATCGGCCGCGATCTGCTTAAGGTTGGCCAGAAGCTGCCGCTGCGCCGGCGTGCGGCAAACGTAGTTCTGCAACGACACATGCTCCGGTGAGTACCGCCGTCCCATCTCGCCGGCGATCTTCGCCAGGGCAATTTGCCGAGAGCGATCCCGCTCCTTCAGCGCATCCTCATTTGAATTCGTGGTCGGAACTCTCGCCATTCTGCCCAGGGCGTCCGTAAGCTCGCTCTGCAAGCTCAGGGACGAATCTTGCGCTGTTCCACGGTCTCCTTTGCTGCTTGCCATTGAAGTTCTCCCCAGCCTTGTTCCCAGCGTTCTGGGATCGCTCCAGCCAGCCTCCGATGAAGCGAGGCATACCTCGGGCCGTCTTACGCCTTCCGGGATTGTCCTGGAGCCACTGGAGGGCCTTCCTGGCCTCGCTAAGAACATCCAAGGATGGATAGCAGGACTGCCATTCCTTGAGCTTCGAGGGTTTTAGGTGCCACTCACTTGTTGGGCCGTCGGTTGGGAAGGTCATGATTGTCGGCTCTTCCGGCTCCTTCGGCGATGACCGTTCGTCGGTCTCGCCGAAGACAGGATGTCTCTCTTCTTCCTGCTCCTGCTCCTGCTCCTGCTCCTGCTCCTGCTCCTGCTCCTGCTCCTGCTCCTG
>Ga0187893_10015412_pt1 | contig 10250 bp, 14 predicted proteins | sample MA1701074metaG_FD_139574 | JGI IMG/M metagenome (GOLD analysis project Ga0187893, IMG submission 139574) | White microbial mat communities from a basaltic lava cave in the Kipuka Kanohina Cave System on the Island of Hawaii, USA - MA170107-4 metaG ... | reverse complement strand
CTTGCGCATAGCCGCGGCGTCGACGCGCTTCGCCATTCCGGAGGTCGATCTCGGCATCCCGCTCACGTGGGGCGCCGTCCCGCGGCTCATCCGCGAGGTCGGTGCCGCGCGCGCGAAGGAGCTGATCCTGCTCTGCGACCGCATCGACGCCGCCGAGGCGCTGCGAATGGGCCTCGTCAACCGTGTCGTGGACGACGCGGAGCTCGACGGCACCGTCGACGCCTGGGCCGAGCGGCTGGCGGCGAAGGCGCCGTGGGCGCTACACATGACGAAGACGCAATTCCGCGCCTACGGGAAGGCGGCGGTCCTGGGCGATGTCACCGAGGCCGACGGCGATCTGCTCGCCGCCGCGTCGGCGGAGGATCCCGCGCGCTTCGCGATGACGCCGAAGGGTCGCAAGCGCTAGAGGCGACCCGGGACGCAGGCGTGGGTCGACCTACCCACGGACCGCTCGGTAGCGGAGGCGCGTGTAGTCGGCGGCCCACCCCGCTGCCGGATCGTAGAGCGTCGGCCGTACGCGCTCCTGCACCTCGTCCAGGAGCGTCGCCCAGGCCTCGGGGGGCAGCGCCCGGAGAAACGGCTGGGCGAAGGTTTCGAGCCAGCCGATGAGCGCGCCCGGCAGCGGCGTCGGGCGGTCGAACAGCACGATGGAATCGACGGCGAAGCCCTGCGCGTCGAGCAGCGTGCGATATTCCGCGACGGTCGGGAAGAACCACGGATCGTACGCGGCGGGATCGTGCCCGCGCGCCCGCAACGCCTCGTGCAACGCGCCGCGGATCGTTGCGACGCAGCCCGCGCCGCCGAGCTCCGCGACGACACGCCCCCCGGGCTTTAGCGCTCGGTACACCGCGGCCAGCGCCGCTGCCTGGTCCTTCACCCAATGCAGCACCGCGTTGCTCAGCACGCCGTCGAACTCGCCCGCGAAGGGCAACGACTCGGCGCGGTGCTCGTGCGCGTCGAGGCCGCGCGCCCGGGCGGCGGCGACCTGCTCCGGACTCGCATCGACGGCGACCACGTGACAGCCGAACGCGGCGAGCTTCTCGGTGATCGCGCCGTCGCCGCATCCGAGGTCCAGGATGCGCTCGCCCGGCCGCGGGGCGAGCATCTCGAGCAGCGGCGCGCCGAGGTCGGAGACGAAGCGCGCGTTGCGCGCATACGCGGCCGGATCCCACGATTGGGTCGTCATCGCCGCGCCCTCACAGGAGCGTGCCTACGATGTTCGCCAGCGCGCGGCCCAGCACGCCGTGCTGCTCGGCGTCGAGGTGCACGCCGTCGATCGTGCTGGACGACGTGACCGTCGCCGCGTCGAAGAACCCGCAGCGTTCGTCCTTCGCCACCTGCTCGACGGCCGCCCCCAGGCCGGCGCACTTGCGCTCGCCGCCGGCGAACTTGGGCGCTATGGGCCCCTTCGGCGTCTGGAGCGGCGGCGGTGCGACCAGCAGGATATTCGGCTCCGGCATGCTGGGCTCGATGGGTGCCCGCCGGATCGCCCGCACGATCGCCGCCAAGCCTTGGGCAGAGTGCCACGCGTCGTGGTCGTGCATCGACTGGAAGTCGTTGGTCCCGAGCATGACGATGACGAGCGCCAGCGGCGAGTTGATCTCGATGCGCTGCTCCAGACCGACGACTCCGTTGCGGCCCGGCTTGAACGGATCGTCCCAGACGGTGCGGCGTCCGTTCAAGCAGTCCTCGATGACGCGCACGCGCCGGCCCGCACCGGCCAGCGCACCTTCCATGACCCCGGGCCAGCGCTGCTCGAACGGCAGCCGGCGCCGCGTGTCGGGGATGATGCCCCAGGTGAGCGAATCGCCGTAGACGAGGATCTGCTGCATGGACGGCTTCCTACCTCGCCGTCAGAGATCACGCACCATGAACTGCAGGTGGTGGCGTCCTCCGGTCGGGCTGCGCAGCCCGGGAGCGAGGATGGGCGGCGCAGGCCGCCGAAACCCCATGCGTTCGAAGAAGCGGACGGCGCGGGTGTTCTCGGCGAGCGTGCTGACGTGACAGCCGGGCGAGCCCAGCGCGCGCAGGCGGTCGAGCCACGCCGCCATCAGCGCCGCGCCCGCCCCGCGACCACGCGCCGCCGCGGCCAGGTTGACGTGGAGGTGCGAGGGCCACCGTGGGTCGTCCAGCTCCCCGCTCGGCGCGCCCCCCTGTACCAGCGTGTCGCGCACTCCGCGCCAGAGGAACCCCGCCGTACCGGGACGCAGGAAGAGACCGTAGCGGAGCAGGGCCCGAACGAGCGTGTGCTTGGGCGACGGGGCCCGGTGCGTGTCGACGCACCCGGCGAGAAACCCGGCTACCTCGCCGGCGCGCTCCACCACGAAGAGCGATTCGGGCTCGCGGTCCGTGTAGTAGCCGGTCCAGACGTCCGCGAAACTCTCGGCGTGACGCCAATACCAATCCGCGGGGTCGCCCATGTAGCCCGCTTGGTGGCAGATGCATCGCACCGCGGGGCGGTCGCCGGGCCGGAACGGACGAACCACGGGCGACTCGCGTGACACCTGTTCCAGCCCTCGCTCAGCGCCAGTCGTCGATCACGAAGCAGTCGGGCCGGTTCGTCCCGGGCTCGTCGGGCCGCTGCATGGCGACGCCCTGGATGACGGCGCGGTACCCGCGCTCGAGCATCGTGCGGTACGCCTGCCCCCGGGCAGTGTTGACGCCGCCGACGACCACGCGCGCTTGCCGCACGGCCGCGAGCCCCTCGCACGCTTCGAGCAGCTTCGTGAAGTTCCGCGGCGCATCGGGGCCGGGACATACGGCGGCAAACTTCACGTAGGTGGTGCCGCTGCCTGCCTCGCTGCCCTTGCCGATGTGACAGACGGCCAGTCCGGAGAGCCGGTTGCCGGCGCCGAGGAGGAGCGTGTCCCCGATCTTCTGCCCGTCGACCGATTCGATCTCACGTCGGACGTCCAGGCCGGGGAGCACGGCGTCCGTGAGCGCGGCACAGCGCGCGAGCAGGGCCGGGCGGTCGGGTGCCGGGGTCCGGGAGAAGAACGACCCCGTTGCCGTCGCAGAGCCTCGCTCGGCCACCTTCGACATCACCATGGTGAGCTGCTGCGGCCAAAAGCCGAACTTCTGGTAGAGCCCGACGTGCTTGGTGCTCTGCGCGAAGGTGAACAACGCCGTGTGGCGGACCCCCCACACTTCGAAGCGGGCCATGGTGGCTTCGAGGAGCCGTTTCGCGACGCCGCCGTTCCAGAGATCGGGATGGACGGTGAGCGGGCCGAAGAACCCGAAGCTGCCCCAGCGGGTGGCGAAGTTCGATCCGACCAGCGTGTCGCCGTCGTAGGCGCCGAATGTGCCTTCCGGGTCGGAGCGCCACCGCGTGCGCGTCCAGTCGGAATCGCCGGCGAAGGTCATCGGATCGTCCATGCCCATGAACGTGCCGAAGGCGAGACGGAAGATACGATCGGCTTCGGCGAGGTGGCCCTCGGCGAGCGGGCGGATGGCGACGGTCATCAGGCCGTGGCGACCAGCCAACGCGCAAACAGGACCGCCAGGACGAGATCGCCCGCGATGGCGAGGACAGAGAGCGCCGGTACGGCGCCAGCGAGCCAGCAGAGTGCGACGACCACGAACGCCCCCGCCTTGCCGATGGCGCCGAGCGCCACCATCGGACGGTTGATGGTCGGCTGGCTCGCGACCCACGCGTACGACCCGCCGAACAGGAGCACGAAGAGCACGATCAGCATCGAGTAGACCGTGGGAACCGGCGCCGGCAGGCCGGCGAGGCTGCCGATCGAGGCGGGAAACGCGAACAGCAGCGCGCCGCCCAGGTTGAAGAAGGCGCTCGTCCACAAAATGCGGCGGATCGAATCGTCGCTCATGCGTACACCCTCCGCTGCTGGCGGACACCATTTCCGGCGGCGCGGGCTACCGCAAGCTCACACCGCGAGGTCCGAAAGCTGCCAGCACCACCGCCCGTCCTGTGCTCGAATCCATGCCCAGGAGGTCACGATGAACCTGAGAGTACGCGGCATTCCGACGGACGAGGTGTTTCGGATTCGACAGGGAGGCGCCGATGCCAACGGCCAACCGGCCCTGCATCGCGTCGCCGAAGGCTTGGCGAATCCGTGCCGGCACTGTCTCGGACTGATCGCCGAGGGACACGAGAAGCTGGTGCTGGCGTACCGCCCGTTCGACTCCCCGCAGCCGTACGCGGAGATCGGGCCGATCTTCCTGCACGCGGACGCGTGCGAGCGCTACGACGCCGACGCAGTTCCGGCGTGGTTCGACTTCCTCGATCCTGCGGTCGTCCGCGGTTACGGGGGGGATCATTGGATCCGCTACGATACGGGCGATGTGGTTCGCGGCCCGGAGATCGCCGCACGATGTCAGGCGATCCTCGCCGATCGGACGGTGGCGTACGTGCACGTGCGCTCGAAGTACAACTGCTTCCAGTGCCGGGTCGACCGGGCCTGAGTCAGCGGCGCTCGGGCGCCGTCAATCCCGCGAGGCCGTCGATGCTCGTGGCGTTGTTCTCCTGCTTGTACGCCTCGATGCCGTCGGCCCCTTTGCGCTCGGTCCAGGCGCCGAGCTGGTCGCGCTCGCCCTCGTATCGGTACAGCGGGACGCCGTAGCCGCAGGAGTCGGCGATGCGCTTCACCGGCACACGCACGATCGAGCGCACGCCCAGGGTGGATGCTCGCCCGAACGTGGCGAACAGCGGGGCGAACTCCGCCTGGCTCGGCTCGATCACCTCGCCGCGCCCGTGCAGACGGAGAATCTTCGGCGGCCCGTCGAAGGCGCAGAAGAGGAGCACGACGCGGCCGTTCTGCCGCAGGTGCGCGATCGTCTCGACGCCACTACCGACGAAGTCGACGTAGGCGACGGTGTGCGGATCGAGCACCCGGAAGGTGTCGAGCCCTTTCGGCGAACAGTTCACGTGCCCGTCGGCGCCGTTCGGCGCGGTACTGACGAAGAAGATGTGCTGCGCCGCGATGAAGCGCCGCAGGTCGTCGTCGATGCCCTTGTGCAGCTTACCCATTCAGGCCTTCTTCCACGAGATCTCGACGCCTTCCGAATCTCCCACCGCTCGCTCGAGAAGGCCGACCAGTCCGGGGCTCGCACCGCTCTCCCGGAGCACGTCGATGGTGTCGGACGTCACGTAGTAGTCGGTGTCCGTGTCGCTCTCTTCCTCGAGATGATCGACGAGAAGCTGCAGGTCGGCTTCGTCGATCGTTCCGAGAAACCCTCCGCCCTTCAACGACAACGAAATCATCGGGCGACTATCGCAGACGTTCCCGGATGGTCGTCAAGCGGTCGCCGACGGCGTCGAGGCGGCGGGACATGCGCACCACTGCCCACCCGATGCTCGCGAGCTTCACGCCCACGAAGATGCCGATGGCGCGGGCTCCGGAGATCGGCCAATCGGCCCAGAGGGCACCGCCTGCCAGAATGGAGACGACACCCGATGCCAGCATCGAGGTCCAGGCGTCCTCCGACGAGCGCAGTCCCCACGCCGTCGCGATCTCCGCGAGGCCACTCAGCACGAAATAGGCGATCAGCAGGAATCGCACGAGCGAGAGACTGGCCGCGGGCTGCACCACGAGGACCAGGCCCGCTATCCCGGCGAGGGCTGCGACGACGAGTCCGGTGCTGCCCCGGCCCGCCTCGCGGGCCCGCGATCCCCACAATCCGATGAGCGTCGCGGCCGCGAGCAGCACGAGGCCGATCACGACCACGATGGTGGCGCCCATCGCGATCGGTGCGAGCGCGGCGAGCAGCCCGAGGATCACCAGCGCCCAGCCGACCCGGTGCGTTCCCTCGATCAGTGTACCCATGGTCAGGACACCAGCTGGATCTCGCTCGGGCGCCAGCTCTTGTCGAAGAAGGGCTCGAGCGGGCTGTAGAGGCGGAGGATCAGGAACCAGCCCTTGTCCGGCATGGTCTGGATCCAGTTGCCGCGCTCGACGCCGTCGGGCTGCGTCGGTGCAAAGTAGACCGTCGTGGAGCCGTCGGCGCTCGCCGTGGCAGCGGGCGACGGATAGCTCTGGCTGCCCGCGCGCGGATGGCGCTGCGGTGTGTCGAGCATCGAGCGCGACATGTTGTCGTAGACCGTCAACGACCAGAAGTTCGCCTCGGGAATTCCCTTGGGCAGCGTCACCTTGTAGGTCTTGCCGCCGTCGAGGTACTGCTTCTTCGCATCCAGCGATGCGAGAAGGTACTGCGACCCAATGCCGGTCAGCCGCATGGCCATCCCGGGCGTGATGCCGGTGATGCCGTAGAAGAAGGCGGTGCGCGCATCCATCGTCCGGTAGCCGGTCGGCGGGAAGGGCTTGGCACCGTCCCGCGTGATGAGCGGGATGGGCGTCTCGAACTCGTACCCGGTCTCGAACAGGAAGTTCCACCACGCCGAGCCCGGATAGTAGAACCAGCTCGGATCGCGGGGATGCATCAGCAGGCTGCGCGAGGTGGCGTTGGCGACCGCGAGCGCTTCGGTGAGGATCTTCTTCATGCGCGCGTCGGGCTTGAAGGGCTTGCCCTTGACGATGCCGATGGCGGCCAGCGGCCCCATCAGCTCGGCGTCGAGCGAGGTGGCCGGCTCCTCCTGCACGACCTCGTCGAGCATCTCGTAGAAGCTGAAGTTGTTCGGCGGCACGGTGTTCATCACCTTGCCGCTGCCTTCATGGAACTTGGTCGGCGGAGGCGCCGTGACCCGGCCGAGCTTCGCCTTGCCCGCGAGGAACTCGGAAATGGGAGTGCCCACGCCGCCGGCCTCGTACGGGTAGACCTTGGTGAACTTCTTGATCGTGTCGGCCGCGGGCTTCGGGTCGCTCTTGTTCTCCAGGAACGAGCGGCCGAACCATGCCACGCGAGTGGTTCGCGCCTGCGCGACGAAGAACCCGCCCGCCGGCAAGGGACCGTCGTAGCCGGGCGGCAGGATCAGGTACTTCCCACCCTCGCCACGATCGGCGCCGGGCAGGCCGATGTCGGTGACCCAGCGGAACCAGTAGTCGTCGATGGCGCCGAGAAACTTCGGCGGCACCTCCAGCACCATGGGCCCCTTGGTGAGATCGAGGATGCCGAAGGCGTAGATCGTGTCCGCGTTGGCCGTCAGGAACAGCGACTTGGCATCCATCAGCTCGGAGAAGACCATGACCTCGTTGTCCTTCACGCCGGCGCTCAGCAGGCCCTTGTGCAGAGCCTTGATGCTGACGGCCTGCATGGTGTCGACGAACGCGCGAAACGCGTGCGTGAAGTCGAGGTTGTCGTAGACCTTGTCGACGGTGGCTTGGCTCGGCGCACCGTCGTCGAACTCGAGCGGGCCGATGCGACTGTCGACCTCTTCGGGCGTGGTGAGCGCCGGCGGGACCACGCTGGCCGGCTGGGCGGCGGAGAGATGGGGCGTCACCAGCAAGACACAGGCTGCGAGGATGGTCAGCGGCTTGATGAAGTCGTGCATGGCTTCGCCTCCTTGTGGGTCGCGGATGCCACGCACCGCGTACCTGCTGGGGTTGCAGCACGTCAACGCATCGAGTTCACGCTCGCGCGGGCGTGCAGATCCCTAGCGTCCGCGCCCATCTTGGGTCGCTGCACAAGCCGGCACCTCGCGGCTCAATCGGACTGCCAAGTGGTTCGCGTATCGGTCGTATCCAAGAGAACGTGCGATCCGAACCGCAGGATGATTCGACTCGAGTGTTTGGTACAGCAACAATTTGCCGTTCGCCAAAGCCTCGGCAACAACGGCCGCGGTGACAGCGGCTCCGCGTCCGCGACCGCGCGCGTCAGATCGCGTGAGCACACACGGATCACCGGCGTCGTCGCTCCAGCCGCGATAGCCCCCCATGGCGGTGATGAGGCCGTCCTCGAAGTATGCGTGCTTCCAGAGTCCGGCGCGGTCGAGACCTCCGTCATTCCAGTCCGGATCGCACGCAATTCGGAACCGTTCGACCGCGATGCAGTCGGAGTCGTCGACGGGTCGGACCGAGCTGTCGGGCTTGTGCTTGAATCTCGCCGGATCCAAGCACCCCTGAAACACCGGGCCGATTCCCCGTTCGAAGTCGTGCGGCAACGCCCGCGCCCAGAAGGTTGGTAGGACCAGGTCGTCGTCGTGAGCGCGTCCAACTACGACCTCAGTGATTCGAGGAACCCATGGAGCGGGCGCGGAGACGACGGTTCTCTGATTCCGCCGAAAGCACCAGAGACCGCGGTAGCCGCGCAGGCCAACATGAGCCTGAACCGACACGCTAGTCGTTCCCCAGTCCGGATCCACGCCGAGAAAGTCTGCCCAGAATTTGTCGTCACGAATGCCCATGCGACCAGCGCTCTAGCAACTAGATCCTGGGTGGCCGCCGCCCGCCTGCGGGGCGGTCCACTTCAGCCACGGGTTAGGCTGCACGGGTCTCCTTCGCATACAGCTCCGGCAGGAAGAACTCGAAGTTCCCGACCTCCTCCACGTTGTGCTTGAACCACGCCCGTGCCTTGTCGTCCGGAAAGAGCCGAGGGCGCACGATGTTGTTGAAGAAAGGACGCAGAAGCGGCTGGTCGGGCCCCAACATGATCGAGTTCTCGTAGAGGGTCCCGCCTTCTACCGCTCTGAACGTATAGTCGAGACGTGCGGCCCGGAGGCCCAGCAAGTAGGGCCCATGGACGAAACCCGTCTCGTCGAGCTTCTCGATCGTGGTCACGATGTCCACCAGGTAATCGATCCTTCCTCCCAACGCCTCGCGAATGTGGATCTGTGCCCCGGGGCCGATCGATCCGTCGGGCCGCCGCCGGGCGTAGCGAATCGAAATGTGGTCGATCGGGTGCCAGATCTGGTAGCGGGGCCAGCTCCGCCCCGCGAGCTCGATCTCGCCCTCGAGATGGGAGAACCACCAGACGAGCATTCGAGGGGTTACACCGCGCAGAACCTCATGGCGGATCTGGAGGTAGAGCCGCCCATCATCGAGGACTCGGAACTCTGTCTCGGCAGTGGATAGATCCTTCATCTTCCACGGAATCGGACGCGGCGCCGGCAGCTCCATGTGCGGGCGGAAGATGCTCATGAAGCCTCCCTGAGGTTCGTGGTCCACTTGTCTCCCGTGCTGCCCAAACGCCCAAGCTCAGCGGCTTGCTCGAACACGCTTCTCGTTGTGGCGGTAGCCGAAGCTATTTCTGTGGGATCCGAGCGATGACCTTTATCTCGAACTGAAAGCCCGCCAGCCAGTTCACACCAACAACTGTGGCGTTGGGCTTTGGCTCAGAAGCGAACGCTCTTCTCATCGCTTCGATCATCAGTCCGGCACTTTCCTCGGGGTCAACCAGAAATATGGTGAGGTCAACTACATTCTCAAAGGTGCAGCCAGCAGCTTTGAGCACCCCTTCGAGATTGTCGAAGGCTAGCTGAATCTGGGCCATCCGATCCGGCTCGGGGGAGCCGTCTTCTCGGGCGCCGACCATACCAGAGATGAACAGCAGATCACCCGACTGAATGGAAGGTGAGTAGCCATGCTCAGCATAGAGGGCGTGCGGACGGCTAGGGTAGATGGCCTTACGAGTACTCATAGTTGGAATCCTCACGAAAAGCGTTGTGGAAAACGTGCCTTGAGAAATCTAGCGGTGGCGAGTCCGCTGCACCCGCGGGTTAGGCCGCTGGGAATCGCGCAAGCCAAGCCTCCGATCCCAATTCAGCCAGGAAACCGGTCACCGAACATCGGCCGCCCGCTTTTTGATTCGGCTTCGGTCGCCTCGTCCTGAAGCACATCCCAATGCTCAGCGAGCCGGCCGTCCTCGATCCTAACCACGTCGGCCGCAATCCACGCGACCGGCCGGCCATTGCCGGAGAAGCGACCGTGGACGATGACGTAGTCGTCCTCAGCCACGATGAGCTGGTGTTCGTAGCGAAGAGTATCGGGCGCGTTGCGAACTAGGTTGAACAAGCCATCCCGGCCTGGCTCGATGTGAGCACTGTGTTGAATGTAGCTCTCCGACCAGAAGCGGCCTGCGGCTTCGTAGTCGCGCTTGTTAAACAGCGTGTCGAACGCCTCCAGCACAAGTGTCTTGTTCTGTTCTGGGGTTATCTTGAGCATATCGGCCTCCATCTCGACGGGTTGGAATATCGAACTGCGGGATCTCGGTGCCCCGCCGACCCGCGGCTGCCAGCGGCTTAACGCTCAGCATAACCCGCCGCGCGGAGCGCCGTCGGGTTCATGCTGTTGTTCGGCGGCACGACGAGCGTCGAGGGATCATTGGAGATCCGACGTCAGATGGTCGGAATCGTGCCCCCGTCGATGACATACTCGCTTCCGTTGATGGCAGACGCT
>Ga0187893_10015411_pt1 | contig 10250 bp, 8 predicted proteins | sample MA1701074metaG_FD_139574 | JGI IMG/M metagenome (GOLD analysis project Ga0187893, IMG submission 139574) | White microbial mat communities from a basaltic lava cave in the Kipuka Kanohina Cave System on the Island of Hawaii, USA - MA170107-4 metaG ... | reverse complement strand
GTACTGCTGCGCCAGATATCGGATGAACCGCAGATCGGATCCAAGTGCCGCCGATCCGTACTCGAGGCCCGACGAATGGAACCATCCGCGCCGGGCGTTGGCCGGGTCGTCGCGCGTGTCCCATACGTACGTGCTCGTAGCCGTAGCTCACCGCCTGGTTCGAGGCGGGGCGGAACCGCTGCTCGGCCGTGATGTCGGACCGGTCGTCGATGAAAGCCGCCCCTTCGGGCGAGAAGTTCGACGAAGGGTTCGACGGCTTCCCGATGTTCACCGCCGACGGGAGCAAGCTGATCTGGGCGTCGAATCGGCTGGCGAAAGCGGAAGGCGAAACCAACGTCTTCATAGCCGACTGGGTGGACTGATGCCGGCACCGGGCGATGCCCGGCGGCATCTCCTGTTCCGGCGCGTTGATCGGGCCAGCTGCCGACTACCCACCACCGCCCGCGAGTACAGGGCGATGCCGTACTCCTGGAAGACCTTCGGCGCGAGATCGCCGCAATCTCCCGATCACGCCGCACAGCTGCAATAGCTGAGCACCTCACCGAGGCGCTGCCGCCGACGAACGACACCGACCCCGCCGGCTGGTGCGCACCCCGGCAGTTCGGCCGATCACTCGAACTTGCTGGACTCGTATGACGTTTCGGGCCTCACGATCGCCGCCCAAAACGGAGCGCCTGTGAAGGCCAGCCGCAACGCCGAACCGAGAGCCGGGTCAGAGAGTCACGCGCAAGGGGCTCTTCAGAAGAAACGCGAAGAAGATCGTTTCGACGATGTACACGACCATCCAGGACACGCTCCAGCCGAACAACGTAACCTGGCGTTCGGGGTACGCGACGATCAGCGAATCGACAAGCCCAGACTCAGGCAGCGGGAATTCGGAGGGATACCGCAGTTGATTGCGCCATCCGCGAGCGGGCCGGACCGGTGACCGCCGCGCGAGCCCGTTCGACGCGTGCACCGCTTTGGTGTAGGTCTCCCCACCAATGCGCAGCGTGACCGTGTGGTCTCCGGGCGCATCCGCCACAAGTCGCCAGACCAACTGCTGCAGTCCGGGGAATGAGACCGCTGGAGTTTCGAGCCTGATCCCAGGGGGCGCCTCGATCGTGCTCATCCCGAGGTCGCCTACGGCATCGCGCGATCTCAACTGCGCCGTGATGATGAACGGCTCGCCGACTGCGACACCTGTATATCCGAAAAACGAGTCGAGCTGGACGACGACCAAGGCGAGCGGGATGAACGCCCACGCGATCGGCACGAGCGACAGCCGAAGATATGTCGCGTTGTGTCGGAACATGTCGAGTTGAGCGCGTAGGATTGCCCGTAGGTCGTCGTTGAACAAACGGATCTCGAACAAATCCGCGTGAATCTGGCGCTTCACGGCGACCAGCGCCCGCGGATTCGACGTGGCGCGTACAACGACCAGCAGTGCGACAGCCGTCACCAGCGACACGATCGCAAGACTCGCAGCGAGCGGCAGGGGACCGAGCGGCCCAAGAAGCAGGTCGAAGACTCGATTCAGCAGCGCCACGATAGTGGGCTCAGGAGATGTAGCCGAGACCTTTCAGTCTCTTCTTGAGTTCTTCTTCGGATTCCGACTCCTCGAATCGGGCGAGCTCCTTTTCGAGCGCGTGGGCGATGAACTCCTCCATCGACGAATAGCCCGCCAGGTCCGCATGGCGTTTGACTTTCGCGAGCAGGGACTTCTCGAGCTTGACCCGCGACCGGAACATCATTGCTCCTCGACCTGGCCGGAAAAATCGTCGAGCCCGAACTCCGCCACGAGCGCGGCGGCAAGTGACTGCAAGCTGGGTGCGGCTTTGCGGAGCGCTCGGCTGGTCAACAGGACGCCTGGTACTTGAGCGGGATCCATGCAGTGATCGCCGCTCCAGGCGTCCAGGTTGTCCACGATCACCTCGCGCGGCACCGCGCCAAGCGCGGAGTCGTCGGCTGAGCGCGTGCCCTTCGCGTAACCGACGATGAGATCGGGTGCGAGATCGTCCTGGCCGCGGAGTTCGTACACGTCCTCCCGTCGAAACACCCTGCTGACCGCGCGCGTACCAGTTTTCGGATCGATCGTGTCCTGCAATCGCGCTGCGATTTCCGAAGAGAGCGCCTGCCTATTGGCGGCTTCGACGATGCCGTGAGCTTCGCGTCCACGAACGTTGATATACAGCCCGTTCAGGCCCAGGCCGTACGCACGCGTGCGTGCCCAGTCGACGTTGCTGAACAGCCCCGGATCGGCGCGCACGTTGGGGTCCAGCACGGCAAGGTACCCTTGTTCGCGGAGCCAACTGTTCAAACTGAACGATCGCCGCCACGACGTGAAGCCATGATCCGACATGACGACGAGCAGATCAGCCGGTCCCAGGCGGGCCAGCGTCTCGCCAACGAGCGCGTCAACACCGACGTACAGATCCTCGACGACCCGTCGAAAAGGCAGATCGGCCGGCGTATACGCCGGGTGCTCCGGGTCCATCGCCCGCCACATCATGTGCGACACCTGATCGACATGACCGAAATAGTAGAACAGCAATCCGTCGGTAAACCGGTCGAGGACGTACCGGTACTGCCGGACGTTTTCGTCAGCGGTGATGCTCGCCTGCTGGAGGAATTCGTTCGGCGACAACACCCCCGCCTTGAGGCTTTTGGTGTCCTCGGGCATTCCTTGGGTGTAGAAGCGGCCGGTCGCGCGGGCCAACTCGGGCGCGTAACCAGGAGGCGATGAGATCGGCAGCGCGGGGTTTAACGGGTCGATGTTGATAGGGCTCGCGTAGAGCTCGAAGTACGGCTCGAGCTGTCTCAAATAGAACCGACTTGCACCGGCGAGCGTCTGGAACGGCAGAAGCTTCAGTTCTACGGGCACCCAATCGCTCCACTCGCCCACGCGCAGCAGGCGCTCCTGGGCGCCAAGGACCAGTTTGGCGTAACCCTTCCGGCGATCGAGATACGCGGTGAACTCGACGCGTGTCTTGTGCGGCTCGACCAAGTACGGATTGTCCGGGCCCTCAATGGCGCCCCTCGCAACATCGTCGACGATCGCGACCGGCGCGAGGGTTCCGCCCGACACCGTCCTGCCGCCGAACGGGGACGGGTTCGAAGTAAAGAACGAGAACGTGCCGTACGTGCCACGCATGTCGGGCGTGCCCATCCCGCTGAGCTCGCGCGTCGCCTGTTCCGAGGGCGGGAAGTTCACCGGCATGCGAACGATCGTCGTCTCGACGCCGTGCCGCTCAAGAGCCTCCCAGAAGGTCTGACCGCGCCTCAGCAGCTCAACGCGGCCGCCTTGGAGCGGAAACTGCCACCGGCCCATGGTCAATTTCCATCTGCCCGCCTCCGTCCGTGTCGTCGACAGGAACGGCTCCATCGTCTTCGGGTCGCGGTGGATGAAATCGAAGATGCCGTGCCGGCCGGGATCGACGCCGGTCATGAACGTCGACCATGCGACCGGACTCTGGGACGGCGTCGACGTCTGAAGAGCCGAGAACCCGCCAGCCTCGGCCAACCGGGCGAAATGCGGAAGACGGCCACGCGCCAGCATGTCTTTCACGAGCCCGTAGTCGAGGCCGTCGACGCCAAGGACGACCACGCGGCGGCCGGTCTTCACATGCCGGGATGTGCACGCGCCCGCGAGCGCCGCTACGGCGACAACGGCGACGAGCGTGCGCAGGAGCCGCTGCCTCACGGCGGGTTGACCGCAAACGCGCGGCCGTCCATGTAGGGTGGCGGCTGAACCCCAAACAAGCGGAGGGCGGTGGGCGCAATGTCGATCAGCGCGGGATCCTCGGCCTCAATGGGTCGGTTGCAGAAGAACACGCCCGGCACGAGTCTGGGATCGACCGCGTGATCTCCGCTCCAGGGCCGCAGGTTGTCCTCGAACACGGGCCCGGCCACCACGCCGGACGCACAGCCCCAGGAGACACGGTAGCCTGCGGCGCAGCCGATCAGCAAATCGGGGGCGTTCTCGAGATAGGGACCGGAGTAGAGCGTTGCCGGATCGAAGACGTCCCGGATCCCGATCTCCCCGAGGTCCGTGTCAACGAGACCCTTCAACTTGGCGGCGATCTCGGCCTTCAACGTCCGAGCTTCGGCCCCTGGAGCGACGATACCCGATTGCTCGCGGCCACGGAGGTTGAGGAAGAGGCCCGTCAGACCGAGGCAATACGCTTTGGTCCGCGACCAGTCGACATCGCGCAGCCACTGCGAGGCGCCGTCGGCCCGATCGACAACCGTCAGATATCCTTCCTGCCGCAGCCAGGCGTTCAGGTTGACACCCCGGCGGAAGGACGTGAATCCGTGATCGGAGACGACCATCAGCAGGTCATCCGGCCGCAGGCGTTCCATGACGTCACCAACGAGGCTGTCGTTGTGCTCGTAGAGACTCCGGATCGCATGTTTGTACGGGGACGCCCCCTGGCCGCGCGCCCCCGGATGGCCGTCGTCGATGTACCGCCAGAACATGTGCTGGATGCGATCCATGGCGTCGAAGACGCATACGAGTGCGCCACGATGCAACCGGTCGAGCCCCGCGAAGAACATGGCGCGGCGTTCGCGATCGACGTCGTAGGTCTGCTGGAGAAAGGTTGCCTCCGTCGTGACGCCTTCATTCAGGGCCCACGTGTCTTCGGCCAGGCCGAGCGTCGCATACAGGCCAATGCGCTTGGCCAAGTAGGTCGCGTAATAAGAGGGATGAGCGATGGGCATCGCCGGCCTTTCAGGATTGAGATTGATCGGCGATACGTACAACGAGAAGTGCTCGCCCATCTCGAGCACCTGCAACCGGGCGATCCCGGACAGCCGGATGCCCGGCGCAACGCGGAATGTCAGCGTAATCCAGTGGCTCAGCTGTTCCGGCTCGAGCTCGAAGGTCAAATCGTTGACCACGAAACGCGCTCGGTTCGACGAGGGATCGAGCGTAATCGTCATGGGGACCGCGAGCGGCGGGTGCCCGGCGACGAACATGTTGTCGGGGCCCTTGATCGCCGTGGTGATGCGACCTGCCTTTACCTCGACGGCCACTCGGATGCCGCCTTCCTTGACGCGTGCGCCCAGGGGACGGGTGGTGAACAAAGAGAAGGTGCCCTGCGTGCCGAGCAAGTCCGGCACGCACATTGCGCTCAGTGCGGCTCCGTAAAAGTGGTCAGGCGGAAATGTGATCGGCACCCGAAGCACGGTGCTCCAAATGCGATGCTCGCCCAGGATTGCCCAGAACGGCTCAGACTTCCGCAGCAGGCGCAACTCGGGGCGGTGCCGCGGGATCAGATACTTGCCGACTTTGAGGAAGCGCTTGACGCTGCCGATCCGCGCCGACGACAACAGCGGGAGATACGTTCGACGATCGCGATCCAGGAAATCGAAGATGTTGTGGCGTGCCGGATGGACGCCGGTGCTGAAGGAGGCCCACGCCACCGGCGACACCGACGGACACGTCGTCTTCAAGCGGCGGTAACTGCCCATCCGCGCGAGACGCGAGAAATTCGGCAGCACGCCTTCGTTCATGAACCGATCGGTCAGCGTGGGATCCTGACCATCGAGGCCGACGATGATCAGCCGGCGAATCAGCGCGTGCGGCGGCTTCTGACGGCGCACCATCCGCCAGGCGGCCCGAAAGGGAAACAGGAGCACGGACGCGATCGAAATAACGAGAGTGGTGAACAGCACGAAGAACGAAGACAGGACGGCAAACCCGGCCCCCGGTCCGATGTACGCGTGAGCTGGTGCTGCTGTCGTGAGGAGGACAGCTGCGACCACGAGGCCACTCACGCGAGCAGATATGCGGGCGCGACGCATCGTCAATGGCTCAGGATCGCACATGTCACCGGCGATTATTCAACCTAAAGTGCGGCCTGTGCCCTTTATCGAGCGGCTCTCGCGCCGGCTCCGCTACGGCGAGCCCATCATCGTTGTCTCGGGCCTGCCACGGTCCGGGACATCGATGGTGATGAAGATGCTCCAGGCTGGCGGCGTGCCGCTCCTCACCGACGGAATTCGAACGCCCGACGAGAGCAATCCACTCGGCTACTTCGAGTTCGAGCCCGCCAAGCAGCTGGACAAACCGGGCGATCCGCGCTGGCTGGCAAACGCCCGCGGCAAGGCGGTCAAGATCATTTCGTTTCAGCTGACGTGGCTGCCGACGACCTACGATTACCGGGTCATCTTCATGCAGCGGGATCTCGACGAGGTCATCACGTCGCAGAACACCATGCTCGTTCGACGCGGCCAGGACGTCGATGTCGGTACTGCTGAGAACCGCGAAATGTATGCCCGGCACCTTCAGCAGGTGAGTCGATTCATGTCGAGCCGCACGTGCTTCAAGAGCCTGACCGTCGATCACGGCGACGTCATCCGCGATCCGGCGGCCCCGGCTGACCGCATCCGGCGATTCCTTGGCCGCCGTCTCGATATCGCTCGCATGGCGGCCGCTGTGGACCCTCGGTTCCACCGTAGCCGACGGTAGGATCGAACGAACAGAGGAGTGCGCCATCGCTCCGACACCAAGTTCAGCCCGCCGAAGTCCGGCCCGGAGGAGAAGAACGTCGTCCTCGCGACGGCTCCTGCTCTGGCTGAGGCACCGCCGCTCCCTGGTTTCTTTCTGGAATTTCCTGGTTTCAAGGGATTTCAAACAATCCTGGCCTTGGCGGAATCCAGTACGAATCTTGCTTGAATGGGAAACCCTTCCGCACTTCAGTCCTCTTCGACACGGGGTCGCTTATGAAGGCGTCATGGACCAGAACGTGGCGGCGGCTGGCAGCCAGCGGGGGAGTGTTGGGCGTGGTGACGTTATCGCCCGCCGTGTGTTACGCCAGCGTCATTACCGCCTTTGACATTGCGTCGGACCCCGTCTACGCCGACGGCTGGCAGGCGGGCGACAACGGAGGCTTTGGCTTTACGCCATGGAATTTTGACAGCACGTTTTTCGACGGCAGCGTGTATATACCGCTACCGCCGGGTATTCATTCCATCGACGACGGCCTGCAGTCAGGGGGCGTGGATTCATCGCCGTTCAATGCCATCGGCACGGCTTGGCGATTGGCCGTCGAGGGTGACGGGGCGCCGCAGGCCGGTCGTGGATTTGACCCGTTGGAGATTGGCCAGACGCTGGAGATCACGATCGACAATCCGGGCGAGAGCCAGTTCTTCAAAGGCTATTTGGTGAGGCTGAGCGGCGGCACGGGCGGAGTCGACGGAAACATTTGCAGCGCCGGAGAGCCATGTACGGCTGGTGGAACGCCCAGTCAGAAAATGCTTTTCCTGACCTTCGAGTACTTTACGTTCGGAGAATGGAGCGTCAGCGATTCCGGCTCAGCCTTCACGGGGGTGTTTGACACTCACACGTCCGAGGCAGGAGCGATATTCCAAGTCACACGCACCGGCGCCGAAAGCTACGACGTGTTGATGGATTCGCTAGGAAGCGGTCCCAGCTATGCGGCGTCCCGAACCTTCAGCGTCGGGGCACCCGTCGACTGGATCGAATTCTTTATGTTCGGTGTGGCAACGAACCCCGATCAGGCGACTGATTTCTACATCAGTAGCATGCGGATCATGTCGGACGACGGCGCCCCGGACGACGGCACCCCCGTTCCCGAGCCGGGCAGCATGGCCTTGTTCTGCGTGGCTGGTGCCGTGGGCGCGTACCGTCGCTGGCGCTCCCGCAGGTAGACTTTTTCCAGGTTGGTGTCAGGTTTCAATCGTAACGACTTCAGCAGGCCCTTTAGGCGGTTTCTTCGGGTGCTCGCGAGTCATTCGAGCAGCTCCAGCCGGTCATCGCCGCGGAAGATCTCCGCTTCGACCATGCGGCGCTCGGTCGTTGGCATCGCCAGAGCCTGCGGCGGGCGCGCGGCCGTGGCACTCGCCGTAGCCTTGGCGGTGGCCTGCCGAACAGGTGACCCCGCCGCCCCGCCGCAGCCCCCGCGCAGCTTGCTGCTGGTGACGATCGACACCCTGCGCGCGGACCGCGTGGGCGTCTACGGGTCGCGCGACGGAGCCACCCCCAACCTCGACGCGCTGGCGACCCGCGGAGTGGTCTTCGAAGAGGCGAGGGCCTCGACGCCGCTGACTCTCCCCTCGCATTCCACGATTCTGTCTGGGCTCGAGCCCCTGCGTCACCTCGTCCGCAACAACGGCAGCTCCGCCTTCCCGGAGGACGTCGAAACCCTGGCGACTCGCCTCAAGGGCGCCGGTCATGCCACGGGCGCGTTCGTGGGCGCGTACGTACTGGACCGCCGCTTCGGCCTCGACCGCGGGTTCGACCGCTACGATGACCAGATCGCGCGGGTCTACCTGGGCGGCAGCCTCCTGCAGTCGGAGCGCCCGTGCGAAGAGGTGGCGGAATCCGCACGCGCCTGGCTCGACTCCGGCGGAGGGCCTTTCTTTGCCTGGGTCCACTTCTTCGACCCGCACGCGCCCTACGACCCTCCCGAGCCGCTTCGGACACGGTTTGCCGGCCGCCCGTACGAGGGCGAAGTCGCCCGCGCGGACGCCTGCCTCTTGCCGCTGCTGGAGGGGGCCGAGCGGCGCGCCGATGGGCGCCTAGTCATCGCGGTGACATCGGACCACGGCGAGGGGCTGGGTGACCACGGCGAGGCCACGCACGGCTTCTTCATCTACGAAAGCACGCTGCGCGTCCCGCTGGTGATCGCCGGCGACGGGGTGCCGCGCGGCGAGCGGCGGGCGGGGCTCGCGCGCACCGTTGATCTGCTGCCCACGCTGCTGGGACGACTGGGGCTGCCGCAAGCTGCCGGCCTCGACGGGCAGGACCTGTTTGCTGGGCCCGCCCCCGACGAAGCCTACGCCGAGACTGTCTACCCCGAAGGCTTCGGCTGGGCTCCACTGCGTGCGCTGCGACGGGGAGCGCTGAAGCTCGTCGAAGCGCCACGGCCCGAGCTGTATGACCTCGCCGCCGATCCGCAGGAATCCCGCGACCTCGCATCCGAGCGCGCGCCGGACATCGAGCGGCTTCGTGCAGCCCTGCTGACGCTCCGGCAAGGTGAGCGGACCGCTGCGCCTCGCGTGATCGATCCCGCCGTGGCGCAGCGGCTGCGGGCGCTGGGCTACGTCTCGGGGCCGGCGACGGCCGCGAAAGGTGAGGCCCGCAAGGACCCCAAGGACGCGCTCCCGCTGTGGCAGCAGTTCGAGCAGGCGACCTGGGCGGAGATCCGGGGAGAGCGCGAGAAGGCGCTCCAGGGGTTCCGGGCGCTGGTCGCCCACGATCCAGACAACGTGACCCTCCGCCGCGCCCTGGCCTTGGCCCTCCGGCGGGCGGGCCGGGCGGGGGAGGCGGTGCAAGCGCTTGCCGATCTTGAGAAGACGGCACCCGGCGACGCGGCCGCGTGGCACGACCTGGCGGCGGCATTGTCCGAGACGGGCGATTCGGACGGGGCGATCAGGGCCGAGCAGCGAGCGACCGCCTTGAACCCCATGCTGCCCGAGCCGTTCAACCACCTTGGTCGGCTGCTCGCGCAGCGAGGGCGCTTGGCAGAGGCATTACGGGCGTTCGATCGAGCTACAGCGCTTGACCCGACGGGCGCGCAGGCCCGGGCCAACCGGGCCGACGTGCTGCTCGCCCTGGGGCGAGCCGAAGAAGCGGCCGCAGATTTCCGGCGCGCGGCCGAGCTCGACCCTCGCAGCCCTGATCCCCCGAACGGCCTCGGCGTACTTGAGGCAGGGCAGGGCCGGTTCGACGCGGCGGCCGCGGCATTCGAGCAGGCCCTTACGCTCGACGGCGGCCACCAGGAAGCGCGCCTCAACCTCGCGCTGGTCGAGGCTCAGCGCGGAAACCGGGCCAGGGCCCGAGCACTCGCATCGGCCGTCGCGCGCGACACGTCGGGCTCAGTCGTGGGCCGCCGGGCGCGGGGTCTGCTGGCCGAGCTCAAATAGCAGCGGGACGCACGCGCCGCACGAGTTCCTCGTCGGTAAGCCCCGGCTGCCGATTCCGTCGATCAGGAGGAGCGGCAGACACGTCAGTCCCTCGCGCGCGGAAAGCCGCGCTCGATCGTACGATCCACGGTGGGGAATGGTGTTCGCGTCCACCACGTCGACCGTGAGTCCCCCCCACATGACCGGTACGACGGTGGTCTTCACCCGGTGTGACTTCCACCGGCACCTCGACCATCTGCGCAGGCCCGACTCGTCTAGAACGTCTGGCCGATGGCGAAGTACCAGCGTCCTCCCGGCTGCGCGGCGCGGCTGGTCAGGGGCATCCCGAAGTCCACGCGAATCAGCGCGAACGGCGAGTCCAGACGAAGGCCGACACC
>Ga0187893_10015409_pt1 | contig 10251 bp, 3 predicted proteins | sample MA1701074metaG_FD_139574 | JGI IMG/M metagenome (GOLD analysis project Ga0187893, IMG submission 139574) | White microbial mat communities from a basaltic lava cave in the Kipuka Kanohina Cave System on the Island of Hawaii, USA - MA170107-4 metaG ... | reverse complement strand
TTAAAGAAGACGTGAGGCCGACTTTCTCCGTCGAGCATTGCTGCATCGGGATCGCCATCGCCATCCAAATCTCCCCAGACGAACGCCTTTAAGCCTCGGACGTCGGCGAAAGGCTGGGTTTGGGTAAAGGTGCCATCGCCATTATTTCTGAGGACAGGAGGCAACTCACTTGCTCTCCCCAAAACGATATCCAGATCCCCATCCGCTTCGATATCCGCTGCCCAGGCGCCAGAGTAGTTTGCAGTGATCAGGGCTTGGGGAATTTGCGCCACCTGAGAGACATCGGTGAATCGATCAGGTGTGTCCTGCCGGATTAAGCGCAGTCCAGCATTACTCGCCAGTACGAAATCCAATTTAAAATCATAGTTAAGATCGCAAGCTAAGATGCCGTTGGGTGAAACAGCTTCACCGGGCCTGATTGGGAAGGGAAATTTTGCACCCGTCGTGAGAGTCAGGTCGCCATCACTGCTCAAGGCAATTACGTTTGGGCTCTCGGCCGAAAGTGTTATTGCTCCAATCCAATCTCCACTTTTCTCTTTGAGGCTTGCGACCGATTCCAGACTAAACCTTAAGGATGTATCGGCAGGGGCTGGCGTAAATGAAGGCGATGCCAGCTGGAGAAACCTGGCAAACGGTGTCGCTTCCTCTCCGGGCGGAGGTTTGATTGCAGCCAGGCTTTGACGATATTCAGCAACCCGCAGCAAAACATTGCGCAGAAAAACAATCTGGGTAGCCGTAGCGCGTGTATCGGCACCTGTAGCCGCAGCTTGGACCGACCTAACCTGTTGCTTGACTTCGCTGGGCCAGGACGCAGAGCGCTCTGCGAGCTGTCTAACCGCGGCATTTAGTGCTTGAGTATCACTGCGCTTGGCTGCGATGCGCGCCTGCTCCAGCAGGGCTGCCAGATTCTCTGGATGAATGCTGAGAATCTGCTGCAGCAAACGCTGAAACTCAACTTCGCTGTTACTCTCACCCTGTCGTTCAAGTTCCAGGGCTAAAGCGTATGTAGCTCTTAGGTGTTGCGGTTCGAGTTCGATTGCCTGGCGTAAGGCCGAGACAGCTTCGGCTGAGTGGCCGCGATTCGTCTCGAGCAGCCCGATCAAGTAGTAGATCTCGGCACTTTGGGGCACCAGGCTGCGGGCCTGCTCAAGTCTTTGTGCAGCAGCTTCGTAGTTTCTCTGGCGGAGTGCCAGGATGCCCCAGTTCGCCCAACCCGCCGGCTCGGTCGGCGCCAACTGTGTTAGTTGAGAGAGTTTGCTTTCAGCGCGCGCGTCGTCACCGACATCCAGTGCTGCCAGGCCGACGTAGAACGTCGACACAATCTCTTTATAAGCTTGAGAAGACTGGTCTGGCGATTTGACATTTGACTTGCATGCACCAGAAACGGCGAATAGGGCTCCGACCGCCAAAAGCAGAATTCGAGATTGATACTTTTGCAGCAGCTTAAGGTTCATCTCAGTTGGCCGGGCATTCTATTTGATCATCCGGAAGAATCTCCAGGACCAACGGAACCTCCAGTGTGCTTGACAATCTCACGTGCACACTTATATTCGGAAGAGTCTTCCTTTCAACAAGATATCGGCCCTAAAACTACCGGGCCAGCAAAGAACTTTTTCCGAAGCCAATGCCATCTTGTAAAACGTGGGTCTTACTTATTTCATTAATAGCGCCGCCGGTAGTCACCCTGCTAATAACCAACACGCCGGCAAGTCAGCAGGCTCAACGTGCAGCCGAGGTCTTGCGCGAGGAGGCCTATCGCGCCAATAACCTCGGCGTGGCTTTACTGGAACAGTTTAAGCCCCGTGAGGCTACTGAGGCTTTTCGGAAGGCGCTAGAACTTGATCCAAAACTCGCGATGGCCCGCATCAACCTGGGGATCGCACTGTTCAACGACGCCAACCTCGCGGAAGCACAAAAGGAATTGCAGACCGTGGCACAGGTTGCTCCCACCGCACTTCAACCTCACTACGTCCTAGGGTTAATAGCTAAATCTCAGAACCGCCCCGAAGAGGCCTTACAGGCTTTCCAGCAAGTACTAAAAAGTGACAAGGATGATGTGGGCGCAAATATTAATCTGGGCCAACTGTTGGCCCAGCAGCGCAAATACCCTGAGGCGATAACAGCTTTGCGTATTGCCTTGGCAGCCGAACCCTACAACGCAACCGCTCTTTACAATCTGGGAACTGCGCTTTTGCGCTCGGGACAGCGGGAGGAAGGACAGCGGGTAATCAGTCAATTCCAGGAATTGCGCCAACGGGGTAGCGGAACCAGTCTGGGCACCAATTACTTAGAGCAGGGACGATACGCCGAAGCGATCTCCTCCACAGGGTCTGAGGCGGAATTAGTTGACCGGGCAGTGCCTCAGGTCAGGTTCACGGATGCCACCACAGCCTTTTTAGGTCAAGCAACCCGTGCAGATGATCCTCCCAAAACCTCTCAGTCGCTTTTTGGCCGGCAGTTTCCCGGTGCCGACTTGAACCAGTCGCAAAGGCTTGAGCTGGCAGCAGCGTTTGGTGGCGCCGCCACTCTTTTCGACTTCGACCTTGACGGTGATTTAGATCTCTTCTGGATTTCCTCACTCGCCCAGCACCTTTATAGAAATGATGCAGGCAAATTTACCGATATCACCAAAGAGTCCGGGGTGTTAAGCGCGCCCCTTTCCAGTCCAGCAATTGCCACTGTGGCCGGGGATTTCGACAACGACGGCCGGCCAGACCTGTTCGTCGCTCGTTTAGCCGGCTTATCACTCTATCGCAACGATAACGGTAAGTTTGTAGACGTTACTGTTCTAGCAGAGCTCCCAAGCTACCCGCATCTTCCCGGCGCTGTAGCTTTGCTCGATGTGGATCACGATGGCGATCTGGATCTTTTTGTGGCTGGTCTGGCACAGCTATCCCCTACCGCGGATCGATCCACGAAGCCTGCAGTTTTCCCTGGCGATTTCCCGACAGCCCCAAACTTGCTGCTACAAAACAATGGCAATGGAAAGTTTACTGACATAAGCCAGTCGTCCCGGTTGAATACGACCTCACACTCAGTTGCAGTCGTACCGACGGATTTCAATAACCGGCGCGATATAGACCTCTTGATTTTGAACCACAATCAAGCCCCGGAATTGTTCAGCAACTTGCGCAACGGAAGCTTTCGGAATGTCGCCGCTGAGACAGGGCTGGAGCAGTCCGCTCGCTGGATCTCCGCTGCTGCCGGAGACATCAATAAAGATGGCTATACGGATTTCCTTTTTGGCCGAACCGGCGAGCCGGCAATCTTTGCAGTCAGTGATGGGCAGGAAAAGTTCAAAACAGCTCAAGCACCCAACTCATCAGAGACCACACACTCGGCACAGTTTCTTGATTATGACAATGATGGCTTACTTGATTGTCTGGCATTTACCGACAAAGGACTTCGCGTTCTAAGAAACCTGGGTACCGCCTGGTCTGATGTAAGTGAACAGGCTGTAGCTGCTGAGCTGAGCGTGTCCTCAACTCTCGGCTCGAAGCCTGTGCTTATTGCCGGAGATCTGGATGGCGACGGGGATCAGGATCTGATCTTTTCTCGAGACGGCAACTTGCGCGTAGCGCGCAACGATGGTGGCAATCGGAATAACTCGCTGCGAGTGAATCTGGCAGGCAGAGTCAGCAATCGCAGCGGGGTGGGCGCGAAAGTTGAAGTGCGCGCCGGCAGTTTGGCCCAGAAGCTGGAAACCTATTCGGCCGCGCCGGCCCCTGCACCGGCCGACATTGTTTTCGGTCTCGGCAGGCGGAGCTTCGCAGACGTTGTGCGGGTGCTTTGGCCTGCCGGCATTTTGCAGGCTGAAACAGAAAACCTTAGAGTCAGGGAAGGTCCGGCAGTCAGCAGGCAATCATTGACGCTTTCGGTTACAGAGCTCGATCGTAAGCCCTCGTCCTGTCCCTACCTTTACGTTTGGAATGGGGAGCGCTTTGTGTTCGTTACAGACTTTATGGGTGGGGGCGAGATGGGCCACCTGGAAGCACCCGGCCGCTACAACCTGCCCGACCCTGACGAGTACGTTCGTATTCCGGGAGATCTTCTGCGTGAACACAAGGGTAATTATGAACTGAGGGTAACAAATGAATTAGAAGAAGCACTCTTTGTAGATCGACTCCAATTAGTGGCGGTCGCGCATCCGGCGGAGGTAGAAGTCTATCCCAACGAAGGTTTGATTGGACCCCAGAAACGTCCTTTGAAACTCTATGCCACACAGGCTGCAAGACCTCTCCTGGCAGCATTTGATGAGCAGGGCAATGATGTTCTTTCTCGTCTCGAAGATCTCGATCGGAAGTACGTGGACAGCTTTCGAGTGCAGCAGATTCGAGGCTACGCCGACGAGCACGCGCTGACGTTGAGGCTATCAGCTGAAGGGGCCGACCCTCTTCTGCTTTTGACAGGGTGGACTGATTACGCCTGGTCCAGTGACAACCTGGCCGCCTCGCAAAGTGGCAAGGTCATGAAACCCCCGGCGCTGCAAGTAAAGGACAGGTCTGGCCAGTGGCAGACGGTGATTGAAAACGTCGGGATCCCAGTCGGCCGGCCGCAAACCGTCGTAGTGGACTTGAAAGGTAAATTCCTGAGCGCAAATCGCGAGGTGCGCATTGTCACGAACATGAGGATTTATTGGGATCAAATTCTAGTCGACAACTCAGGCGGAAACTTTCCACTGCGACTGACTAGACTCGATCCGGCGGTTGCAGATCTTCGCTGGCGAGGCTTCTCAGAAGAATTCTCCCCGGATGGACGCCAGCCATTCATCTACAACTACGATCGAATCTCTTTCACCTCTCCCTGGAAAGTAATGGCGGGCCGCTACACGCGCGAGGGTGACGTGCGCGAGCTCCTGGCTGAATCAGATGACTTGTTCGTCGTCTCCAAGCCTGGTGATCAAATCAGCCTTTCATTTCCTGCGAGAAAATTACCGGCTTTGCCTGAGGGCTGGAAGCACACATTCCTGCTGTATGCAGACGGCTTCAGCAAGGAGATGGACATCAACTCAGCCAGCCCCGATCAGGTTGGACCTTTGCCGTTTCACGGTATGAGTCAGTACCCGTACAGCTGGCCCGAGCACTATCCGCTAACCACGAGACGGTTGCGGTATCTGGAAACGTACAACACCCGAGTAGTCACCTCGACGGTGCCTTCCCTAGGTGCCGAACTGCTCGGCCGAAAATGAATTGACAGAATTAACTATGGACCAAATCAGATATTCAGTGGCTGCCTGTCAAACCGATCTACCGAATCCGATTGACCGGCGCGGGATGCGTTTGAACACGGATCGAATGCTCGCGATGATCGATTCGGCGGTCGCGGGGGCGAAGCCTTTTTTGCCCGTTCGTCTGGTAGTGTTTCCGGAATTTGCTCACTCGGCCCCGGTATTTGAAACGGCGAAAGAGCTGATTGAAAAACTGGCCATACCCTTACCCAATGAACACACCGAACGCCTGGAACGGAAAGCCAGAGAGCTGGACATTTATGTTCAGAGCGGTTCAATGCTGGAAATAGATCCCGACTGGCCGGGGCACGTATTCAACACGACCTGTTTAATTGGACCGCAAGGGATTCTGTACAAGTACCGCAAGGTCAACACCTGGATACCCTACGAGGTTCATACCAGTCCTCACGATCTACCGGGCTATGATGAACCGCTTTTCCCGGTTGCCGACACACCCATCGGACGTCTAGGGTGCGCAATCTGTTACGACTGGTTATTTCCAGAGGCAATGCGACAGCTGACCGCAAACGGTGCCGAAGTGCTTATCAGGGTGTCGGCGTACATGGATCCCTGGGGTGCCACCGAGCCGATGTCCTGGTGGACAATCGTGAATCGTTGTCGGGCTTTGGAAAACATTGCCTATGTTGTAGCCGCAAACCAGGGTGCCAGTCTGAAACACTATCCTCCTTATTCATGGCCGGGTGGCAGCCAGGTAGTTGATTTTGAGGGACGGATGCTGGCTGAAGCATCACCTGGTCCGGGAGAGCGGATCGTTGTTGCTCCCATAGACATTTCCGCTGTGAGACAAGAACGCGCCGTTCGACAAGGTCATCAGATGCTGGCCCACCTCCGCACCGAAGCCTATCCAATCTATCGGCAGCATCAATACCCCCCGCCGCTGCCGGACGACGAGCATCGAGCAACAAGTTTTGAGCGGAACAATCGCTTAATAGACGAAGCTAAGAAGGGACTTTGAAATGGCGGGAGTCTTTCGGAATAAACAGCTCGAACAGCCTGCGAAGCAGGCGGCAGCATAAAGCCTGGGGTGGAGCGTAGCGGAACCCCAGGTTTGCGATGGAGTTAAGAGATCGCGAGCCCGCGTTAGCGGGCGACAGTAAGCGGGAAAGATTCGATTATCAAGAGAGCCGCGATAACGGCGAGCCTTCGGCACGATTGATGGTTAGGAATGGGTTGGGATGACGCTGTCGCCCGCTAGCGCGGGCTACCTCTTTTACTCATCGCAATCCTGGGGTTCCGCTACGCTCCACCCCAGGCTTTACGCTGCCGCCTGCTTCGCAGGCTGTTTGAACTGTTTACTCAGACAGACGTTTCCAGAAGCTGATGGGTTTTCATAGGTCCAGAGGAACTACTACACCTTAATAAAAATCTTTCGTCGGTACAGTAACCACATTAAACCCAACCAAACCAGAACGAATGCGATTGCGAACGCAAGTGAAGCATTAATCGGCGAAGCCCAGGGCGCAAACAAATTCTCAAATACCCAGGCCTTTAAAGAGATGCTTCCATTGGCTCCCGAAACACGGATTACTCCCAACAGCTCGGCCATTAATCCGGCTCCAACATACAATGCAATCGCATTGACACCGAAAATCTCAAACGGCTTGGCCCAACTGCGATAACCCTTGATGTCAATCAGCCAAAAGCAGAATGCCAAAAACTGCAAAGCCAGCCCTCCGGTGAAGAGGACGTATGAGCTGGTCCATAAGGCTTTATTTATGGGAAAGAAAGAATTCCAGGCCCAACCCACTGAGAGGCACACTACCCCAGCCACGAATAAACCCGCCACCTTCTCGTGAGCCGATTTTTGGGTTCGCAGCCAGGTGCCCGCCAAAACACCAATCAGTGTGGTTCCCAGCGCGGGAAGGGTGCTTAACAATCCTTCCGGATCATACACCTTTGCCTGGGCCCAAACGTGCTTTCCAAAAACGATGCGGTCGACGAATGATGGCAGGCTCCCTTCCTTGGTCAGATCGCCTGCCGCAAAACCGGGCGCCGGAACTAGCGCCAGAAGCAGCCAGTAGCCGAGCAATAAGAACGCAACGATGACAACCTGCGTCTTGACTTTCGAGTTCAAAAAGACCACCGAAGCAAGGAGATAGCAAACGGCAATGCGTTGCAAAACTCCCGGTATGCGCGTTTCAGAGAAGTCGAAAAAAGGAAAGGCATTGAGAAACAGTCCGAGCGCAAAAATGATCAGCGTCCGCCGCACAATCTTCAGATAAAGCTCGCGCCTGCTGCCAGTAGTGCCGACGCGTCCTCCCAAAGCGAGCGCGATCGAGACACCCACTATGAACAGGAAAAAGGGAAACACTAGATCGGTTGGCGTCCAGCCATGCCAAGAGGCATGCCCGAGCGGCCAATAGAGGTGTTGCCAGGTTCCCGGGTTATTAACCAAAACCATCCCGGCGATGGTAATCCCTCGGAAAACATCGAGTGAAACCAGGCGTTCCGTTCGTGGTGAAGTAGTGCTGCTGGGCATTAAGCGTCTCCAGGGGATTGGTAGCCAAATGTCCCGTTTCGGAAAAGCGAAATGATATACCCGAAGACGGGTGCTAAAATAAAGGGTAAAAACTTCACTCCCGCTTCGGCCAAGCCTTTTCTCCGCTCAAAACCACCAAACCCAATTAAGATCGAAATTTAACTGGAACAACAATTTAAAAGATTGTTTTGCACATGCAATACATGTATATTAAACATGCCCCAGTCTGGGCTAGTTCCCGGCGGAGTTTCGCTTTTGTAGCTTTGCCGGTTTCCGAACAAATCTGACCCCCTTCGTCAGAACATTTCTTTCCTCCCGGATGAGGAATAACCTTGCGGTTTAGCAAAAGCCCCTCAGACCCTGAGGTTGGACAAAGGCCTACATGAACTCCCAATTTTTGCAGCTCTCAAACATCCCCAAGGGAAGCATCTGGGCGGGATTAGCCTTGCCGGCAGTCATCTATATCGTGCTCTATCTGGGCTGGATCTTTCTTAACCTGGGCGGAGAACCAGGCCAGCAACTGGTCAACAGTCTGGCGCTGCTCCCACTCCGGGCCCTGACAGTATTCTTTGCGTGGCAAATTTCCTACTACGTGTGCCACGAACGCAAGACTCGCCGCGCCTGGAAGCTTCTGACATTGGCATTCCTGGCTCTTTTTCTGGGTGACTGCCTGCGCCTTTTTGCGGGTGTTGAATTTGAAGCCTCCTTCGTCACCCTCCTCGCTAGCATCTTGTCAGGTTCCTTCTACCTATTGCTGCTATTCGGATTGCTGAGCTTTCCCATTTTCCTCAGCTCCCGCAATGAGCGCGAGCGGTTCTGGTTGGATCTGGGCATTGTCATGATCAGTGGCGGAATTGCCATCTGGTACTTCATGATCAGTCCTGCACCGTTTGCTATCAACAGTGGGCTGCTGACCCTGACCGGTTCACTCATAAAACCCACCGGTGACCTTGCCATCCTGTTCGGAACTGCCACCGTCCTAATGGCCACACCCGAATCAAGAAATCGCCGCCCTTTTGGTTTCCTGATCCTCGGACTACTGCTGTTCTTTGCCGCTGACCTTAGCTACGGCCGCATCAACCTGTACGACAACACTCAAAGCAGCGTTTTGGTAGACACGCTCTGGGCAATGTCGACACTGTTCATTTTTCTTAGTTGTCAGTTGGCGCGCCGTACTATCGCACACCAAGCAAAGCCCGAATCGGATCGTCCGGCCAGAGTGGGAAGTTTCCAACTATTACCCTATTTTTCGATTGCCTTTATTTACGGACTACTTCTCTATTCAACCTACAACTACTGGGTCGAGCCACTGGGCGGCCTGATTGTGGGTACTGTAGCGCTTACGGGAATGGCCGTAGCCAGACAAATAAGCGCCGTACGCTCGAGCTATCTGGCCGAGCAGACAATCGAACGGAACGAAACCCGATTTCAATCTCTGGCCCGCCGCTCATCAGATGTGATTACGATCCTGAAGCGCGACCTTTCGATTCAGTTTACCAGCCCGTCGCTTAATCATGTTTTTGGTTATACTGCCGATCAATTAGCTGGCGCCAAAATAACGGACTTAATCCATCCGGAAGATCAGACTCGAGCAATCGCCTTTTTTACAGATCTCTTAAAGCAGCCTAGCTCGACCGTAAATATTGAATGGCGTCTGCTACATGCTGATAATTCCTGGCGTTATGTCGAGAATATCTGTACCAATCTCGTGAATGAACCCACGATTGAGGGGATAGTTTTAAACTCGCTGGATGTCACAAAACGTAAAGACGCCGAAGATCGTTTGCAACACGATGCCTTCCATGATTCGCTGACCGGCCTGCCTAATCGTTCTCTCTTCAAAGAGTATCTCAAAACCGCCATCAGTCGCTCGCGCCGGTCCAAGGGACACCTCTTCGCGGTGCTCTTCTGCGATCTGGACCGTTTCAAAAACATCAACGACAGCTTGGGGCACACGATAGGTGATGAATTACTGATTAGCATTGCGCAGCGCTTGGGGCAGTCAATCAGGCAAAACATCGATATTGTGGCGCGCCTCGGCGGAGATGAATTTGCCATCCTGCTTGATGGCATGGCTGACACTAACGTTGCCATTCATATCACCAGGCGTATCCAGGAAAGTCTAAGAACGGCTGTGGAGGTTGGCGGCCATGAGGTCTTTGCGACTACCAGTATAGGCATAGCCCTATCCACCACCGGCTATACCAACGCCGAAGACATTTTGCGCGATGCTGACACGGCGATGTACCGGGCAAAAGCCCGTGGTCGTGCCTGTTATGAAATATTCGACAAATTCATGCATGCACGAGCGGTGGCATTGCTGCAATTGGAAACGGATCTAAGACGCGCAATTGAGCGCAAAGAATTCGAAGTCTACTACCAGCCGATCGTGTCTATCCGCGACAACAGCAAGATTACCGGGTTCGAGGCTTTGGTTCGCTGGCATCATCCGGAACGCGGACTGGTTTCTCCGACCGACTTTATCTCCGTGGCCGAAGATACCGGGCAGATTATTCATCTGGGC
>Ga0187893_10015408_pt1 | contig 10252 bp, 9 predicted proteins | sample MA1701074metaG_FD_139574 | JGI IMG/M metagenome (GOLD analysis project Ga0187893, IMG submission 139574) | White microbial mat communities from a basaltic lava cave in the Kipuka Kanohina Cave System on the Island of Hawaii, USA - MA170107-4 metaG ... | reverse complement strand
CCCTCGACGCGCTGCTTCGCGCGCGCGGCGTGCGGCGTCGCGGCCTTCTCGATCTCGGCGTAGGGGATCACCTCCATGTTGATGAACCCCTTCTGGATGTCGGTGTGGATCTTGCCGGAAGCCTCCAGCGCGCTGGCACCCTTGCGGACGGCCCAGCCGGTGGTGTCCTTGTCGCCGAGCGTGAGGAAGGTCTGGAGGTGCATCCGGTCGAAGCAGTCGATCGCGAAGCGCGTGACGACGAGGCCGGTGAGCCCGTAGTCGCCCATGAAGCCCGCGCGCTCGGACTCCTCCATCGCGAGGAGCTCCATCTCGAGCTTGAGCGCGGCCGCGGGCGTGAAGGGCGGCTTCGCGAGGTCGGCCTCGGCGATGTTGGCGAGCGGGATGATCGGTTTGCGGGAAAAAAACTGAAATCCCTTTATCTTTTTTTCATCCTCTTCCGTGAGGCTGGCGAAGGCCTTCGTGTCGCCTCCCGAGACGGCGTCGGCGAGGCGCTCGAGGACGGCGAGCTCGCGCTGGAGCTCGTCGCGGTTCGGGAGCGGTTTCTTGACGTCGGGCCGGAGTTTCTCGATGCGCTTCTGCATGACGTCGATGTCGGCGACGAAGAGCTCGCCCTTGATCGCCTCGAGCTGCGCGGCGGCGGACCTCGGGTCTTCGTAGGCCTTGAGGACGACGACGAATCCGTCGGCGTCGCGGAACTGGGCGAAGACGCCGGGGTTGTCCTGCTTCTGCGGGCCGTCGAGCCAGAGCGCGGGGGTGTCGATGAACTCGAGCGAGGGGGCGACGAGTTTCTTCTCCGGGCCGTTTTTCTGGTGGGCGGCGAGGAGTCGCGGGTCGAGGATTCGGACGGCGGCCGCGGCAGTCTTGCCCTGGTGGGCGGCGGCGCGGGAGGTCTCCATTCCGCTGAGGGCGCAGAAGAGCGTGGTCTTGCCGGCGCCCTGGACGCCGATGATCGCGACTTTCGCGGCGGGACCCTTCTCGGCCATGGGGGGAGAGGATAGCGAATCAGGGAGCGCGAAGCACGGATCGCGAATCGCGAATCGCGGGGTCCGCGCGGATAGACTGTGGCTGTGAGCGACGACGGCGGCAAGCGGCCGCACGAGGGGACCGCGGCGTTCGTCGCGATCTTCGCGCTGGTGCTCGGGTTCGGCGTCGTCATGGCCGTGCGCGTATTCCTTCTGGAGCGGCACTCGGAAACGGAGCTCGTGCGGCTGACGCCGAGGTGGCTCCTGCCGGCGGTGTTCGGAGGGTACGGGCTGATCGCGGAGTGGCTCTACCGCGTGCGATGGAAGATCGACTGGACGATGCTGGCGATCGCGACGGTGGTGTTCTTGGGGGTCCCGCTCCTGGTGCTGCCCCCGTTCGCGCTCCTGCGGCTGGGGTCGGTGGCGGTGGCGCTGTCGGGGGCGCTGCTGTGGTGGCTGGCGCTGCTGCCGCTGTTCTTCGAAATCGTGTGGCCGACGCTCTGAGGGATCAGGCGGGTTTGGGCGCGACCGGCGCGGGGGGCCTGCGCCAGACGAACCAGGAGAGGCCGAAGCCCATGAAGTAGAGGACCGCGAGCGGCGCGGCCATGAGGATCTGGGTGAAGACGTCGGGCGACGGCGTGAGGATGGCGGCGGCGAGGAAGATCGCGACGATCGCATAGCGCGACCACTTCCACCAGAGCTTCGGTTCCACCAGCCCGATCGACGTGAGGAACATCATGACGAGGGGCAGCTCGAAAATCGCACCCGTCACGACCGTGAGCGTCATGACGAGGTTGAGGTAGTCGGCGAATCCGAACTGCTGCGCGACGACGTCGAACTTGAGCATGGACGCCATGCCGTAGAGTCCGAAGGGCACGAGGATGAGGTAGCCGAACGCGCACCCGCCGGCGAACAGGATGAACGACGGGAGCGAATAGCGGTAGGCGTACTTGCGCTCGTGCTTGTAGAGGCCGGCGGAGACGAAGGCCCAGATCTGCCAGAGGATGAAGGGCGACGCGCCCGCGGTGCTGACGATGAACGAGAGCTTCATGACCGCGAAGATGCCGGACGCGTAGCCCAGGTGGATCAGCTTCGCGTTCTCCTCGGGGATCCCGAGCCAGCGCATCGCCTTGAAGTGGGGTGCGCAGATGAACCGCACCAGGTGCTCGTAGAAGACGATCGATACGAGGAAGAACACGACCCACGCGACGAGCGCCTTGACGAGCCGCCAGCGCAGCTCCTCGAGGTGCTCGCCGAACGACATCCGGGCGGACTCGACCTCGTCCTCGCGCGCCACGGCCCGGTTCGTCGCCTCCACGTCATCCATTTAACAACGCGGGGGCCGAAAAGGCACGCGGGTTACGGCACGCCGAGGTAGTCGTACAGGTGCCGCTCGAGGAGCAGCTTCACGCCGAGCTCGTTGGCCTGCTCGTAGTTCGGGTGCGTCTCGTAGCCCTCGCCGACGACCACGTAGTTCGTCCGCTCGTCCACCTTCTCCTGGAACATGTCGCCGAACTCGCGGATCTTGCGGCCCGCCTCCTCGTTCGAGAGCTTGCCCGTGAGACGGCCGGCGATCGCGATGTACCGCGTCTTGCCCTTCTCGTAGAACTCGTTGTAGATCTTGTCGCCCGGCTTGATCGGCTCCTCGGCGTTCAGCGTCTTGATGATCGCGACCTTGCTGGACTCCGCCGCGCGCACCAGGATGACCTCGATCTCGCCCTTGTCGACCTTCGACCCGCCCTTTTCGAGCGAGTAGACCTTGAAGCGCGAGCCGGTCCAGATGCGGTCCGCGTGCACGAGGTCGATCCACGCGACGTTGTACTTGCCGTCCACGGCCAGGATCACGCCGTCGGGTTCCTTGCGCTCCTTGGCCTCCTCGCGCCGGTACGTGATCCAGTTGATGCGCGTCATGAGCTCGGCCTTGCGGTTCTCGAGGCGCGTCTGCTCCTGGAGGTTCCTGTTCTTGAGCTCGGTGTGCTCGCGGATCTTGGTCTCGGACTCGACCTGCAGCGCCGCCAGTTCCTCGCCGTGCTGCTTCTCCTTCGTGCCGAGGTCCTTGAGGAGGCGCTTGTAGTCCTCCTTGAGCTGCTTGTCGATGTCCTCGAGGTTCTTCTTCTCGGTCTCCTCGAGGCTCTTCATCGCGGCCTTGGCGTCCTCCTCGGCCTTCGCGATGGCGGCCACGAGCGTCGTGTTCTTGCCGCGGTAGGCGGCCTCGACCTCGCCGAGGGTGTTGAAGAGGTCGGTCAGCTTGAGCTCGTTCGTGCCGCCGCCTTCCGGCCCGTACCACTGCTTGAAGTTCTTCTGGTCGTACTTCGCGAGTTCCTTCACCCAGTAGTCGAGGTAGATCTTGAGCTGCTCGCCGCTCACGCCGCCCGAGGGGAAGCGGTCGTGGGTCGCCGGCGAGAAGGTCCGCCAGCCGACGGCGCCGGAGAACTCGACGTAGCTGGCCTCGAGGTTCCTGATGCGCCCCCGCGTGTCCTCGATCTTCGTGGTCAGCAGTTTGATCGTCTTGGCGCTCTTCGGGTTCTCGCGGAGGTCGCCCTCGGCCTTGATCGAGTAGATGATGCCGACGATCGACAGCGTGCAGATGATGATGCACGTGATGAGCGTGATCATCCGCCGCTGGTTTTCCGCCTTGGTGACGAATTCAGCCATCGCGTCCTCCGCCTAGTCGCCGAGGAACCGGTAGATCTCGGCGGCTTCCTCGTAGGGGACCCCCAGGGTCACCGCCTTCGCGAAGTTCGGATACGCCGACTGCTGGCGCTGCGCGCCCGCCTCCGTGAAGATCACGAAGTCCACGTCGAGCCCGAGGTTGGCGCGGACGTCGCTGCCGATCTCGCGGATGCGGCGCGAGGCCTCCTGAACGTCCCACGCGGGACGGATCTTGGAGACGTTCTCCTCGCCGGCGAAGCAGACGACCATCGGCCGGCGCGTGTTGAAGAGCGGGTTGATGATCGCGTCGCCCTCGATGACGGGGACGTCGCGGTCGAAGATCTTCGTGATGGAGACTTCGCTGTAGGTGGGCCAGACCTTCTTGACCTCGATCTCGGCCTTGTAGTGGAACTTGCCCTGGTCGGCGCGCTTGGACGCCATGAACTTGAGGCCCGGGACGACGCGGTCGCGGCTGCCGATGTTGATGAAGGCCATCTTGTTCGGGACGTCCGGCCGCAGGATCTTCCCGTGGACGGTGTTGAGGTCGAACTTGATCGCCTCCTTGATCTTGAGCTCCTCGAGCTGGCGCTGGCGCTCGCGGATCTCGTTCTTCATCCGGAGCTCCCAGTCGTAGTAGCGGGCGTTCTCCGCCTCGAGGCCCTGGTTCGCGGCGTCGCGCGCCTCGGTCAGCGACTTCTGGCGGTCGTTGTACTGCTCGTCCTCCTTCTGGATGAGCTTGTTGACCTCGGCGATCTGCTCCGTGAGGAACTGCTTGTAGTTGATCTTGCCCTGGGTGACCGGGCCGATCATCTCCGTGACGGACTTCGCGTGCGTCTCGGCGATCGTCTTCTGGAGCGTGAGCTGATCGTTCAGGTTCTTCGCGTAAAGCACCCGGAGCGCGGCGACCTCGACGAGCTGCTGGAGGGTGGGGTAGATGCCGAGCTCGCGGCTCTTCGCCTCGAGGGTGTCCTCGAGCTGCTTGAGCTTGTCGCGGTTCTCCGCGGGGATGACTGCGAGCTTCTCGTCCATCGGCTTGAAGACTTCCTTGGAGCGCTTGGCCAGCTCGTCGGCCGGGCGGCCGGTCGCGAGGGTCGTGAGGTCCTCGCCGGTGGGGCCGTTGCCGGTGGCGTAGGTGCGCTCCTTGATCTGACGGCTGACCACGGCCTCTTTGGCCGTCTCCTCCTTGTCGATCGCGTCGAGATCCTTGAGCTGGTTCTCGTAGTGGCCCACGCGGGCGTACAGGAGCAGCGAGGTCACGGTGAGGATGATCGTGAGCACGACGACGCACACGACCACGATCATCGAGATGCCGCGCTGCGACGCGAATCGGTCGCGCATACGGGATCCCCCCATGCGAATGGTTGACGTCTCGGGGCCTATTCTAGTGGCGGGGCCTACCTCGTCAAACAGAATAAGCCCGCTACCTAGCTAGACGGGCGGGGGGAGAGAATCCCTGCACTCGAATCGAGAATCGCGACCCGCGGATCACGGAGCCCGGAACACGGAACACGCTTGCTTTGCGGCCGCTACGGGGTAGACTGCCAATGAAGTTTCACCGCTGTCGGAACCACCCTTAATTCCACCCCGATGCCGCAACCCGCCTTCGCCGACGCAAGAGTAACGAAGCCCGCTTGCGGGCTACGGCGGGGCAAGCCCGCCTTCGCCGACGCAAGAGTAACGAAGCCCGCTTGCGGGCTACGGCGGGGCAGGCCCGCCTTCGCCGACGCAAGAGTAACGAAGCCCGCTTGCGGGCTACGGCGGGGCAGGCCCGCCTTCGCCGACGCAAGAGTAACGAAGCCCGCTTGCGGGCTGCGGTGGGGCAGACCCCTCCACGACCGATGAGCCGCCGCGACCGGATCGTCGTCGGATTGGTGGGGGCGGTGGCGGGCGGGAAGAGCACGGTGAGCGCGTTCTTTCGACAACTCGGAGCCACGGGAGCCGACGCCGACGCGATCGGGCACGACGTGCTCGACCGCCCGGCCGTGCGCCGCGCCGTCGCGCGCGGGTTCGGGCGCGACGTGGTGGTCGACGGGCGCGTCGACCGCCAGGCGCTCGCCCCCCGCGTGTTCGCCGGGGCCGCGTCGCTTCGCCGCCTCAACGCGATCGTGCATCCGCACATCGCGCGCGAGCTGCGCGCGCGCATCGCGAAGTCGCGCGGCGTCTTCATCGTGGACGCGGCGCTGCTTCAGGAGACGGGCGCCGACGCGTGGTGCGACGCGGTCGTCTACGTGGACACGCCTCGGGGAGTCCGGCTCGCCCGCGCGAAGTCGCGCGGCTGGCCGCCCGGCGAGATGCGCCGTCGCGAGCGCTTCCAGTGGAGCGCCGCGAGGAAGCGCGCGGCCGCCGACTACGTGATCGACAACGCCGGGTCGCTCGCCGACACGAAGCAACAGGTCCAGGCTCTTTACGACCGGTTCGTCCAGTCCCTCCAACCATGAGGTCCCCCATGCCGGGTTCAACGCCCCCGCGACGGCCCAAGGCCGATGAGTCCGACGCTCCGGCCGTCGCTCCCGCCCCTGCCGCGGCCGCGCCCGCGGAGCCGACGAAGCCGGCACCGATCCTCGCCGCACCGCCGGTCGACGGACCCGCGACGCCGCCGCCCGCGGCGGCGCACGCCGAGGAGGAGACGGCCGTCAAGACGGACGACAAGTACGAGCGGGTGAAGCGCGAGGAGATCTACCTCTCGAAGCTGCAGGAGTGCACGGTCGCGGACCTGCTGAAGTTCTGCAAGGTCGAGGGGATCAAGGACGTGATGGGGCTGAAGAAGCAGGACCTCATCTACCGGATCATCCAGACGAAAGCGCAGCAGAACGGGCTGCTGTTCGGAGAGGGCGTGCTCGAGGTGCTGCAGGAGGGGTTCGGGTTCCTGCGCTCGCCCAAGTACAACTACCTGCCGTGCCCGGACGACATCTACATCTCGCCGTCGCAGATCCGCCGCTTCGGGATGCGCACGGGGAGCCTGATCAGCGGCCAGATCCGTCCGCCGAAGGACGGCGAGAAGTACTTCGCGCTCCTCAAGGTGGAGGCGGTCAACCGCGAGAACCCGGACGCGATGCAGGCGCGCGTCGTGTTCGAAAACCTGACCCCGCTGCACCCGAACGAGCGGATCCGCCTGGAGATGGACGCGGGCGAGATTTCGCTGCGCGTGATGGACCTGATCGCGCCGATCGGCAAGGGCCAGCGCGGGCTGATCGTGGCGGCGCCGCGCACGGGCAAGACGATCCTGCTCCAGAAGATCGCCAACGCGATCCTGAAGAACCACGCCGAGGTGCACCTCATCGTGCTGCTGATCGACGAGCGGCCGGAGGAGGTGACGGACTTCAAGCGCAACCTCAAGGGGACGGCGGAGGTCATCTCGTCGTGCTTCGACGAGCCGCCCTCGCGGCACATCCAGGTGACGGAGATGGTGCTGGAGCACGCGAAGCGCCTCGTCGAGCACAAGAAGGACGTGGCGATCCTCGTCGACTCGATCACGCGGATGACGCGCGCCTACAACACGGAGGCGCCGCACTCGGGGCGCATCATGTCGGGCGGCATGGACTCGACGGCGTTCCAGGGGCCGAAGCGGTTCTTCGGCGCGGCGCGGAAGATCGAGGAGGGAGGGTCGCTCACGATCATCGGGAGCTGCCTCGTGGACACGGGCTCGCGGATGGACGAGGTGATCTTCGAGGAGTTCAAGGGCACGGGCAACATGGAGCTGCACCTCGTGCGCGAGCTGGCGGACCGGCGCATCTTCCCGGCGTTCGACCTCACGCGGTCGGGCACGCGCAAGGAGGAGCTGCTCCTGCACAAGGACGAGCTGAACCTCGTGTGGCGGCTGCGCAAGGTGCTCGCGGACATGAAGCTGATCGAGGCGGCCGAGACCATCATCGAGCGGATGCGCAAGACGAAGTCGAACGCGGAGTTCCTGATGGGGCTGGGGAAGCAGCAGGATTTCTAGCCACAGGCCGTCCGCCGACAGCCGGGAGCCAGCCGCCCGTGGCTACTTCGGCGGATCCTTCGGCACGATCTCGCCGGTCTTCGGATCGACCGGCGTGCCGGCGGCGCGGGCGTCGACGTTCACCTCCCAGCGGCCGGACCTGGCGTCGTACCACGCGTACGGCGAGTTTTCGCGCCACCAGGCCTGGAGCGTGTCCACCGCGCGCGCGTTCGCCTCGGCCAGCTCGGACGCCGGGCGTTCCGGGTCGAAGACGTCGCGCGGCGACACGTAGCCGAAGCGGCGGCCGAGCAGCGGCTCGAGGAGCGCGAACTCCGGCTCCAGCTCCTCGCCGGCGATCATGCGGCCGACGATCCGGTCGATGTGCGCGCGGTTCGTCGCGTCGAACGCCTCCGTCAGGTGGTAGCTCATCGCCTCGGCCAGCCACTCCCAGCGCTTCTTCTTCGCGACGTCGAGGTACCAGCCGCGCCAGTTGCGCACCGTGATGCGGCCCGCGACGACCGTGAGCTCGTCGCTGATGAGCTTCGCGAGCTCCGGCGCGCCTTCGATGAGCGTGAGAATGTTGATCGCGTCGACGCGTCCGTGCCGCGCGGCGCGACCGAGGTAGCGCACGGCGATGTCGCGCCCGGGGACGCGCTCCTCGGAGCGCGTGGCGCCGAGCCACATCGTCATCGCGTCGAGCGCCTCGAGGTCGGTGATCGCGGCGAGGCTGCGGAGCATCTCGGGCGTGACGTCCTTCGACGTGAGGAGCGCGGCCGTCAACGCCGATCGGACCTGGCCTTCGGGATCGAGGAAGAGGTGCGCGTGGGCGAGCAGCTCGCGCCGTGCCTCGGGCGGGGCGGTCTCGACCGCCTCGGCGTACGCGGCGGCGGCGGCGCGATTGCCCGTCGCGCGATGGACGCGGCCGAGCGCGCGGGCCGCGCGGGCGCGCAGCCGCGGATCGCGATCGCGCTTCACCGCGAAGGCGAGCGACGGCACGGCCTCGTCGCCGAGCGCGAGGAGCCGCTCCTCGGTCTCCGGCAGGCCGCGCACGAGCGCGTCGATGTCGCGCTCGCGGTCGCGCTCGGGATCGCCCGGCGCGGGGGCGCACCCCGCGGCGATCGCGGCCAGGATCGGCAGGAGTCGTTTCATGCGGTCAGCGCGAACGTCTCGAGTTCCTCGTAGACCGGCCCGTCGGGCGTCAGCGTGCTTTTATACAAGACCAACGCGCGAAGCGTTTGACTTCCGAACGGCTGGTCGGCGGCGGCGGCGATCCGGTCGGAGAGCGCGCGGGCGTTCGTCGCCGACTTGACGCGGCCGAGGGTGACGTGGGCCGTGAAGTCGCGGTCCTCCGGCGGCACGCCCACGGCTTCGGCCGCGCGCTCGACGGCGCGAGCGAGCGGCGCGAGGTCTCCGCGGCAACCCGCCCACACGACGCGAGGCGCGCCGCGGGGAGGGAACCGGCCGAGTCCCCGCACCTCGAGCGGCCGGGTCGCGGCGCGTTCGGCCCGGAGCAGGTTGCGCAGGCGGTCGGCCTGCGCGTCGTCGAGGTCGCCCAGGAACTTGAGCGAGACGTGGAGGTTCTCGCGCGACACCCAGCGCACGTCGGCGCCGGCGCGCTTGAGCGGATCGACCGCCCGAACCAGTTCGTCCCTGACCGGTTCGTCGATCGGGATGGCGACGAAGGCTCTCACGACCGATGTTATAATCCGCCCCCTTGTGGAAGCGGTAGCGTTGCTTTCGGGCGGGCTCGACTCGACCGTCGCGTTCGCGCTGACGGCGAAGCGGACGGCGCTCGCCCTCACCTTCGACTACGGCCAGCGGGCGGCGAAGCGGGAGATCGCGGCTGCGCGCGCCATCGCGCGCCGGTACCGCGTCGCGCACCGCGCGATCGCGCTCCCGTGGCTCGCGTCCATCACGTCGACGGCGCTCGTGTCGCGGAAGGCGGCGCTGCCGTCGCCGGATCTCGAGGACCGGGCGGCGACCTGCCGGTCGGCGGCGGCGGTCTGGGTGCCGAACCGGAACGGGGCGATGATCAACGTCGCGGCCGCCTTCGCGGAGGCGGAGGGCGCGGGCGAGGTCGTGGTGGGCTTCAATATAGAGGAAGGAAGCACGTTCCCGGACAACACGCGGGCCTACATGCGGGCGGCGACGCGTGCGCTCGGCTACTCCACGGCCAACGGGGTTCGCGTGGCCAGTCCGACGGCGGGCTGGGACAAGGCGCGGATCGTCGCCGAGGGGCGGCGGATCGGGGCGCCGCTCGACCTCATCTGGCCGTGCTACGAGGGCGGGCGCGCGTGGTGCCGGCGGTGCGAGTCATGCAAGCGCAGCTTGAGAGCGCTGGACATCTCCTAGAGCTCTTCCGCTCCTGGCAGGGCGAGGGCCCGTACGCCGGCGCGCGGCAGGCGTTCGTCCGCCTCGGCGGGTGCCACCTTCGGTGCGTCTACTGCGACACGCCCGCGTCGTGGACGCGTACGCCGTCGTGGCGGCTGGAGGACGAGGAGCGTCCCAACCCGGTGGCGGCCGTCGAGGTGCTGGCGACGATCGACGGCTGGCGGGCGCGCGAGCGGTTCCACTCCGTCTCGTTCACGGGCGGCGAGCCGCTGCTCCAGCCGGAGTTCCTGCGGGCGATGATGGCGGGCGTGCGCGATCGCGGGCTGCCGGTGTACCTGGACACGAGCGGGACGATGGCGGACCGGCTGGCGCAGGTCGCGGACCTGGT
>Ga0187893_10015404_pt1 | contig 10252 bp, 16 predicted proteins | sample MA1701074metaG_FD_139574 | JGI IMG/M metagenome (GOLD analysis project Ga0187893, IMG submission 139574) | White microbial mat communities from a basaltic lava cave in the Kipuka Kanohina Cave System on the Island of Hawaii, USA - MA170107-4 metaG ... | reverse complement strand
TTGCGTCCGTCATTCGTGCGCATTTCGGCTGGATTAGTTGCCACACATCAAGCCAGGGATGTGTTTACTGTGACAAGGAGGGCCGTCAAGGCCAAATGACATCGGCGCAGCTTTTACTCGTCGGAGCGACGCTAGAATTAAAGAAGGTAGGGAACTGCTGATGGACAAGTTAGCGGGAAGTCTCAAAAGAGCATCTGGAGAAATGACAAGTTTTGGTAGTAAGCCAAAGACCATACTCGAAGAAGCGGCACAAGACTGGGCACGTTACTCTCTTGGCATGTTTCAGGGGGAGTTATTGGCGCGTGCTCTTAAGATTTCCGAAGCGCTTATAAACTTTTGTCACGAGCTAGATTTAAACGAGATTGAGGAAGATGCAACATAACGAAAAACTTATGAGGCCGCAATGACCGGGGAGAAAACATGCAACGCATAACGGTGAAGTTCAAGAGAGGAACTCAGCGAGACTTTGTTCACCGGCCTAGACCTGGTGGTAGCTGGACTCTAAGCCTGAGATACGAGCCAGGGTTCGTCGTAATCGTAGACGAATGGGGAAAACAGATTGCCATTCCAGCGGAAGACATTCTTGAAGTTATCGCAGAGCCGGAAATGTAAGGCTGCAATGAGCGAAAGAATCCATATACTCCGAGTGCTTAGAGGTTTTGTCACGAGGCGAGCGCGTGAATTGCAGGCATGGCAACCGCGTGATGGAATGTCCGAAAGTGAATTAGATGATGCAGCACTAGCAATAAAATTACGGGTCGATGAAGCTCGCATTTATTTGAGCGAGATAGACAGGATGATTCAAGCCGAGGAGGACGCAGAGCAACGATGACCGAAGAAAACATCGATCCCCGAGAATTAATCGTTGCGCTTCGTGGGGGCATCCCGGCAACCTGCTATTTCTGCTGTGAAGAAACGAAGCCCGAGAATCTTCACCCCGAGGAAGGGGGCGTCTGGGCGTGTATTGACTGCCTCAAACGATGGCAGAAACAAGAAAGTGAGGAACCATGACCACACAAACTCTCCGCTCTGAAGCAACCTTTTCCGGCGCAAAGCGTTGGCTGAACTGCCCCGGCTCCGTGGCGCTTTCGCGCGGAGCACCGGAAGACCCGGACCAAAGCTGGCGCGAAGAAGGGATTGCAGCGCACGCCATTGCTTGTAATGCGCTCAGGTATAACTTTCCACTCGATGATATTCACCCACTCAAGACTCCAAAGACCGACGAGGAAAAGGAAGACGCAGAAAAAATGCTGCGAGCTGTGAAAATCTATGTTGATTACGTTCGCTCTATGGCTGGCCCTGGACCCTTGGTGGTTGAAGAACGTCTATCCGTTCTTGGAACCAGCGGCGGCATTGATTGCTACGCTGTGCGAAATAAAATTGCTCACCTGTTTGACTATAAGCATGGACGCGGCGTTAAGAGACGGGCCGAAGGGGATGAGCAGTTGGCAGGTTATGCGCTACTTATTAAAGAGGCCCACCCGGAAGTAACTCTCGTAGTGGCACACATGATTCAGCCAAACCTGCCAGGGCTGTTTGAAGACGTGCCGAGCATCACGAGCTGGACTCTGCCCTGGCAGACGATTCGCAAATGGAAAAGCGACTTCGAGGTCGGGCTGCTCAAGGTTGAAGAAGCAAAGGAGATCCACGCGGGCTCGTGGTGTCAGTTCTGCCGAGCGATGGCGTTCTGCCCGGCGTATCTCGCCATGACAGAGCGAGCCAAGGCTGACCAGGAAACTATTATCGTGCCCCTTGATGACGAAGATGAAGAAGAACCCACGGGTGAGCTGGCGCTTCGTGACTATGCGCCTGCCGAGATTTCTCGGATTGCCAATTTGTTCTCGATGCGAAAATTCGTCGAGCGTTGGTTTGAGAAGGCGCAGGCGTTCTTGCTTGCCCAGCTCAAAGCAGGCATCGAGGTGCCCGGGTTTCTCCTTGGTGAAGGGCGCTCGAATCGAATCTGGACTACCGGCATGACCGAGGAGCAGGTCGGAGACGAGCTGCTCGTTCGCGGGGTGCCGCAAGAGGAACTCTATAAACGATCATTTATCCGTATTACTCGCGCCGAAGAATTTTGTGATGTTAGCGACTTGACAGAAAAGCCCAAGGGGAAGGATACAATCAAAGTGGCTAAGGCGCTTCCTGCCCCCAAGAAGAAGCGTGCAAAGAAAGACGCGGTAAAAGAGTAATTGTCTCTTGTTCGCGGTGAAGATATAATGAGTAAATGGATATCGAAACTGTGTCGAAGAATGGTTCAAGAGTTCGCCGCGGTGGTGCTCGCCCCCGCAATGCTGCAATCGCAGTAAAAAAATCTCGTAACTCGCAGAAGATGTTTATTCACGAACTTATTCGTCACTACGGCGGACTGTCTGCCATCACGCGCAAGGCTGCCGAGATTCTCGGGGAGCCCGAGTTTAGTATTCAAAACTTTTCGAACTGGCGAAATCGCGGCTGGGTGCCACTCGAATTTGCGCAGCGTTTAGCAAAGCCTCTTGGTGTAAACCCTTACGCTCTTAATTTCAAAGACATCACTCGCGTCCTTGGCCCAGAATGGACATGGAAGCAAGCCGTAATTAACTCGAAGATATTCGACACAAAAACAATACGCATGATCCTTGAACTTGAGGCACCAAAACTATGAGCAGCCCGCAGCTTTCAAAGTCTGGCAGTATCGTCACGATGAACAATGGCGACTTGTCGCTTGGCTTCGACGAAAATTTTGGTGGCGCTGCGCTTCATTGGAAGAACGCTCAGGGCACCATGCTCGTTAATCCCTTCCCCGGTGAGGGTTGCAATATCGTTTACGATACCGGCAATGACGGCACACAAGCTTCTGCCGATGGGCTCACGCAAAATCGAGTTGCTCAGCTTTTCGAGACAGGCAGCAGATGGGCCTACTACTTGGCCGAGACCTCTATCGGACGCGCCTGGCAGGGAATTGACATGGCCCACTATCAAGCCTCGGGGGTCATTCCTTTTTTCTGGGCGAGCCTCGAAGCAATCGATGACTCAGTGCCATCTGACCCGCGCGGACCAATGGGCTGGAACACGCAGTATAATAACTTCCTCGGTCTGCCGCCTGCCACATTCATCTCGCCTGGTGTGCCGCTGATCTTCGCCCCGCGTGGCAAGGTCACATCGGGCATGATGCTCATCGGCGATGAGATCAAACAGTTCTACTCCCCGGGCACACCCTGGAACCAAGCGTTCACAAAGATCAAAGGTGGCCGCTTCGCTGCGCGCTTTCACGTCTCTCTCAAAGAGGCAGGGGGTGACGCGATTGCTGGCTTCATCATCAGAAAAGATGTGCCTCTTCAAGCAAACGCCAACATCAACGATCTCTACGCAGCCAAGGGATATCAACTTAACTTCAATAAATTTGGCGGCATACAGCTCGTCAAAGACAATGCCGTTGTTCTTTGGAATTCCCCGAAACTCTACAAGAACGAAGTCAACTCCACCGCTGGAGTCATCGTCGAGCTTCGCACGAATTATACTGATTCAACGAAGCTCGAAATTTATTTAAGCGGAGTGCTTGTCGCCACCGTCACGGGGCTCGACTACGCCTACGAATCGTTTGGCTGCTTTGCTCAGACCACCTCGGGCAAAATTATTTTCACCTACCGCGAAGTGTTCGATCTCAATGTGGTGATGACCTCTGCCTGGTTTGCCTACTCTGACCACATGACATCGGCGCTAGGGATCTCTGCCTGCGACATTCTGCTCTATCGAATCGCAGCGCCAGTTATCTTCATGGCCGCTCCCCTTCGGCAGATGTGGGAGGTGAAGGAACCAAACGGCACGGTCTGGAACAACACGCAGACGATCCCCTGGCAGATTGCTCCCGGGCTCTTGCCGGTTGAGCATGTGAAAAGCATCTGGATCGGCCAGCAGAGCGGTGCTGGGATAGGCGCTTTGATCGAGCACTGCCCCATCGACGGGCACATCGGGATTGACATCAACCAGTTTACTATCAATCCTCTGCCTTATTCTGCGAACTTCTCTCCTGTTGTAGTTGGTGAAAAGGAAGTAGTCGTCCACTATAAATCTACGAGGTGGTAAGCATGGTCGAGTTACTCATTGCGCTACTCGCTGCGATTAATGTAGAATTTTCTTGGGATGCACAATCAGACGCGGACTCATATAAGATCGGTATCACCACGACTTCGGGTAGTGGTTACACATACACTAGTGTCGGAGCGGGAACTGCTGTGCCCGGCACGCCGCCGAGAGTTTCCTACCTCTGGGCGAATTGGGATGAGACGACGAAGAAATATTTTGTGGTCAAGGCCACAAACGATCTCGGTGACTCCGATCCGTCAGTGGAGATGCCGCTGGGAAAACCGAGTGCCCCGAAGAACCCTCGTGCTGTGAAGAAGTAGAAGCACTGAGGGAAGAAATTAAATTTCTTCGGGGCAGACTTTGTAGTTATGGTTCAATAAATTATTGTGACTAGCTGATATGGCCGAAGACGAACTCCGCATGTTGATCCACCTAGCAGTTAGCTCTGCTCAGGCTGAACAAAAAATTAACGCTCGTCTCGATAAATTAGAACAAAACGTCGAAGTCCTTCATCGAAATAATGCCACGGTGACTGCCCTGCTCAATGACATGCTTGAGCAGGGACGAGCCGACAATGCGTTTGCTGAGCGGCTACTCACGCTCGAAGCAAAGGTGTTGGCTCTTTCAAATAATTTAACTGCTGCTCTTTAGGAGAGATCCGATGACACCGCTGACAACTAAAGGTAAGAAGGTGATGCGCTCAATGAAGAAAACCTATGGCCCGAAAAAGGCCAAGCAAGTATTCTACGCCATGCAGAACGAAGGGAAACTCAAGGGGGTTGAGGGATCGAAAAAGAAGCACAAGAAGGGGAGAAGCAAGAGGTGAAAGATGTCACAGGTAAAATCTTTGGTCGATTGAAGGTTTTATCCTTTGTGCATCGTCGTAAATTTTCCTTTTGGCGCTGCCAATGTAAATGCGGTAAAATACAAATAGTTCGCTTAGATTCTCTTACTTGTGGACACACCCAATCGTGCGGCTGTCTTTGTATAGAAAAATTAAAAGCTAAGACCATTCATGGAATGGCACGGCGCAGTCAGAAGCGGTCATTAACATATAGCATTTGGACGAATATGAAAGATCGATGTCGTCCCACCGCTGATCCTATGCGTCGTAAATATTATGCCGATCGAGGAATTAAAGTCTGTAAAAGGTGGCGTGAGTTTAAAAATTTTCTAGCTGACATGGGAGAATGTCCAAAAAGTAAAACTTCCATTGACAGAATTAATTCAAGTAAGGGCTACACACCAAGTAATTGTCGATGGGCAGATTGGACCGAGCAAGCACAAACCCGGAGACCGAGAAGATGCGAAGTAAAATTATAGCGATTGCTTTAATTCTCACTCTTGCAGCATGTTCTTTTAGGGCACTCGCAGTTATCGAGAGCGAAGAAGCTATTAGAGGCGAACTTTCAATTACAAAGAGGCAGTCAAATGAAAACGATCCAACGGCTCTGCAAAAAGGTATCGGCTCGGGCATCACTGGTGTCCTCCCTGGCCCCACTCCTCCTGCTCCCGTGCTCGTTAATCCTTAACGGGTGTAACGGGGATCTCGGTAGCTCGAACACGACCACCACAATCGATCAGTCTGTTGATAATTCCATACACGGTGTTTCGAAATGCACCGATGGAACCACACTAGTCTGCCAACCGGTCGGCACTCAGAGCTTCTCGGTCACAAGAGAATGTGTTAATGCCGATGGCACAACCGTTGTCGTCGAAGGACCGGACATCGAAGAAAGTCTCCCCGACAAATGTTTTGTGCCACCCGAAACTGAATAGAGGAAACATGGGAAATGTATCGATTGTAAAAACTGGTAACGTTTCTATTGGTGTCACCCGAGAAGAAAAAGAGATGCTGCTCAAGGGCTCCGGCATGAACGATGCGCAAGCTCGTTGCTATGTTGATTATGAGGAGTATAAAGTTTCCGACGCTGATGTGATGCCCGCAGACGGCGAGCATGTAGCAGCCGGAAGTCTCGTTGCGCCCCAAGCGGCCAAGGGACCGTATGATAACGTGGCGAACAAACCGATAAAGCGTATTAACACTACACCGAAAATGTTGGGATACTAGAATGGCCGAAGAAGCTCAAGTAAACTTAGCAGAAGTTGCAGCATATCAAGGAATGAAGATCGGGCAGCTCTCCGATCGTCTTCACCAACTTGAAATGATGTTCATGCAGTTCTCGAAGACTGCCAATCAGAATCAGCAAAAGTTCATCGAGGAGCTTTCTCGTTTCCGTGTCGAGCTTGAGGGACTCAAGCAACCCGTTGGGAACTGCGCCACTCAGACAGGAATATTTGATGGCGAAGTTGCCCGGGGAGTTACCCCATCGCAGTCCATGCCCGCACAATAAAAATAATTATGTCGCACTACCAGATCGAGGCACCACCACCGAAATTTGCTGGTGGTCCTCCTGAGAGACAACTTCTGGCGAGCGTTCTTGGGCGTGCATTGATGGATCTCTGCGCCTGGGAAACAGAGGAGCGAAACTCTGCTCGCGCATGGCTAAACGACGATGAGGAATCTGAATTCTCTTTTATTTGGATCGCGAGGCAACTCGGGCTCATCGATTGCGTCGAGCTAATCCGAGAGAAGGCAGAGCAAGAATTCATTGAATCGATGGCATATTATGGCGGTCAACTCCAAGCAGAAAGGCGCCCGCGGGGAACGAGAGTTTTCGACCTTTCTTAAGGAGCACGGAATCTCTGCCCGGCGCACTCAGCAATTCTGCGGTAACGGCGGTGACTCTGCTGACGTTATTACCGACATTGGTAGGGTGCATTTTGAAGTCAAGCGCGTCGAGACTCTCCGCATCTATGATGCGGTCATGCAAGCTCAAGCAGATAGAAAGGAAGGAAGGATTCCTGTCGTGGCCCATAAGAAGAATCGTGGCGAATGGCTAGCAATCATGCCGATGCACGATCTTCTTCGCGTTCTAAAACAAGCAGGCTTAATAGACTCCGACAATCCCTTGCTCAATCTTTACTGAAAAAGTAAAATTATCGCGATATGAAAATCGTGATTGATTTTTTCAATCGGTGTAGACTCACTTACGGAGAGAGAAAAATTATGGGTAAGCTCGAAGAAGTTCTCGCAAGACAAGAATTGACCTTAGAGAGAGTAAAGGCCATTGACACAGTTGTCGAGGGTCTCTTTCAACTCATCAAGGATCTTACCGGAGACGGTGTGACCGAAGCTGCTGCTGCATTGCTGCTCGCCAAGCAGGATGAGATCGATGCTGCGCTTGCCAAGGTTGAAACCGATGACGAAGAAACGCCAACGGCAGAAGAGGAGCCAACTCCTGAAGTTGCTTAAGCTATAGCGGGGGTGACCCCGCTATTCTTTTTCCTTGAACCCGCGATTAGCCCCACGATTCAAAATCTCTCGCTTGAAGCGTCCGCGAATCTCCGCAACTTCCTGAGACAGTTTTCGCTGAACCTTTTCATTCCACGGTCCACGGCTATACTGCTGTCGGAACCGCATGACGGTATCCCTGATGACTGGACCGGAAAGCCGTTGAAGGTCATATCGTTCCGATTCGAGCAGAACGCTTTCGTGCTCGGCGCCAAGGATTGCGGCACGACGCTGCTTTATACCCTTGAGTCCCTTATCTGGGATACTGACACGCGAATCGAGATCGGTGACGTAGTAGCCTTTGTCTGCGAGGAACCGAAGCGCAGGATCATTCACCTGCTGGGTATAGAAACGCGATATCGAGCGAAATCTCTCCGATGCTGTCTTTCCCTCAAGGATGGGTTTACCGAATACGTTGAGCGCAGGTTGACCCGCGCTGGCGCCACCTGCGAACGGAATCCCGTTAAGGATGGCAGCTTGCCATGAGAGCCTGGTCTCAAGTGGATCTTGCCACATCGCACTGACGTTACGAAGCGTTCGATTAAGGGGAATGGTCGCATTGCGCACAGCTTCAAGGCTGTTTTTCGAAAAGAATCGACCAAGGCGATCGGCGACGTTGCCACCTTGATTTGCATCCTGAAGGATATTTAAAAACTCTGCGGACGTTTGAAGCAAGGGGTTTGCAAACAAACTCGTCATCGATGCGCCCATAACGTAGTTTGCCATTTGCTTCTCGCTGATTTTATTTTTTGCAACAGAAAATTTTTGGTAATCCCCGTAACCTCCAATTGCAGCAAGCATCGAAGCAAACGGTGTCTCAGCATAGGAAAGGTATTTACCGTCAATTTCAATACTAAAGGGCTTCCCGCCTGAGTCAAGCCACCTGCGCCGCTCGTCGGGATTGCGTGGCCCGTTACCGTGGATATTGAAATAGCCTGACTGCATGAGCCCATATGCCCCTGCTGCGATGGAACTGCCGAGAATGGCCTGCACATACATTGTGCTACGCTCAAGCGGGGTCAGCTCGACGCCGTGAAATTGCTTGAGCAGTGTAGGGCGAATGAACCCGTAAGGAGTTGACTCAAGCTTCCATGCAATAAGATTTCCTGCCGCGCGCACGAAGTTCACAAATGCCGGACCCGCAAAAGGAACTTTGCGCAGACTATTCATTGCGCCACTGATAATTCCAAGTGTGCCAGCTTGATCGTTTTGAAGTGCAATTTTCTTTGCCAAGCTTTCAACCTCTGTTCGCACATTCTCCGGTCGAGCGCGCCGCAAGATATCATCAACGATCACCTGCTCCGTCCCTTTGGGCACGGGCAGTTTCGCTTCTTTCATCAATGCAACTTGGCGCTCAGCTTCTTTGACTGCGCCTTCTCGCAGCGTTTCGTTGCCAAAGAGGGCCTCAGAGATAGCAGCTCGACGTTCCTCTCCTTTCAGGTTGCGAATCTCAGGGCGCATTTCCATCAACCGAATCGCAGTTGCAGCATCGCCACCAAGTTCTTTTGCGAACACGTCGAGTGCGGCGAGAAACCTGCCCACATACCCAAGATAGCGTAGCCCCGGTGGACCGGTCTTAACGAAATCGCCTTCATTATATTTTGCAAAGTAGTTTCCCATGAACACAGAGAAAGCGTTTCTCGTTGCTTTCGGGAAGCTACTTAGTGCAATGCGACTAAACTCTTGAAAGTTGTCGGGGATCTCGGACACTCTACCACCCCGAAAGGGACCGCCGAGCACTACACCTGCTGAGGCCATCCCGAGATTCTCGATGTTGCCGACTGCCGTGGCAATGCCGGTGCCGATATCAGCAAGTAGGTTGTTGATATAAAACGAATCCCAATTCGAGAGCAGGCGTTGAAGAACGCTTTTGTCGAGCTTTGATTCAACGGTTGCAATTTCTCGGTCAACGTTTGCTCGCGATAGCCCCTCAGGAAGACTACGACGAAGTTCCAAAAGACGCTGATATTGTTCGCGCTGCTCGGGCGAGAAGGTTTTGCTGAGTCTTTCTTCTACGCGCTCGGTGCGCCTATCGATTCGAGCTTTGAGTCGCTCGCGCTCGCGGAGCAGCTTTTCTACTTCGGTATTCTTCTTCGGTTTCTCTCCCTCTTTAGGCTTTGGTGCAGCAGCTTCGGCTTGAGCGATCTGTTCATCGAGCTGAGTCAGTCTGGCAGGCTCGCGCGCAACTTCATCGGCAGTAAGACCTTGGCGAGAAATTTCTTCCTCGAAGATTTTTCCTCGAAGTGTGCCGATTTTAAATGCGACTGCTTGCTCGGGATTGAGCTTCTTGAACTCCTTAAAGAAGTCCACGATTTGACCTGCCTCGGTGCCGACCGGCGCAAACTTATTAAGGAGAGCAGAGCTGAGATTTGTGAGCTGTATCGAGGCGACAGGATCTTGTGCGCGTTCTGCCTCGGCTACACCCTGCGTAAGATTTCGAAACAGCTCCGTAGCTGCGGCAACTTGCTCGCGCGAAATATCTTTTGGCCCGGTGAGCAGTCGATGCAGAGCGGCCTCATCACCGCCCGCTGCTGCGATCCATGCGAGTCCTTCATTGCCAGTTTCAACCCGAGACTGCGGCAGGTAGCGAAGCGACGTGGTGCGCTCGCCGTTTTTATCGTAAGTGAGAAACGCATCGCGCACACTTTGCGGCAGGTTCTCATTGTCTACCACGCGCTGAGCGAGCATCCGGGGCTTTCCTTCCGGTCCCTCTGCTCCTGCCTCGGCTGCCGAAGCGACAAGTCGGGGGTTCGTGGCGATGTCTGCGATCGATGGTCCGATGTTGCTTGAGTATTGCGTCTTTTCGCCGCCTGCGAGCGGAACAGTTGCAGAGAC
>Ga0187893_10015402_pt1 | contig 10253 bp, 9 predicted proteins | sample MA1701074metaG_FD_139574 | JGI IMG/M metagenome (GOLD analysis project Ga0187893, IMG submission 139574) | White microbial mat communities from a basaltic lava cave in the Kipuka Kanohina Cave System on the Island of Hawaii, USA - MA170107-4 metaG ... | reverse complement strand
GTTCGGCATCGGCCAGGCTGGAGCCGCCGGAGCAGAACGAATAGAGCAACTGCGCCACCAGCAACTCCGGACTGTAGCCGTGGGACGTGCGCGTGCGCGGGTCCAGGCCGGGCAGGGCGCGGAGCTTGCGCCAGAGATCAAACTGTTGGGCCAGGGCTTCCAGCGCGGGCAAACCGCCGAGGGTGGACTGCTTTTGAACGGGGACAAACTCGAAGCGAATCTTGGGGGAGCGTTTCGTGATGGTCGGCACGCCTCATTGACCGGTTGTCGCCGCCCCTGTTCAAAGCTTGCCGCAAAAACTTCACCCGCCGGTGCATCACTTCAGGCGATGGCTAATGTTTGGGGCAACTCTCGCGGGCCATCGGAAAGCCGTGACGAATAAGCTGTGAACTCAGCCGCTTGCGCCGGGGGGGCCGAACAAGATGCCGCTAAATCCGCGCCCGTTCCAGCGCTTCAATGCGCTTCTCCAACGGCGGGTGGGAGGCGAAGAGATAGCCTGTTTTGTTGCTGATTTTCATCGCGCTCAGCGACGCGGCGCGGTCGTCGATGACACCGCGGTTCTCCATGATCAGCTTGAGCCTGCGAAGGGCGCTGAGCATGTCGGCTTTGCCGGCGAGTTGCGCGCCCATCGCGTCGGCGCGGAATTCCCGGCGGCGCGAGTAGGCCATGACGATGAGCATGGCCAGGAAGCCGAGAAGGATTTGCGCGACGAACGAGCCGACGAAATAGCCGATGCCCAGCCCGCCGCGGCTGTCGCCGCGACGCAACGCCGCGTCGATGACGAATCCCAGGACGCGGGAAAGAAAGACGACGAACGTGTTCAGCACGCCTTGCAGAAGCGTCATCGTCACCATGTCGCCGTTGGCAACGTGGGCGACTTCGTGGGCGAGGACGCCCTCGACTTCGGGAGCGCGCATGTTGTTGAGGAGGCCGGTGCTGACGGCGACCAACGCATTGTTGCGCCGCGCGCCGGTGGCGAACGCGTTCGTCTCCGGGCTGTCGTAGATGCCCACGTCGGGCATTCCGATGCCGGCGCGCTGCGAAAGGTCGCGCACCGTGTCGTAAAGCCACCGTTCGGTGGAGTCGCCCGGCTGGCGGATCACACGGATGCGATACGCGTGAATCGCCATCCACTTCGAGATCGCCAGCGAGATGAAAGCCCCGCCGAATCCGATCAGAAGCGAGAAGACGAGGAGGAAAGTCCAGTTGATGCCCTGCGCCGTGAGCCACCGGTCCACGCCCAGCAAACTGGCGAGCAACGCAAGGACGGCGACGATGGCGAGGTTGGTCGCGGTGAAGAGAATAATCCGTTTCATGACTGTGGTTCGAGTCGGGCCGGCGTCTGTGCCGGCCCAGGAAGCAATTACTCCGGGGGACGCGGCGTGTCAACGGGAGGAACTGGAACGATGAATGATGACGCGCGCCCTGCCGGACTTCGGCAACTGCGCCGCCGCCTCAGAAGGAATCCTGAGCACCGCACCACCGCTCAACTCCGTCGTGAACTCAATGGCGTTTCATGGTCGAAGATTATCGGCTGCGGGGTTGCGGGTCAATTGGCGCACTTGGGCGCACCGACTTGATGAAGTCGTTCATTGAGTCTGGCGGGCGGATGTGTTGACGGCTATCCGCATCGTGACGGGAGCGGCAGTGAGAGATTCACTTCTTCTCATTGGCGACTTGACGAAGAAGCTCAACCGCGTCATCCGCACTCACTTCTTTCAACTCCTTGATGGCATCGTCCGCATCGGCGCCGTGCGCGATCAGAATGCGAATGTAGCTGGTCTTTTTCAAGTAGGCGCACTGGGCGAGGATGGGAAAATCGTGCGCTGGGCGATAAGGAATCCAACCCGAGTGTCGTTTGACGAGTTGCGCGAATTTTTCATCGGGCGACTCGACTGGTTTGGAGATGGGGGAGAAGCCTCCATGGCCGCGCTGCACATCGCGTCTGCGGAAAAGGAATCCGCCGGTGCGGGCCGAACGGGTTCATTGAAGCGCCGTGATGAATCGGACGCATGCACTGGCGGCGCTGGTGATTATCGAGGCGGTAATCATGGTTGCTCTCGCAGCCAGCAAGACGCAAATTCAGATCAAACCAACATTGAAACCCGTGATGGTTGTCCAAAGCCCGTTGGCAATGGCACATGACCACGCGGAAGAGTTGCGGACTGATCGCGGCGTGCTCGTTGCCCGTCACGCGGTAGCGGCTTCCACCCGTGGTGATCATGGCAAACGGGACGAAGGGCCTCGCGCTCCGAAGCTGACAAATCTTGGCTATCATGTGCGCGGTTCCTGTGCCTCGGTCCGGTATTTCAGCCCCGTCATTGTGAGCAACGGCAGCACGAAGACGTGCTCCTGGTCATCATAGACCACCACGAACAGCCCTTTCGGCGGCAGGGAAATGTAGTCGCGGTGCGGAACATGGTATTCCTTCCCGTCCGCCATCGTCAGCGTGAACGGAACGTTCCGCTCCAAGGCGGACAGGATTTGGTTGCGATTCATGTCGGGAGCGTGCCGCAATTCCGCGCGCGAATCAACTGCCGCGCTTCATCACCCAAACAACCCCGTCACCGGCTCGCCGAAGCGGGCGTCCACGATTTCGCGGGGCTGGTTGAGGTGATTGTAAACTATCGTGTGCGGATCGATGCCGAGGGCGTGATAGATGGTCGCCAGCAGTTGCACGGGATGCACCGGGGTCTCGGCGGGGCTGCTGCCGGTGGCGTCGCTCTTGCCGTAAAGCGCGCCGCGGCGGACGCCCGCCCCGGCCACGAGCGCGGTGTAGCAATAGGGCCAGTGGTCGCGGCCGTCGGGCGCGTTGCCGTTGCCGCTGGTGCTCACGCCCAGGCGCGGCGAGCGGCCGAATTCGCCAATCGCGACGACGAGGGTTTCCTTCAACAGGCCGCGTTGGTCCATGTCTTCGAGGAGCGAGGCGAGGCCGGAGTCGAGCTTCGGGCAATGGAGGTTTTTCAGCGGACCGAAGTTCGCGGCGTGGGTGTCGAAGGCGTCCACGGTGGGATTGCCGTTGGCGACGGCGGGCCAGTTGACCTGCACGAAGCGCGTGCCCGCCTCGATGAGGCGGCGGGCGAGGAGAAGTCCCTGTCCGAAGGTGTGACGGCCGTAGGCGTCGCGGAGGGATTCCTTTTCCTTGGCGAGATCGAAGGCGTCGCGGGCGCGGCCGGAGGAAACGAGGTCGAACGCTTTCTGGTAATACTTGTCGAGGGCGAATTTCTCGACGGCTTGCTGCATGTCGGGCATCTGGCTCTCGACGGTCTTGAGGAGGGAGGCGCGGCGTTCGAGGCGTTCCTTGGGCACTTCCTTGCGCATCGAAAGGTCCGCGAGGTTGATGTCCTTGTTCGGGTCCTGGTAGAAGTAGTAGGGGTCGTAGGCGGCGCCGAGGAATCCGGCGCTGCTGCCCTTGCCGATGACGTTGCTCTCCTGCGTGGGGCGCGGGAGGATGACGAACGGGAGCATCGGCACGTCGGGCGGTTTGATGCGCGCAATCTGGCAGCCGGCGTGCGGGAAGTCGTTGGGCGCGGGCGGCTCAAGCTGTCCGCTGGGGCTGACGCGGTCGGGCGTGTAGCCGGTCATCATCTGGTAGTGCGCGGCGGTGTGGTTGAACAGCCCGGCGGGCGTGTAGCTGACGGAACGGATGAGGGTGGCCTTGTCGATTTGTTGGGCGAGCCTGGGCATCGTTTCGCTGAGGTGGATGCCGGGGACTTTGGACTTGATGGGCTTGAATTCGCCGCGGACGTTGGACGGCGCGTCGGGCTTGGGGTCCCAGATGTCGATGTGGCTGGGGCCGCCCTGGAGGAAGATGAAGATGACGTTCTTGGCCTTGCCCCAGCCGCCCTTGTTCTTCACGGCGTCGGGCGCGGTGGAGGCGCGGGCCTGAAGGGCAAGGATGTCGGCAAGGGTGATGCCGGCCATGCCCATGCCGCCGATGCGGAGGAATTCGCGCCGGCTGAAGCCGTCGCAGGTGCTGCCAGGTTGTCCGGGGATGCTGATCATAGTGGTGGTCCTTTCAATGGATGGTGGTCATTGGCCGGGAGGAAGTTGGAGCGGTGTAGATGACTTGCGTTTCGAGAGCCAAAGGACAAGAAGAACGACGCCAAGCACAACGAGCGCGCCGGCCAACAACACGCCAAGTGGTATGCGCTCCCAGATGAAGACTGTGTCGGAAGCCGTGTTAGTCATAGGCGGAAGAAAGTCAGGCGTTGCTTTTGTAGCCGAGCAAGCGTGCCGGTAGAAAGAGAAGCGTGCGAATCAACGCGAACAGCGCGTGCATAACAATCGCGAGGAAGCGAAACGGGATCGAAAGTAGCCACACGACCGGGAGCAGCACCAGCGCAAGCAACGCCACCGGCCAGCACAGGACCAGCAGGATGCACCAGGCGATGAAAAGGATGAGCGCCTTCATGCGGGAAGGGTTCCGGAAGCGACGCGGCGGCCGATGCCGGGCTTGAGTGCGTCGGGCATCACGAGATCGACTTTCACGCCCAATTTGTCGCTCAACGTGTTCTCCAGTTCCACAAACTTCAGCAGACCGGGTGTCTTGGAGAACGTCACGAGCACATCGAGGTCGCTCCTGCCGTTTTGGTCGCCGCGAACGTAGGAGCCGAATAGCGCGAGCGAGGCGACCTGATAACGCTGCGCCAACGCTGGCAGGAGCGCCTTCAGCCTTGTTCGCAGATGTTCGAGCGTTGTCATGCGGGCTGGTCAAAGGGATTGAACAAAGTGAGATCGGGAATCCACGAGAAGTCAGAGACGTTTCGAGTGGCGAGCGTGACGCGGTGAACAAGCGCCGTCGCGGCCACGATGGCGTCACCGAGTTTCATCCGGCGTTGCTGCTTCAGTTTCGCGGCCTGCCGCAGAACGGGTTCGTCCACCGGGAGCATCGGAGTCGTCGAAAAGAACGCGTCCAGCACGGATGTTTCAGCGGCGGTCAGGCCGGTATAGCCGAGCACTTCAGGGTAGCTGATGCCCGAGACGACCGAATCATCATGCGCCAATAATGAACGGAGAAAACCGTGTTCCGGCTTGCTTCCGTAGATGATGATATTGCTGTCCAAGAGCATCACTCCTCCCGGCCGGGTAACGGCCGGTCTTCGCGGATCTCGCGCTGCCATGCGGACGGGTCAGGGATTGACTTGATGCCGCCCATCGCGGCGAGCCGCTCCAATGCTTCCACGCGACGGCGGCGCATTTCTTCGTTGGTCAGTGCTTCGGTAGGAGGAAGAACCGTGACGAGCACCGGCGTCTTCCCATTGGGAAGCTGCGGCACTTCGTCCGTCCACTCCAGTTGATTTCCTGACAAGTTGGCTTTGTATGGATTTGCCATGCGGAAACTTTAACCCATCTACCGGTTAAACAAAAACGCCGGGCTGTTCAGCAGCGCCCACGCGAGGTCTTGCGCGACTTCGAGGCGATTCGACTTCTCGTCGAACTTCACCGCGCCCAGTTCCTTCTCGGTCGGCGGACGGCTCAGGCAGTTCAGGTAGATTTCCTCGACGAGCTTTTTATCGTCCTTCTCTGATTCGGCGAGCTTGGCGATGCGGCTGTCCGTCGCGTTCACGGCGTCGCTGATGGTCGGGCCGTTGATGAGGCTGAGCGCGTGCGACAGCGTGAGGTTGCTCGAACGCTCGCATTCGCAGGCGCTCTGGCGCTTGGGACGGCCGAAGAGCAGGAGGAAATCGTTGCCCGTCACCATGCCGTCGGGGATTTGCACGGCGCGCATCCCGCTGGGCACGCCGGCGAGCTTGGGCTTCGTGCCGGTGGCGAGCGCGAGCGCATCGACCATCTGCTCGGCGCTGAGGCGGCGCGGATTGGCGTGGGAGAAGTTCATCGTGTCGTCCTCGTTCCACTTGTTCTTCACGATGGAAAGCTGGTAGGTGCGCGACTTGCAGATCAGCGCCATCAGCTCCCGCACGTCGAAGCCGCTCTTCACGAAGTCCGTCGTCAGTGCGTCGAGCAACTCGGGATTGCTCGGCGGATTGCTGGCGCGGATGTCGTCCACGGGATCGATGATGCCCTTGCCCATGAAGTAGCTCCATGTCCGGTTCGCCATCGACTTGGCGAAGAACGGATTTTCCTTCGACGTGAGCCACTCGACGAACGGCTCGCGGCGGTCGCCGTCAGCCGATGTCGCCTTCGCGTTGCCGACGGGCACGTGCGGCGCGACGACCTGGTCGGTCTTGAGATGCTTCACCTCGCCGCCCTCGGGTTTGCGATAGACCACTTCCTCCGACGTGATGCTGAACGAACCGCCCGCCTCGGCGAAAATCACGTCCCTGCCGATCTGCCCCTTCTTCACGCCGACCTGCGCGAAGTAGGCACCCATTTCGTAATACTGGTTTTGTGTCCAGCGCTCGAACGGGTGGTCGTGGCACTTGTTGCAGTTGAAGCGCACGCCGAGGAACGTCTGGCTCACGTCCTCCGTCATCTTGCCCGGCTCGCGGAGCACGCGCAGATAATTCACCGCCGGATTTTCCCACGAACTGCCCTGCGCCGTGATGAGCGCGCGGACGAACTGATCGTAAGGCGTGTTCTTCGCGAGTTGCTCGCGAATCCAGCCGCGATAGAGCCACACGCTCTTCTGGCCGAGATTCTCGGAGTTGCACTGAAGCAGGTCCGCCCATTTGTTCGCCCAGAATTCCAGGTAGTCCGTGCCGCCGATCAACTCGTCGATGAGCTTGTCGCGCTTCTCCCTGCTCGGCGTCTTGTCATCGAGGAAGGCGCGCACCTTTTCTGTCTTCGGCGGCAGTCCGGTCAGATCGAGATACACCCGCCGCATGAACTCCGCGTCACCCGCCAGCTCGCTGGGCAGAATCTTCATCTTGCGCAGCTTCGCGTGGACGTGCTTGTCGATGAAGTTGTTCTCCGGCACGTCCACCCATTCGTAACCCGTGCGGTCGCCCATGATGGTCAGCAGCGCCGTGCCGTAGAGACCTTCGTAACGCACGAGCAGCGCCGCTTCGCCCCGGCGCAGGCCTTTCACCAAGCCGCCCTTGTCCACATCGCTGACCTCCGTGTTGCTCACGGAAAAATGCGCCTCCCGCGTCACATCGCGCGTCGAGCCATCCGCGTAAGTCGCAATGACGAGGAACTGCTGCGAGCGCCCCGCCAAATCCATCTCCACTTCTTTCGGGAGAAGCTCAATCTTCTTCGCGCGCCCATCTTTGAGGTCATCCAGTTTCGCGCCCTCGACGATCCACTGACGCAGCAACTGGTGCCAGCGCGAGCCGGGCTTAAGGGCCTGCTGGCCTTCGTGCGGGATCTCGCCAAGCGGCTTCAGCAACATCAGCGAGTCGTCCACGTTCACCCGATTGAAGCGCCGGCCGGACAGATCCGTGACGAGCGACTGATAATCGTAGTCCGGATCGTAACCGCGCAGGGAAAGCTTGAAACCATTCTTGCCCTTCGCGGAGCCGTGGCAGGTGCCCGCGTTACAGCCGGCCTTGGCGAGGATGGGCTGCACGTCGCGCACGAAACCCACTGAAGCAGCCTCCGCAGCTTCGACTTTCACGGCGAGCTTCGCCTCCTTCTCCGCGGCCTTCACGAGGACGGTCGTTTCGCCCTTTGCCTTTGGCCGGAGAAAACCTTGCTCGCCAACTTCCACGCTGTCGCCTTCGGCCTTGAACGTCGCCTGCGCCGTCAGGTCCACGGTCTTGCCGCCGTCGATCACGCCGAGCACCAGCACGCGCCGTTCGTCGCGCGCATCGCGCAACGTGAGCGAAGCGGGTTCGAGCCTGAGCGATTGGATGGCGGGCAACGGCGGCGCGGGAGGCGGAGCCGCGCCCGACTTCTCCGCCTTCTCCGCCGCGAGAAGGAGCGGAAGACTCAAACAGAGGACCGCGGCTCCCACGGCGAGCGCGAGAAGGAGAGGACGTTTCGTTCGCATGTGCTTGCAGCCAAAGCTGACGCCCGGCACAGCCGGCCATATTCAGCCTCATTCCGGCGTTGTGCAACGCTAGTCAGGACGACCGGCGGAGGCAAGACGCGATTCCGGGGAATTTCGGCTCGGTGAGTCACACCCATAGCGGCGAACCCGGTAGTTCGGCGCTCCGTTCCCGGTTACGGGGCGCAAGGCGGCGAATCCTCTGTCGCGCAAGCCCATGCCGTTCTTTCATTTGTGTCGGTCCCCTCGTCAGCAAACCGTGTGGTCCTGTCATCGCGACAACCCTCCCGCGAACAAATCCATGCCGCACGCCGCCGCTTCCGTGCCGCCCCGAGTGGCTACGACCCACCGTCATCGGGCGAGGGAGGAGCGGAGTGTCCAAAATTCCGCGCTCTCCCCTTTCCCTCTGCGAAGAAGATGTCGCCTGCCATCGCGCGCAGGTCTTGTTGAGTTTCGTGTTCTCATCGCCGCCGTTGGTTCGTCAGAATCCCCGTTCATGAGACGCGCCGCTTTTCCAGCAGGTTGGCCGGGAGGTCGCCGGCTCGCCGTTTTCTTGCTGCTGCCAATGTGGGTTCTCGCGGACGCTGCTCATGTTTTTGGTTCAAAGAATCGCCCGTTTGCCGCCAGGCCCGCGCGACCGGGACAGCCCGGCCCGCCCTTCTCCCTGCAACAACGCAGCAATTCCTGGTGGCTTTGCGCGCCCGATGGTCGGCCATTCTTTTCCTTTGGCGCCTGTTGCGTGAACCAAGGCTCCGCGCGCGAGACCTACGCGGCGACGAATCCCAGCTATGCCGCCTGGCAGTATTACGGCACGCCGGAGGCCTGGGCCGACGCCACGGCCCAACGCCTTCGCGCGTGGCAGTTCAACGTCATTGGCGGCTGGAGCGATTTCGCGGCCTTTCGCGGCGCTGGCCATCACGATTTTGCCCTGACGCCGGTGCTGCACTGCGGCTCGACCGCGGGCGCGCCGTGGTGGGACATGTGGTCGCGCAAAGTGCTCCGGCGCATCGACGCGCAAGCCCGCGAAGTCATCCGCCCGTTGCGCGATGACGCGCGACTGCTCGGCTGCTACACGGACAATGAAATGGGCTGGTGGAACGCGGTGTTGTGGAAGATGACGCTGGCCGATGACGCCGGCAGCGGGGCGCGCCAGCGGCTCGTGCGGCAACTGCGCGAACGCTATCGGAACGATTGGCGCGCACTGTTGAGGGACTTCGAGCCGGAAGGCGCGGACAGCTTCACGGCGCTGGCGAAGAAGGGGCAACTTCACTTGCGGCCGGGCAGTGACGGCATCCGGGCGATGCGCGAATTCCTCGCGTTCATGGCCACCCGTTACTACGAAGTGGCGCGCCAGTCCGTCCGCAAACACGACCGCCGCGCGCTCGTGTTGGGCGACCGCTACCAGTCCTTCTACTACCCCGAAGTCGCGCGCGCCGCCGGCCCTCACGTCGATGCCATTTCCAGCAACCTCAACGCGCAGTGGAACGACGGCACGTTCCTGCGCTGCTACCTGGACACGTTGCACGCGCTCACGGGCAAGCCGGTGTTCGTGGGCGAATTCTACATGGCCGCCACGGAGAACCGCACGGGCAACCCCAATGACGCCGGCAATTTCCCGGTCGTGCCGACGCAGGCCGAACGCGCCGAGTCCTTCGCGCGCACGCTCACCGAACTCACCCGCCTGCCCTACGTCGTCGGCGCCGACTGGTTCCAATACTACGACGAACCGGCCGGCGGACGGCACGACGGCGAGAACTTCAACATGGGCTTGGTGGACGTGCGCGACCGGCCCTACGAGGAACTGACGGCCCGCGCGGCGTCGCTCGATCTGCTCCGCCTCAAATCCGCGCCGGCCAAGCCGCGCCTCGACGCCCGCCAGGGTGTGCCGCGTAGCGCCCGCGATCCGCTGGCGGACTTCGCGCCGCAGACCGCCCTCAAGCACTGGGACCGTGAACGCGGCTTTGTGCCGCCCACTTCCGCCTTTCCCATCGCCGACCTCTACGCCTGCTGGGAGCCGGACGCCGTCTCGCTCGGTCTCTACGCGCTCGATCCCATCGAGCCGGAATACTATCGCGACAATCAGATTCCAGAGGCGGATCGGATGGAGTGGACCGTGCGATGGAACGGCTTGGCCGAACCCATCCGCGTGAGACTCGGTGCCGGCCGTTCCCCCACAGGCGCGCCTTCCAGCGTCACGGTGACCAACCTCTCCGGCGTGAAGCTCGATGTGCGTAACATCACCGCGATAAAAATCCCCGCGCGCCTCCTCGGTCAGGCGAAGTTCACCGCCGGCGACGCCATCAAGTTCTCGTCCACCGTCCTGACGCACGCGCGCGCCCACCGAATGGAATGGGGCGGAGAG
>Ga0187893_10015401_pt1 | contig 10253 bp, 8 predicted proteins | sample MA1701074metaG_FD_139574 | JGI IMG/M metagenome (GOLD analysis project Ga0187893, IMG submission 139574) | White microbial mat communities from a basaltic lava cave in the Kipuka Kanohina Cave System on the Island of Hawaii, USA - MA170107-4 metaG ... | reverse complement strand
TCGGGGTCCGCGGCGTCCGGGTCGACGATGTCGTAGCACTTGTAGTGCACGTCACTCGACGGCTCGGGTCCATCCGGGATCGTGAACGGGAACGGGTCCGGGAACTGCGGCACGAACACTTCGTTCCCATCCTTCTCCGTCAGCGGATTGCACCACAGCCCCGTCCCGGTGGGGTCGTAGTCCTGGCTCTCGAACTGATCCGCCAGGGACACGACCGGAGGATCGAGCGGCGTGGCTCTGGGCGTGGTGCTCGCGAGGTAGCACCCCAGGTGCGGCGCAGCCGCCTCCACGTCTGCGAGCTCGCCGTCCTCGTTCTTGACGGCCGGATTGCAGAGCAGCCGGCTCTGGGTGACCGTGAGCTCCTCGGAGCCGAACTGGTCCGTGCCGCGGAGCAGATGCCGCCTGCGTTCCGGCGCCGCAAACAGCTTGTAGCACATGAAGTGGCGCTGGGGGTTCTCGATCCCCTCCCCATTCTTGTCCACCGGGTTGCAGAAGTCGTAGGGCAGGAGCGTCCTGGCGAAGATCGTGCCGAACTGGTCGGTCAGCTCGACGTCCCGCCTGTCGAAGCGCTCGCGCGGATCGAACTTGGCCTTGTAGCACTTGAAGTTCTCCGACTCCCGACAGCTGAACCGGGCGATATCGAACGGTTCCGGCGGATCCGCGGGGATGGGATCACCGCCATCAACGGGGCATTCGCAGCTGAAGTCGGCCCTGTTCGGCTCCGGCTGGGGGCCATCCACGACCTCTCCACACGTTCCCGGCTGGGCCTGGTAGAAGTCCTCCATCCCAGCAGAGACCGGCCCGATCACCTGCGGGTCGGGCAGAATCGCCTGATTCGAGTCCGTCACCGTGCACTCGACGGGGGGAGCACCGGTGCCTCCGGTGTTCCGAACGAGGTAGCGAACGGTGATCGGATCGTTCACCTCGCAGTTAGGAGGGCCATTGGTGCCGTCCTCGTTCATCGTCACGAAGTCGTCATCGAAAAAGTTCACCCCATCACAGGATACCTGCTTGTCGATCTGTACCGTTGTGCATCTGATTAGGATTACGCCCGAAGGCGCAGTGCCCTGAGCGCGTGTGCTGGGGTTGCAGCCGGTATTTTGGTCGCCATCACAGACATCGAAACCGAATGCAGTGCCTAGATCGGGAACCTGACCCGTTCCGTCATCTACTTCGGTTCCGTCGTATACATAGGTGTTGTTCACGAAAACTACGGATCCGTCGCTCACTGCACCCGGCAGGGTCAGGCCGCGGTTCGTCGTGGTTTTCAGAGCCCTGCCCACCAGGCAGGGAAGCTCTCCTGCCGTGCAGACTGCATTGCCGGAGATTGAGAGGACTGGCAGGCTACCCGTCAAGGGAACCCGAATGTTTGCGCCGAGGTTATCGACCGTGTCGAAGACCTCATCGTAGTACCATGAATCCATGAAGTCGTCGTTACCGACCCCGACCCGGATTCGACAATCCGAGGTGTCGCCAACTTGAACCGGGCTCTTCACACACTGCTTGGCGACGCTGGGCCCGTGCTGAGCCGAAGCGGCTGCCGGGAGGAAGATGACCAGGAGGCCGGCGAGCAGGTCCAGCTCTCGGTGCTTTCTCGCGGGGGTTCGAGCTCGAACGGAAGGACCCATGGTGTTCTCCCACCCAGCAAGGAGTGCAGAGCTTCTCGCCCCGAGGCACGCGCCCACCGACGAGGGGAGCTCTGGCTACTGCAATTGCTGGGGAGGAGTGCAATCTTCGTGCCCTTAGATTTCGCGTATCGCGGGGCACCGCTCACCCGTCATCGGGTCTGGGCGTCGTTTTTTCGGCCAGTGATGGGGTGAAAATGGCCCGTTTCGGCGGGATGGCTGCCGCGGGGTCGGTTCGCGGCCGGCGAATCTGTGCGAGGATCCGAACGCCTGCGCGGAAAAGGGGGCACAGCCGTGATCAGGGCAGTGCCTCATCCTCCATCGAAAGGGGATGGCGTGGCTGCGAGAGGAGCCTCGGCGTCTACTGCCTGATTCGAATCACATCGAGCGTGGCGACGTCATCACCTACATAGACAAAATCGCCGGTAGCGACCACGGATCGCGCGGCCCCGGCGGTCGCGATCTTGGGCAGGAGTGTGGGTTGGGCTGGATTGGAAATATCCAGGGCGTAGAGCCCCGCTCCCGAGGTGCCAGGCCCTCCGGCGCTCGAGAAGAAGACCCGGTCGCCCGCTGCGTCCAGGGAATACGGATCTTCCAAGAAGAAGAAGCCCATACCCACGTGGCGCGGCTGCGCCGGCGTCGAGACATCGTAGAGTCGCACCAGGTAATCACCCGCGATGATGGAGGCCAGGCCGCCCTTGATCGCCACCGCGGACGCGCGCACCGCCAGCGAGGCAACACCGATGGGGCGACTGGGAACCCGGACGTCCACGACTTCCACGGTGGAGGTTGAGATGACGTATGCGTAGCCATCCGCAAGCGACAGATTCGCGGCTCTCCCGGGAACCGCGGCGCTCCCGATGAGCTTCGGGGAACGTGGATCCGCCACATCGATGATCGCGAGGCCCGCATCCGTGGCCGCCACATAGAGGAGCGATCCCTTCAGCTGCAGGGGTGTTCCGGCACCTATCAGAGTAGGCATGCCAGGCAGTTCTAAACTCGCGATGGCGATTGGAGATGCCGGCGAGCCGATGTCGATCACCTGAAGTTCGACGCCAGAGACAACGCCCGGCTTCACCGTCAAGGTGTAGGCGAACGTCGAGCCAAGCACGGCACCGGCAAGCCACTGTTGAGATATCAGCGATCCACGGATCTGTGGCGAGGCCGGGTTGCTGACGTCCAGAACCTTGAGAATCCCGCCTCCTGACAGCGAATATCCCACTACCACGGCGGTCCCCTGGTTCACCGCGAGCCCGCTATTCTGATACCCGAAATTGCCAGGCACGAAGCCGACGAGCTCTGCTCCAGCGGGGCTCGGCGAAGGCGACACGCAAGGCGGAGTGGTGACACCCCCTGTGGCGCTACGGGCCGAGCGATTCCCGGCGCCATCGAACGCGGCCACACCGTATGTATAGATCGTTGCGGGTGAGAGGCCGGTATCGGCGATCGATCGGAGCGGCGCGAAGACCTGGGAGTAGAAGTTGCCATCCCGGTAGACGTCGTAGCCGGCGAGGCCTGAGCCGCCGGTGTCGGTGGAGGCGTTCCAGGAGACCTGGATCGCGCTGCAGCTCACGGCCGAGGCGATGAGCCCGGTCGGCACCGAAGGAGGCGTGGTGTCCCGCGCGGGGGGAGGCGGGGGCGGGGTCGGCTCCCGCCCGGCTCGTGCTAGAGCGTCGGCGCGGGCCTGCGCTGCCTGGGCCTGCGCGCTGGTGCGGGCCTGGGCGGCCTGGGCCTGGGCGCTGGCGCGGGCTTGCGCCGCCATCTCCGCGGCGGTCGCGGCTGAGGCCTCGGGCGCGTGCGCGACGAGGCCGAAGATGAGCAGGGGAATCGCAAGAGCGAGGTGGGCGGACGGCTTGGAAATCAACGGAAACTCCACTCCAGGGGGGCGACTTCACCCCGCATCGGATGCCCTGAGCGGAGCTTGAGCTGGTCCTGTGCAACCGGCGGAAAATACTCGTGATTTGGATCACAAAGGGTGGGTCCTACTTCGAGCGCTTGAAGATCCGGACACCCTCGGGGGGACGGAAGAGCGCCGGGTCGGGGTCGAGGTCGCGCTCGTAGCTGTCGTAGTCCCAGGCGGCGACCAGCTCCGCGCCGTCGAAGATCCGCAGAGCTCGAGGAACCTCGCTGCCGGGGATGGCGAGGACGACGAGCTTGAAGGGCTCGAACGACACCTCGTAGCGTTCCGCCTCGCTGCCGTCGGCCTCCACGGTCCGGGTCGGCTGCGCCCCGTGGGCGCCCAGGAACTCGAACTCCCTGCCGAATTCCAGCGAGCGCAGCGAATCGGGGCCTGCGGGCGGCGGCAGGACGGGAGCGTGAAAGAAGTAGGTCGGCCCGGGATCCCGGCCGTATTGGCCGACGCCGCGCTCGAGATCGATGACCCAGGTGTGCGGCTCGTTGACGATCACGAGCATGCGGGTCCCCTTCTCCGGATCGGGGGGGTGCTCCAGGCGGCCGTAGCCTCGGCCCACGCGATAGAGCGTGCGGGGTTGTCCCGCCGGCGAGGCCGCATCCACCCCGGGCGAGCGGGAGCGGAACACGAGCTTGACCATGCGGGGCGAGGCGGGAGTCGAAGGCTCCGAAGCGGCTCGCGGGGGCTCGGGGCTCGGGGCGGCGCAAGCGAGCGCCAGCAGCAATCCGGCCAGGTGCGCAGCTCGCATCTCCCGAGCCTATCGTCGCGCCGCTCCGCGCGCCCCAGGATCCCGCTCCTGTGCGGGTCGCGAGACACCCCTCCGCAATGTGCAACCTGGCCCGCAGACTGCGCATTTCAATCGAAAATTCCGCAGGTCGCGCTGCGCCAGCGACCGGAACGTGTGCTGTTTCCCGAACGCATGGCAGCCCCGCCACTCGTCAGGGCGCAATCTGGTGCGGTTTTACGCCACCCCTGTTGAGAAATCACAGCGGCACGAGACTTGCTTTGCTCACCCAGCCGAGCGGACCGCGCGCCCGACCGCGGGGCGTCCCAGGCTTCGTGCGCAGGATCGGGGCCGCGTTTACAGGAGAGGACGAAGAAAGATGGATCGATCAACTCGGGTTCTCGGCCTTGCGGTGCTCGGTGCGTTCTTCCTGGGTGCGGCTCCGTCCCAGGCCGACGTATTCGTCAGAGCCGACGTGAACAAGCAAAAGGACATTTTCATCGACGAGGACGTCGTCATCTTCAAGGACATCGAGCTCTTCGTCAACGCGGACATTCCGGTCAACGCCGCGTCCGAGCACGACATCGTCAAGAACCAGAAAAATCAGTTCCAATTCGTCGAGGACGAGACGGCAGCCTCGATCGCCACGATCGACGCAGGCGTGGCTTCTGGAGCGGACGGAATCATCCTGATCAACCAGTCCCCTGGCTTCCTCAACAACCAGGCCAACGAGGCCGGAATCACTTCGGGCCGGGAAGAGAGGGCTGCAGAGGCCGCGGCTGGAGCCGGAGACGATGGCGGCGTGTTCGTCCACAGCCAGGTCTCGCTCCAGCAGATCAACGGCGCGAGCCCCATCCTGGGGAACGACGCCGCGAGCAAGAAGAACAGCGAGGACGACGGCAAGGCCGCGAGCAAGGGTTCCAACGGCGATCACTTCGTGAACCAGTACATCGCGGTCCTGCCGGCGACCTACACCGATACGATCGACAACGCCTTCGTAGACGGCTCGGGAATCGTCGGGATCAATCAGTCGGCCGGAAGCATTAACAACCAGGACAACTCGGTCGGCATTGCCATCGGCGAGAATTCGGTCTTCGCGCTGGGCGAGGTGGACCTGGGTCAGTTCAACACGTTCAACCTGGTCGACGTCATCGACATCGCTCGGATCGATACGATTACGAACGGGGCCTTTTCTGGCTTCAGCGGAGTCGCGACGGTGAACCAGTCGTCGGGAGCGATGAACAACCAGGCCAATGTCGTCAACATGGCCGTGAACGTGACGTCTACGGGCCTGGTGCCGATCCCGGCGGCTCAGTAGATCGGGGGGGCCTGCCCTGTTCGACGGTCGGAGGCGCGTGGGAGCCACCGCCTCCGACCGCGCGTCCGCGGGGTCGTGGATCCCCGGTGGGGAATGGACAATTGGGGCGGCGGAAGCGGATGGCGGCCTTGGCGCTGGCGGCGGGACTCCTGGGCTGCCAGGCCGTGCAGATGCAGCCGATGCAGCAGCCGGGGCAGGACTTCGCGCTGGGCCGCCCGGGGCTGCGCGTGCGGAAGCCCGTCGAGACCTTCCGCCAGCAGCGCTTCCGAGACGTGGTCCCCCAGCGCCTGGATTACAGCTGCGGGGCCGCGGCGCTCGCGACGCTGCTGCGTTTCTACTACGAGGACCCCGTCGAGGAGACGGAGATCATCGTGGAGATGCTCCAGTCCGGGGATGCGGACCGCATCCGGCGCGAGGGATTTGCGCTCCTGGACCTCAAGCACTTCGCGGAGAAGCGGGGCTACCAGACGCGCGGCTTTCGGATCGGGCCGGGCGTCCTGGAGCGGCTGGCGATCCCCGCGATCACCCTGCTCGAGACCCGCGGCTACAAGCATTTCGTGGTGCTGAAGGGCGTGCGGGGCGGGATGGCCTACCTGGCCGACCCCGCCCTCGGCCAGCGCAGGATGAGCAAGGACGAGTTCCTCGAGGAGTGGCAAGGCGTCGTCTTCTTCGTGGCGGCGCACCGCGACGAGTCCGCGTTGGCGCCGCTCGAGAAGCTCGAGACGAACCCCGCGCCCACCAACATGGTGCGACAGCTGGGGGAGCTGGGGCTCCGGACCCTGCACTTCGAACGAGGGGAGTTTTGAGCTCGCGCGCGCGCACCGGATTTCGCAAGGGAGGGCGGCGCCTGCCGAGGCTCCTCTCCGCGGCGGGGCTGGCGCTTGCGCTGGGCCTGGCGCTGCCCGGCGCTGCGCCCGCCGAGGACTTCTTCGGAGCCGAGTTCGAGGAGTTCTCGGGAATTCCCGCGGAGGCGGCCCAGGCCCTGACCGGGGAGGAGCTGGATGCGCTGCGGGGCACCTACCTCGGCTTGTATTTCTCGGTGACGCTCTCGGGCTTCGCCGATGCCGGGGGAGCGGTGAGCGGCACCCTCGTCGTCGACGCCTCGTTCGGAGGGGAATCCGGAACCCTCACGTTCAAGAGCAACGGAGAGGGCGGGGGGGGGGAACACCGTACCTTCTCCCCGGGAGACCCGGAGGGCCCCGCCGTAACGCATCGGGACTCGAAAAGCGGGGAGACCTTCCGCATCCAGGCGATGATCGGAAGTGACGCCTTCTCGGGGGCGCAAGGGGTGTTCCAGATCAGCCAGGTGCCCGGAAGCCTGAACAGTGTGGCGCAGGTGCTCAACATCAACGTCGTGATCCTCCAGGCCTCCGAGACCAACCTGCCCGCGATCCGAACCCAGCTGGACCCGCTCTTCGGCTTCTGAGGCGAGCGCCCGGCCGGGAGGCCTCAGCCCTCGACTCCCCCAGGCTCAGCGTCCGTGCACCGGTCGAGCAGCCGCCGCAGCCGCGGCAGAGCGACCCGATCCTTCAGGTAGGTTCCCCCGGTCGCGCTCGCCTGGCGATCACCTCGCACCGGATGCCTCGCGGCGCCGGACGATCTCCCGCAGGATGAGAACGTCCTGGCGATCCTGCGGCCGATCGGCGGCCTCCTTGGAGCGGATGATGTCGGCCAGGCTCGCCGCGAGCAGGTCGACACCGAAGACATCGAAGTGAACCGCTTCGCGTGCGAGGTCCGCAAAACCTCCGGTCCCGGCCGGGACGAAGGCCACGTCCAGCCGCCCCGCGCTCGTCACCAGATTCCAGAGCTCGGCTCGACCCAACGCCTCCGCGCTGCAATCGAAGCCAAGACCCTCGGGTACGGCCTCGGTGTAGACGCGCGCGCCGAGCTCTCGCAGCGCCGCGGCGAGCTTGACGAGATTTTCGGGGGAGCGCTCGGGCGTGATGTCCGCATCCGCCGTGAGGCGGGGAAACCCCTGCAGGCGCGCGGCCAGGGCGCCGATCAGGACGTAGCGGACGCCGTGTCGGGCGAGCGCCCGGACGATCTGCTCGGGATCGAGCGGTCCCGGTTCAGGCACGCCGCGCCGCGGCCGCGAAGCGGCTCACGTTGCGAACCTCCAGCAGCCGCTCCTCCGGGGTGAGGGACAGGATCCGCGACACGTCCTCGAGCATGTGCGTGGCGGCGACCGGGAGCGGCGCGAGCTGGGTGCGCAGCTCGAACCCGGCCGCAGCCAGCAGCCGGGCCAGGGTGGCGGTGGTCGGGCGGGTCCGGCCCTGCTCGATTCGCGCCACCACCGACTGGGAGGTGTCCCCCCGGGAGGCGAGCTCCCGCTGGGTGAGCCCGGCGCGGTGCCGGGCGGCCCGAAGCAGGTCGCCCGCATCCTGGAGGCCGCTCATGGACTTCTGATAGCTTATTTGCTATCAGTGGTCAAGGAGGTCCCCCGGCCTCGGGCTCGAGCGCGAAGTGGAGGAAGCGCACGGGCAGGGAGGCCGCGTCGATCGAGAGTGCGTGGAGGAGGCCCGAGGGGAGCTCCGTGGCGTCGATGCCCTCGGCCTCGCCGTCCACGTGGCCCAGCGATCCGATCGCGTCGGTCTCGCCGGTCGGGAGCCGCACGCGGTAGAGCCGGTCGCGGTCGTCGTCGGTCGAGAGCCAGAGGGCGCCCCGGGCCAGGTCGGCCCCCTGGACCTTGTCCACGCTGCGGCTCATGGGGAGCGGGGGGAGCGGCTTCCAGCCGGCCTTCACGTCGTAGCGAAGCTGCGCCTCGCCGCCGAACCAATCCATCGTGTACGCGGTCAGCGTCTCCGGATCGACGGCCACGTAGGAGTTCTCGTGCTGCTCCACCTCGACGCCGTCGAGGAACTGGAGCGTGGCCGCGTCGTAGCGGAACATGGCCTGCCGGCCCTCGTCGAAGTCGGGCTGCTCGAGCGGCGCGTAGACGATGCCCGCGACGACGTCGATGTCGCCGATGTGGTTGTAGCCCCGGGCCGCCCACTCGGGCGGGATCGCCCGCTCGTTCCGGACCGTCTCGCGCAGGCCCTCGTCGGTCCGGTAGAGCGCGAGGTTGGTGGAGAAGATCCAGCCGTCCTCCACGCGCGCGACCCCCTGCCGATAGGCCCCGCTGACCTCCTGCTCCGAGGTCAGGCGCGCGAGGGCCGGGATCGCGGGAGTTTCCGCGCGCGAGCACGCGGCGCCGACCAGCAGGAGGATCAGCCGAGCCGTCTTCGCCATGGGGCCCTCCCGGGACCGGAGGAGCATCCTACGCCCGTTCCGGCGCGGGCCGGTCAATAATCGGTGGACCAGATCAGGTCGGCGCCGGCGCTCTGGTCGCTGGCGAGGTCGCTCTCGAGGCTCAGGTGGTCGGTGAGCCGGAGCTCCACGCGCACCCGGTCCACCCCCTCCGGCCCGAAGCTCCGGCCGTAGCGCACGAAGATGCGGTCGCTCACGTACCGGCCGGCCGAGACCTCGGCGGGCCGTTCGCTCTCGGCCATCCGGATGTCGAAGGTGTCGATGGGGAGGACCGTGGGGAGGATCTGCGCGATCTCCGTGGCGGCCACTCCCGCCGCCAGCGAGGCGGCGGCGGAGTCGAGGCCGCCCCCGCCCCCCGATCCCGCCAGCTGGTCGGCGGGGCGGCCCAGGAAGAGGTAGGAGAGGACGTCCGACTCGGGCAGGGGAGGCTCGCTCGCGAGCCGCAGCGTGGGATCGGACCAGCGCCCGGTGGCGAAGAGCAGGATCCGGATGTCGCGCACCCGGTGCACGGCCTCGATGTCGAGCAGGGGATCGATGGCCTGCGCTCCATCGAAGGTGAGGGAGCCGCGCTCCACGTCGAAGCGCTTGGTCTGGAAGGTGTAGCGCCCGCGCACGGCGGAGACGGTCCCCACCAGGGCCGGCTTCTCGAAGGGAGCCTTGCGAAGCTCGAGCGCGCCCTCGACCTCGAGCTCGGTCCCGGGCCCGCGAATCCAGCTGTTGCGCGGAGCGGAGAGATCGAAGCGCACGCGGGCGCCGTCGGAGATGGTCGCCAAGCGCCCGCGGGATTCCACCCCGGGAGCCTCCTCCCCCGCCGAGTCCCGGGCCAGGACCCGGATCTCCCGGAGCGCCGGGTCCGCCGCCCGGCCCAGCGCAGCGCTCACGCGCTCGAGGCGGAGCTCGCCCTCCAGGGTCGCCGCCTCGAGGCGCCCGCCGATCGCAACGGCGCCGCTGGCATCGGCGGTGAGGAGCGGCGAGCGCGCGAGGGGGAAATGCTCGAGATCGAGCGCCAGGTCCAGATCGCGCGGCTCGAGGCCCTCGAGGGAGATGCGCCCGGCGAGGCGCGCGCCGGCCTCCTCGGTCCCGATCCGGAGATCCTCGACCCAGAGACTCTCCTCGCGCAGCGCCAGGCGCCCGCGGATCGGCGCCCAGGTGGCTCGGGTGACGGGGAGCGTGAGGCTCGCATCGGCGACATCGAGGAAGCCGGCGAGCTCCGGGGCGGGCTCGCCCCCGCGCAGGTCGAGCACCAGGTCGGCCCTCCCCGCGAGCTCTCGGAGCGGGCGGGGCAGGAAGGGCCGCAGGAGCCCGAGGTCGAAGCCGTCGGCGCGAAGCCCCAGCCGGGTGGTGCGATCCGCGAGGAGCTCCGCGGCGCCCGCGGCCCAGGGGAGGACCGCCTCGGCCACCGCCATCTCCTGCCCGGCGCGCCAGGCT
>Ga0187893_10015400_pt1 | contig 10253 bp, 6 predicted proteins | sample MA1701074metaG_FD_139574 | JGI IMG/M metagenome (GOLD analysis project Ga0187893, IMG submission 139574) | White microbial mat communities from a basaltic lava cave in the Kipuka Kanohina Cave System on the Island of Hawaii, USA - MA170107-4 metaG ... | reverse complement strand
GTCAAAGTAGGACCTGACTACCGGGTTCGCGATCCGCAGGAAATAAAGGCGGTCCAAGCGCAACTCATGAAAGAAGTGACCGACGCGGACGCCATCCTGGGGACGATCACGCCCGACATGGTTCGCGCGGGCAAGAAGTTGAGGTGGTTCCAGAGCTATAGTGCGGGCGTTGAGACGTATCTGCACCTGAGCACGCCGGAGCTGCGGGACAGCCCGATCGTCGTGACTAACGCCAAGATCCTGCAAGGGCCTAACATCGCCGATCACGCCTTTGCGATGCTGCTCACGCTGACTCGCGATATACACAAGCTCGTGGCGAACCGGACCAAGCAGGAATGGAATCGAAGTCCCCACGAACGAGTGATCGAATTGAACGGCAAGACTGCGCTGATCGTTGGAGTGGGTGGTATCGGGACGCAGATTGCGATTCGAGCGAATGCTTTCGGCATGCGGGTGATCGGGGTAGAGCCGAAGGACATTCCAATCATGCCGTATCTGAGCAAGGTCGTGAAGCCGGACCGCATCAACACAGTGTTGCCGGAAGCGGACGTGGTATTCGTAGCAGCGCCGCATACGCCGCAGTCGCACAAGATGATCGGCCCTCAGCAGTTCGAGCTGATGAAGCGGAACTCCTATTTCATCGCGGTCTCGCGCGGGGGCCTGTATGATATCGACGCGCTGGTAAAGGCACTGGACAGCCGGCGGCTGGCTGGCGCGGGAGTGGATGTCACCGATCCGGAGCCGCTGCCGAAGGGTCACGCTCTATGGAATTTCGAGAACGCGATCATCACGCCGCACATCGCCGGAACCTCGGACAACGTCCAGTCGCGGCGGATCGACATGGTGAAAGAGAATCTCCGGCGGTTCGTAGCCGGAGAGCCGCTGCTGAACGTCGTCGATAAGGCCAAGGGCTACTGAAGACCTGGGCTTGTGGGGCAGGATGGAATTCCTGCGCGGCGGTTGATAACCGCCGCTGCTTCAAGGGGTCAACGACGTTCAATGGTCCGATTGGCAATCGGGCCGCAGCTTGACAAGTTGCCCGACTGGAATCCGCTGAATTCGAACACGGTCGCGTTGACGAACTTCCCGGCAAAGCTGACCGGCTCCCGATCCACAGAGACTCGGCGCTCGTGGGAGAAGGTCAGGCCGGTCACGAAGATGGAGTTCGAAACCGCGACACCCTCCAGCAAATCCCGGTCAGCCCCGCCGCTGTAGGTACTGAAACACAGCTTGTTCAGATCGGGTGAAAAGGCAGCAAGGAGACCATCTCCGTTGCCGCCGCCGTACTTCGACTGCGAAGCGTTCCGTGTGGGAAGATCCCGCGAGGTGGTGATTCCAACCATCCAAACGTATCCAAAGTCGTCCACGCGGACGTTCTGTCCGTCATAGCCACTTTCGTCGATTTGCGAACCGCCGAAATAGGTTGCACGGACTTCGCGAAAGTCCACACCGCGAAAGCCCGCAAGGAAAGCGTCGGATCCGCCTCGATTGGTTCGCTGATAGGCGTCCGGGCTGGCAGGCAAATCCTTTGAATCGGTGATGCCAGCAACAACGGGATTTCCCTGGGCATCTACAGCGACTCCCCACCCGGAATCATCTCCAGAGCCGCCGAAGAATGTCGAGAAGGTCTGCGCCAGGGAGGAAACTTCGTACCGCACCAGGAACAGATCTCCGGGACCGTTCAGCTCAGATTGAAGTGCGCCGGTTACCGGAAAATCCGATGACTTAGTTCCGCCAACCGTGAAGAGACCTCCTCGCCGATCGAGGACAATGCCAGTAAGCTTTTCTTCCCGTTCGCCGCCAAATACAACGGATCGGACAGAGTCGAGATGATTTGGCAACAGCGCCACGAACGCGTTGCCATTGGGCGCCCGGCTTGGTTTGGATTGCCCCGGAAAATCATTCGACCAGGTAGTGCCTCCCACAATTACGACGCCGCTGTCATCCACCTCGATACCGTTGCCCTGATCGGTGCCGCTCCCACCAAGAAATGTCGAGTAAGCTATCGACCCGTCTGGAGCGATCTTCACGAGAATGGCATCACTGTCGCCGCCGGCGAATTCCTTCTGCCGCGCGCCTGAAGTGATCAAAAAATCTCGCGACTTGGTATAGCCAGCGACGTAGGCGAATCCTTCCCGGTCGACTTTGATTCGGGCGGCGATGTCGTATGAGCTGCCAGCGAGCCGAGTGGCGTAGATCATGTTCCCGGTTCGTGGATTGAATCGAAGAACGTAGCCGTCCATTTCGTCGCGCGTGCTTTTAGCAGGCTTCGACGCGATCGCCAGCCGGTCGTCCGGCGAGTGACAGGCAAGGTAAATGTCGCCGTTGGGTCCAATCGCGATGTCATCACAATCAGCAATCCCCAGATGTTTCGAACGTATGAGCTTGGGCCCCTGCGCCATCAGGACGGCGCTCAAGAAGACGAGACATGCGAGACAGGCTTTCTCGAAGACATTCTCCGCCATAGCAAGATCATAGCGAGGCCGATTGCCATGAGCGCCCAGGTCCCGGGCTCGGGCACGCTTGGCACCTTCGATGAATCCACCGGCTTGAGCCCGGCGGCATCGTATTGTTGCTGGGTTTCGAGAACCACCGCGCCGCTCACGGGGGTGACGAGGTGATAGGTCGTGGCCAGTTCAACCGCGCGGTCCTTGGATTGCGCGCGCAGGATTTCGTCGTGCGCCCACAGCCGCGCCAGGTGAGCCGATGTGAGATGACCATCGCCGGCGCGGCCTGGAAGACGCTGCCGGATTGCGGTGAGGGGATGCAGCTCGCCTGTGAAGTGATCGAACAGGCGGTCCGGTGAGACCCGCAGAGCCTGCAGTTCACGATGCCCGTCGAGCGCGGCGAGGATACGGTTGTCACCGGGCACGAGTTGTGCGGAGTAAACGGGCGCGCGGCCGCGGCGGCGAATCCAGGTTTGCTTGATCCCGTCCGAAGAAGAGATATCGACCGGTTGAGGGCCGTGGATCCAGAGAACGGCCGAATTCGGATGGTTCAAAGCGAGCGATTGGGCCTGCACGAGACTCGGGACATTGTCCTGTCCTCCGAAGAAGTCGAACGCCGCGAGTGAGGAGTTCACCAGTTCGATAGGAATGCGGCGGCGGGCTGCTTCGACTTGCCTGCCGATCTGAGATGTGAACGGCCGAAGTGATATTGAGTTGTCGATCACAACGAAGAGTTTTGATAACCGGGGGAGCGGGCGCGGTTCGAGAATCTGCTGGATGTAGAAATGATCGGGGTCGGTTGGGTCCGGGGTCCATGAAGCGCGCTCGCGACTGCGAGTTGCCAGGGAGACGGGACGGTCGAGGTCAGGGTCGGTTAGGCTGCGGCGGACTGTTTCCGGGCCGGCGTCGATCCAAAGATGATGGAACGCTTCCTTCGGTGTCTCAAAGTTCGTGTGAAGGAAGCGTGGCAGTTGCCAGGCTGCGTCCAGCGTAGGGGAGGTGATCCCAAGGCGGATTTTCATCGAACTATTCGGCGGCACAGGAAAGCATTGCACGAGGACTTGATCCGGACCGGCGGTGGTGACCAAGAGCGGATCGCGGCGCATGCTCACCACGTTTTGATAGGCCGCGCGGACCTGGCTGCGCCGGCCGAAGGCGGCTTCGCGCGGTTCGCCGTTCACCCAGAGCGTAACGCGCGAGACGACCCCCTTATGGGGAAGTTGCACAAGCGCGCGGGCTTCGCGCTGCAAGGTCGAGGTGTTGCGAAACTCAATCGTCCACTCGAGGTAGCCGAGACCGGATGCGGGCTCGACGGTGGCGTCCATTCGCGACGAGGTGATAGCGAGGTCGCGGAACCGGACGTTGCCGACTTCAGTGCCGCCGGCATTGGCATCCCAAGCGGGGAAGCGGCGCGAAATGCCGGGTTCCGGAACTGAGTCGTAGGCAACGCCGGTGACCTGATAGTAGATGGACTGTGCATGACTCGCGGGAACGGCGGGGAGGATCAGGCCGACGATCGGTGTTCGGCGGGAGTAACAGTACCGCAGGAGACTGTCGCGGTCAGCGAACAGCCGAAGGAGTTGGAGCGCGCGGCTGCGCACAGCGGGCGAATCGCTGCGCGTGCCGTGAAGCGCGAAAGGGGTGAGCATCGTCGGCAGCATCACGAGAAAGAGAAAGGCAGCAACGAGTGCCAGGCAGTAGCGGAGTCGAGGGATTTCCATCTCGTCTGAGAGGGCACGCCGCTGGCGGATGGCTACAAATAATGACATGAGTGGCGCCAGTGGTAGAAAGCCGATGAGAAAGATCACGCTGAGGAGCGCAAGGGGAAGGATGGGCAGATATAGCAGCGTGTAAAATCCGGCAATCATAAGTGAGAGCCCATTGGCGAGCGCGAGCAGCGTGGGATTGCTCCAGGGTAGGCGTTTCGGATGCCACCAAAGGAGGAGGTTGGCGAAAGGAGCGGCGAAGACAAGGAAAATAGCGGGGCCGGGGAGTGGATCGAAGAAGACCTGGGCGGAGATGCGGGTGAAAAGCTCGAACGCGATGGCGGTCACGGGAAGGATGACGCCGAAGAAGAGGTCGAAGACACTGCGCCTGGAACGGAGTGATTCGACCGGCGGCGGAGGCGGCGGTGAGCCGCCTCCGGTCTGGACCTTCGAAGGGATGTGGAGGATCGTTTGCGGCATGCTGCTTCCTATTGCTTGGCTTCTATTGGTGCTCTTGCGGAGACCGGGGAACCTGCATGGCCGGTGCGGCACCGCGAAGGACGTCATTGGCGAAGAAGAACTTACCGTCGTTGGGGACCATCATGATCTGGACCTTGTCCGACAGTTTCTCGGCGATGATCTTTTGAATCAGCAGTGGATTCTCCTTGAGCACGGCGGCCTCCAGCCGCATCTTGTCAGAGTCGGCTTTCGACATTAACTGGACACGGTGAACCTCGGCTTCATTGAGATACTTGCGCCGTTCGAGCTCGGCCTTCCCGTCGATAACCTTCGATTGGGCCGAGGCCTCGGCCTGCTTGACAGTCGATTCTTTGCGGGCTTCGGCTTCCAGGCGCACCTGTTGGATTTGCTTCTCCTTCAATGGCAGGGTGTACTGCATCGCGTCGGCCTGTGCTTTGGCCTGGAGGACGATGACCTGGGCATCCGCTTCAGCTTGTTTCACCTGGCGTGCCTTGTGGGCTTCCGCTTCGAGCTCGGCGGCTCGAACTTCCTTCTGCTTCACTTCGAGTTCGATGATCAGGCGCTCGTTCTGCTGCTCCTTGAGGAGTAATCCTTCCAGACCCTTCGCGTATTCAGCCGGAAGCAGGATGTCGCGGAGCATGACTTCGCGGATCTGCACGGCGTCTCCTGCGAGCTTCCTGGTGATTGCTTCCGACGCCGCGCGGCGGATTTCCTCGCGCTTGGAAGCGAACAACTCGCGGGTCATGTAATTGGGGGCAATCTCGCGGAACACACTTGCGACCACGGGTGGAACGAGCTCCCTTTCGATAGGGCGCGGAAGGTTGGCATGGACATGGTGGAGACGTTGCGGGTCGATCCGGTAGCGGATCGCGACCGCGAGCCCCACTTGCATCCCTTCCTTCGTTTGCACCTTGAGCGTCTCCCCAACCTGTTTGGGGTCGAGGACCGTTTGATAGACCGTATCCCGGAAATTGTAGAGCTCCACGGAGTGGATGAACGGAATGACGAAATGGGTTCCCGGGTACAGTGTGCCGGGAAGCGTGCCGGAAAGTTGACTGACGCGAACGCCAGCAGAACCGGCGGGGACCACCTGGATGCTGAGTCCAAGGAAAAGGTTCAGCAAGGCGAATCCGGCGAGCCGGGCGTAGGATCGCCAGTCTATTGGATCATCCGTATTCCGGCGCCGTTGCTGGTAGAAGAGGTAGCCGGCGGCGGCAACGAAGGCCGCGGCGGCGAGGAGGAACAGGTACTTCAGGGCTAGCATTTGAGTTTTGAACTCCTTTGGGAAACGAGAAAGGCACGCGGAGGGCCAGAGCACGGAAGCGCGTGTTTGCGCTCGTTCTGGCGATATTTGATTGATCAGGCGTGTAGAGAGTTACACGCGTGTGTTAGCGAAGGCACGCACGGCTGCCTACCAGTCGGGGTCGAAAACTTCGGTCAGATCCAAAACGAAGCCCTTCACGGGACCTTCTCCGGCGAGCTTGGTCACACCAGTACGCTTCTCGGCGTCGCGGCCCGGGCGGTAGATGTAGATCGCGCGGCGGTCGGGATCAATGAGCCAGCCGAGTTGGGCGCCGTTATCGATCCACGCCTGCATCTTGGTCTTGCATTTGGCAAGGCGGTCGGACGGAGACATTACCTCAATCACGAACTCGGGACACAGCGGTAGGAATTTTCGCTTCTCTTCACGACTGAGGCGATTCAGCCTATCGCGGGTTACCCAAGAGGCGCCAGGAACCCGTGCAGCCCCGCTGGGTAGGAGATACTCCCCATTGCTTTCGAAAGCGACACCACGCTTGTCCCGCCTGGCCCAGGCGCTCAGTTGTCTAAAAACATCACCGCTCTGGAAGGAAGACTCAGCACCCGTGGGCGGCATAATCTCGATCTCTCCATCCGCGTTGCGCTCTATCCTTAGCTCGGGATTGGCGACGCAGAACTGGTAGAACTGGTCGTCTGTCATCCGGCGGGACGGAATAATCCGGATCGGGCTCTTCGTCTCGACGCGATTCAGCACTAACTGCATGCCTCTATGTTACGGAATCACCGCAGCAATTGGTTCGTCACCTGCTGAGCCAGAACATCGTGGCGGTAATTAATCATCAACTCCTTGGGCATCTTTGGAAGCTGGAAGTTGCCATCCTGCGAGCTGGATCCGGTTACGGTGATGCGGCCCGCACGGAAGGTGCGCCCCTCCATGTTGATGTAGAGCGCCACGGGCATCCTGAAACTCTGCGATACGCCGGACTGGGTGAGCTTCATCTTCACGTCGCAGCCTTCCCCTTTGGGCGTAAGCGAGTATTCGAATTTGTAGCTCGGCATCTCGATGCCGTCGACCCACTGAGCGAAGAACCAGTCCAGTTTGCCGTTGGGATCGGGATTGGCCTCGCGGGGAAAGTGCTTCTCGGCGATTCTCTGAAAGTCCGCGGTGGAGACGGGTTTGTTGAAATGCGTCTTGACGAATTCGTGCATCATCTCCTTAAACTTCTGGTCGCCCGTCTGCGGATGCTGCATGAGGCTGCGGAGCATATGAAGAACGTAACCACCCTTCGAGTAGGCCACCCGGCCGTAGGCGCCAGGAGTCCGGAAGGTGTTCAGACGAAGACCCATCGAGATGGGCCCGGCTTCGTTGGCGGAAAATCCAAAAGAGTTCTTCTCGATCAGCGACGTCCTCCATCGGTCTATGAACTTAAGGTACGGACCAGGATCCTTGTTTGTGGCCTCGAGAAACAGGCTGGCGGAAAAATCGGAGAATCCTTCACTGAGCCACTGGTCGCGATACGAGGACCAGCCGAGCATGTGACCCCACCACTGGTGCGCCACTTCATGCGGTGTAACTTCCTGGATGAACTCGGCGAACTTGAACGCGCTGGCGCCCATCAGTGTCCAGCGCTGCGTGGCATCCAGAAATGCGCTCACGGGAAGAAACACGAGCGAGGGCCAGGACTGGCCGTAGTTGAACTCGGGTTGCTGGGTGATGGCGATTCTCGCGTACGGAGCAGGACCGAACCAGTGCGTGAACAGACGCATCGAACTCTGAGCTTCAGCCATGGCCCTCTGCATCATCCGCGTCGGTGACATGTCCATGCCTCCGGGTGTCTCGGGCGTGGCGTTGCCCGCCGAGGAGAGCGCGGGCAGGGACCGGAGATAGTCGGGCGTCTGGCTGGTTGCGTAACCTTCAATCGAATAGTTGATCGTGGAGTCCGCGGTCTGCTGGGCCTTAAACTCGCCGTAGTTGAAGCCGGCGACCGCGAGTGGAACGGAGGATACCCATCGCGTGATGATGTCGTTCTTGTCTTTGCGCTCTTCCTCCTTCTTGCCAACACTGACGAGGACATAGCGTCTGTGGAGGCGGAAGGTGAGATCGAACAGGGCGCGGTCCTGAAAGGAATTCGCGTTGGGATACCAGGCGGTGCGGGCGCCAACGTAGAAACTGCCTCCACCCGCGTTGTGCACGACCTTGTCTCCCTGATAAACCAGCGTGAGTTGATACTTCTGTCCCTGCCGGAGTGGTTCGGGGGTGATGACATAGAGCGAGCCGTCCTGTTTATCATCCTCCTGAACAAAGGACGCCTCAGCTTGGTTGAGCATGACGGAGGAGACGCGGAGCGTTGGCAATAGGTCGAACTTGAGCACGCGCTCACCGTTCGAGATAGCTGTGAGATCGATCGTCGTTTTGGCAGCCAGCTTCTTGTTGTCCGGGAGCGTAGTCTCGATCGTGTACTTCTCGACGTCGATGGAGGCCTTGTCGAGAACGGTCGCAGGTACCGCGCCTTGCGCGTGGCTCAGATAGAGGATACCTTCGTCCTGAGCGCCGGGTTCGAGGTACACGAGTCCAACCTCTTCGGAAGACGGCAGGCCTGGAAAGACGCCTCGGGGACGGACATGAAAGCGCAGGTCTTTGTACTTGCGTCCGGAAATATAGGCGATGAACAGACCAGCGCGGGCGGGGTTATATAGGTCACGGAGGATCTCGGCTTCAATGTTATCCATGGACTCGTCCGTTAGCATGGCCTCGAGTGAACTGCGCGGAGTTTCCGAGGAATGGCGGAGACGCCGGCGGAACTTCTCGATTACCGGCACACCGGCGCCGGGTTCCTCCTGGGCGGCTGCTCCGAGTTTCGCGCGGATCTCCGCGGCGGTTTTGCCGGTAAAGCAGAACAGCGCTTCCTGGAAGGTGTCCTTGAGATCGGGACTCTTCGTGATGAGGAGCAAATTTTGCTTCTCGCGGCCTTCGGGTGGAGTCAACGAGAACTCGCCCTCGCCGGAGAAGACAGCCATCGTGGTTTGATCGAGCACCGGGGCAAGAAAGCTGAAGCGCCCCGATTTCAAGCTGATCTGCCCGAGGTCGCGGGAAAGGTCGAGGTTGGAAACAGCGTAAGCCCCACGTGGGACGGCAGTCCGAAGCGCCTGATAATTAGGATCGGATTTCGGAGCTTGACCGAAGCCTGGCGAAAACGCGGCGAGGATTACGAGAAAAAGCGCGAGTGGCATGCAGAAGATTCTACGATAATCCACGCCCCAGCACACCCGGTTGACTCCATATGCCAGTCCTGGATATAAACTCTGTTTACACGTTCCCGGTTTCACGAGGTGCCTATGAAAATTCAGATCGCTATCGCGGGGTTGCTTGGCTTTGCCGGCGCCACTTTCTATCTCGGCGCGCAGCACAGCCCGTCTTCCACTTACAAACCCAAGCGGGTCAACAAAGCCATCGAGCTGCTCGAACAGGGCCAGCCGATTTATTACACCGGCGGCCAGGGCGGCTACGAGGAAGGAAAAAAACTATCCCAGACCTGGGCCGACTATATCAACTACGAGATGGAGCATGGCGCTCTCGATTTCACAGCTCTCCGCGCCTTCATGCGCGGGCTGGTAGATGGCGGCCCTACCAAGAGCGGCCATCGAACACCGGCCGTCATTGCCACACTGCCTGTGCTGGGCGTGGATGAGGCGCACATGAAGGCGAACTTCTGGGTGGTGCAGCAGACCCTTGCAACAGGTGTGCACGGAATTCTCCTGTGCCATGCCCGGAGTCCCGAGGCGATCCGGGTGTTGGTGCAGGCCAGCAGGTATCCTCATGCCAAGCCTGTGTCCCCGATTCTCGGTGAAGGGCTGCGGGGCAGCGGCAGTCAAGGCTATGCGTCGCGTATCTGGGGCATCTCAGGGGATGAGTACACGAAGAAAGCAGATACCTGGCCGCTCAATCCGAACGGCGAAATTATGCTTGGACTCAAGATCGAGGACAAGCACGCGCTCGCCAACGCGGAAAAAGTCGCCGCCGTACCCGGAATCGCCTTCGCCGAATGGGGACCCGGAGATATGGGAATGTCTCTGAATCTGCCCGATGGTCACAGCGCCAACGACGCGCTGCATCCGGAAATGCGCAAGGCTCGAGCCCGCGTGCTTGCCGCCACTAAGGCCGCCAAGATCGCGTTCCTGAACACGACTCGATCCAGTGACGTCGAGGAAATGATCAAAGAGGGCGTGCGGATCGGCTCCGGGGGCCAGGAAGCCGCCGAAAAGGGCCGTCGATACACGAAGCGCACCATGCCGTGGTAGGGCGACGGTTTTCTGAGCCGCGCGGCGTCAGCAAGCGGACGTTCGTTTCGCTCCCTCACGG
>Ga0187893_10015399_pt1 | contig 10253 bp, 7 predicted proteins | sample MA1701074metaG_FD_139574 | JGI IMG/M metagenome (GOLD analysis project Ga0187893, IMG submission 139574) | White microbial mat communities from a basaltic lava cave in the Kipuka Kanohina Cave System on the Island of Hawaii, USA - MA170107-4 metaG ... | reverse complement strand
GCAGTCCGCCCGTCGATCCGCCGCCGCTCGTCGACGTCAGGTACGCGCCGTGCACCCAGCGCGCGGCGCCGCCGTGGAAGATCTTGCGCCAGTCGCCGCTCGAGTCGACGACCGTCCACCACGAGTCCTGCGGCGCCGTGCCGGCGAGCGCGTAGCCCGTGCCCGGCCCCGTGCGCACGTTGAGGCTCGACGCCGTCACGCGCCGCTCGGGCGCGCTGCTGGCGGTGAGGTACGAGGCGTGCACCCAGCCGGCGCGGTGGTCGAACCAGATTCTCCGCCAGTCGCCCGACGAGGCGATCCGCACGTACGACTGGCCGGAGCCGACCGTGCCGATGACGGAGTAGCCGGTGCCCGGCCCGGACCGGACGTTGAGCGTCGAGGCGTTCACCTGGACGGCCTCCTGCGCGGCCGCGGCGGCCGCCGACGCCAGAACGAACGCGGACAGCAACAAGTGCTTGCGCATCCCAACCCTCCTTGCAATCCCAATCCCTCATCACGCAACGGGGGCGGGTGCGCGAGCGTACGTGAATCCCGACCAAAAAAGAAACCCCCCGGCAATCCGCCGGGGGGTCACTTCAATTTTCCGCCCGGAATATCTGTGCGGGAGAGGAGGGAACAGACTATTCCAGGCGGACAGCTGGGGTGGGGTATTGAGCTTTATGAGTGCGTTCGCGCACGTTCTGTTTCCTCTCTCGACCGTCGCCCCGCAGGCTCTCCACCTGCGCCCGCGACTTGTAGTTTATACCCTGTAAACTACGTTATGTCAAGTGCAATTCGTTCGTTCCGATCCCCTCCCCCTCGCGATCGCGTCATCCCCGAATGACATCCTCCTCGACACGTCTCTGCGGGAACTCGATCTCCGCCGTCCCCTTCATCGCCAGCCGCCACCCGATCTGCCCGGCCGCCTCGATCATCGCCCCGGCCGTGCCGAGCTTGCGCCGCAGCGACTCGACATGGCGGTCGACCTGAGTCGCCTTGGCGCGCGGCGGGAACGCGGCGCGGTCGCTCGCCAGGAGCTGCCGCCGCGTGAACGTCCGCCCCGGCAGCGTGAGGAACCAGCGCAGCATCTCGAACTCGCACGGCGTCAGCGCCGTGCGCGGCCGCGGACGGATGAGCGCGCGCCGCTCGAGGTCGAGCGTCACCGGCCCCGCCGAGACGAAGTGCCCGTCCGACACCGGCACCTCCGCGAGCATCTCCCCGACGCGCGCGACGAGGTCCCCGCGCAGGATGGGGATCGTCAGGAACCCTACCGCGCCCGCCTCGAGCGACCGCGCGACGAGCTCGTCCTCGCCCGGCCGCGCCGCGATGAGGATGCGCATCGAGAACTCGCGACGCAGCTCGCGCACGAGTTCGACCGTCGCCCCGCGGAAGCCGGTCCCCAGGACGCCGACCGACGCGGACCACGCCGCCGCGCGGGCCATGGCGTCGCCCAGGCTCTGCGCCGTGATCACGTGCAGCTCGTCGTTCTGAAGCGACGCGCGCACGAAGTTGAGCAGGATGCGGTCCTGCTCCGCCGCCAGCACGAATTGCGACATGGCACTCCCCTTCTCTCCGTTCCGCCTCGTCGAGCGATGCGCCTTCTCCCGGGCGCGTCCGTTTCCCCTCTCGACGACCGCAGGAATTCTAACCCGAATTCCCGCCGCTGCCAAGCGGAATTTCATAATTTATGATTTTTGCGAAGCGCATCTCGCGCGCAAGCCGCGGCACCACCACCCGCGCCGCCTCGTCCACCGTCGCCGCCCGGCCCAGCTCCTGGCTCACGCTCGTCACCGCGCACGCCGGCACGCCGCACGGGTTGATCAAGCCGAACGGCGACAGGTCGTTCGACACGTTCAGCGCAAAGCCGTGCATCGTCCGCCCCCGCGCGACGCGCACGCCGATCGACGCGATTTTCCCGCGCGCCGTCCAGACGCCGACGCAGTCATCGCGCCGCCGCGCCGCCACGCTCATGTCCGACAGCGCAGCGACGATCGCACGCTCCATGCGCTCCACATGCTCCCGAATCCCCGCGCGCCGCTCACGCAGCATCACGATCGGATACCCGACGAGCTGTCCCGGCCCGTGATACGTCACGTCGCCCCCGCGGTCAATGCGAACGACCGGGATTGCGCGCGCGTCGATCACGTTCGCCGCACGGCCGTTGCGGCCGAGCGTGAAGACCGGCGGATGCTCGACGAGCACGAGCCACGATCCGTCGCGCGCCGCGAGTTCGCGCTGCAACGCCCACGCGTCGTGGAACGGTACGAGACCGAGCCGCACCACGTGCAGGTCGCCGTGCCGCATGCTCCGATGATAAGAGCGGACTACTCCAGCGCGATCACTTTCCAGATCAGCTCGCGCCCCTTCCGCGCCGGGAATGCCACCTTCCTGCTGTCCGCGCTGAAGACGGGCGAGCCGACATCGTCGAAGTCTTCGCTGTTGCGCGACGCAACCAGCGGCCGGTTCTCGCTCTCATTGTGTTCGACGGCGCCCGTCACGAGCACCCACTTTCCCGATCGCATCGCCGGGTACGCAATGAACCGCCCGTTCGGACTGACGGCCGGCAGGCCAACCTCCCGGTACCGCGGCCCCGCAATCTGGTCGTACACGACGTGATGCCAGGCGCCCTGGCGGGCGCAATAGACTGTCACATGTTCGTCTCGAAACCGGGCGAATCGCAGGCCGCCGATCGAGTCGTACTTCGCTCCGCTGCCGGCCTCCTGCTCCACCACCTGCATGGGGCCCGGCCCGTCCTCGCGCCCGGCCACGACCGCCACTCTCCCGCCACCGAAGGCGATCTCGCGAATCCCGTCCGGGACGCTCGTCGTCTTGCCGCCCACCACGACGTACCACGCCGCCTCCAGCCTCGCCGAATGGATCAGCTGCTTGCCGTCCGGGCTGTACCGAGGATCGCCGACGAAATCGTACTCGTCGCCGCGCTTGCCGCCGGAGACGACGAACCATCCCCCGCCAATCCCGGCCCGGTAGGCAACCTCCGCGCCGTCCGGTCGGAAGACGGGCGCCCCGACGTGGTCAAACGGATCGCTCACCACGTCCCCGACCACGACGACGACTTTTTCCGACTTCACGAACGTGCGCTCTTCGCCGCGCTTGACCATGCCCTGCTCGTGGCTCACGCGCCCCACGTAGGCGACACGCGACCCGTCCGGAGCCCACCGCACGGTGCGGACCGCCTCGTAGTCCGGGCCCGCCTTTCCATCCACGAACACGGACCAGCGTTCTCCGATGCGTGCTCCGAACGCCACGCGCCCCCCGTCTCGCGTCACGGTCAGATCCGCGACTTCATCGTACGGCCCGTACTGCTTTTCACCCGCGGTCACGGACCACGTGCCGTCGCGCACGACCGCCCACGCCGCGCGCGCGCCATCCTCGCTGACGGCCAGCAGGTGGGGATACGGATCGATCTCCTGCTTGCCGAAGACGTAGACACTGCGCTCCGCGCCCCCGGCCGCGGCCACCGACGCGTCGTACGTGATCACGCCCGCCGGCGTGAACGACAGCGACCCCACGTCCTCGTATGGCCCCCTGACCGTGTCGCCGACCACCACGCGCTTCTTCCCGTCGCGCGTCACCACGAACGCGACGGTCCGCCCGTCCGGCGCGACCTCGTACTCGCCCACGCCCTCCGGCAGCGTGACGAGCTTGCGTTCGTCGAACGACGGTTCCTGCTTGGCCGGCCCGGCGTCCTGGACGCGCGGCGCCAGCACCCACACGAAGATCCCGGTCATCAGCGACGCAGCGGCGATCAGCGGCATGACACTCCTCCTCGAAATCACGTCCCGCCCCCGGCGCTCCCGCTCCACGGCCACCCGCAGCCGCGACAGCCCGGCTTCAACCACCGCCGGCGGAACGCCTCCCGCCGACATCAGCGTTTCCTCGATGCGGCGCACGCGATGGAAGGTCGCGCGGCACGCCTCGCATTCCCCCAGGTGCTGCTCGATCGCGCGCCGCTCGACCGGCGTCGTGAGATCGACGGCGAACTCCTCCACCCGCTCCCGCGTCTCCGCGCACGCGTTCACAGCCTGCTCCTTTTCTCCATCGACTCCCGGATCACTTTCAGCCCCCGGGCGACGTGCGACCGCAGCGTGCCGGCCGGCGCGCCGAGCGCGACTTCCATCGCGTCGTAGTCCAGTCCGTGCAGGTAGCGCAGCGTGAGCGCCGCGCGGTACGGCTCCGGCAGCGCGTCGAGCCGGTGCATGACGGCCTGCGCCTCGTCCGCGTCGTCCTGCGGCTCGGGAGCCGGGAGCTCCTCCGGCAGCGCCGCATCGGGCGTGCGCCGCCGGGCGTCGCGCCAGACGTTCGCGGCGATCGCCAGGACCCACGGAACGAATCGCGTCGGCTCCCGCAGCGTCTCGAGCGAGCGGACCACCCGGAGCATCGTCTCGTGCGCCAGTTCCTGCGCCTCATCCATCGCCCCGCGCGCGAGACGCAGGTGGTAGCGGAACACGCCGCGGTACGCCTCCTCCAGCAGCCGGTCCCGCGCCGTCGCGTCTCCGCGCTGCGCGTGCTCCACCAGACGGATGTCGGGCGCCATCACCGCCATTACTTCGATAGACGGCGGCAGCGCGCGCGTGTGGCAGGAATCAGGCGAGCGTGATCGCCTTGATGTCCGACACCTGCACCTGCGTGCGGATCTCGTCGATCACGGCGGGCGGGACCGGATCGTCCAGCGACAGCAGGATCATCGCCTGCTGGCCGCGACCGCTGCGTCCCACCTCCATCCGCGCGATGTTGATCCGGTGGCCGCCGAGGATCGAGCCGATCCTGCCGACCATGCCGGGCACGTCCGGATACGTCATCGTCAGCATGTGCTTCGACGGCTTGAGGTCGATGTCGAACGCGTCCACCTGCACGATGCGCGGCTGCCCGCCCTCGAAGACCGTCCCCGCCATCGTGCGCGAGCCGCTCTCCGTGTCGATCCGCACCTGCATCATGCTCTTGTAGTTCTTCGCGTCCTTGCGGCGGTTCTCGATGACGTTGATGCCGCGCTCGCGGGCGTAGAACCGCGCGTTCACCGCGTTCACCTCGTCGCCGCCCACCGCCGGCGCGATGACGCCCTTCAAGACCGACTGCGTGATCGCGCCGAAATCGAACGTCGCGATCTGTCCCATGTACGTGACCTCGACCTGGCGCACGCGCCCGCCGAGCTGCTGGAAGCAGAAGCTGCCGAGGTCCTCGCCGAGCCGCATGTACGGCGCCATGGTCGGGTCCGCGACGCTCGAGAGGTTCACCGCGTTCTTCACGACGCCGTACTTGAAGTACTGCACGAACTGCTCGGCGATGTCGACGGACACGCGCAGCTGCGCCTCCTCGGTCGAGGCGCCGAGGTGCGGCGTGAGCGTGGTGGTCTCGTCCTTGAGGAGCGGCAGGTCCGGCGCGGGCGGCTCCTTCTCGAAGACGTCGAGCGCCGCGCCCGCGATCTCGTGGTTCGCCAGCGCCTCGTGCAGCGCCTTCTCGTTCACGATCCCGCCGCGCGAGTTGTTGATGAGGCGGGCGGTCTTCCGCATCTTCTTGAAGGCGCGCGCGTCGAACATGTCGCGCGTCTTCTCCGTGAGCGGCACGTGCACGGTCACGAAGTCCGCCTCCTCGAGCAGGCGGTCGAATTCGACGAGCTCGACGCCGAGGACCTCCGCGCGCTCCTTCACGAGCAGGGGATCGTACGCGACGACGCGCATGCGGAAGGCCTTCGCGTAGGCGGCGATCTGGCTCCCGACCTTGCCGAGCCCGCAGATCCCGAGCGTCTTCCCCTCGAGCTCGACGCCGATCATCGAGTTCCGCTCCCACTTCCCCGCGCGGAGCGACCGGTCGCCGCGGGCGATGTTGCGCGCGCTCGCGAGCATCATCGCGAAGGCGTGCTCGGCGGCGGACGTCACGTTCCCGAGCGGCGCGTTCATGACGATGACGCCGCGGCGGCTGGCCGCGTCGACGTCGATGTTGTCGACGCCGATGCCCGCGCGCCCGATCACCTTGAGCTTCGCGCCGGCCTCGATGATGTCCTTCGTGACCTTGATGCCGCTGCGCACGACGAGCCCGTCGTAGCCGCCGAGGATCGCCTTGACGTCGTCCGGCTTCATCTTCCCGCGCGCGTCCACCTCGAGTTCGCCCGCGCGGAGGACCTTGGCGCACTCCTCGGAGACGTCGTCCGCGATGAGGATCTTCGCCATGGCCGACTACTTGTTGGCGCGCTCGAGGTACTTGCCCTCGCGGGTGTCCACGCGGATCATCTCGCCGATCTTGATGAACGGCGGCACCTGGACCATCGCCCCCGTCTCCACCTTCGCGGCCTTGTAGACGTTCGTGATCGTCGCGCCCTTGAGCTCGGGCTCCGTCTCGATCACCTTCATGTCGACCGACGGGGGCAGATCGACGCCGACCGCGCGCCCGTCGAGGAAATTGACCTTGCAGCCGAGGTTCGGGATGAGCCACTGGACGTCCTCGCCGAGCATGTCCTTGTGGATCTCGTACTGCTCGTAGTTCTCGGTGTTCATGAAGACGTACTGGTCGCCGCTCTGATAGCTGAACTCGGCATCGTGGATCTCGAGGAACGCCTGTTCGAGCTTGTCGCCGGAGCTGAAGCGCTGCTGGAGGGAGCCGCCGCCCTGGAGGTCGCGCATCTTGATCTGGATGATGGCGCGCCAGTTGCCGGGCGTGATGTGGTCCACGTGCATCACGCTCCAGTACTTCCCGTTCCACTTCACGATGTGGCCCTTGCGGACCTCGGTCGCCTGAAGCTCGGCCATACGACGAGACTCTCCTTATGGGGGCGAGGGATTCTAACGGAGGGGCGGGGCGGATTCCAGCGCGACTACTTGCGCTCCGGCTCCTCGAGCACCCACGCGAGGTCGGCGTGCTCGTAGCCGACGAGCTCCTTCTCGGAGAAGAAGATCGGCAGCTCGCGCTGCACGGACTCGACCGCGTCCGAGCCGTGGATGAGGTTGAAGCCTTTCGACGAGCCGTAGTCGCCGCGGATGGTGCCCGGCTCCGCGTTGAAGCTGAAGGTGGCGCCCATCAGTTTGCGCGCGACCTCGATCGCCTTGTGCCCCTCGAGCGCGAGGACGACGACCGGCCCGCTCGTGATGAAGCCGACGAGCCCGTCGTAGAACGGCTTCCCCTTGTGGACGGAGTAGAGGTTCTCCGCCGTCTTCTTGTCCATCTTGAGGAGCTTCATGCCCGCGATGCGCAGGCCCTTCTCCTCGAACCGCTGGAGTATCTTGCCGACGAGCCGGCGCTGCACGCCGTCCGGCTTGATCATGCAGAATGTGCGTTCCATAGAGCGCGAGATTAGAACAGAAGACGGAGAGAGAAGCCAGAAGTTAGGAGGAGCCCGACGGAGGTGGCGTCATGAGGTGCGGGGGAACCGAAGGCAACCGCTAAGCGCGCAAAGGACGCAAAGGGACTTGAACGGAGCGGTACGGTTCAGGACAGCAGTGACGAACGGGCTCGCGAAGAAGGCGTGGCAGGTTCTGAGGGTCGCAGCCTTTGAGGGGCCCCTTTGCGCTCTTTGCCCCTTTGCGGTCGTCATCCGCGGCGCATCTCCGTGGCCGCTCCAGAGTTCGGTCCCCGGCGAGCCCCGACGCCGCGCCCTCCGCCCTCTCTTCTCAGGTCCTCTGCGTCCTCTGTCTACTTCGGAGGGACTTCGTCGCTGGACGTCTCCGCCCGCGGCTCCGTCTCCGCGGCTGCCTCCGCGTCCTCCGCCTCCGCGATCGCCGTCGCCGCCGCCGTCTGGAGTTCCGCGATCGACGCCGCCTTCTTCGCCGCCGACTCCTCGCGCGCCTTGCGGATCCCCTCGCGGCGCTCGCGCAGCATCGACAGGTTGTCCCCGCCGTGCAGGTCGACGTTCATGAGCGTCGACACCCCCGGCGTCTGCATCGTCACGCCGTAGAGCACGTCGCCGGTGGCCATCGTCCGCTTGTTGTGGCTGATCACGATGAACTGCGTCTCGTTCACGAACTCGTTGATGAGCCCCGCGTACCGGTCGACGTTCTTCTCGTCGAGCGCCGCGTCCGCCTCGTCCAGGATGCAGAACGGCGACGGGTTCGCCCGGAAGAGCGCCATCACCAGCGAGAACGCCGTCAGCGACTTCTCGCCGCCCGACAGCAGCGAGATCGGCAGCGGGTCCTTCCCCGGCGGCCGCGCCATGATCTCCAGGCCCTGCTCCATCGGGTCGATCCCCTCGCCCTCCTCGAGCACGATGTCCGCCTTCCCGCCGCCGAAGATCTTCCGGAAGATCGTGTTGAACTCCTCGCGCACGAACTCGAACGTCTTCTCGAACTTGATCCGGCACTCGGTGTTGAGTTTCCGGATCAGCTCTTCGAGCTCGCGCTTCGTCGTGACGATGTCCTGCTGCTGCGTCACGAGCTCCGCCTCGCGCGTCTCCAGCTCCTTCAGCTGCTCGAGGGCCACCACGTTCACCGTGCCGAAGTTCGCGATCCTGACCGCGAGCTCCTGCGCCTCCTTCGAGAGCGTCTCCCAGTCGAGCGCTTCCTCCTCCTCGGGAAGCGACGCGACCTCCATCCGGAACTCGTCGCGCGCGCGCGCGACCAGGTTCTCGCGCTCCACCTGCTCGCGCGCCTCCTGGATCCTCACTTCGGACAGCTGCTGCGCCGCGACCGCGACCGCCTGCTCCAGCTCCCGCACCGTCGCCTCGTGCGCGTCCGCCGTCGCCTGCACCTCGCCGCGCAGGCCGTCGAGCGACGCGAGCGTCGCCCGCCGCTCCTCGACGTCGCGCACCAGAGCGTCCTGCGACGCGCGGTGCTGGTCGATCTCCCCGCGCACGCTCGCGCAGCGCGCGTCGATCTCCGCCAGGTGCTCCTCGTTGCGGCGCACGATCTCGCGCTGCCGCTCGAGATCGCGCGTCACCGACTCGACTTGCTGCAGGAGCCCGCGGTGCTTCTCCTCCGCCTGCGCGCGCTCCATGCTGATCTGCGTCAGTTCCGACTGGATCGCCGCGCGGCCCTCCTCGTAGCGACCGATGAGCGCGTTCAGCTCCTCGACTTCGCGCACGACCTGCGCCTTGAGCGACGCGAGGTCGACGAGGAGGCCCTCGAGCCGCGACTGGCGCTCCGCGAGCGCCTTCGCCTCCGCCTCCATCTGCCGCAGCTCCGCCTTCGAGGTCTCGACCTCGCCGTCGAGGAACGCCGCGCGCTTCTCGAGCTGCTCCTGGTTCGTCTTCGCCTCCGTGAGCGCGACGCCCTTCTCGTACGCCTCCGTCCGGAGGGCCTTCTGCCGCTCCTGGCCGTCGCGGATCGCCTCGTCGAGCGCCTTGCGCCGCGCCTCGCGCTCCTCGATCAGCTTCGCGAATTCGCCGATCTCCGCCTCGAGCCTCCGCAGGTCCGCCTTGCGCGACCAGAGGCCCGCCTTCCGCGCGCCCGAGGTGATCACGCCGCGCCCGTCGTACACGTCGCCGCCGCGCGTCACCACCGTTCCGCGCACGGACCAGTACTCGCGCAGCGCGTCCGCGTCCTCCTCGCCCTCGACGAACAGCACCTCGCCGAGCAGCGCGTGCACGAGCGGCCGCACGTGCTCGTCGCACTTCACGAGCTCGCTCGCGCGCGACACCACGCCCGGCAAAAGCGGCGCCTGCGTCCGGAGCCGCGGCCCGCACGCCTCGAGCGGGACGACGCTCGTCCGGTCGAGCCCGCCCGCGCGCACGTGCGCGAGCGCCGCCCGCGCCTGGTCGATCGTGTCGACGACGACCGCGCCCGCCGTCTCGCCGAGCGCCGCCTCGAGCATCGGCACGTGCCGGTCGTCCGCCTCCAGCAGGTCGACGACGGTGCCGCGCACGCCCGCGAAGCCCTTCAGGAGTTCGCGCGCGCCGCTGCCGAGCCCCTCGCGCGCCAGCTCGAGGTCCCGCAGCGTCTCGGCCCGCGACTCGCTCTTGTCGCGCGCCGCGCGCAGCTGCACGAGCTCCTCGTCGAGCTTCGCGCGCTCCTCCGCACGCCGCCGCTGCTCGTCCTCCTCGACCGCGAGCCGCTCCCTGAGCGACTCGACCTCCGCCGCGAACGCGGCGCGCCTCGCCGCGAACTCCTCCGCCTTCGCCCGCGTCTCCGCGAGCTCCAGCTCCGCCGCCGCCGTCCGCGCCTCCGTGCGCTCGCGACGCCGCACGAGCTGCTCCTGGTCGCTCTTCGCCTGCGAGAGGTCGCTGCGGTAGCCCGACTCCTTCGCCGCGAGCTCGACGCCCTCGGCTTTCTTCGACTCGACGTCCGCGCGAACGCGGCGGCACTCGCGCGTCGCGTCCTCGAGCTTCGCCTGCG
>Ga0187893_10015398_pt1 | contig 10254 bp, 10 predicted proteins | sample MA1701074metaG_FD_139574 | JGI IMG/M metagenome (GOLD analysis project Ga0187893, IMG submission 139574) | White microbial mat communities from a basaltic lava cave in the Kipuka Kanohina Cave System on the Island of Hawaii, USA - MA170107-4 metaG ... | reverse complement strand
TGGGTAGTGGAAACCATGGGTGCCATGATATCGAAACCGAGACGCTGGTTTGTATCCCAGCCACTCGGGGAGCACTTTTTGACCGCAAGGATCGGGAAGCGTAGATTCGACCCCTGGCGCTCACGAGCTGGCATGGGTCAGTGTTAGGCACTTAACCACCGAGACCATCCATGGGGCTTTCTTACCGCCTGTTTTTGCTGGATCCAAACGATACGATCTATCGTCTGGCCAACGCGAAATTCACGCGCATGCTCCTCGATCCAACCAGCTATCGTTTTCAGCCGTTCGCGGGTCACCGAATACGCAGCGCCGATACGATCGTCGCGCTGGACGGGGGGACGCCGGTCCAGGTGCTTCGGATCACTTGCGGCATGCTCATCTTTGACGATAAAGGATGTCTTGACGTGCAAACGCTATGGAGGCGACAGAGCGCCCGTCTCGAGGTGGTCATGGGTTCCGTGTTATGCCCTACTAAAAGGTGATACTAACGTGGTTGAGACGGCCAGTCAGTTTATTGTTCAAGGCGATCGATGGACGCTCTCGGGCGCCCTGGCGGAGCGCGTCGGTGCGAGAAATCAAGTGCCCGCGCTTGTAGCGCGCGCCTACCGTGTCGTTGACTGGCGGTGACGTTGAGGCGGCCAGGCGCCCCGGGCAAATACCCGCCACACTTATGTTTCCCCAAGCGGCATTCGATGCGCCCGGTCGCTTGTCGGCCATCTTGAGTCATTCAGGTTAGCCCAACAACAGACCGTCGGTGCAGGGCGAAGTGGTCGTTCCGGAAAGACCGCAGGCCAATGGAAGCTCAGCGCTTACCATGGAGACCTGGCCTATTGATCGATTGAAAATTCTCAATAAGTTCTCTACTCTTTACCCGCCCCTGCACTCCGGGACAAACCCGCTTGCGACGCCTGATTCCTCGGGGTTTCCGCGGGTGGCATTGGAACGGCTTTCCATGGACAGCTTCCATCCTTAGGGCGCCATGCGGGGTATCCCTGCCCTGGCTTTCAAGGAAGAGCAGGAGTTCAAGGACGATGGCCAAAGCGGCTCAGCCGGCGCCAGCGGGAAGGCGCATCCACTACGAGCGGCGGCGTCGCGAAGACATCGTCCGCGGCGTCCAGCTCGCGCTGCTAAAGAGCGGCAAAGGCGGAGGTCGCGAAGGACGCGCAAGGGTCGCATTCCCCGTCGCGATGACGCTAGGCGACCGAGATGGTCTACCAGGTTCCGTCATCGTGAGTCCCGGCCATCGTAGGCTTTTTCCACCATGCAGGAGGGACCTTGCTAGAGAGAAAAGGCGATCACAAGGCAGTGGGCCAAGCAGGAAGAGATCGGGTGGGTGATGCAGGCGACGGTCGGCATGTACGGGGCCCTACAAGGGATCGCCGACAAGACCTTGCAGGAGATTGAGGGGCTCGATCTTCCGGCGCTTGAGGACGGTCGCCGCGTGGGCCTGGATCTTCGAGCGCTTGATCCCGCGCTCGGCGCCGGTCTCGTTGAGACTCATTCGGTAATGGTCGCGCAGCTCGTTATAGAGCTTCCGCTCCTTGGGGCCGAGCTCGCAATAGAGCGTCTGCTCGGTCTTCTCGGGCAGCTCGGTCAACACCTGCGCCTTGGTGCGCCGGAGCATGAAGGGCTTGAGCCCCTGCGCCAGCATGCGGAGCGAATCCTCGCTTAAGCCCCGTCTCGAGGCGCCCTGGAAGGTGCGTGAGCGGCCCAGGATGCCCGGATTGAGGAATTCGAACAGCGACCACAGCTCGCCGAGATGATTCTCGATGGGCGTGCCCGTCAGCGCCAGACGGTGCTTGGCGTTGAGCAAACGGCAAGCTTTGGCGCTCTGCGAGGCGGCGTTCTTGATGGCTTGCGCCTCGTCGAGGATCGCGTAGTCGAAACGAACGTCCTTGAGCTGCAGGATGTCACGGCGCAAGGTGCCGTAGGTCGTGACGATCAGATCGTGCTCGTGCAGAGCATCCCAAAAATCCGCACGCTCGAGCCCCGTGTACTTCAAGGTCCGAAGCTTCGGCGTGAAGCGCGCCGCCTCGTCGATCCAGTTGTAGACCAGACTCTTCGGGACGACCACGAGCGACGGCGCACCTGTCTCGGCGTTCCCTTTACGCCGCGCTTCGAGGAGCGCCAAGATCTGTATGGTCTTGCCGAGACCCATGTCATCGGCCAGGCAACCGCCGAAGCCGAACTCTCGCAGAAAGTGCAGCCAGCCGAGGCCCTTCTTCTGATAAGCGCGGAGCTCGCCGCGAAATCCCGTCGGTGCGGCGCGTGGCGTTATTCCGGCGAACGAGCGCAGCCGATCGCGCAGGGCCTCGAACTTTCGGTCCACCTGGATCTGCTGCTCCTTGCTCGCGAGGAGCGCGTCGAGTAGCAGTGCTTGCGAAGGCGCGAATTGGATCGCACCGTCTTTCTCCGAGCCCAGCTCGCTCAAGACGCTATAGCGGCTGATCCACTCTTCGGGCAGCAAGCCTTGCGAGCCATCGCCCAGGCGCAGGTAGCGCGCGCCCTTTGCGTAAGGCGCTAAGCAGTTGAGGGAAGGTCGCCGTGATGCCGTCGAAGTCAAGCTCCCCGCGCAACTCGAACCAGTCGATGCCGCTGGTGACGCCGAGCCGCATGTGCCCCGCGCGGCGGATCTGGCGTCCCTCGGCCTCCACGGTCCAGCCCGCACCGGTCAGCCGACCGACCACCACGGGCAAGGCGTTTTGATGCAGCTGCACGTCGGCCTTCTGGTTTTGATAGCCGTACCCATAGGTGGGAGGCGTGTAGGGTCGCGCGCCGGCCTCGGCGAGCTGGGTCAGGAGCGCCTGTTCGCGTTCTCGGTCGCGCAGAAGCACGCACTCGCGCTCGGCATCGTAGTGGGCGTGCGCCGGGCTATCGAGGTCGATGGTCGTCTCCCCATAGCGAAACGACACGCTCGCGAGCAGCTTCCTCGGGTCACGGCCGGGTGAGGGCGCGTGGATGGCGAGCTTACCCGCGGGCGCGAGGCGCACCTCTTCCACACGCAGGTTATCGGGCAGCGCCAGCGAGGACACGGGCGGCATGGAGCAGAGCTGCTCCAGAAGCTCCGACCGGTCCCGGTAGGGGATCTCGATCTCCTGCACCTGACGCAGGATCCCAATCCATGCGAACTCGTCCTGCGCCGCCAGCCTCGCCAAGCGGTCCCGAAAGACCACCAGGCCGCTGCGCAGCAACACCAGCGGCTCGGCCAGCGGTACGGCCTCGCCGCCACGCTGTAGACGACCGATGAGCCTCCAATGTTGGCGCGCATCGTCGGCGTCGATAACCACGGCAAAGCGCCACGGATCGCCGTCATCCCATTGGAGTCGCCGCTCCTCGGCCAACGGCTTGCGCGTGTCCTCGCTCCAAACGAAGCGCCCGGTGGCGCAGAGTCGAGGCAGCACCAATCCGTACACGGCGGGAGGAATGACGCCGTTCGAATAGCTTTCGTAGGCATAGTAGTACGGGGGACCGGCATAGCTCGAGGCGCTGGCCCCGCCCACGATCATTTGCAGAAGCTGCTGGTCTTCATCCTCGGTCGATCCTTCCAGATCCTCGCTCCGGATGCTCAAGCGCTTGATCTTGCCGAACTGGCCGTCGCGCTTTCGTTCCCGCTGTAGCAGATCGATGAGGAGCACGCCGCGCGTGCGACAGGCGCCGATGTCGAGCGCGTACCACACTTCCCGCTCCCGCGGCCTGAGGTGGCCCCAGGAATGACGAGGCCGGTCGAACTTCAGCTCAAGATCGCGCATCGCCGAGAGCTGGCGTTGCCACGACGCCTCAGCGGCTTTGGGCGCCGTGTGGGCCGCGGTCTTCGCGAAGACATGATGAAGCGCCGGCCACCCTAGATCGGCGTCCGGATCCTGGTAGTCCGTGGGATCTTCGAGTTCCTCGTCGCCTGTGTGCAGCACTTCCAGGGAGGATGCCCCAGCAAGGTGTTGATCGAGACCCTCTGATTCGATCCGCAGCAAGGTCGCCCAGAGGTGCTTGCATAGGAAACCGTCGGCGTAGTGCGGGCAGGCGCAGGTGGCGAGGATCACCCTCGTGTCGGCTTCGCTCCAGTCGATATCCACTTCGTAAGGCGTGCGCCTCGATCCCGCCACGGTCGCGGTCACGCCGTCGGCCGCCGTCTTGGTCAGGCGTACCTGATCGGCGCGAAAATACTCCTCTCCGCGCTGCCGGGAGTTAAATGAGAAGTCGTGCTGACAGCGGGTGCTGAGTCTCATGCGCAAGGCTTCCCCGGTGGGCGATCAATCTCGTTTTAATGAGTCGGCATCCGTTCGATGGATTGTACCGGATCCAAGCGCGTGGATCCCTTCTGGGTGCCCAGGGTCGTTGCGGCTGCCGATCTCGGGCGGGTGGGCGCGAGTGGACAATATCTTGGGCAGGAAGCGCAGATGGGCACGCTGCTCTATGAGGCAATTTCGCTGCCGATCCCGCAGCATGTTGGCCGCCCGGTCACCATCGGTGTGCAACGGGTCGCCGAAGGGGGATTGCAGAGCGACTTCATGACCGTCCCTGGGCTCATTTCGCCGCTGATTTCGTAATCACACATAGCGAGGAGGTCGCCGGCAAAATAACAGGCAGCGATCCTCTGCGTTTGTAGCAAAGCCAGCGCCTGCGCCCCGGCCGAGGCGTTGGCATGATGGTGGTCGTCAAAGTGCGGGGCGTCTGTCCGTCCTGCAGCACCCGCCCGCATGGCCGCGACCGCCGCATACTTCTTCGATCACGCCTTTCCCCAGTCCCGGTGCGGCAATGGGTGCTCTCCCTTCCGAAGCGGCTGTGGTATTTTCTCCATCACGACGCCAGCCTGGCCCATCCGGTGCTGCGGATCTTCCTCGCTGAGGTCGAAGCGGCGCTCCGGTCATGAACCAGTCTAGCGCGTGCGTCAGTCACCAAGGGATACAAGAAGATCCGGCGCGTTGCCGTCACGCTGGTGCGTGTGGTCCATACAGCCTCGTCCGGTGGTGTGACGCAGGGCGGCCGTCACTACCGCATTGGTCGGCAACCGCCGCAGATTCGATGCAAATTTTTCCCGCTAGGTAAATGGCGAAACCGGCCAGGAGCCGACGTTCAGTGGCGATGTCAGGTTTCGCACACACCCCGCATTTAGCGAGTGCGACTTGTTGCTGAAATTGTGCATGAACTCTGGATGGGTCATGAAGGGTTGGAGCTGCCGCGAGGGCCGATGACTACACTGTCTTCCGCAAAACGCGGTGCATTAGACTCGACATGGCGCTTTCGGATCAGTCGACTCGTTTCCGCCAACAGATCGATTTCCCTCGCTTGTGCACGTCGATTGCGTGTCCTTCGCGTCAGCGAAGGCGCACTGGATCGCCGTGATGGGGGGAATCCCAACCTGAATGGTTCTGAATCTCATTGAAGCCATGCTAAAACACTAGCTAGACGGACTCGGCCCGCCGCCCGAAACACACTACCTGAGCCAGCCGAGTTTGGATCTGCAATAAGGTGCATCGGCTGCGGCGGCAAGGTGACCGAACCATCGGCATCAAACCACCGGCTGCTGCAACGTCGCATTCTGGCCCTGGACGACAACCGAGATTATGTCAATCAGCACGCATATAAGGACCGCTACACAATTTCGTCACTACTGATGGTCAACGAGAAGGAATCCGACCGACAAAGATCGCACGGAAGGTCAGCGCATTTTTGTTCTCCAAAATTCCTTCGCGGGCCTAGCGGACTACTTCGGCGCTATTCTTTAACGTATGCGGCCAAGGCGTTGCGATAAGCCGCGCGCGTGGTGCTGATCAATTCATCGTACTTAGACTCGTATTGCTCCAAATCGTACAACAGTTCATCGCATTGCGTTAAAAGCGCTATCAATGTTTCCAAGATTTCCCGCTCTTGTTCCGAGGATCCTAGTCGATTAACGGTGTCCTCTGTACTCATCGTTGGTTACGGCCTAAGGCATTAGGTCATACTTTTTTAGTTTCTTGCGTAGCGTTGCGCGGTTCATCCCCAGTATCTGGGCCGCGCGCGTGATGCTGCCTGCGGCACGATCCATAGCCACCTCCAGCAGGGGGCGCTCCACCTCGCAGAGGATGATCTGGAAGATATTGCCGGCTTCATGGCCATCGAGATCCTCAAGATAGGCCTGAAGCGAATCCCTCACACAGCGCGAGATCGTGGCCGGCGTGCGTTCACTAGTGACTTCGCTATGGAGGAATGCCTGATCGATGTTTTTGCTCTCCCCCGGAACGAATCGTTAAGGAAGTCCGGTATTAATCCACGCTTCCGCAGGAAGCTTACGACAAATGTCGCACTAGGGCCAGTTATTTTTTCAAACACCTGGAATCTAAGTTCTACAAGCCTGCAATAAATGTTGCTGTTCAAGGGGAGGCGGGCTGGGGGATGGGAAACAGACGGCCGATAAGCGGAGGATTTCCAACCGCCCTTGCATCGCGTCGAGGACTGCTTCGTGCTCCCAGCGCCTGGGCGTTCTTCACCGGGTGTACATTGCGCTTTGAATCGCAGCGTTCCGCCTTCTCTGAAACGACCGTTCTGGGTCGCTTTCAGTCGTTCGCAGCTCTCAAAAAATTCGAATCGCAGAGGAAATTGTCACTACTGGGATCACGGACGGAGTTGCTATGGCACCGCGCGCGAGCGGCGGGAGGTTTGAGCCGCGGGAACACGAGACCGCATTGGAGTTCGCGACTCGGGCGGCGCTAGAACTGCGACTCCTAACTTGCCATCCAGGAACCTCCTGGTTTGGGCAAAACGTTCACCGGGCGTATTGGGTAAGAGGTGCTCGCGGGTGCTGACCGACCAGGGCCACGGTGGCACCTCGCCCGAGCGCTTTGGCCAAGGCGTAGAGCCTCTCAGGGGGTAAGCGCTGCTCCCGCGCGACCGGAAGCTAAGCCGCAGGGCCCTGCACGCCGCAGCTCCTAGAGATAGGCAGTACCCGGAAATGAGACCGAGCAAGCGCAGCACGGCCGTCCCCGTAGTCCACGGCCCGAAGCCCGCGACGGCGGCGCTGCCTTCTGTTCAGCGATGCCAAGCGCGGGGCCGCGGCATCGCGGCGGCTGTGGACCCATGGGGGCGGGCGATGGATGGCAGGACGGTACGGACAGATGAACATCCCATGGCGTCGTCACTACCGTCATGTAGATGCGGTAGTGACGACGCCGGGAAAGGCACGTCGCACAAGGCTTGGCGCCGCTTTTTGGCACATGACATGTACATGATCGGCTCATGATTGGCAACGGAACTTGACAAAACTAGGGGAACCGGAATAGCATCCAAACACTTCATATTGTGTCGGGAAGAACCGCAACCTACAATATGAGGGGAACTTGCGTCACCTACCGAAGGTGGGGTTATGGAACACCGGGAAGTCTGAGGAGACGGCCCTAGGTAGACGCAAGGAAGAATTGTTTTTACACCGGCGCCGCTGCGGTTTATCAGCGGAAAGCGCCTCCTGGATCGGGAAGGGGCGCGCAGGCTAAGCCTGTCGATCCAAGAGCCTACCGAGAACACGGTTCTCACCCAGGCCTTCTTGAGCTAACCAACGCTAGACCGTTGGTACATCTTGACCCCGATTTTCCGTGGGTCTTCTTACTAGGACCGTCCTTTGGATCGGTCTCACGGTGCCCATCCGTCTCTAATGGGTCATGCGGAGCCCAACCGCTCAAACTGGGATTTCTTTAGTGAAAGCAGAGATACAGGCTGTGGATACAGTTTTTAGATTGACGATACGGAGCATTGCGTATTGGGAATGGAACGTAAAAGGAAACTGCGGGAATGGATACGAGCGAGAGACAACGAGCGCTAAGGAAACTATGGATCAAGGAGTCAGACAATTTTAACTTGGAGTCGATGTTGGATCGGAAAGCGAAGGATGTTTGGAGTGACGCAAGTATGGGATGTAGAGGACGAGGACAGGGCAGTCATGATTGGATAGCAGTAAACCACACGGCTTCGGGATGACGAAGCAGGAACTGTGAATGTTTGGACGAAAGTGTGACACCTGAAACGAAATGTGGATCGCGTAGTTGAAACGATGGAGACAGAGATCTCAACGGACAGTTCGTGCCTTTTCGAGGAGATGTGATGTTTTAGGGAATCTGGGAACAGGGTATGAACGGAGAGGTATAGGCATGGTAGAGCCGGAAGGATACGTGCGGTCAAGGCAGTGCTGGTGGATATAGATCCAGAGATCAGGGAATTGTTCGAAGCGGAAAGCCGGAGAAAGGCAAGAGCGGAAATAACGGGAAGCCACTGGGAACGAAAACCGGAACACGAGACGAAAGGTTGGAAGAAGGAGATCTGTATGCCTATTCGGAAAGGAAATTGGAGAAGCTTCTTAGGATCGAGGATGGGATGCGTAAGCGGGAAGAGCTAAGGCAAGGAAAGTGATGTGCGGATGGATCACGATGGAAGCCAACAGGAGTAAGCGAGGGAACTCGGCAAGAGAGATGACCGGTATCGGTTATGGTTAAGGAAGAAGCTCGTGGAAACGGCAAGGAATAGGCAACGGATGGTTGGATCAGCAGGAGCATTTGGAGAGAAACGAATGGATCATGGCGATAATCAGTATCTTAGTGATTGAGAGCTAGGAGGTGAAGCGAGTCCAGAAAAGACAGGCCAGTTGATGTTCCCTGATGGTGGGACCTCCACAACAGCTGGAACCCACCAGGCCCCATAGTAGGGCCATGTCAGGATCGAGGGGTGGTGCCCAAGACCAATCCCGCGTAAGCGGACCCTATCAGGACAGCCTGCAGGGTGGTCAGAAACACTAACCGAGCTGAAGTCACCGTTTAACTATCCTGACCACTCAATGCACGCCTGTCGAAAGCGCCTTAACCGATGCGGAGACTGAACTATGAGTTAAAACAGCTCTGTTTGGCGAGCCGCGAGGGAAGCTACGGCACCCAGCGGGAGCGCGAGGGCACGCTGACCTTGATCGCCAATCAGCTTGATGCTCTGGGATTCAAGAAGATGGGGGCGCGAAGCTTGAAGCTTGCTTGAAGCCTAAGGAGTATTTACAAATGGGGTAAATCTGCCCTAGGATAGGCGCCGTCTTTGCTACAGTTTAACGGTACCCTCACTAAGCGCCTCCTGGATCAGGAAGGGGCGCGCAGGGGGAAACCCTGTCGATCCATTTTTTGTTCAACCCCCTCTGGGGAGATCCTACCCGGTGGGGTAGTACCTCCGGCTTTCTGCCTTGAGAGGTCATCATGAGCAAGAAATCCGTGACGGTATCTTGATACCCAAGCGGTTCTAAAACCGCTAAGGCTTCGATGAAGGGGCCTTCTGAGCACGGGGTTTGGAAGATGCCGCCTTCAACCGCCGCCGCTGCGGTCAACGAGCGGTGAAGCGCCTCCCGGATCGGGAAGGGGCGCGCAGGCGTGAGCCTGTCGATCCAAACGTTGTTGTCCACTCTGCAGGCGTTTGCCTCAGAGGGGGTGTGTTTTCGCGACACGCCAGAGGGCAAACAACCCTCAATCCAGCGTGCTGCTACGCAAGCGGCTCCAATGCCGTTTCCGAAAGCATAAGCACGCCTACTCACAGAACCAGGGCACCTTTTCCTGTCCTGACACGGCCTGTTTGCGTCGATGACAGGGAAATACCACGCTAACCGCGAGGGGGTACGGTACAGGTGTTTAGTTTCCAGCGTGCGGATCACCCGTTGATGCTCACGTCGAAATTATCCCCCGGTTCCATGCTGCGGTAAGCAAAAGCTTCGTGCGACTGAAGGGCTATCCCGCGAAAGGCGCTTTCCACCAGGGCCTGAATGCACAGACTTTGACGGAAGGCTACATACCTTCGCTGGATGTATAGCCAAGTAACAGGAGATGAGAAGTGCGTAAACGATCGTTGAATAAGATGTTTCTGATTGGTTGTTTGGGCGCCGATCCGGAGCTGCGGTATACCCCGAGCGCCGGCATCGCGGGCCAAAGGGTCAACCAACGAGAGAGCCTCTGGTGAGCGAAAGCAACGCACCGAATAAACGACGGTTCGTTAGTCGACCTGTCGGGTACCCATATTCTGGCGTCCGGGTAGTGTCAGAATCTGAAGTCTCCCCGGGGACTTGCCTGAAACTTTGATATCGCGGGTTTGGGAACAGTGGGATCGCAGTCAGAGGACTTTGAACGGATCATGCCGAGACTTGTGCGGTTGCGCGATGCAGCATTCTACCTCGGCATGGACAAGAATCGGTTTAATCGACTTGTCCGGCCATGTCTGACGGAAATCCCGATTGGCGAACAGGGGATCGCGTTCGACCGCCTTGAT
>Ga0187893_10015397_pt1 | contig 10254 bp, 10 predicted proteins | sample MA1701074metaG_FD_139574 | JGI IMG/M metagenome (GOLD analysis project Ga0187893, IMG submission 139574) | White microbial mat communities from a basaltic lava cave in the Kipuka Kanohina Cave System on the Island of Hawaii, USA - MA170107-4 metaG ... | reverse complement strand
GCTTGTCGTCTCGCGCCTTGTTGTCAACCGCTACGATGGGCAGCTCGGCATGAAGCACCGGCCGTGGCCACACCAAGACTGGCCAGCTCTGGGCCTACGCGGCCGACGACCGGCCATGGGGTGGATCCGATCCACCGGGCGTCGCTTATGTCTATGCGCCCGACCGCAAGGCCGAACGGCCGGTCGCCCACCCCGCAGGCTTTAAGGGGATTCTGCAGGTCGATGGCTATGCCGGTTACCGCAAACTCGCAGAACGCGGCAACGTCGAGCTTGCGTTCTGTTGGGCACATATGCGCCGCAACTTCTACGAACTCGCAACCCCTGGCCCAGCGCCGACCGCCAACGAAGCGCTCAAGCGCATTGCCGAGCTCTACGCCATCGAAAAGGATATCCGCGGTCACAGCGCCGAGCAGCGGTGCCTCATCCGGCAGCAGAAAAGCCGGCCGCTCGCCGACACATTCGAGCATTGGCTGCGCGCAAAACTCGCTCTGATCAGCCAGAAGGGCAAGCTCGCCGATGCTATCCGCTATGGGTTCTCGCGCTGGCAAGGCCTGACGCGCTTCATCGATGATGGCCGTATCGAGTTCGACAACAACGCCGTCGAACGCTCGATCCGTCCGATCGCTCTCAATCGGAAAAATGCGCTGTTCGCCGGATCAGATGGCGGCGCTGAGCACTGGGCCGTCATCGCTTCCTTGATCGAAATCTGCAAGCTGAACGACGTTGATCCGCTCGCCTACCTGACCGACGTCATCACCAGGATCGTCAATGGTCATCCGAACAGCGACATCGACCAGTTGCTTCCCCGGGCCTACCGGCGTCAAGGACTCAAAGCCGTGGCCTAAAAACGACGCTTATCCTTCTATGGCATCGAGGCCGAGATCAAGGGCAAGCCGCCCGACGAACGGCAACGATTGCGCCGGGAACGGGCCAAACCGCTCCTCGATGAGCTCAAAGCCTGGCTCGAAGCGACGCTCAGGAAAGTCTCCGGCAAATCCAATCTCGCCAAAGCCACGCGCTACACTTTAAGCCGCTGGGGCGCGCTCAACCGCTTCCTCCATGATGGCCGTGTCGAGATCACAACAACGCCGCCGAGCGCGCCATCCGCGGCATCGCTCTCGGCCGCAAGAACTATCTCTTCGCAGGATCCGATGCCGGCGGTGAGCGCGCCGCCGCCATCTACTCCCTCATCGAAACCGCCAAGCTCAACGACCTCGACCCCGAAGCCTATCTGCGCGACGTCCTCGCCCGCATTGCCGATTACAAGATCAACCGCATCGGCGAGCTGACGCCGTGGAATTGGGCGGCACCGCAATTCATCGCCGGTCATTTCGACCTTGGAAACCGGCGGATTGGTCGGGATCATGTTCCACAGATCGTTGCGGGTAATCGGTCCTTGCGGAACAGGTGCGCCGTAACGCCAGCCATTCGAAAAGGCAATGGTGGTTTCCGCTGCCTCTGCGATGGCGTCGAGCAGCAGATTGTCCATCGTGGCTTCGAGAATCGTGTTGCGGTGGAGGTCAATTTGCATATGCCCGACGACCGCTCCGAGCAGTACCCGGTGCGGCGCCAGGACAGCGTCAACCATCGCGGTCATTGCCGCTTCGGGAGCGATGCTCGCGTCGACCGGAATCAGCCGGTGCGCGGTCCTGATGATCCTGCCATCCTCCACATCGAGATCGAGCCTGCCAACAAACGAACCGTGGCAACCGGACTGGATCACCAGTGCCCCGTTTACCAGCATCGGTTTTCAAGGCGGTTATGTGTATGGCCGCTGAGCAGAACATCGATACCAGCGACCTCGGAGGCCAGCCGCACATCCTGCGGAAAGCCGAGATGCGAAAGCACCACAATGAGATCGACGCTCTCTTCTCCACGCAGACGCGCCATGTGTCCCGGCAATTCGTCCCGGCCGAGGGTGAAGCGCAGACCCTCGCTGTAAGCAGGCGGCATGCCCTTATCGACGATGGCCGCCGCGACGCCGATAATGCCAACCCTGAGACCACCACGCTCGATGACGCGCGACGGCTGGAAGGCCAGCTTACCACCGGCCTTCTCATAGCAGTTGATTGCAAGGACTGGGTAGGACAGCCGGGCCGCGAGAGTACGAAAGTGCATCGGGCCATAGGCAAATTCCCAATGCGCTGTCATGCCGTCAAGGGCTAGCGTATTCAGGAGCGGCACCAACGCCGTGCCTCGGGACTGCACGGCGGGATAGGTGCCATGAAAGGTGTCGCCATTGTCCAGGGCAACTACGGCACCACCCCGCTCCGCTCGGATGTCCCGAAAAAGCCCCGCGATGCGGGCGTAACCGCCAAGGACTGGAAAGGTTGCCGCGCCACCATGCCAGACGAGTTCCGGGTGCGGCTTGAGATAGCCATGGGTGTCGTTGATCTGCAAAAGGGTAATACTGCCACTTTTCATCGGGCTTGGAACCCAATGCATAGGTCTCTCGCCATGTCATATGCCCCAGCAAATGTTGTGTAAAAAGGTAACATGGTGAATCGATAGATCGATGACGGAAATGAGACGACGGCCTTCAAATCTTCATGCGGGCGAAAGCCGAGCACAAAGCGTCCCGCGGGGCGAAGCAGGCGCAACACTTCCCTTAAATGCTCCTCTAAATTCATCCAGAAATAGATCGTATGGACGCAATAGCCTTGTCGAAGCTCTCGTCGCTAAACGGGAGACTCGCGGTATCGGCAAGTTTAAGGTCCATACGACCTTCCGCGATGGATCGGTGATTGCGACGTGTTGCGATTTTGACCATCACATCCGAGAAATCCGCGCCGGCGAGATGCCCCGTGCGCACCACCTGAGCTGCAGGATAGAGGGTGGCGCCGTGGCTGAAGCCGATCTCGAAAATGTCGTCATTGGGCGCAGCTCAACGAGTTCTTCGCTCTTGTCTCCATCACCATGATGCGTGCCACGATGTGGCCGAGCAGACCACTGGGACGTCTTCCCTATCGGGCGATAAAGTCAGGCTTCCGCATGAATGCAGCTTCCATCAACTGGGCCAGTCGGAGTCGGCTGCCGAGAATAGCTCGGCAGCCTTAGGCTAGTTCCCGATATCCATAGGCAGCGGCCCCACTCTCCATCTCAGATGGTTAGACAAACCAGAAGCTAATTGACCGCAACTGTAACGCGCAAGTAAGTCGCTGGAATAGACGTTGCATCCTTGCTCGAGCTTTTGTTTTGGCTGTTGAACAAGGCCTCCAGTTCTCTTTGCAAATCGTCGGCCTTGCCGTTCTTTTCCGCCGCTTCAAAAGCATTCATAGTTGGCCCATAAAATCCCCTGAATGTTTCCAAGAGTTTTGACGGTTTGCCGGCAATTTCAAACTTAAAGGTATCTTTTGCGAAGAAAACATTTTCCTTTGGTATTCCCGCGCCTGAGAATCGTTCGACCACGTTGCTTTCGACTCCCCAGGTCATTGGGCTAACGAAGCCGTCCGGCGGCGGTGGCGAGTAAGCGGAACTTATTTTCAGGATTTGAGCCACCAATGTCGGGTCATTTGGAATCCAGTTTCCCATGACGATCCGGCCTCCCGATCGAGTTACGCGCACCATTTCTTTGGCCACATCGAACGGTTTGGGCGCAAACATGGCGCCAAAGATGCTCACGACCAGATCAAAGGAATTGTCTTTGAGTTCAACAAGGTTGGATGCATCGCCTTCCTGAAACGTGCAATTCGTCAAGCCCTCTTCTTCTGCCCGTTTGTTTCCGGCCTGAACCAGATTACTGGCAATATCGACACCGAGCACGTCCGCTCCTAGCTTTGCCTCCGGCAGCGCCGTTGTGCCGTCACCACATCCCAGGTCCAGAACCTTGAGGCCTTTGGTGATTCCAAGCCCATTAACGAGTGCCTCTCCGCTCTTTCTCATGCTTTGCGCTATGCGCGTAAAGTCGCCTTTTTCCCAAAGTGCTTTGTTTGGATTCATTGACGTGCTCCTATTTTGAGGTTTTTACGAAGTGCTAGTCACTGGGGCGTCTTCCCTGGCAGGCGATAAAGTCATGCTTCTTAGGTGCGGCTTCCGTCATCCGAGTGGATCGATCTCATCAGGCCACTTCCCGGTATCCGCAAGCGACGGCCTCATTCTCCATCTCAGCAATACGTTCATACTCGGAGATCGGCAGTACGCGAAAATCCCAAAGCATCAGAGTTTCGCGGCTGTCCGACAATTCGGGATCGCGGCAGGCTGCCGCAAGTCCATTGCGCATCCTCTCCAGGAGATCGTCTCTCACCGGGCAACGGGTGATGTAAGGCAATGCCGGTGCACTTGGTGTGAGGCACAGCGGCCGCGTTCTCTCAATGGCGTGCGGGCGATGACGCGAGAGCAGTGCGTAGGCGACGCAATCCATTGCCAAGACATCTGCCTCGCCTTCGGACACCATTTTCAGGCTGTTCAGATGGCTTCCGCTGATGGTCACGTCGCCGAAGAGCCGCTTTCCTGAAGAGATGGGAGCGATCAGCGCGCGAAGTGCATTATGGCCGGACTGCGAATCGCGGCTGTTGATGGCGCATCTTGCTCCTCTCAACCCGCTTATATCGCCGGCCGCAGAATCATTGTGGACGAGAACGACGCTGCAATAGTTCGCTCCCGCACATCCTGGCGCCGAGTAGCAAGGCGTTGCGATCGCCGTGGCCTTGCCGCGAAGCTCATGCATCAGCGGATAGCCGCAGGTTTGACTGAGAAGAAGGTCACGCCGCGTCCAAAGCTCGCGGTAGTTCGCATCGCGCTCCAGATCATCGGGCACATCGGCGATACCTTCCCGCCGGAATGCGCGTGCAAGCCCTCTCCACCATGTGTTGGTCGCGGCTTCAATCTCGGGCAGATCATACATGGGGAGGCTTGCAACGCTCATGATTTGCCTTTGGTCTCGTCCGCAACGCACTCGTCATTGAGAGCGCTAGATATCCGTCCCACCTGCTTCACGCCTCTACCGGCAGTCCGGCCGCCCGCCATTCAGGCAGTCCATCTTCCAGGCGATGCGCGTTGAAGCCACGGGCCCTGAGCAACGCAACCGCTTCATATGAAAGGACGCAATAGGGACCGCGGCAGTAGGCAACGATCTCTTGGTCCGGGGCAATTTCAGTCAGCCGCTTTTCGAGTTGGCCGAACGGTATATTGAGCGCTCCCGCCACGTGTCCCAGGGCGAACTCGTCTTCGGGCCGGACGTCGAGCACGGTCACGAGCCCCGCCTTCACTCTTTCCATGAGTTCCAGGCGCGATACCGGTTCCAGGCTGTCCCGGCGATCGAAGTAGCCGCGCACCACGCGCTCGACCTCAGCCAGGTTGCGCTCTGCGATACGCCGGAGTGAAGCAAGGAGCTCAAGGACGGTATCGTCCACCAAACGGTAGAAGACGAATTTGCCTTCCCGCCGGGCGGCGATCAACCCGGCATTGCGCATATGCTGTAGATGCTGGGAGGCGTTGGCGCTCGATATCCGCACGCGCTCTGCCAGGATCTCGACATTGCGCTCGCCCTGGGCGAGCTGCTCCAGGAGTCCGAGCCTGTGTGGATGCGACACTGCTTTTGCCACCATGGCAAACTGGGTGAACAAGGCGCGCTTGGGGTTCTCGCTTGACACTGTTTGGTACCGTTGTTAGGGCAAACAATCAGATAATTGAATGATTGTCTAAAGTCAACCCCGAGGTGTCTCATGATCCTCCGCCAGTATCTGCACACCGATCCCGGTGCCATTTCCTACCTGTTCGGCTGCGCCGGACATGCCGCAGGAGCGGTTGTTGATCCCTTCGGGGACATCGCTCCCTATCTCGACGCGGCCCAGCGCGCCGGAATGCGCATTCGCTATGTTGTCGATACCCACCTCCATGCCGACCACCTGTCTGCCGGCAGGGCGCTCGCTGACGCGGCCGGTGCTGATTATGTCCTGTTCGCGGAGGCGCAAGCGGCTCTCCCCTTTCGAAAGGTCCGCGACGGTGACGTTCTGGACCTCGGCAACGTCTCGATCCAAGTGCTGCATACGCCAGAACACATCTCTCTCCTCGTCACTGATCGAACCCGATCCGATGAACCATGGTTCGCGCTGACCGGCCACACGCTCATGGCCGGCGATCTCGGCCGCACCGAACTCGCCACGAATGCCGAAGACGGAGCACGAGCGCTGTTTCACAGCGTGCAAAGGCTGGAGGCGTTACCGGATTATCTTGAAGTGCTGCCGGGAGCCTATTCGGGCTCCGTCCGTGGGCGCAACCTGAGCGGCAAGCCGGCCTCCACGATCGGATTCGAAAAACGCCATAACAACGCATTCCGCATTGGCGATGAAGGCGCTTTCCTGCGCCTCATGCTCAGCGATGTGCCTCCCGCGCCGCCGCGCGCGGCGGAAATGCGGGCAATCAACGCCGGCATCGCCTCCGCCGCCTGATGACCCCCGCGGAAACCGAAAACACATCGACAACGCGCAACGTCGCGCTTGGCCTCAAGGCGAATTGGCGGCAATTCGCCCTGCTGATCGTGATCAACGCTTTCGTTGGCGGAATGGTTGGCATCGAGCGAACCGTCGTGCCGCTTGTCGGGGCGGAGGAGTTCGGCATCGCATCCACGACGCTGATACTTTCATTCATCATCAGCTTCGGTGTGGTCAAGGCATGCGCCAATCTGGTCTCCGGGCACCTCGCCGACGTGTGGGGCCGCAAGCGCGTCTTGGTCCTCGGCTGGCTCTTCGGCCTGCCCGTTCCGTTCATGCTGATCTTTGCGCCGAGCTGGGAATGGATCATCGCAGCCAACGCCCTGCTCGGAATCAATCAGGGCCTTGCCTGGTCGATGACGGTCATCATGAAGATCGACCTTGTCGGACCGAAGTCGCGGGGTCTCGCAGTTGGCCTCAACGAATTCGCCGGTTATCTCGCCGTCGGCGCGACAGCCTTCCTGACTGGTTACCTCGCATCTTTATACGGGCTGCGCCCCGTGCCGATTTATCTCGGTATCGTTTACGCGCTTGCCGGAACGGTCCTTTCGATTCTGCTTGTGCGCGATACGCGCGACCACGTCCGCCTGGAGGTCTCTGGCCATGCACAGCAATCCGCGCCGATCAGCTTCCGTGAGGTCTTCGAGCTAACCTCGTTCCGCGACCGCAATCTGTTCGCCGCCTCGCAGGCCGGTCTGGTAAACAATCTCAACGACGGCATGAGCTGGGGTATCTTCCCGCTGTTCTTCGCTTCTTTCGGACTCGGCATCGAGCGGATCGGCATCCTCAAGGCGATCTATCCCGCCACTTGGGGCATCCTGCAAATAGCCACCGGCCCCTTGAGCGACCGCTGGGGCCGAAAGGGCCTGATCGTCGCCGGCATGTGGGTCCAGGCGGGAGGTCTGTTTCTCACCGCCGCAACGCGCCAATTCGAATGGTGGCTGGTTGGCAGTCTACTGCTCGGCATCGGCACGGCCATGGTTTATCCGAGCCTCATCGCGGCCGTCTCCGACGCTTCGCATCCGAGCTGGCGCGCCCGCTCCCTCAGTGTTTACCGATTCTGGCGTGACCTCGGCTACGCCATCGGCGCCCTATCGGCCGGCCTCATCGCGGACCGCTTCGGTCTCTCCACCGCAATCACTTCCGTTGCCGGGCTGACGTTTCTTTCGGGCGTCCTTTACGGGTGGCTGGGAAGGAATGCCAGCAACGCCCTCACCTCTCCCAACTTTGCAGGTAACGCAGACATGGTAGATCGGAAATTGAACGTTCGTTCCCATCCATCATAGGGGCTACGGCGAATAGTTTTCCCTTGTGATTCAATCGTTTATTCATATATTACAATGGAATGTATTACAATGGAATGAAAGTCGAACGTGTGCACAGTTTTGCACACGATTTCTGCGGTTTTAATCCTGTTTCGTTCTCTTACTGCACACATAGCGCACACGCTTTTTGAGAGGAGTGCACACGGATGCCAGTCATCGTCAAGCTTCCATCGGGGAACTGGCGCCCAAGTACGGCGCAAGGGCCGTTATGTTAGCAGCTCCTTCCGCCGACAGCGGGACGCAGAGGAGTGGGCACTGGAAGCTGAACGTAGCATCGATCGTGGCCTGACCCCACGCGCCGTTGATTTGAAAGCCGTTCGGACATTTGGTGATCTAGTCGATCTTCACATCAACGATCTGCAGGAAGTCGGCAAGCCGATCAGGCGATCGAAATCAACAGTGCTCGAGGCGTTGAAGATTTCACTCGGTCTCTCCCCTATCCAGGATCTTCGGCGTACTAAGCTGATCGAATTTGGGAAGAAGCGTGCAAGAGAGGGTGCGGGTCCTGCTACTCTCGCCATCGACTTCTCTTTCATAGGCACTCTTCTCACACATGCGGCAGCCTTGCACGGCATTGAGGTTCTACCGGACGAAGTCCGGCTTGCACGCGTGGCTCTCTCCCGCCTCGGTCTCATTGGCAAACCGCATGAACGCGATCGACGCCCGACTCAACAGGAACTGGACGATCTGATTGCCAACTTCGAAAGCAATCCAAGACAACTGATCCCAATGGCACGAATAGTCCGCTTCGCGGTAGCGACCGCGATGCGACAGGAGGAAATCTGCAACATCGAATGGACGGATGTCGATATCCGGAATCGAATAGTCACTGTTCGCGATCGAAAGGATCCGCGCCGCAAAGACGGCAACCATCAACGCGTGCCGATGCTGCATATCACCGGTTATGACGCGTGGGAGGTATTGCTCGAACAACGGATTGTTACGCGCGGCGTTGGCCGGGTATTTCCTCATCACCCCAAATCAGCGGGAACCGCGTTCCGTCGCGCTTGCAAGGCCCTTAAAATTCGCGATTTGCATTTTCACGATTTGCGGCACGAGGCAACCAGTCGGCTATTTGAGGCCGGCCTCACGATCGAGAAGGTGGCCTTGGTCACCGGACACAAGGACTGGAAGATGTTGCGACGCTACACCAATCTTCGGCCGGAACATCTTCATGGCACAGATGCCAAGAAAGAGTTTGGCAAACAAACGCTAACTCCGAAGGTGATTACAAACTTTGCTCGGGCGGGAGGTTCAAACTGATTGGCCAATTCAAGTCCGCTAAATTAGTGGGTGTGCTACGTACTGTGTCAACGTCGGCCCTTGGCGTTCAAATTTAGGTTTTCAGATACTAAGGACCGAACTTTACCGCCAAGGACGCACGAAGACAGAACAGAACCAAGTTTACCGCCAAGTTTCCGCGTACTTTCCCTAAGCGTGGCCTGACCTAGAACGCAAGCCCAGGCGACGAATCGGGGAAGAGATAGAAATTTTTGTTCTGAGTATTGTTCCGTCCCGGGTCCGGCTGACTAGTTAGTGGACCGTAGCTATAGGATCACCAAAGTTGCCGATCTCAGCCTTCTCGCGGCTCTCGTTGGTCTGCTAAGAAGACTTGCAATAGGTCTAATCTGAGCCAACACGCGAACATTGAAAGTTATTTATGGCGTCAAAACGGACTTATAACCAGAAAACCATCAAAATCCTCTTTGCCAAGAGTGGCGACCGATGTGCATACCCGGATTGCACAAATTCGGTGGTGGTTGACGGAACTGATCAATCAGAGGCGATGATCAGCGCCCAAATTTCTCATATCTACGCTGCAAGTGACAACGGCCCCAGAGGGAAACCCGGGCTGACACAGAAACAGAAAAACGCTCCCGAAAACCTTTTACTCTTTTGCCCCACGCATCACGGGATCGTTGACGGCCAGCATGAGACATATCCCGCTGGAATGCTGCAAGCTTGGAAAGCGCAACATGAGGAGAAACACAAACGAAAAATCCCCGACGCGACCGCTTCGTTGGCCATTCGACTTTCGGCTGCCAAATCGCTTGTGGACGCCGCGATAACTAAGGAGTTGATGCTTCTCAAGCAAGCCCGCTTTCTTGGTGAATTCGACCACAAGGACTTTTCCCGCCGATTTGGGCAGAAACTCACCGATGGCGAGTATTCCGGTGGAAGCAACGAAATACGTGGGAAGGCACTGGCTTGGTGTGCTCGGCTTCTTTCAATATCAGATGACGGCACAGAGGCTTCGAAGTTGCTTGAAGTGGCCGAACAATTGGTTGATTGCGATGACATCAAAATTGCAAAGGCCTTTTGCCTGGCGGCTATCGGTCAGCACCAACCAGCCCTCTCAGCTTTGTCAACTTTGAATTCCCAAACGGCCCGAACTACGCCAATGCCGTCAAGATCGGAGGACTCATATGAGCCGAGTACGCCAAGGGTGACCTTGTCAGCCAATTTATAATCAATGCCGCCAAGGCCGTTCCACAGCG
>Ga0187893_10015393_pt1 | contig 10256 bp, 10 predicted proteins | sample MA1701074metaG_FD_139574 | JGI IMG/M metagenome (GOLD analysis project Ga0187893, IMG submission 139574) | White microbial mat communities from a basaltic lava cave in the Kipuka Kanohina Cave System on the Island of Hawaii, USA - MA170107-4 metaG ... | reverse complement strand
CGCATTCCCGGCGCGAAGCAAGAGGCATTCGAGACGGCGGCGAACAATGCCAAGGCCGGGTGCCCGGTGTCGAAGTTGTTCAAGGCGACGATTACGATGGACGCAAAGCTGGAAGCGTAAGGCGCTCACCGCAGAGGACGCGGAGGGCGCAGAGGAAAAGCAGAACGCAGAACCTCAAGACCGACCCCGGAGATCCCTCTCTGCATCGGCCTTCGGCCGACTACGCTCGGGATGACAAGCCATCGCTTGCGATGGGCTCGTCAATTACCGGAGGATTCTTTGGGGGCGTAGTAGCCGGTGCGGGCGCGGACTTGCAGTTTGCCTTTGTTGCGCGGCAGGTTGTCGAGCTGCACATCGACGCGGCGGAAAGTGCCGTCCTTGGCGGTGTTCGACGGGTAGTAAGTAAGCGTGTACTGGTTGCGGATGTCGTTGGCGATTTGCGTGCAAATCGGCTCGACCTCCGCGAGCGTTTCCGGGAAAAAGGCCACGCCGCCGGTGGCTTCCGCCAGCCTTTCGAGGGCTTCCTTTGCCTGGCGCTTCTGGCGGCCGCGCTCTTCAGAGAACATTCCAATCATGTAGATGAGCGCCTGTGATTTCTGCGCTTCGAGCATGGCCACTTGCAGGGCGCGCTTGGGGTCGCCTCCGCCGACGCGGCTGGTGTTGTCGATCCCGTCGGTGACCACCAGCAGGACTTTCTTGTCCTTGGTGCCCTTCTTCAGGTGGTCGAGCGAGCCGATCACCGCGTCGTACATGGCGGTGGAGCCGCGCGAATCGATGCGCTCGAGCGCATCTTTCAATTCGCCGAGGTCGCTGGTGAAGTCCTTGTCGAGATCGAGGTAATACTCGTCGTTGAAATTGACGACGAACACTTCGTCCTCGGGATTGGACGTTTTGACGAAGGTGAGCGCAGCGGAGTTCACGCGCTCGCGCTTTTCGCGCATGCTGCCGCTGTTGTCGATAATCAGGCCCACGGTGACGGGGATGTCTTCGCGGCGGAAGGTGTCGAGCTTCTGCTCGATCTTGTCTTCGAAGATGCGGAAGTGCTCGCGCTTGAGGTCGGTGACCACGTGGCCGGTGCGCGGGTCCACTACGGTGGTGTGCAGCACCACGAGGTCCACGTTGCGCACCAGGCGGGCCTCGCCCTGCTGGCGCTGCGACTGCGGTTGCTGGGCGTGCAAGACGGCAACGCCGGCTAAGGCCAGGGCAGCGGTCAGAATGAAAGAAGAGAGGAGTCGCCCGGCGCGCTTACTTGGGCGCATAGTAGCCCGTCTTGGTGTAGACGTTGAGCGGGGGAAGTCCTTTGGGCGGGCGCAGCTTGACTTGGACTTTTCGCCACTTGCCATCGCGGTCGCGGTTGCTCGGTCGGTATCCCAGAACATATTGGTTGCGCAGCTCCATGCTGATTTTCGACGCGATATCGGGCAGCTCGTTCAGATTGACCACGCTGAACGTGCGCCCGCCGGTCATTTCCGTCAACTCGCTCAGCAGGGCTGGGCCGGACAATTCCTCCGGTGAGCGACCACGGGAGCCAAACGGCTCGTAGATACCGATACCATAGAGTTGCACATCCGCTTCGCGAACGAAATTCTTGATGTCGTTCTCGTTATAGCGGCTATGGTTGTCGGCTCCATCAGATATGATGAGCAAAGCCTTCTTGGCGTTGCGTGCCCCGCGCATTTGCGAGAGGCCCAGATAGATAGCGTCCATCAGGGCGGTGCGGCCCTTGGCGCCGGTGTACATCAGGCGGGTCTGGAGTTCCTCCACGCTGGTGGTGAAACGGCTGATGAGCTGCGCGCGGTCGTTGAAGCCTACCAGCAGGAACTCATCTTGCGGGTTCGAGGTGCGGAAGAATTGCAGGGCGGCCTGGCGGGCCTTGTCCACTTTGTTGGACATGCTGCCGCTCATGTCGAAGATGACGCCGATGGAGATGGGCACATCTTCGCTGGAGAAGTGCTGGACTTCCTGCTCCGCCTTGTCTTCAAACAGGCGGAAATTATCGCGTTCGAGGCCGGTGACTAAGCGATTGTAAGGGTCGGTGACGGTGACGTTGAGCAGGACAAGGTCCACGTCCACGCGGATGGTCTGGTCTTTCGGCTGACTGGTGGCGCGGGGACGGGGATTCTGCGCGGCGAGCGACCCGGACAGCAGGATAGTTGCGACAAAGAACAGGTTCCGCGAGCGAGCCTTCGAAGGTGTCGCAATCACCGGGGCACCCACCCAAATCTGTGACCGACTGGCTTAATCCAACACTACTCCTGGCGCTGCCAAAATACTAGCTCCGGCGGTGTGTGAAGTGCAACACTTTTTGCAGCGGGCAAACCGGGCGCCAGCAAGCCGTGTGATACCATCCGCCTCAAGCTTTTAGACGAAATAGCCGAAGGAAGGATTCTACAAAGCATGAAAGTGGTGGCGGTAATTCCGGCACGGTTTGGCTCGACGCGCTTTCCCGGCAAGGCGCTGGCGCCGATTTCCGGCAAGCCGATGGTGCAGCACGTCTTCGAGCGGGCGCGCGCGGCCGGGCGGGTGTCGCGCGTGGTGATTGCCACCGACGACGAGCGCATCCTGCAGGCGGCGGCCGGGTTTGGCGGCGACGCGATGATGACCCGCGCCGACCACCGGTCGGGCACCGAGCGGGTGGCGGAGGTGGCGGCACACGTCGAGGCCGACGTGTACGTGAATGTGCAAGGGGATGAGCCGCTGGTGGAGCCGGCGGCAATCGATGCGTTGGTGGAGGCGATGGAGGAGGAGTCGGTGAGCGTGGCCACGCTGGCCGTGCCGATTACCGCGCCGGGCGACATCATGGACCCCAACGTGGTGAAGGTGGTGACGGACTTCGAAGGCAACGCTTTGTATTTTTCGCGCGCGCCGGTGCCGTGGGTGCGCGACGAAAAGCAGGCGGTTGCCATGCAGCATCGCAAGCACCTCGGGCTGTATGCGTATCGGCGGGCGGCGCTGCTGGAGTTCCCCACGCTGCCGCCGGGGGAGTTGGAGAAGCTCGAACAGCTCGAGCAACTGCGGCTGCTGGAAAATGGTTATTCGATCCGCGTGGTCGAGACCGAGCACGACTCGATCGGTGTGGATGTGCCTGCCGACGTGGCCCGGGTCGAGCAGATTTTGGTGGGGGCAGGGGCTGACGCAAAGTCCAAGGATTAACGCGGAAACCCGAGAAACGGAACTCGTCTGCTCTCCTTGGGTGGGTGACGAGTCATCGTAGGATTTACGCCACCATAACATACGATTACAATGACCCGTGCATTTTCTAGAGCCATGCCCAAGCCCGAGAAGAGCGAATTGTTCGACCTGTTCGCGGAGGATTTGTTAGCTGAGCGAGGCGCCAGACCTCTGGTCATTGTGGGCGCCTCAAAAATAGACCATCTCTTGTCCGAGATACTGCGTGGTTTTTTCCTTCCAAAGAGTGCGAGGGGAAATAATCAAGATGAACTACTTGAAGGGGACAACCCCCTGGCAACCTTTAGCGCCCGGATCAAGATCTGTCGTCGGCTAGGACTCATTGATGAGACACTGTATCGGACCCTTGAGAGGCTGCGGACCTTACGGAATCTCAGTGCTCACTCGCTAGAGTTCAACACGGCGAGACCCCCAGCGCGTGAGCACGTTTCAGAATTGAGAGCGCTGATTTCAACCCGCCGCTCCTTCCGTTTGACAAGGAGCCGGTATTTCGAAGGCGACAGGCTGCAATCAATTGAAGAATTACAGTGCCTGTTGCTTACACTGTGTGTCTTACTGGAAGCAATTAGGGAAAAGATAGGCCGAACAACAGGGAACGAAGCTGCTCTAAGTATCGCAGCCAGATAAGAAGGCTTCGGCGATGAAGAAGAAGAGAAAAAAGAAGGCATTGGAATTGCCTGTAGTTAGGGCCAAGGTCCTTGGCGTGAAGGTTTATCGAGGTTTCGCCAACCTGGCTGATTTGGCGGAAATCTCTAAAGCCGACATATACGACCAGCAGAAGAACCCTAAGGGAACCCAGCGGGATCTGAGTTCGGCCCACGCACGTGATGCGTACGAGTATGTCAAGAGTAGAGATTTGGGTTTTTGGCCGGAAGTCTTCCTTTGTGCCCGCAAAAGGAACGTCGTCACTTTTTATCCAGCGTCAGCAGATCTGTCCAATCTTGGAATTCTTGAAATCGATATGAAGATGGCAAGAGAATCAAACTCTGTTGCCATTTCACGAGTCGATGGAAACCACAGATTGCATTTTGGCGATGGAAAGGAGGCTGGATTCTCTCGAATCGAGAAACTAGTCTCGTTCTGCTTGGCCTACGACCTTAGTCGCGAGGAAGAGATCCAACTCTTCAAAGACATCAACAAGAACCAAAAGCCAATGAACACCAGCCACCTTGACGGAATTGAGGTGCGCCTAACCCCGCAGCAAGAGTTGAAGCATCGGAATCCAGAGCTATACATTGCGGAGCGCCTGAACAGAGATTCCGCTAGCCCATTCCATGGGCGCGTCTACGAGGGCGGAAGGAAGCCAGTCGGCGTCGATATTCCGCTTCGAGGACTAAAGACCGGCATTGAATATATGCTTAGCCGATCAACACAGTTGCCCCGCCTAGAAGATGCCGAAGCTCAGTACCGAGTAATAAAGAACTACTTTAGTGCCGTAAGAAAGTGGCAGCCAATGGCATGGCGAGCACCCAAGGATTACATATTACTTCGGGGTTCAGGGCTTTGGGCAATATGCTTTATCGGTGCACACGTAATCGATCGTGCGCTTTTGCAAGATCAATTCAAGACCAAGCAAATGCTCAATATCCTGCGCTCCGGGAAGGAATGGGATTGGAGTAAGAAAGGAGACTTCAAGGGCCTTGGTGGTCGAGCCGGCGCCCTTGAAATCAGCAAGAAAGTAACAGGAAAACTCGAAGATGAAGGCCGAATGTCAACAAGACAGCTCCTCGACAAAATAATGGCCGATGATTCTGAGAAATAGCCAGTCCAGCATTGGTGGGTAGTCGGCTAACCAAGCGTTGCTCGAAATACCATGTATTGGGTAGTGTCGATTGACAGAAAAAGGAAAGCGAAGCATACTGGGTTGTACCGCACTCTGATGGGAGACGCCACCCGACTCGCGAATGCGTTCTGAGAATGCGCAGGCAAGTCAGAAATACATTTTCATCACTGGCGGCGTCGTCTCCTCCCTCGGCAAAGGATTATCGGCAGCCTCCATCGGTTGTCTCCTTGAGAGCCGTGGCCTGCGCGTCACCCTGCAGAAGTGCGATCCCTACCTGAACGTTGACCCCGGCACGATGAGCCCGTACCAGCACGGAGAGGTGTTCGTCACCGACGACGGCGCGGAAACCGACCTCGACCTCGGGCATTACGAGCGTTTCACGCAGACCAAGCTGACCCGCGATCACAACTGGACCACCGGGCGCATCTACGAAACGATTCTGGCCAAAGAGCGCCGCGGCGACTTCCTGGGCAAGACGGTGCAGGTGATTCCGCACGTCACTGACGAAATCAAGACCGCATTCCGCAAAGTGGGCGAGGGCGTGGACATCGTGATCGTCGAAATTGGCGGCACGGTGGGTGACATCGAATCGCTGCCGTTCCTCGAAGCCATGCGCCAGATGCGGCTCGAGCTGGGGGCGGAGAACACCGTCTTCGTGCACGTCACACTGGTGCCGTACATCTCGAAGGCCGGGGAGCTGAAAACGAAACCGACGCAGCACAGCGTGAAGGAGCTGCTGAGCATCGGCGTGCAGCCGGATATTCTGCTGTGCCGCAGCGAAGGGCACCTGCCGGGCGAGCTGAAGCGCAAGATCGCGCTGTTCTGCAACGTGGCCGAGAAGTGCGTGATCTCCGCGCAGGACGTGGAGTCGATTTACGAAGTTCCGGTGGTGCTGGCGCAAGAGGGGCTGGACGAGCAGATCCTGCGGCTGTTGCGGCTGGACGCGCGCGAGCGGGAGATGAGCCGCTGGCTGGGGCTGCTCGAGCGCGTGCACAATCCGGAGGGCGAAATTCGGATTGCGGTAGTGGGCAAATATGTGCAGCTTGAAGATGCCTACAAGAGCCTGCGCGAGGCGCTGGTGCACGGCGGGCTGGCGCACAAGCGGCGCACGGTGCTGGATTGGATCGAAGCGGAGGAGATTGAGTCGTCGGCGGACGCGGAGCGGCGGCTGGCGGAAGCCGATGGCGTGCTGGTGCCCGGCGGGTTCGGCAAGCGCGGCATCGAAGGCATGATCCACGCGATTCGTTTTGCGCGCGAGAGGAAGGTGCCGTTCTTTGGCATTTGCCTGGGGATGCAGTGCGCGACGATTGAATACGCGCGCAACGTCGCCGGATTGGCTACGGCCAACAGCACCGAGTTCGACCCGGAAGCGAAGGACCGCGTGATTTACAAGCTGCGCGAATTGCTCGGCGTGGACGAAATGGGCGGCACCATGCGCTTGGGCGCGTGGCCGTGCAGACTCGAGCCCGGGTCGCTGGCGCAGCGCGCGTACGGCGGCGCGGAGGAAATCAGCGAGCGGCACCGGCACCGCTACGAGTACAACCGCGAGTACGAGAAGCTGCTGGTGGGCGCCGGGCTGAAGATCACCGGGCACACGCCGGACGGCGTGTACGTCGAAATTGTGGAAGTGGCTGACCACCCGTGGTTCCTCGGCTGCCAGTTCCATCCGGAGTTCAAGTCGAAGCCCCTGCAGCCGCATCCGCTGTTCGCGGCGTTTATGGGCGCGTCGCTCGAACAGCGGCGGAAGCGGGAAGCCGAAGCGCGCAAGGCCGTAGCCACGCCAAAGCGATAACCTCAGACTTGTTCCTGGTCAGCCCTTCAGACGGAAGAGCTCGATGGTCAGGAATTCTTCCCACGTCGAGTCGTCGTTCGACCGTTCGCCGCGCCAGGTGAAATGGTCCTCAGAGATGTTGGTGTAGGTTGCGCGGGTTAGCGCATGCCCCGCGACCGGCTCTTTCATCTTGTACGTTATGGCATTGCCATCGGCCAGGACGCCGCCCAACTCCTCCGGTCCCAGGTCTACCCAGGTTCCCGCCAGGGCGTTCAGCCACTTCATGTTCCAGGTCTTTTTTGCAGGATCGAATGCGCGGAGGTTGAGACCCATCACCAGAAGCTCACCGGCCAGAGTGGCCATGCGGAATTCGTCGGCAATCGCGTACCCATCCAGGATGTAAGCGCCCTCCCAAGTGGCGCTGAAAGTTTCGCGGGTGCCGTCGTCGTGTTTTAGTTTGGCCTCGCCGCGCCAGCGTCCAATCAGGAAATCAAATCGGGCAAGCTCTGCCGGCGCGTTGCAATTCGGTTTGGCGTGTTCTTGGTCTCGCTCCATGATTCGAGATTCTCCTTCGCCTGCTCTTAGGTTCTATGCTCCGCGCGGAGGGCAGCCACCAGTGCGGCAATGAACAATGCGAGTCCCACTCCCTTGATCGTCACAACGAAAGCAGGCGCGACGCCAGAAGGGTCAGGTTGATCAAGATTGGTCAACTGGAAAAAGAAGCTGACGTAAGCCATGGCGCACGCGAATCCCCATGCCGCGGTCAGGAACGGACGGCCAGAACGAGTGTCCTGCTTCGTTCGCCACGCGGCATAAAGTAGGAAGGCGCCGATAAACCAGTCGTCCAGCCAGGCCGGCAAGACGCGCCAATCGCTTAATTGATGATAGCGCCGCAGGGTTTCGACTACCGGCAGGAGAACTCCGAACAGCACGGCGAGCCTGCGGCTGAATTCGATGTTCATTGGAGCCTCGTCAGCACTTTCCAGGCAGGGACGATACCACTTTCCTTTTTCTCTTTTGCAAGTTCCCTTGCTAGACTTGCACGGCGATGGGCAAGGTGCGTCAAGTTTCCGTGGGCAACGTGCGTATCGGCGGCGGTGCGCCGCTGGTGCTGATTGCCGGGCCGTGCGTAATCGAAAGCGAAGCGCACGCTACAATGCTGGCGGAACGACTGAAGCAGATTGCCGCCGAAGCAGGCGTGCCATTCATCTATAAGGCGTCCTACGACAAGGCCAACCGCTCGTCGGTGGAGTCCTATCGCGGGCCGGGGCTGAAGGAAGGCTTGCGTGTGCTGGCGCAAATCAAGTCCAAGCTGGGCGTGCCAATCCTGACCGATGTGCACGACGCGTCGCAGGTGGAAGCGGCGGCGAAGGTGGCTGACGTGTTGCAAGTCCCGGCATTTCTCTCGCGGCAGACGGATTTGTTGGTGGCGGTGGGACGCGGCGGGCGCGTGGTGAATTTGAAGAAGGGCCAGTTTCTTTCGCCGTGGGAGATGAAGCACGCGGTGGAGAAAGTGGCGACCACCGGCAACCAGAACATAATTGTCACCGAGCGCGGCGCGTCGTTTGGCTATCAGAACCTTATCGTGGACATGCGCAGCTTCCCGATTCTGCACGAGCTGGGCTACCCGGTGGTGTTCGACGTGACGCACTCGGTGCAGCTGCCGGGCGGAGCAGGGAAGGCCAGCGGGGGCCAGCCGGAGTTTATCGAGCCGCTGGCGCGCGCGGGCGTGGCCGCGGGAGTGGACGGCGTGTTCATTGAGGTGCACGAGGAACCATCGAAGGCGCTGAGTGATGGGACGAACGCGCTGCGGCTCAGCGAACTGCCTGCGCTTCTCGGGAAACTGAAAGCCCTCGCTGATCTCGTGGGAGGCTGGAAGCAAGAAGTGAGGAAGTGAGGAAGCGAGGAAGAAGGACAACGCAGAGGCGCAGAGGACGCAAGGGGGCGCAGAGAAAATCGGAATGAAGACGAAAGCGCAAACGGCGGGACTGGAGACGGCGAAACGGGTGCTGCGCATCGAGGCGCAGGCCGTCGAGGGGCTGCTGGAGCGGCTCGACGAGCGCTTCGAGCGCGCTGTCGAGTTGCTGTTCGAGTGCAAGGGCCGCGTGGTGGTGACGGGCATGGGTAAATCGGGGCTGATCGGGCGCAAGATTGCCGCCACGTTCGCCAGCACCGGCACGCCCTCGCTGTTCCTGCATCCGGCCGAGGCGCTGCACGGCGACTTGGGAATGGTGATGCGCGACGACGTGGTGCTGGCGATCTCGTACGGCGGCGATGGCGAAGAGATTGCGCATTTGATTGAAGCGGCCAAGCGGCTGGGCATCAAGCTGGTCAGTCTCACCGGCAACGCGCGTTCGGCGCTTGGGCACGCGAGCGACGTGGCGCTCGACGTCAGCGTGAAGGAAGAAGCGTGCTCGCTGAACCTGGCGCCGACGGCCAGCACCACGGCCGCGCTGGCGATGGGCGACGCGCTGGCGATTGCGCTGCTCGAGCGGCGCGGGTTCGGCCACGATGATTTTGCGGCGCTGCATCCGGGCGGGCGACTCGGGCGGAAGTTGCAGCGCGTCGAGAACTTGATGCACGCGGGCGAAGCGCTGCCGCGCGTGTCGCCGGAAACGAAGATGCCGGAAGTGATTTACGAAATGTCGCGCAAAGGCCTGGGCATGACCACGGTGCTCGATGGCGGCGGGCGGTTCGAAGGGATCATCACCGATGGCGACCTGCGGCGGCTGATGCAGAAGCGCGGCGGCGACGTGCTCGGGCTGACGGCGGGCGAGTGCCTGACGCGCGATCCGGTGACGATTGCCGCGAGCGAACTGGCCAGCGTTGCGCTGAAGCTGATGGAGGAGCGCAAGATTACTTCCGTAGTTGTGGCCGATGGCGAGCGGCGCGTGCAAGGCGTGCTGCATATCCATGATTTGTGGACGCTGCAGTTGTTTTAAACGGCCAGTTTGATTGAGCAAATGAGGATGCATATCCAAAGCAAGGTGCTGCGGCGGGTGAAGCAGGTCCGTGTGCTGCTGATGGATGTGGATGGTGTGCTGACGGACGGGCGCGTATGGCTGGCGTCGTGGCCCGACGGCACGGCGCACGAGATTAAGGGCTTCGACGCCTACGACGGGCAGGGGCTGATGCTGTTGCGGACGATGGGCATCCGTACCGGCGTGATCACGGGGCGCGAATCTCCGGCTGTCACGCGGCGCGCGAAAGAGCTGGGGCTGGATTTTGTCTATCAGGCGCAGGCCACCAAGGCGCGCGCGTACGAGGAGATTCTCGCCAAGAGCGGCGCGCGCGATGAGGAAGTCTGCTACATGGCCGACGATTTGCCGGATTTGCCGGTGCTGCGCCGCGTGGGATTCGCCGTCGCGGTGGCCAACTCCGCGCCTGAAGTGAAGAAGGAGGCGCACTACGTGACCAAGTGCAAGGGCGGCGCGGGTGCGGTGCGCGAGGTTGTCGAGTTGATTCTGAAGGCGCAAGGCAAGTGGGAGAAGGCGGTCGCCAGCGCGAAAGCGT
>Ga0187893_10015392_pt1 | contig 10256 bp, 7 predicted proteins | sample MA1701074metaG_FD_139574 | JGI IMG/M metagenome (GOLD analysis project Ga0187893, IMG submission 139574) | White microbial mat communities from a basaltic lava cave in the Kipuka Kanohina Cave System on the Island of Hawaii, USA - MA170107-4 metaG ... | reverse complement strand
GGTGCGCCTCGTCGATCTTGTGCAGAATTTGCCGCGCATACTGCAGGAGAATCTCTCCCGCCGGGGTCGGCCGCACCCCCTTGCCGGCGCGCACCAGCAGCTTGATCCCCAGCATCCGCTCCTGGGCGCTGATCTGCTGGCTGATCGCCGACTGGCTGAGCCCCAACCGCCGCCCGGCGCGGGTGAAGCTGCGCAGGTCGACAATGGTCACGAACGTCCGCAGCAGCTTGGTGTCCAGATCGTGTCTGCGGCGTTCGATCGCGTTGCGCGCCGGAGAGTCGGGGGAATTGGGGGTGTCCTTGGCGGAGCTCGAGGGCGTTGCCGTCATGGCCGGAGCGAATGGCTTGCATGAGCGATGCCAGTCGGAGCGCGAGTGAGAGTCGCGATTCTCTCCGCTGCTCGCGCCGCGGGCGGCTGCTCACCCGTTGAGCAGGGCGCCGCTTGTGGTTGCAGGCGCAGGGGAGGGAAGAGACCATGCCGTCCTCTGGCACGAGAGATGCTCATGACAGGTAACGACGCGCGATCCTCGCGTCTGGAACGCAGCGCGGGGAGTCACAAGCCGCAGCCCACGGATGTGGCTCCCCGCGCCCCCTCATGGGTCGAGTTGTGCCGGGCAAAGCGCTCATTGCTGACGACGATCAATCCATTCGGTTCGTGCTCAGCGACATGCTGCGGCGCGACGGCTGGGCGGTCGACGCGGTGGACGACGGCGCGGCGGTCGAGGAGCACCTCGAGCAGCAGCGTTACGACCTCCTGCTGCTCGATCTCTACATGCCGGGCATGAACGGTTTCGAGGTGCTGCGCCGCATTCGACACGCCGCCAGCACCGTCCACCCGGCATGGAAGACGCCGCCGACCGTGGCGGTCATCGTGTTGTCGGGCGCCGCCGGCAATGACGGGCTGACCTTCGCCACCCACCTCGGCGCGGATGCCTGCGTGCGCAAGCCGTTCGCCCTCGCCGACGTCCGCGCCGCCATCAGCTCTCTCAAGTAGGGGGCGACGCATGCGTCGCCCTGGGGTGCGCGCGTCTCCGAGGGCGACGCTTGCGTCGCCCTAGGTCAGGGTGCTGAGCGCTGCGCGCAGCGCGGGCGGCAGCTCCGGCTCGCTCCAGGCCCAGCGGCTGGTGGCGTGCAGGATACGGGTCGAACCGCGGAGCAGCGTGCATTCGCTGGTGAAGACCGTCCCGTCCTCCGGCGTCGTCCACACCACAGCCTCGAGCGCATCGGCATACTGCGCCTCGGCGAAGTACTCCAGATCGTGACGCTGGACGCGTAGGCGGGCGGCGCGCGCCTGGGGATCGACGCGCCAACCCTGCGGGGCGAGGGCGTCGTACACGGCTTGCTCGACATACACCGCGTAGTGGGCGTTGTTGACGTGCGCGACCGAGTCGATGTCGGCCAGCTCGACGCGGCGGGGGATGCGCGCCGCCTGCGCCGGCGCCACCGCCGCTGCTCGCGGCGGGCGGGGCTGCACGCCGACGTCCGGCATGAGGCGTTGCCGCATTTCGTCCGGCGGCCGCGCCGGGCCGCCGCGGGCGAAATCGACGAACACCCAGTCAGTCGACGCCCGTGCCACCAGCGTCTGGTCGGCGGCGCGCCACAGCTCGTACTCGCGCTGAGAGCGCACGCGGCGCATGTCCGATACCCAGGTGCGCACCTCGAGCTCGTCGCGGTAGCCCGCCGGGACCAGGTAGTCGGCGATGGTGCGGCGAATCACCCACAACGTCCCGGTGCGCTCGTACCAATCGACGTCATATCCGACCGCCGCCGACGCATCCGACGCCGCCTGCTGCAGGAAGCGGAGCACCGCGTTGGTGCGCAGCTCCCCGTACGCATCGACGTCAAAAATGTTCACCCGAAACCGCGAGCTATGCGTCCGCATCTGGTTCTGGGGGGGTTGGGAACGCTCAATGCTCAACGCCACACGCCGAACGCGGCGCGACACGCCGCCTCACCCGCCGATCAACTCCGGCGTCCGTGCCAGGTCCTTCGTGATGTTCTTCTGATGGGCTTCGAGGGTCCCGCCGCCGATCTCGAGCAGTTTCGCGTCGCGCCACAAACGCTCCACGACGTACTCGCCCATGTAACCGTATCCGCCGAGCACCTGAATGGCGCGGTCGGCGACCTCCTTGGCGACGCGGGCGGTGAACAGCTTGCAGCCGTCGGCGTCGATCCGGTTGCCATAGCGGTCGAGGTCGAGCCGCCGAGCGGTCTCATACACGTAGCAGCGCGCCGCCTTGTACTCGGCAAATGACTCGGCGATGTGGCGTTGGATCTGGCCGTGCTCGCGCAGGGGCACGCCGAAGGCGTGACGCTGGTTGGCGTGGTCGACCATCACGCGCAGGCAGCGCTGGGCGATGCCCAGCGACATGGCGGCGAGGGTCAGGCGCTCGAGCTCGAGGTTGCGCATCATGTGCAACAGGCTCTGCCCCTCCGCGCCGAGCAGATTGTCGGCGGGAACCAGGCAGTGATCGAAGACCAGCTCAGCCGTCATCGAGGCGCGGACGCCCAGCTTCTCCTTGAGGCGTTGACCGAGGGAGAAGCCCGGGGTGCCTTTCTGCACGACCAGCGTGCTGATGCTGCGCTCGCCGGTGTGCGCGTACACCAGAAACACGTCGCCGAGCGTGCGGTCATCGACGGCGACGTTGGTGATGAACGTCTTGCGTCCGTCGAGCACGTAGTGGTCGCCTGCGCGGCGCGCCGTGGTGCGGATGGCGAGCACGTCGGTGCCGGCCTCCGGCTCGGTCATGCACATCCCGCCGATCCACTCGCCGGAGAGCACCGGGGGGAGGATACGGCGCCGCTGCGCCGGCGAGGCGTTGCGGTAGAAGTTGTTGACGAACAGCACGCTGTGGGCGAGGTAGGCGAGCGCGAAGCCGGGATCGGCGGTCGACAGCGCCTCGTGCACGATCACCGACGCGGTGGCGTCCAGCCCGGCGCCGCCGTCGTCCTCGCCGACCGTCAACCCGAGCAGGCCGAGCTCACCGGCGCGCCGGAACAGCGCGAGGTTGAACTTCTCGTCGCGGTTGAACGCGGCCGCCTGCGGCTCCACCTCGGCGGCGACGAAATCGGCGACCGTCTCGCCGAGCAAGCGATGCTCATCGGTCGGCGCGAACAGATCGAGCGTGCGCCATGTGGCCGGGGGCTGCGTGCTCATGCGCGAGTCTCGAATAGCCGGGTCGCCCCGCCGGCGCAACGCCGGCGGGGCGACGTTGCGCGTTCTGCGTTGCGCGTTGGCGTGACGGGGCAGCCTCTATGCACCCGCGAGGCTGCCTCGCTTCGCCAACGCCAGACGTCCAACGCGCAACGAGCCTGGCGCGACCTGGTCGGCCCTGTGCACACAGCTCCGCAGCCACCTCACGCCTCTTGTCCCGCCAGGCTCTCCTATGCTCTCTCTGCCTGATCGCGAAAGGAGACGAGCGTGCGGCGCACCTGGAAGCTGTACATCGACGGCAAGTGGACCGAGGGCGGCGGCGGGACCTTCGACGTGCTCAATCCGGCCACCGAGGAGGTCGTGGCCAAGGCGCCGAACGCGACCCGCGCCGATATGGAGCGCGCCATCGCGGCGGCGCGCCGGGCATTCGACGAGGGGCCGTGGTCGCGCACGACGCCGCACGAGCGCGCCGCCGTGATCACGCGGCTGATTGCCGCCCTCGAGAAGCGCAAGGAGGACATCCGCGAGCTGTTGGTGACGGCGGCGGCGGCGGAGCACGTCGGCCACCCGATCCAGGTCGACATGCCATACAGCTTTCTCGCCAACTACGCCGAGCTGGCGCGCTCCTACCACTTCATCGAGATGCTGCCGGTGCTGGTGAGCGAGACGCCGATGGGCACGCATGTGAACAACTCCATGGTGTACCACCAGCCGGTCGGCGTCTGTGGGCTCATCCCGACCTGGAACTTTCCCTTTTTCGTCACGGTGCAGAAGATCGGACCGGCCCTGGCCACGGGCTGCACGATGGTGATCAAGCCGTCGCCCTACATGCCGTTGCTCGATCTCCTGGTCGCCGAGGCGGTGGCGGAATGCGATCTGCCGCCGGGCGTGTTCAACGTCGTGACCGGCAACAGTCCGGAGCTCGGCGCGGCGTTGGTCGACAGCCCACAGGTCGACAAGATCAGCTTCACCGGCAGCGCGGTGACCGGCAAACGCATCATGGCGGCCGCCGCGTCGACGCTGAAGCGCGTGCATCTCGAGCTCGGCGGCAAGTCGGCGGCGATCGTCCTCGACGATGCGGACCTCGATCAGGTGGTACCCTACGCGTCGAGCCCGGCGTTCTTTCATGCCGGTCAGGGGTGCGCCATGTGCACGCGCGTGCTGGTTCCAAAGCCCAAGCAGGACGCGTTGGTCGAGCGCCTGGATATGTTCCTGACCAATGTCGTGTCGATCGGCGACCCGGCCGACCCAGCGGTGATGCTCGGCCCGGTCATTCGCGAGGAACGTCGGCAGAAGATCGAGGAATACATCGCCTCCGGCAAGGCCGACGGCGCCCGGCTCACGACAGGCGGCGGCCGGCCGAAGGACAAGCCGCGCGGCTATTTCCTGCAGCCGACCGTCTTTGCCGACGTGCGCAACGACATGCGCATCGCTCGCGAGGAGATCTTCGGGCCGGTGCTGTCCGTGCTCCCGTTCGGCGACCTCGAGGAGGCCGTGCGCATCGCCAACGATTCGCCCTATGGACTGGGCGGGGCCATCTACAGCGCCGACACCGCCAAGGCGCTCGAGGTCGCCAAGCGCATCCGCACGGGCACGCTCAACATCAACAGCGCCCTCAACCTCATGCACCTGCCGTTCGGCGGCTTCAAGGAGAGCGGGATCGGCCGGGAAGGCGGGCGCTGGGGGATGGACGAGTATACGGAGATTCAGGCGATCACCTGGCGCTAAGGCGCCAGGTGATCGCCTGAATCGTTGCGCGTTGCATGTTGCGCGTTGGCGGGGCGCGCTGAGCATGAAGCCGCCACACGTCTGCCCAAGACGGACGCGTACTCACCGACTCTTGCCGCGATTTCCCAGACAAAACTTCGAGCGAGAGCATCTCTGGGCAGACGCGCAGCGGCTTCATGCTCAGCGCGCCCCGCCAACGCGCAACATGCAACGCGCAACGCCGGGGACGGCGGAGCGGTCGCAGCGCGGCCGCTACGCCGTCCTCGGCTCGTAGGTGATCTTCGACCGCGGCGGCACCGAGTGCACCAGCCAGACGTTGCCGCCGATGACTGAGCCCTCGCCGATCACGGTGTCGCCGCCGAGGATCGTGGCGCCGGAGTAGATCGTCACGTCGTCCTCGATTTTCGGATGGCGGCGCTTGCTGCGCGGGGCATCGCCGCCGCGCGGAATGCTCAGGGCGCCCAGTGTGACGCCCTGATAGACCTTGACGTTACGCCCGATGACCGAGGTCTCGCCGATCACCACGCCGGTGCCGTGATCGATGAAGAAGCGCTCGCCGATCTCCGCCCCGGGGTGGATGTCGATGCCGGTGCGGCTGTGGGCGTACTCGGAGATGATGCGCGGGATCATCTCGACGTGCTCGAGGTAGAGCACGTGCGCGACCCGGTAGGCGGTGATCGCCTCGATGGCGGGGTAGCTGAAGACCACTTCCTCTACGCTCTTGGCGGCGGGGTCGCCGTCGTAGGCGGCGAGCACGTCGCTGTTCAGCGTCCGCCGCAGCGCCGGCAGCGCGCCGAACAGACGCAGGACGATTTCCTCGCTCCACTCCGGTCCGCGCGCCGCCGGCGCCCGGCCCATCGCCTTCTCGTAGCTGAAGACGCGGAAGATCTGCTCGACCAGGATCTCGTACGCCGGGTAGAGGTGCTCGGAGATCGAGTGGCGCAGGTTCTGCGGCGTCAACGAGCGCATGCTGTAGAAGCCCATGTAGATGACCGGCTTCAGGTGGTTGAAGGCCTGGATGACCGCCGCCTTGTTGGGCAGCGCCGCGCTTTCGAGACTGTTGATCTCTTCCGGCCCCCGATAGCTCGCCACCGCGGCGTCGATCATCGCTTCCAGGTCGCCGTGTCTCGTCAGCTTCCGCGCAGCCATGGCTGGCGCCTGCCTAGCATGCCGCTGCGCTGTGGGCTATGCAGAGGGTCCTAATGGACGACGGACCGAGTAGTCGCCGCGAAACGCGCGCCTGCTTGGGGGTCGCTTCCGGGCCACAGCTCTGAAGCGCCGCCGGGCCGGCGCCTGGTCATGCAGAGGTAGCCGGCCATGTACGCGCTGAACACCCTCCTGGGCCCCGATATCGCCGAGTTGCTCGCCCAGCGGCGGTACGACCAACTGCGCGCCGCGCTGCTGGAGTTCGAGCCGGCCGACATCGCCGAGCTGGTGGACGGGCTCGAGCAGGAACAGGCGCCGCTGGTGTTCCGCCTGTTGCCCCGCGACCTCGCGGCGGACGTGTTCAGCTACCTCGATTCCGAACAGCAGCAGCATCTCATCACGCGCCTCGGCACCGAACGGGTGGCGGCGCTGATCAACGAGCTCGACCCGGACGATCGCACCGCGCTGCTCGAGGAGATGCCGGCCGAGGTGGCGCAACGGCTGATCGCGCTGTTGACCCCGGCCGAGCGCAGCGTCACCCAGACGATCCTCGGCTATCCGGAGGAGAGCGTCGGCCGCTTGATGACCCCCGACTACGTGCGGGTCAAACCGGAGTGGACCATCGCCCAGGCGATGGAGCACATCCGCAAGTACGGGCGCGACGTCGAGACGGTCAACGTCATCTACGTCGTCGACGAGCACGGTACGTTGATCGACGACCTGCGCATCCGCCAGTTCCTGCTGGCCGATCCGCAGCAGACGGTCGAGTCGCTCATGGACCGCAAGGTCACCGCTCTCAACGCCACCGACGACCGCGAGGAGGCGGTGCGGATGATGCAGCACTACGACCGCGTCGCGCTGCCGGTGGTGGACTCGCGCGGGATCCTGGTCGGCATCGTCACCGCCGACGACGTGGCCGACGTGGCCGAGGAAGAGGTGACCGAGGACATCCAGAAGATGGCCGGTATGGAGGCCCTCGACGCCCCCTACCTGGAGGCCCGCTTCGGGCCGCTGCTGCGCAAGCGCGGCGGCTGGCTGCTGGTGCTGTTTCTCGGCGAGATGCTCACCGCATCGGCGATGGCGTACTACGAAGGCGAGATCGCCCGCGCGCTCGTGCTCATGCTGTTCGTCCCGTTGATCATCTCCAGCGGCGGCAATGCCGGGTCGCAGGCATCGTCGCTGATCATCCGCGCCATGGCGGTCGGCGAGATCAACCTCCGGCAGTGGATGCGGGTCCTGGTGCGCGAGATCACCACCGGCCTGGCGCTCGGCACGCTGCTCGGCGTCGTCGCCGTGCTGCGCATCGTGCTCTGGCCGACGCGGGCAACGCTCTACGGCGAGCACTACGTGCTCGTCGCCCTCACCGTCGCCTTCAGCCTCACCGCCGTCGTGACCTTCGGCACGATCACCGGCTCGATGCTGCCGTTCATCCTGCGGCGCTTCAACCTCGACCCCGCCACCGCCTCTGCCCCGTTCGTCGCGACGCTGGTCGACGTGACCGGTCTGGTGATCTACTTCAGCGTCGCCGCGCTGGTCCTGCAGGGCACGCTGCTGTGACGCGTACCGTAGCCCCGGCCTCCGCGCCGGGTGGCCGCGCGGAGCGCGGCCGTGCATCGGCCGCGTCGCCTTCGGGGCCCGCTTCGCGGGCCCACCCGGCACGGAGGCCGGGGCTACGGTTCAGAAGAAGATCCCTGGCCGCTCTCTCAGGCCCTGGTCGAGCATGCCCTGGATCGCGCTGACCACGCGCGCGACCTTCTTGTCGATGACCGCATCCTCGTCGTCGGGGTCGCCCTCGAACGCAATGGGCTTGCCGAAGTAGATCCGGTACTTGACCGGCAACGGCAGCAGACCGAGCGGGCCGAGCAGCGGGAAGGTGAGCGTGATCGGAAATGCCGGCATGCCGAGCAGACGCCCGACACTGGTCAGGTTGGCGATCGCCGGGGCCTGTTCCTCGGAGCCCACCACCGCGACCGGCACGATCGGGGTCTTGGTCGCCAGGGCGAGGCGCATGAACCCGGAGCCGAAGCGCTGCAGCCGGTAGCGCTCGCTGAACAGCTTGTTCATGCCGCGAATGCCCTCGGGGAAGGCGATCACCGCCTCCTCGTTGCGCAGCAGGTCGGTGCAATTCTTCGGCGTCCCCACCACGGAGCCGGTGCGGCTCATCATCAGGTTCACGAACGGCACGGTCGGGAGCCAATACTCGCCCATGCCGCGCACGATGCGCGGCGGCTCGCACTCGAGGATCGTCGCGGTGCCGATCATGGCGGCGTCGAGGGCGATCTGTCCGGCATGATTGGAGATCACCAGCACGCGGCCGTTGGGGAGGTGCTCGATCCCGTGCGTCTCGACGCGGAAGTAGTGGCGATAGAGGAGCGTGGTGACCACGATCGCTTTGCGCACGGAATCAATGTTGAGACCCCATGGATCGTAGCCGTACTCGTTGACCTGGGTCGGCACCCGGCGCAGTCGAGCCGCGATCTCGTCGTTGAGCGCGCTCACGACGTCGGGATTGACACGCCGCCAGAGCTCGCGCCCCGCCTCGACCAGCAGCTCCAGCGGTGTGGCGGGCTCGCGCGCCGGCGGTGGCGGCGGCGGCGGAACCGCGCGTAGCGTCGCCCTACGCGCGCTGGCTGACGATTTGGGCGATACCCTTCTGCGCGTCTCGAGTGATTCAACCCGGGCTGTCATGGCCGACTCCTCAACTACCGTTGGGCGTTGAGCGTTGAGCGGTCAGCGCCAAAGGACCAACGCTCAACGCTGAACGCTCAACGCTCAAGGTCCTCATCTTCATGCGCGCACCGCGGCGAAGGTCTCGCTGAGCGAGAAGCGCGGTACGAAGCCGGTCGTCTCGCGAAAGCGGGTCCCATCGAGCGTGCACTGATACTTGGCGAAATCGATCGCGCGCGGCGGGAACGGATACAGACCCCAGCGGAACAGTTGCTGGATGGCCGGGCGTACGGCGAAGTCGGGCAGCGGCAGCGGCTGGCTGCCGGTCTCGCGGATGGCGACGTGCAGCGGCACCGCGCCGGGCCCGACCACGTTGAACGCGCCGCGGATGTGGTTCTCGATGGCGAGCACGAACGCTTCGGCGAGATCGTCCTCGTGGATGAACTGCAGCATCGGGTTGAACCCCATGCAGGTCGGGACGCGCTCGTTGCGCAGGTAGCGACCGATGGCGCTGTGCACGTGGTAGCCGAGCACGTTCACCGGCCGCAGCACCGCGATGGCGATCTCCGGCGAGCGCCAGAGGTAGGCGGTGGCCAGCATGTCCATCTCGGCGAGATCGCGCATCTCCGGGTAGGTGCGGCTGGAGTTGAGCGGGAACGACTCGTCCATGTAGTACGGGTTCTCCGGCAACGCCCCGTACACATACGAGCTCGACGAGATGAGCACCTGCTTCACGCCGTGCGAGAGGGCGAAGTCGAGCAGGCGCTTGGTGCCGTTGACGTTGACCTCATGCCGCACCGCCGGGTGCGACTTGAAGTGCCGCACCGAGGCCAGGTGGACGATGACGTCAGGGCGCTCGCGGCGGATGACGTCTTCGAACTTGCGCTTGCGCAGATCCGCGACGGTCATGCTCACGCCGCGGGGCCGCGTCTCCCAGGGAGCGCGGTCGACGCCGATGACCTGATAGCCGCGCTGGCGGCGCAGCAGCTTGCGCGCCACCAGCTGGCCCTGGCCGCCGGTGATGCCGGTGATGAGAACCTTCTTCACGACGCGGTACTGTACTGCATTGCCCCGTCGATGGAAACGCGGCAGCTGCCATGGTGGCCCGCGCCAGCAGCCCGGCAGGGGCACGGGACGGGCTGATTCACACCAATCCGCCGTTTTGTGGCGCTGGCGGGTCGCGCGGTACGGGGTGGTCAGATGTTGGCTGCGCGTGCGGTCGCCTGGCACAGGGGTTGCGACGCCCGCCGAGGCGTGATGGCGGTGCGGGTGCGGGCGACGCAGACGGGACGAGCCGGGCAGCCTGCCCAGGTACACGGCCGCGACGACGAGCTCTTCGACCGCTTGGTCCACGATCTGCGCAATCCGCTCAGCGTCGTCGCCTACTTCGCCGAGGCGGTGGCGGAAGAGGGCGACGAGGCCGAACGGGGGCAGATGTGCGAGCGGCTGCGCGCCAACGCGCGGCGGGCGCTGCAGGTTCTCGAGGAGTTTGCCTTGCTCGGCGAGCTGCGCAACGGTCGCGGCCGGGTGGCGCTCGAGGCCTGCGACCTGGCGGAGCTGAT
>Ga0187893_10015391_pt1 | contig 10257 bp, 7 predicted proteins | sample MA1701074metaG_FD_139574 | JGI IMG/M metagenome (GOLD analysis project Ga0187893, IMG submission 139574) | White microbial mat communities from a basaltic lava cave in the Kipuka Kanohina Cave System on the Island of Hawaii, USA - MA170107-4 metaG ... | reverse complement strand
GAAATATCGCTCTACGGAGGGCAGCCCGGCCGCATTCACGAACCGTTTTAGATCACGCACGCGGCTTCGGCGAAGCTCGGAAGCCGGCAGCAAGCGGGCGGGAAATTCGACCAGCGATTTGCGCAAAACGAGCGGTATGGCGCGATAACGTTCCGCAAGCCGCATCGCGGCATACCGCTCGTAGCCGGCGAACGATTCGTCTCCGCCGTCACCGTTCAATGCTACGGTCACATGCTTGCGAGTTTCCTTTGAAACGTAATATGTGGGGACGGCCGACGAATCAGCGTAAGGCTCGCCGTAATGGCTGACCAAAGTCGGCAATATCTCAAGCGCATTCGGGCGAACAATAAACTCATTGTATTCCGCTCCGACATGCTCGGCCACGCGGCGTGCGTATTTCAGCTCGCTGAAATCCTGCTCTGCAAAGCCGATGGAAAACGTCTTAACAGGCTGCGAACTTTCCTGCGCCATCAGCGCGACCACAGTGGACGAATCGACGCCGCCCGAAAGAAAAGCCCCGAGCGGAACTTCCGAGATCATCCGCAGGCGAACCGATTCGCGCAAAATTCGCGTGGTCTCTTCAATCGCTTCTTGTTCGCTGATCTTGATCTTGGGTGAGTACCTCGGCAGCCAGTAACGCTTCGTTTCTATCCGCGCATCCTTCCAACGCAGCCAGTGTCCGGGCTCGAGCTTCCGAATTTCTTTATATGCCGTGAGCGGCGCCGGAACGCACGAATAAGAAAAGTAAGCGTCGATTGCGGCCGGCTCCACAGTTCGACCGACAGCTGGATGTTTCACTATCGCTTGAAATTCCGAACCAAAAACAATCCCGCCGTCGGACAAACGCGAATAAAGAAGCGGCTTTTTGCCAACGCGGTCGCGGGCGAGAAAAAGCGATTTTTCAGCCGCGTCCCAGATCGCGAACGCGAACATGCCACGCAAAAATTTCAGGCAATCGGCGCCGTGTTCGTCGTAAAGATGAACGATCGCTTCAGTGTCGGAATTTGTATAGAATTTGTGGCCGCGTTGATCCAGATCGCGGCGTAGCTCTTGGTAATTATAGATTTCGCCATTGAAAATGATCCATTTCGTCCCGTCCGCATTGCGTATCGGCTGCCGGCCGCCGGCGAGGTCGATGATCGAAAGCCGCCGCATCGCAAGACCGACATTCTCGTTCAGATAAAACCCGTCATCGTCCGGCCCTCGATGCTCTATCGCGCGATTCATTGCTTCGAGCACGCTGCGACTCGCGGGCATGGAAGAATTATTAACAAATCCCGTTATTCCGCACACAAGTTTCTATCAATTCGCCCGGATGATGTTGAGGCGTCTATCTCTTCTAAATTGGCCGGTCAATAATTGCCAGCCTGCTCGCCGCTGGCTGATCGCTACAGCCACCAACATAAAAAATAGCGGCATGATGGTCTGTTTATGCCGCCACGCAAGACCTACATTCGAAAGTCCCCAGATCTGCATCGCCGCGTACAAAAGACAAAAAACAAAAACCGGCGCCATCTGCCCAAATTTGTCTACAAAAAAGATCTTGAGCGCGGGGAATCCCATCAGAAGGATAATCAGGATAAAAAGGTTCTCGATCGCGCCGAAAGCATTCCTCGCCGTGCCGCTGAATATTTCCCAGGGAAACGGGGCAAACAAAAAGTACACCGTTGCAACCGGTATCGCTACTGTTGGGTTTTCATACTCGGAATAGATCTCGACGCCAGAACCCGAATACCTGCCGACGTTGCTGCGCCACGATTCGACACGGTCGTTTAGCCTCTCGATCCGGTCAAAATCGCGAGAGATCGCGCCGCCCGCTCCGAGAAAAATCATCAAGCCCGACACGAGAACAGAACCGAACACCACATTACGAGCCAGATTCTCCCGGCTTGACACGAAAAACTTGAAAACCGCAGCCGCCGCCAAAATGTACAAAGCGTAAAACCGCATCGAAAACACGGCGAGAAATGCCGGCAGGGCGAGCAAGCCGCTTTTTGCGGTTATCCCTTTCTCGTCACGTATCAGCAGATACAGGATCGTCCATTCAAAAAAAATGACGAGCATTTCCTTGGCCGTGGCTGCCGAGAGCAGAATATTCGAAGCCCAAAACGTGACGAGGATCGCAGCGATCCGACCGGTTGCCGCATTGAACAACTGACGGGTCATTCGAAAAATGACTGTCACAAGAAGCGCCCGGCAAAGCTGTTGACCACCGACACGATCATCCTACTTTGTCCGCCTGCCAAAAACGTAGGTATCGCCCAGATCACCGCCTGCCCGACGTTCTGCTTAGTGAAGAATACGTCCGTCAGGTTCGTAATCAGTCCGTCCAGTCCGTTTTGGTACCAATTGCTCGCAAACTGCCAACCAAAAATATACCCGGATGCATCCTCGTCACCGAACAGCTCGCTTAAGCCCCACCCGTACAAAATCATTCCCATCCAAAGCCGGATCGAGAAGGCCCACAGGAAAATATCTATTTGAAAGTCGACATCTTCGTCGGCCTCGCGCCGAAGAAAAAAAACGCCGGCACCGCCCAGTATCAAGACGAGCGGTACCATCATCAGTTCATTGGGATTCCCGACGAAAAATATCAACGCCTGAACCATCATGGCGAAGAATGTCAGAAAAAATACCAATTTGCCTAACCTTATCATTAACTCGTCTCAGGCTGCGCCGCTGATTTTCGAGCATCGGCCAACCGTCATGACCGGCGTTTTTATTATAGTCGCCCACAAACTCCAAACCCGCGTCGGTCGTCGTTACACGCCCATATCTCGCCGAATCCTGCAAGACGAAACCACCTGGAGACTTCCTCAAAATCGTGATAGTGCGCGTATGGAGCTCCAAAAATATCGTGAACGGCTATTACCGCTTCCCGTCGATTGAGCGTTTCGTATTTGCGAATGCCGAGCTTGTTTATCGTCCAGCAAAACCAAATAAAGGACACCGCCGCAGCGTTCGCGATTCCGGCAAACACAGGCGACGGAACGCGGGTGGTGATCGACCGCATCGAATTTACGATCGGAGTTACGATCTTTTCATACTTGTAGAGCCAGGCATAGAAGGTTCCGTTCTCCTTCAAAAGCGGCGTGAGCGCCCGGAATGTGTTTTTGGTATTCGGCGTGTGATGAAGAACGCCCGCGGAATGAATAATGTCGAAGGAACCTGCCGCCAACGGCGGGCGTTGGAGATCGGCTTGCACGAAATGCACGTTCTCGGGCCGGCCGCTCTTAAAAACTTTACGGAAAGCCTCACCCTTTTCAACGCCGGTGCTCAGATCCAGAGCTATCACCTCAAGCCCAAACCGTGTATATGCGACCGACTGGCTCCCGTTTCCGCAACCGGCGTCGAGCATAATCTTTCCGTTCAGATCCTCTTTCGGAATTCTGATCGAATCGAGAAAGAACCACTGAATTCGATCCGACAACTCCATGCCCCAGGTTTTCCCGCCGATGTCGTGATTATCCCACTCTTTGCTAAAATTCTGCTTCGTTCGAAGGTCGTAAGCATCGTTGCCGTTTTCGCTGCTTTCGCCTTCCAACAGCGAAGCGAGCACGCGCGGTTTTCGTCCCGCCAGAACCGCCTTCATAAACGGCCAGTGCTCCCTAAGCGAATTTGGGAGCATTCGGGGAATGCCTCCAACAACCGGATAGAAATGTCTGTCGTCACAACTTAAAACTCCCGTCGATGTTTCATCACCCGACAATTCGATCTTTTCAAGATCGAATTGCCCCGAGCACTCCGGGCATCTTAGAAGATCAAGCAATCTGTCCCTCATAAATGAAAAAAGCTATTCGACGAACAACCCTCACCGCTGATCAGTGTAAAGCCCGTTTCACCAAATTGTTCTCCATAACCAATAGGTCAAAATTAGAATTCTTGAATGTGTTGATCGCGTCCTGCGGCGTGCAGACTATCGGCTCCTGCACGTTGAAAGAGGTATTTAGCAGCATAGGAATTCCTGTGATTTTCCGGAATTCCTCGATCAAATTCCAATAACGCGGATTCGTCTCGCGGCTTACCATCTGCGGCCGGGCTGAACCGTCCACGTGCACGACGGCCGGGATCTTGCCCTTGTAATTTTCCGCGACCGAGATGACGGTGATCATGAAAGGGTCGTGATGCTCGACGCCGAACACCTCGGTTCCATGCTCTTCCTGCATAGACGGAGCAAGCGGCCTGAACCATTCGCGCAGCTTCACTTTGTGGTTTAGTATTTCGCGCATGTCGGCACGGCGCGGATCGGCGAGGAAACTTCTCGCGCCCAAAGCTCGCGGGCCAAGCTCCATCCGTCCGTTGAACCACCCGACGACCGCACCTTCGGAAATTATCTTCGCAAGTTTCGGGAGCAGTTCGTCGTCCGGCAGCGTTTCGTATCGCATTCCGTTTTCATCCAACGCGGCACGGCATTCATCGTTCGAAAAACACGGTCCCCAATACGCGTGCTTCATCACAAAATCGCGCGGCTTGCCCAACATCTGATGCCAAACGTAATATGCAGAACCTACCGAACAGCCGGCGTCGCCAGCGGCGGGCTGAACAAAAAAGCGCTCGAACGGCGTCTCGTGAAAGATCCGTCCGTTCATCACAGAATTAAACGCCACGCCGCCGGCCAGGCAGAGATTTTTCTCGCCCGTCATTTCCTTGATCTTTTTGACAAGATAAATAGCGGTGTCTTCCAAAGCTTTCTGCGCCGACGATGCGACGTCCCAATGGTGTTCGGTAAGCTCGCTGCCGACTTCGCGGCCCGGCCCGAGCTCTTTTTTGATCGCGTCCGGAAATTGATAGTGTTTGGCGAGGTGATGATCGAGAATTTTTATATTGAACCTGAAATCGCCCCTGCCGTTTGTGGTTAGCACCTTCTCGCGAAAAAAGTCGTAAAACTTCGGCTTGCCGTAGGCAGCGAGTCCCATCACTTTCCACTCGTCGCCCGCAAACATGTCGAAACCGATGTAGTTGGTCACCGCCGAATAGAATTGGCCGAGGCTGTGCGGCAGCTTTATGCGCTTCAGCACTTCGATCTTGTTTTCGCGGCCGCGGCAAAAAAGCGTCGTAGTATCTTCGCCCGTCCCGTCCCAGGTGAGGATCGCGGCAGAATCGAACGGCGACACAAAAAATGCGCTTGCTGCATGCGATTGATGATGCTCGATGTAGTGAAATTTGAAATCGCTCGAGCCGAAGTGTTCGCGAAGCCGCTTAGGATGCTTGAACATTCCAAGGTAACTATCGCTAACCTGAGCAACGCCGCGGTCCGCGCGTGCCCGGAACATCGCCGGTGAGATCAATGCGGCTCGCGCCGCCTGCATCGCCTTGTGCCGCAAAATCCACGGTTTCCAGTAATGCCCGACGTGCTCCACGTCCTTTAAGGTGATGCCGGCGTGATCGAGGCAGAACTGAATCGCTTTGTACGGAAACCCGCTGTGATGCTTCTTTCGCGAAAACCGCTCTTCCTCGACGGCGGCAATTAGCTGGCCGTCTTTGATCAAAGCGGCGGCGGAATCACCTAGTGTTGTAAGACCCAAGATATACATTCAATCTTTAAGCGGCAAGCCGAGTTCGTAAAGGGCTTCCGGGTCGAAATCTGCATCATTTGCCCACGAAACGCTGCTAAAGCACACGCGAGCGGTCTTGAACATCTCCGGATCACGCAGCTCTCGAAATACGCCTTTATCCAAGTACGGTTTCATGTCAAAAAGCTTTCTCTCACCGTCGGCAAATGTTAACGCCAGTTTGTAATCATCACGTGCTTCAACCTTTTTTATCTTCCAGTTCATCGAAAGTGTCGGCATAAATCTTATTTTACCAAACTGTGAGCCGCCAGCTCGGCGGTCGCCGTTCCGACACGGTCTTCGGCCTCCTGCTGCGAGACCCAGCCGAGTAATTCTTCCATTCCGGTTTCGAGCGTCACCTTCGGCTTGTAGCCGAGCAGGCGTTTTGCTTTCGAAATATCGGCAACGCAGTGGCGAATGTCGCCTTCGCGGTATTTGCCGACGATTTCCGGCTCGATATTTTTACCCAAGCCTTCGGCCAGAAGCGAGCTTATTTGTTTCACGGTTGTCGGCCGTCCGGTTCCGATATTCATCGCTTCAAAATCGCCGCGATCCGTTTCGAGAGCCAGGAGATTCGCCTGCACGATGTCGCTGACGTGAACGAAATCGCGCGATTGCTCGCCGTCTTCGAAAACCGTCGGCGACTGGTCGTTCAGCAGCCGCGACGAGAATATTGCGCAGACGCCCGTGTACGGATTAGAAAGCGCCTGACGCGGCCCGTAAACATTAAAGTAACGAAACGCGACGGTCGGTATCTTATAAGCACGACCGACTGAAAGGCAATATTGCTCCTGATCCTGTTTGCTGACGGCGTAAACGGAAGTCGGAAACAGCGGTTTCTCTTCGGTTGTGCCGATGGAAGTCAGCAATTCCCCACAATCGGCGCACTTAAATTCCCAATCGTGCGCGGCGAGCTGTTCGCTCGACCGCAAAAACGGATTGACTGTCTTATCGCAGCCGTCACAGCGATATGCGCCTTCGCCGTAGATCGACATCGACGACGCGACGATGAGCTTTTTAAATTCGCCGCGTTGCTTGATCATTTCTTCGAGCAACACGGCCGTGCCGAGATCGTTTGCCTTCACATAGCGAACGATCTCGTACATCGATTGCCCGACGCCGACTTCTGCGGCTTGGTGATAAACCACGTCGATTCCGTCAAGCGCATTTTTAACCGCCTCGCCGTCGCACACGTCGGCCCGAATAAACTCCGCCGATTTATTCAAATGCTCCGGCACTTTATCGCCATGAACCTGCTCGACAAGCGAATCGAGAATGCGAACGCCGGCCCCACGCTCGACCAACGCGTCAACCAGATGCGAACCGATAAAACCGGCGCCGCCGGTAACTAATATTTGTAAAGGGGAATTCACGAATTCAGTCTGAATTTATCACTCCGCTTCGAGCGCGCTTTTCAACACGCCAGCGAGAAGGGCCGCATGTATTGCCGGGTCGAAATTTGCAGTCGAGTGCTCACGGCCCCTTTTTCCCATTTTCGCCCGCAGATCACCGTCCGAAAGCAGACGGTCAAGTGAATTATACCAATCCTCTTGTGTTTCCGCATTGAAATGGGTTTCGCCGTCGACGCCGAGCTCGGCACAGACGCCGACCGGCGACATAACGAACGGCACGCCGACCGCCATATACTCGATAGCCTTGAAACCGGATTTGCCCTTCAGCCAACGCTCGTTCGCCGTAGCAGTTTGAACGATCGCGTAAAGGCCGATATCTATCGACTGAAAATCCGCGATCTCGCTCTCGAGCAACCAGTCCTTGTTTTCGACAGTAACACCGTCGATCTTCACGTCACGTCCCGCACCTACGATTCGCAAAACGAACCTGTGCCTGGCGGCAAGTTTCTGTAAAACGGGAAAGATCGTTTCGAGCGCCGGCAATGTCGAATGCGTCCCGACCCAGCCGATCACCGGAACTGCGTTCGCATTTTCCGCCGGCCGGAAATCATTCACGTCCACCATTGTCGGAATGACGACCGCCTTCGTGCCGAGCGATTCGACATATTCGGCGATGTGCCGATTACCGCAGACAACGGCTGACGCCGCCTTGATCAGCCCGTTCGTCTTCCCGAAAAATTTCAACATGGTGCCGCCGCGCCCAAACTTGGGGCTAATGTAGCTGACGTACGTCGCATCGTCGAGATCAAGCACCATCGGCACGCCTATTACGTTTCGGCAGATCCATTCGAATGCGCCCGGGCCGAACGGCATCGCTTCACGCTGCACGAGCAACAGGTCGTAATTGTGGACCCCGAAAAGATCGAGAAAACGGCGGAAAGTATTTCGGAGAGCTGGAACGAGCTTGCGCATTACACCCGTGTCTTTATACAGGTCGCGAAACTCCGAAGAACGCATGAACGGCCTAACGACGAGGTCGATATCGAATTCAGCAAGCGGCGCAACGTAATGTTCCAGCCGGAAACGCGTCGCCGCCGATTCTATTGGATATGAACATACGCCGAGCACGCGCATCAGAATCGTAATTACAACAGACGGGGAAATGGCAAGTAAAAAAAGAAAAGCTGCTTCCTAGTTTCGCCTCCACACGCCGAGGATGGATTTACCGAGTTTATATGCAAAAAATCGGTCGATAAATGAAGATATCGGAACGATGCCGCGGTCCCAAAATTTCATCTGCCCCCAGCTCGGCGTCGTGCTTCTTAAAATAGCCTTATTGCCGAGCGAGATAAGGCACCCGACGCTGTCCAGATAAACCATCTTCACGCATTCCAGGTCGTAGCCGCTCATCGCTGCCGAAAGACTTTTTTTGTCGTAACGCCGAAAATGCGCCACCGCCGCGTCGAACGGCGAATACAAAAACTGGTGCGCTGGAGAAAGTATAATTAAGTGGCCGCCGGGCCGCAGATGCCGAAACGCAAACCCGATCTCCTCCGCGTCGTTCTCAATATGCTCGAGCACATCGATGTAAATTATCGAATCGAACATTTCGCCCGCCGGAACTTCCGCCGTTTGCAGCGGCATCACCTCGCAGCAGTCGGGCAGCCGCCCGTCGTCGATCTTGGTTTGAATTTCGTTCGCCTGCGACGCATCCGGCTCGATGCACAGCCAGCGTTTTTTGCCCGGCTCGCAAAGCACAACGCACGTTCCGCCGATGCCCGCCCCGACCTCGAGCACTTCGCTGCCGATGTATTCGCGCATGTGGCGACGGTAATAATGCTTCCAGTTTTTTGCGTAGTGAAAAACCTCCAGCTCCGTACCGACATAGCGATACTCGTCCTCAATTTCTGCCACAAGTGCCCGTTCCACTGCCTGATCGTGCATATCGACCCATGAAAAGCGTAATTATTGATAATAAAACTTTTCGCCTTCGCTGCACAAATAGAAAGACGCCCGTCGACACGGCGAGAACGGATAAGGAAGACAGCCTGTAAGCTGACGGCTGACCGCTGTTTTTTAGATAAAACATCTGACAAGCCACAGCTTACAGCCCAAAATTTCTGTCCAGGAACGATAAGAGCTCCGCCGGATAGAATGCTCTAGTGGCGGCCGAGCAGCTGCGAATAGATTTTTCGATAGCGGACGCCGCCGATCGTTTCAAGGTCGAATCGATGCCGCGCGCTTTCCTTGCATCTCGCCTGCAGTCCGGGCAAGTTGGCCATCAAAACATCAAGTTCATCAAGCGCGCGGCCATGCGCTTCCGGCGTAAATTCGCGAACCACGACACCGACCCTATCTTTTTCTATTATCTCCGTCGTGTCGCCGACGCCGCCGTTTGCGACGACCGGAAGACCGCACGCAAGATATTCAGGTATTTTCGTAGGCGAAGCGGCGATCTGCGAAAAGGTCGGCTTTCGAAACGATATGGCAAGATGAGCCCGGCTGAGCTTGGTTAAAACTTCGCGCGGCTCAACGCGTTCCACGGCAAAACTTTCCGAGTCGATCCCGAGCCGGCTGAACACTTGGCGCACATTTTCGTGATCGGATTTTGTGAGAATTCGGAAAAAAGCTTCCGGCGTTCGCTCGACTAAAGTCCTAAAAAAACATCCCATTTCTTCCAGCAGATACAGCCCCGTCACCGAACCGGCGTAAACAAGCTCGAACCTCTCGTTTTTTGCAGACGGCTCAACATTCTTTCTCGAAAGATCGACGCAGCAAGGAATGACGGAAATCGATTCGGCCGTCCGGATTTTTCTCTCGACCAAAAACTGCTTCATCCCTTCGGTCAGCACGACGACGTGATCCGCACCTTTCAATCCACGACGCTCAAGCCGCTTCACCGCTCTAAACGCAAGCGAGCCTTCGTTCCAAACGCCCGCGTCCGCATACTCTTCGGCCATCAGCCCGCGCAAGTCGAATATCAACGGCAGCCGCAAAAACCGATTCGCAAGAAGAGCCATCGCCAACGGAATATGAGATCGAGCGTGAAGAAGCCGCACATTATTCTGTCGCGAGAAGCGGCGAATAAAAGCCGCTCCCTTCAAAATATCGTAGGAGGTCGCAATGATCGAAAACTGCTTATGGTACTTTAAGAAATGCCAGTCGATCCCTTTTTCCGACAGTGCGTCTCTTTCACTTTCCACATCAGCAGCCGTCCACTCTTGAGGCTCGAAGGTCAGCAGCGAGACCTCGACGCCGTCCTTCGCGATCTCGCGCAAATACGGCAAAACCTGCGTCTGCACGAGCGGCTCGCCAATGCCGAAATAGCAAATGTAAAGCGTCCGTTTTGTCAT
>Ga0187893_10015390_pt1 | contig 10258 bp, 8 predicted proteins | sample MA1701074metaG_FD_139574 | JGI IMG/M metagenome (GOLD analysis project Ga0187893, IMG submission 139574) | White microbial mat communities from a basaltic lava cave in the Kipuka Kanohina Cave System on the Island of Hawaii, USA - MA170107-4 metaG ... | reverse complement strand
TGGCGGCGAGGCCGGCGGCCATCGCAGAGACCGGCTGCACGGCCCAGAACACCCGGGCCACCCCGGGCAACTTGGCCACCGCAGCCATCGTCACCTGATGTGCCCGGATGTGATCAGGATGCCCGTAGCCGCCGTCCGGGCCGTAGCTGACCACGACCTGCGGGCGCACTTCGGCCAGCACGGCGACCAGGGAATCCACCTGCTCGGCCAGTGCACCGGCGGCGAACGCCCGCGGGTGCAGCTGCCCCGGCGCGGTGGCCCGGGCGCCCGCCTCGGCAACCATGCCGGAGTCCCGCCACCGCCCGATCCCGCCGAGAAACCGTTGGTCGGTGACGCCCAGCGCGGCGCAGGCGGCCCGCAGCTCGGCGACCCGGTAGCCACCGAGCTGGTCGGCCCGGTCGGCGGCCAAGCCGACCAGCTCTGCCGGGAGCACCTCGCCCTGCTCGCCCAACGTGCAGGTGACCAGCGTCACCTGGACTCCGGTGGCGGCGTAGCGAGCGATCATCCCGCCAGTCCACAATGTCTCGTCATCCGGATGCGCATGCACCACCACCAGTCGACGAGCAACCATCACCAGATCCTACGCAACCGGTCACCAGCGGGCGGGCGGGGAATCCTTCAGCTGGTGTCGGGGAAATGGCAGGCGGACCTGGTGCCGGGACCATGAGCGAGCAGTGCGGGCTCCTCGGTGGCGCAGATGTCCTGTGCCTTCCAGCAACGGGTACGGAACCGGCAGCCCGACGGCGGACTCACCGGGCTGGGCACGTCCCCGGTGAGCACGATCCGGCGACGCTGCCGCTCGGCCTTCGGGTCGGGCAGCGGGACCGCGGAGAGCAACGACTGGGTGTAGGGATGGGTCGGCCGGGTGTAGATCCCGTCCCGGTCCCCGATCTCCACGATCTTGCCCAGGTACATCACGGCGACCCGATCGCAGATGTGCCGGATCACGGACAGGTCATGGGCCACGAACAGGTAGGCCAGCCCGAGCCGCTCCTGCAGCTCCTCGAGCAGGTTGACCACCCCGGCCTGGACCGAGACGTCCAGCGCGGACACCGGCTCGTCGAGCACGATCAGCTTGGGTTCCAGCGCGAGCGCCCGGGCGATCCCGATCCGCTGGCGCTGCCCGCCGGAGAACTCGTGCGGGTAACGGTTGCGGTGCTCGGGGTTGAGGCCGACCAGCGCCAGCAGGGTGTCGACGCGGTGCTGGACGTCGCGCCGGTCGGAGCCGATGCCGTGGATGAGGTAGGGCTCGGCCACGATGTCGTTGACCGGCCAGCGCGGGTTCAGCGAGGCGTAGGGATCCTGGAACACGATCTGCATGTCCCGGCGCACCCGGCGCAGCGCCCGGGTGCGCATCGTGGTCAGCTCGTGGCCGTCGAACACCACCGATCCCGAAGTCGGCCGGTGCAGCTGCAGGATCGCGCGTCCGGTGGTCGACTTGCCGCAGCCGGACTCCCCGACCAGCCCGAGGGTCTGTCCGGCAGCCAGATCGAAGGACACCCCGGACACCGCGTGGACCTTCCCGACGGTGCGGGGGATGATCCCCCCGCGGATCGGGAAGGTCTTCACCAGGTCGTTGACCTGGAGTAGCGCATCGGTGCGGGCCGTCGCCGCGGCGGCGGAGCTCGCCGCGATGTCACTGGTCATGCGCTGGTCCCGGCGCCGGTCTCGGAGCGGAGGAACAGCCGCTGCGGGTCGCTCATCCCGGCCAACTCCGCCCAGCGCACGCAGCGCACCGCGTGCCCCGCCGAGCCGCCCTCGACTAGAGCGGGCTCGGCCACGACGCACTGCGGCGCGGCCAGCGGGCAGCGGGGGGAGAAGGTGCAGCCCTGCGGCAGGTGCACCAGCGACGGCGGGGTCCCCGGGATCGGGGTCAGCCGCCGGCCGACCTGGCCGGCGTGCGGGATCGAACCCATCAGTCCGACTGTGTAGGGCATCCGGGGAAGTTCGAAGACCTCGTCCACACCACCGGTCTCCACGATGGTGCCGCCGTACATCACCTGCACCCGGTCGGCCATTCCGGCGACCACCCCGAGGTCGTGGGTGATCAACATGATGCCGGCCCGGGTCTCGTCCCGGATCCGCCGCAGGGTGTCCAGGATCTGCGCCTGCACGGTGACGTCCAGGGCGGTGGTCGGCTCGTCTGCGATGATCAGCATCGGGTCGTTGATGACGGCCATGGCGATCACCACCCGTTGCCGCATACCCCCGGAGAACTCGTGCGGGTACTGCCGGGCCCGGCGGTCCGGTTGCGGGATCCCGACCAGTTCCAGCGCCTGCACCGCCTGGGACCAGGCCGCCCGGCGGGACACCCGATGGTGCACCCGGTAGGCCTCGGCGAGTTGCCAGCCGACGGTGTAGACCGGGTTCAGCGACGTCATCGGGTCCTGGAAGATCATCGCGATGTCGTTTCCCCGGATCTTGCGCAGCGCCGTGTCCGGCGCCCCGACCAGCTCGGCGCCGTTGAAGGAGATCGAGCCGGTGATCCGGGCGGTGCCCGGCAACAGACCCAGGATCGCCATCGATGAGACCGATTTGCCCGAGCCGGACTCGCCGACCACGCCGAGCACCTCGCCGCGGCCCAGCGAGTAGGACACGTCGCGGACGGCGTGCACCACGCCGTCCTCAGTGCGGAACTGCACGGACAGGCCGGCGACCCGGAGGAGTTCGTGCGGCGCCAATTTCTCCTGGGTCAATTTCTCCTGGGCCAATTCTCGCCGGGTCATCAGGCACGCACTCTGGTCTGCCGGGGATCGAACGCGTCGCGCAACCCGTCGCCGATGAAGTTGATGCACAGCGAGATCGCCACGATCGTCAGGAACGGCGGCCAGAACAGCCACCACCGGGCGCCGCCGAACTGCGCGTAGTTCTGCTGGATAATCAGGCCGAGTGAGGTGTCGGGCGGCTGCACGCCGAGCCCGATGAACGACAGCGCCGCCTCCGCCAGCACGGCGGTGGCCACCGCCAGCGTCGCGTTCACCGTGATGATTCCGGTGAGGTTGGGCAGGATATGCCGGAACACGATCCGCGGCGTGCCGGCGCCCAGCGCCCGGGCCGCCTCGACGAACTCCCGCTGGGCCAGCGACAACGTCTCGCCGCGATTGATCCGGGCCACCGTCATCCAGCTGAACAATCCGAGTACCAACGCCACGACGTACCAGCTGCCGGCAAAGGCGTGCACCAGGATCCCGGCCACCGCGACGAGCGGGAGGATCAGGAACAGGTCCACCACCCGGTTCACCAGAGTGTCGATCACGCCACCGAGGTAGCCGGAGAGCGCGCCGAGACTCACCCCGATCACGGTGGCCATCACCCCGACCACGATCGAGATGAGTAACGAGTACTGGGTACCACGCAGGATCAGCGCCACCATGTCCCGACCGAGCTGATCGGTACCCAGGATATGCGCCGCGGTGGGCTCCTCGAAGGAGTCTCCCCCGGTATAGGTGTGGTCATAGGAGTAGAACCAGGGCAGCACGATGGCGACCAGGACGAGCAGCACGAAGAGCCCGACGCTGATCATCGCGGCGCGGTGCCGCCGGAACCGGCGCAGCACGGTCTGCCACTGTGTCCTCGCCCCGGTGGTCATGGCCCCGGTGCCGAACTCCCCGGGAGCGAGACCGGAGTAGCCACTCGCCACCAGGTTGGCTGCCGCGCCGGCTGGGGCGGACGATTTCGTCACATCAGCCAAGGCGGATCCTCGGGTCTAGGTAGCTGTACAGAATATCGGCGAGCAGGTTGAACAGCACCACCACCACCGCGGTGACCATCAGCCAGCCCATCAGGGTATTCGGATCGTACTGCCGCACGGACTCGACCAGCAGCGTCCCCAGGCCGTTCCAGCCGAAGACGATCTCGGTGATGATCGCACCGCCGAGTACGGCGCTGAAGTTCAGCGACATCAGCGTCGTGACCGGGATCAGCGCGTTGCGGAAAGCGTGCCGGAAAATCACCCGGGACGGTCGCAGGCCCTTGGCCCGAGCGGTCCGTACGTAGTCCGTGTTCATGGTCTCCAGCATCGAGGAGCGCTGGAACCGGCTGTAGGCGGCGAAACTGATCGCCATCAGGGTCAGGGTGGGCAGCAGGAACGTGCCGGTGTATTGGAAGATCTGTTCCCCGACACTGCCGTCGTAACCGCCGCGCCGTGGGCCCGCAGTGGTTAGCCAGCGCTCGAAGCCGAGGTTGACCAGCAGGTTATTGAGCTCGATACCGTAGGTCTTCAAGGCGATGCCGACGCAGAACAATGGCATCGAGAACATGATGAAAGCCGCGGTGGTGGCCGAGTTGTCGAAAAGCGAGTACTGCCGCACCGCGGCGAGTACCCCGACGGCGACACCGAGCACGATCGCCAGCACCTCGGCGGCCAGCACCAGCTGGAAGGTGACCAGGAAGGCCCGCATGACGGTGTCGAACACGTCGGCTCTGGCCTGCCCCTGGCCCAGCCGGACTCCCCAGTCACCCTGGACGAAATCGGTGAGCCAGTTCCAGTAACGGACCAGCACCGGCCGGTCCAGCCCGAGCTGCCGCTCGGCGTTGCTGATCACCGACTCGGTCACCCCGGGCTGGGCCCGGAGGTTGGCGAGCGGGTCGCCGGAGAGCGCGACCATCAGGTAGGCCAACAATGATCCGATGCCCAGGATCGGGATCGAGATCAGCAGCCTGCGGATGATGTAAGGGACCATGTCTGGCGTCTTCTCATCAGGGCGCCGGGCATCACTGGACTTCCCATTCGTTGGCGTTCCAGGTCGCGCCGTCGGAGCCCTGGTAGTACACGCTGTCGATGGTATCGGAGTAGGCCCACATGTCGGGCAGCTGGAAGAGCGGCAGCGAAGCGAGGTCCTCGGCCGTCAGCCGGTCGGCGGTCTTGAGCGCGTCGGTACGGGCCGCCTCGTCGAACTCGAGCTTGACCTTGTCCCAGGCTTCGTCGACCCCGGGATTGGTGTAACCCTGCCAGTTCTGCCCGCCGCCCGTCTGGTAGATCGATGCGGGCGAGGACTTCAGGGGGGTCCCGACCCAGGCATACAGCGCGACGTCGTAGTCACCCTGGCTCACCCGGTCGTCCAGGAAGTTCGGATCGGTGTCGTCCACGACGTCCATACCGGCTGCGCGGCAGGCGGACTGGATCAGCTGCACGGTCTGGACTCGCCGCGGCACGTCGGTATGGCTGATCCGGAACGACAGCCGCCGGCTGTCCTTGGCGTAGACCCCGTCCTGGCCGAGCTGCCAGCCTGCCGCCTCCAGGGTCTGCTTGGCCTTGGTGGGATCGGCCGGCATCTTGTCGGAGTAGACGTCCTCGTAGTCGGCCTCATCCGGGGTGAACAGCAGGCTGCCCAACGGTCGCGCCTGCGGGTCGACGCCGCGCACCAGCTTCTCGACCACCTCGTTGCGATCGATGCACTGGGCGAAGGCCTGCCGTACCGCCTTGTCCTGGAAGAGCGGGTTGTCGAAGTTCAGGTCGAGATGCTCGAAGGTCAGGCCGCCCTTGGCCTCGAAGATGACGCCCTGGGCGGAAAGGTTGCGCAGCCGCTCGGCCACCACCGGATCAGCCTGCGGGATGATGACGGTGAAGTCCTGGTTCTGCAGGCCCTGGGCCTGCGCGCTGCCGTCGGCGATGTTGCGCAGCACGATCCGCTCCGGGCCACCGGGGTTACCGGCCCAGTTCGGGTTGCGGACCAGCGTCACCGAGGCATTCTGCTCCCAGCTGTCGATCATGTACGGTCCGGAGCCAGGCATGATCTCCTTGGTGAAACCGTTCCACCGGGTGTTCCAGAAGTCGGCGATCCGCTGCAGGTCAGCTGCCGGTGAGGTGGGCGTGATCGTAGTGATGTCGGCGATGCCGGTCTGCTGCTCGATGATGTGCGCGGGCAGCAGCGAGTTCTGGACGTAGTTGCCCTTCCAGTCCGCGAACGGCGTCTCGTAGGTCTCGACGAAGGTCAGGTCATCGGTGCACTCGGCGTTGGTCTGCTCCACACCCACCGTGCTGGCCGGGGTGAAGAAGGTCTGCTCGTTGCCCTCGGCGTCGAGGATCGGCTGGCCTGCGGCGTCGCGCTGAACCGGCTTGCCGCTCAGCGCCAGCCAGGCGAGGTAGAAGTCGTCGCAGTCCCACGCCGCGCCGTCGGACCAGGTGAGGTTCGGCTTGATCTGGTAAGTGACGATCTGCGGGTCCTCGGAGGTCAGCTCGACGGACTCCATCATGTCGGTGTCGAGCAGGTACTCCAGGTTGCCGTCGAGGAAGAAGGGATCGGCGAGGACCGGACTGAGCGCCTCGGTGTTGTAGAAGCTGTTCGCGTCAGGGGTCTTGTTGTTGTAGGCGGTGTAAGCGGTGCTGTGGGTGTACACGACCTCGGGACCGGGGGGCACCCCGGGCGCGGTGTAGGTGCCGTCCCCGTTGTTGCCCTTCGCCGTCGAGCTGGCACCGTTACCACCGGCGCCATTGCCACTGGCACCGTCCGGTCCGCCGGCACAAGCGGACAGGACGAGGGCGGCACCGAGGGCAGCGGCGAGCGCCAACATGCCCCTCACCTGCTTCATCCGGACAACCTCCTGCTCACGAGGACGCGTACGGCACCCAGATCAGCCGGATACGGCATCCGGCCCATCGCAGACCCTGTGCCATCGCGGACACTGTGTCATGGCGGACACTGTGCCATGGACCCTAGGTCGCCCTGGAGTGAGACTGTCACTACCCCCGGTGACATTGTGACCAAAGGGTGACACAACGGCCAACTGGCACAGATCACGCGACGTCGAACAGGTTCCACTCCGGGCGTCCACCGCGACCGCATCCCGTGTCATGCCACCAACGGCGCAGGCAGTTGCCGCACTGCACCCAGGCCATGTTGGCTTCGGAGTCCAGCAGATACAGTCCGGTGTCGTCGCCGCAGTAGGGGCAGGGCAGCCAGACGCGGCGGCCGGCATCGGCTTGCGGGTCGAGCATCATGACGTCCACCACCCGGGGGTGTCCGGCAACCCTGTGTTCGGCAACGCAGCGTCCGGCAACACCTTGTGGGCGACCAGCACGTCGTAGCTGGACCGCTGGTCGGCGTCGAGGTGGGAGTAGAGCATGCGGTGCGCTTCGGCTTCACCTGCGTAGACCTCGATAGGGTCCCAGTGCGGGCCAAGGGAGTCGAGGACAGCCGCGAGGCGTGCGCCTTCGTGAGCGGTGAGATCGATGTCGAACGAAACGAAGTCAGGCATAGCGCACCTCCGGCGGTCTGATCGCGGCGAAAGCCGTGCAATCAGCAGATTCTGGCAACAACACCGAGATCGCCGAACCGGCCCCCGGGCGTCATACCGATAAGGAGGGACGCCACCTCTGCCCAGATACTGTGACGGCGGTCACCTCATGCATACCTCAGGGAACCATCGAGCGGCTCGCCGCCAGCCCTCAGCTCCGAACAGTGGTGCCGGAATGTCCGGCCTCGGCCTCAGCCGATCTCCCATTCGTTGGCGTTCCAGGTGACACCGTCCGAACCATGCTGGAAGACGTTCTGGATATTGTCACGGTAAGCCCACATGATCGGAATCTGGAAAAGCGGCAAAGACACCAGGTCATCAGCGACGAGCTGGTCGGCCTTCAGGATCGCTTCCGCCTGGAAGGACTCGCTGTACTCCCGCTCCGCCACGCGCAGCGCATCGTCGACGTCCGGGTTGCTGTAGTTCTGGTGGTTCAGCCTTCCCGCACTGCGGTACCGATCGGCCATGGACTCCACTTGAGGGATGAGGGAGTTCGTGGTCAGGAGCACGTCGAAGGCCCCCTCGGCGAGCACGGCAGCCAGGCCACCGGGCACCGTACCGTCGAGGATCTCCATACCGGCCTGCCTGCAGTGCATTCTGATGAGCTCCACCGCCCGAGCATGGCTCGGCGAACCATCGTGACTGATGACGAAGGACATGCGCTGCCCATTCCGGGAGTAGACACCGTCCTCGCCCAGCACCCAGCCCGCCCGTTCCAGGGTCAATTGCGCCTGCTGGGCGTCGGCGGGCATCTTGGCGGCGTAGCGGTCTTCGTAGTTCTCCGCACCGGGAAGGAAAGCAAGACTGCCCAGCGGCTGGGCGGCCGGGAGCACCCTGCGGACCAGTTCTTCGACCAGTTTATTGCGATCAATACACTCGGCGAAAGCGGCCCGCACGACGATGTCCCGCAACAGCGGCCGGGCCAGGTTGAGGTGGAGACTCTCTGCGCTGGATCCGCCACGGATCTCCAATACTATACCCTGCCCCGAAAGTGTCCGTAGCCGATCTGCCAGGACGGGGTCGGCCGGTGGGGTCACGACAGTGAACTCCCGATTCTGCAGACCCTGCACCGCAGCGGCACCGTCGGCGACGGGAGTGACAACGATCCGCTCGGGGCCGCCAGGATTGCCCGCCCACTTTTCGTTGCGCACCAGTATGACCTGCCCACCTGGCTGCGTGCTTTCGATCCGGTAGGGACCCGAGGCGGGCATCGTGTCGGCGTGGAAGCTGAGCCATCCCTTACTCCAGGCATCGCCGGCCTTCCGTAGATCCGCTTGCGCGGACTCCGGACCCAGCGCTGTGATATCGGGAATACCAGTGACCCGCTCAAGAATGTGGGCCGGCAGGATGGTATTCTGAATATAGTTCCGACGCCAGTCACCATAGGGGGCCGCGTAGGTTTCGACGAACGTCTGAGCATCCAGGCACGCACCACTGGACCACTGCTGTCCGGCCGTCCTCGCCTGCCTGAAATATGTCATCTCGTTACCCTCGGGATCAACGACCGGCTGGCCGTCGATCCCTCTCTCCACCGCCTTGCCACTCGCCGCGAGCCAGGCCAGGTAGAAATCGTCGCAATCCCACGCCGCACCGTCCGACCAGGTGATGTCAGGCTTGATCTGGTAGGTGACGACCTGCGGATCCTGCGAGGTCAACTCAGCCGACACCAGCACATCTGAGTTGAGCAAAAAGTTACCTTCCCCATCAAGAACGAAGGGGTCCACGAGAACCTGGTTGAGCACTACTGTATTGCCGACAGTGCGCGTCTCCGCTGCGGTGTTGTTGTACGCCGTGAACGGTGACTCATGCGCGACGGAGACCGCAGGGCTGGAGCGAACCCTGGGGGCGTTGTATGTACCGTCCCCGTTGTCACCACTGGCGCTCGCGCTCGCGGGCTCGCCACCGCCCGCATCGGCGCGATCAGCCACCGGATGCTGCCCGCAACCACTGACCGCGAGAGCAAGGCAGACAATACCTGCCAAGAGTGTGCCCCGTCTCGGCTTGCCCAGCAAAGAGACCTCCTAGTCCAGGGGTGACTGTGCGTGGCGCTCAAGGCCGGAGAGCGCAAACGGCAAAACTATGCACAGGAGGGCGAGCGCACGACAAGCCCACCGCGGCTCGCGTCGAATGTGACCAAAGGGTGACCTTTTCGTGGCTCACCGGGTACGACCCCGGCACTGCCACCCCTCAACGGCCCAGCTGCCAGCGTTGCGCACCGTCGAGCGGCCCCTCCAGCGGTGCGCCGGGGGTGACGCCATCCAACTGACCGGTGGTCACCAGCAGCGAAGCCTGCTGGTAGAGCGGGATGGTCACGGCCCGCTCCCACAGTGCCAATTCCAACTGGGCCAACTCCGACTGGGCCAACTCCGACTGGGCCGACCCCGACTGGGCCGACCCCGACTGGGCCGACTCCGCAGCCGGGGAGTTCGGTAAGCCACCGGTCAGTGCCCGCTCGATCAACGGTTGCAGCGGCAGGTCGCAGAACCCCGCCGGGTTGGGCGGTGCCGGCCCCAGACTGGCCGGCACGACCAGCGGGCAGCCCACCCAGGACGCCAGCTGGCTCCCGGGATTACCGCTGGTGGGCTGCGGCACCACCGCAATGTCCACCCCGGTGGTACCCGGCACCCTGCTGGCGTCCTGGGCCGGCTGCTGGCGTACCAGCCGGTTGGGTTCGGCCTCCGGGTCGAGCCCGGTACCGAACAGCTCACCGGGCTCGATCAGCCGCAGCTCGACCTCGATCCCGGCGGCTCGGAGCTGCTGCGCCACCCGCGTGGCGAGGACCCCGTATGGCTCACGATCCGCCGGTGCTGCCACCACCAGCCGCAACAACGTTCCCGCCCGCTCCCACCCCTGCGCACCACGGGTGTACCCCGCACCGGTGAGCAACCGGCTCATCGCTGCGGGATCCGGCTGCACCGGCCACCCTGCGGCGGGCCCAGCAGCGGGGACGGTGGGCCGGTAACCCGGCTGGGTGGGGGCCAGGACCTGCGAATCAGCTCGCAACATCGCCGAGGGCCCACCG
>Ga0187893_10015387_pt1 | contig 10260 bp, 7 predicted proteins | sample MA1701074metaG_FD_139574 | JGI IMG/M metagenome (GOLD analysis project Ga0187893, IMG submission 139574) | White microbial mat communities from a basaltic lava cave in the Kipuka Kanohina Cave System on the Island of Hawaii, USA - MA170107-4 metaG ... | reverse complement strand
CGCTATCAGGGAATACGAGTATCAGGGCAGGTACAGCTGCGTTTACCCGATCAAGGTGAACCAGCAGCGGCACGTGGTGGAGGAGATCCTGGATTTCGGCAGCGCCTATAATTTCGGTTTGGAAGCTGGCTCCAAGCCCGAACTGCTCGCGGTGCTGGCCATCACTAATGGCAAAGACGTCCCGATCATCTGCAATGGATTCAAGGACGATGAATTTATAGAAACTGTGATCCTTGCCCAGAAGATCGGGAAGAACATCATTCCGGTCGTCGAAAAGTTTACCGAGCTGGAATTGATCGTTCAGTATGCGGAGAAGCTGCAGGTGAAGCCGCAAATCGGCGTGCGGGTCAAACTGGCCAGCCGGGGATCTGGGCGATGGGAGGCTTCCGCGGGGTATCGCTCCAAGTTTGGTCTCACTGTGACTGAAGTGCTGGCCGCTCTGGACTACTTGCGCCAGCGCCAGATGGAAGATTGCCTGAAACTGCTCCATTTTCACATGGGCAGTCAAGTAACGAATATCCGCAAGATCAAGGATGTCCTGACGGAAGCCGGCCGCGTTTACGTGGAGCTGCAACGGGCCGGCGCAGGCCTCGAATACATCGACGTGGGCGGGGGATTGGGCATCGACTACGACGGCTCTCAATCGAACTACGAATCGTCTGTGAACTATACCCTGCAGGAATACGCCAATGACATCGTCTTTCGCCTTAAGTCTATTTGCGACGAAGCGAAAGTGAAACATCCCACGATCATTTCAGAATCTGGGCGTGCCGTCGTTGCCTATCACAGCGTGCTCGTCTTCAACGTTCTGGGTGTCTCCGGATTTGATGGGTTCGTCACGCCGGACACGGTCCCGGAAAATGCCCCGCAGCCTCTGACGGACTTGTTTTGGACGAGCCGGAACATTAACAAGAAGAACTTTGTGGAAGCCTACCATGACGCTCTTCAGCTGCGTGAAGACGCCATGAATCTCTTCAATCTCGGCTATCTCACGTTGGAGCAACGGAGCGTCACCGAAAGCCTCTACTGGACCATTTGCAGCCGCGTGCTGAAGATGGTCGACGAATTGGACTATGTGCCGGATGAGTTGAAAAGCCTGGAGAGTCTCATCTCCGACACCTATTTCTGTAATTACTCCATCTTTCAATCGATGCCGGACAGTTGGGCCATCCGGCAGCTTTTCCCGGTCCTTCCCATCCACCGGCTGACGGAGAAGCCTTGGCGGCGCGCCATTCTGGCGGACATTACTTGCGATTCGGACGGCAAAGTAGACCGCTTTATTGATCTGCATGACGTGAAGAGAGTCTTGCCGCTGCATCCCTACACGGGCGATGGTTATTACCTGGCGGTTTTTCTGGTGGGCGCGTATCAGGAAATCCTGGGCGATCTGCACAACCTGTTGGGAGACACCAACGCGGTACACGTGACACTGGAGGCCGACGGCGAGGTCAGTGTAGACCACGTGGTTAAAGGGGACACGGTGCGGGAGGTGTTGAGCTACGTACAGTACAATCCCGACGAGCTGCTGTCATTGATGCGAAAAGATGTTGAACGTGCCGTGCGCGACAAGAAAATTACTCTGGAAGAGTCCGCATTGTTTCTGCGCTTTTACGAGTCGGGCCTGCATGGCTACACCTACCTCGAAGAAGCTCATACTCGATAGTCACGACGTTTCGCACTTCACCACAGTCTCATGCCGGCCTTGGCCCTTTGCGACGATCCAGGGGTGTCGGATGGCTTCTATGCTGTTCCGGAATCTCCCGTCTTATTGAGACTTCACTCCGCCCGTCACCAACCGCAATAGAATCGTGAACCGGGTATCTGTTCCTTCGCGACTTTTTACTTCGATGCGGCCGCCGTGCTGTTCGACAATCTTCTTCACGATGGTCAACCCAAGCCCGGTTCCGTCGCTTCGGGTTGTGTAAAAGGGGTCGAAGATGGATGCCCGTGCGGCAGAGGGGATTCCCTTTCCGTTGTCAGCCAGCGTTATCTGCAGAAAGCGCTCCCCCGCGTCGCCCTTGACCCGTGTGGTTAGGGTCAACTTGCCGCCATGGTTTACAGCTTGAATCGCATTCAGAAGCAGATTCGTAAAGACCTGCATCATTCGGACTAGATCCATGGGGACCCGCGGGAGTTTGCGAGCGAAGCGTTTCGTTACAGAAAGCTGTTTTTCCTCCAGCCGGTCCTGCACCATCAACAGGGATTTTTCAAGCACCTCATTGGGATCTTCGTTCGAAAGACTGAGCTGCAGTGTTCTAGAATAGTCGAAGATGTCCTGCAGGATTCTTTGCAAATGATCAATTTCAAAGTTTGCGATCTCGAGCCGTCGCCGGTCATTGGAAGAAAGTTCTTCACGCTTCGACAAGATCCGTATGTTCATCTTGATTGATGACAGCGGATTCATGATTTCGTGTGCGATCTGGGTTGAGAGTTGCCCGATGGTAGCTAGTCGTTCAGACTGTAACAATTGCTGGCTGAGCACACGGAATTCTGTGATGTCACGAATGATGCCGAGCGACCCGGTGACCTCGCCGCGCTCGTCGCGCAAAAGCGAAGCCGACAGGCTGGCGAAAATTTTTCTGCCATCCTTGCCGAGGTAATCCACCTCAATGTTCTTCAGCTGGCCTTTTCTATACAACTGCCCCATGATGCGCCGTGCTTCTTCGCGCCCTCTGGCGTAAAACGGCGCCGCCGACTGACCCAGCACCTCGGCCGCTTTGTAACCAAATATCGCTTCCGCGCCCTTGCTCCAGAACATCAGCCGTCCGCGATTGTCAGCCGTGGTAATGGCGTCACTGGAACTTTCGATTAACTTCTGCAACCGGTCTTTGGCCTCCTTGGATTCCAGGTAAAGCCGCGCGTTCTCAATTGCGACAGCCGCCTGGGTGGCGAAGAGGGAGAGGATCCTAAGATCGCGGCGGGAGAAGGCATTGACCTTGTCGCTTTCTACATCCAGAACTCCAATGAGTCGCTTGCCAATCAGCAGGGGCACAGCAATCTCAGAGCGGCCGTGAACGATTCCCTGAATGTAACGGGGATCACGGCGAACATCCGGAACAATGAGCGGTTTGCGGTGCGCGGCAACCCAGCCGGTGACGCCTTCCTTGCCGATGGCAATTCGGAAGTTGCGCCAAACCCGTTTTCGATAGCCGCGGGAAGCTTGGATAAAAAGCGTCTTCCCCGATTCGTCTGCAAGCAGGATAGCCGCGTGAGGGTAGTTAAGGAGGTTGCGAATGACGTGGAGCAATTCGTCGAGCAGTTTTTCGGCTCCAGTCGAAATCATCGCTCGATTTCTTGGCCCGCTCATGAGAAAAGGTAGGGGACAGGTCGGAGGTTACAGGAGAGAGCTGTGTGCAGTCGAGGTGCCAACCTGGCCAGGCCGCAGATCGGTGATGCGAGCTTCGAACTTCGCTTCTGCGGTGCAGCGCCGCAGCAGGTTATATGCGCGCCAAAGCGTTCTCCATCCGGTCGAGTCCCTTTTGCAGGTTTTCCATACTTGTGGCAAAAGAAATTCGGATATGTCCTTCCCGGCCGAATGCGGAGCCCGGCACCACGGCGACGCCAGCCTGACGCAGCAGGGCGCTGGAGAACTGGATCGAGTCTTTTATGTCGCCTTTAAAGAAGCCAGACACATTTGGGAAAGCGTAGAACGCACCCCCAGGATTCGCGCAGGTCAGCCCGGGAATCGAGTTGAGTTTCTCGACGATGTACTTTCTTCGGCGCTCGTACTCCGCGATCATGGCCAGCACGGAATCTTGGGCTCCCAGTATCGACTCGACCGCAGCCTTCTGGGACACGGTTGCTGCGTTGGCACTGTGGCTCTGCACATCGTTAACCGCCTTCACGATTTCCTTCGGCGCGACCAGGTAACCAATCCTCCAGCCCGTCATTGCATAGGTCTTCGAGGCCGTGTTGACAATGATGGAAAGATGCCGGGCCTTGCTGGCAAACTGAGGCAGCGAGGTGTGCACGTTGCCATCGAACACAAAGTACTCGTAGCACTCGTCAAACAGGATGAGCAGGTTGTTCGCCACGGCCAAGTCCACGATCTTCTCCATCTCATCTGGAGGAATCACGGCGCCGGTTGGGTTGTTCGGGGAATTGACAATGATGGCTTTCGTCCGCGGCGTTATTTTCTCCTTCAAAGCGGCAGCTCGCAGGATGAAGTTGTCTTTCTCATGAGTTTGCACCTCGACCGGAGTGGCCCCAACCAGCTTGACCTGTTCCGGGAAGGTGACCCAGTAAGGCACCGGAAGCAGCACTTCATCTCCTTCTTCGAATAACACGAAGGCCAGATTGAACAATGTGTGCTTCGCGCCGCAGGAAATGGCGACTTCAGACATCGAGTAGTTGATTCCGTATTGGTTCTTGTATTTCAGCGCGACCGCTTCCCTCAGATCGTTGATGCCGCCCGCAGGCGGGTACTTGGTGAAGTTCTTCGTTATGGCATCATGCCCCTTAATTTTGATGTTCTCAGGGGTGTGAAAATCAGGTTCACCCACACTGAAGTCGATAATTTCTTTGCCTTCCGCTTTCAGCCGCGCCGCTTCCGCCGACACGGCCATGGTTGGCGAACTGGACAACTGGCTAACCCGCTTTGCAAGTTTCATGAGGACTCCTCGATCCCTTCAGATTGCGCCGGCAGACTACCCCTTGGTCGGCAGGTCCGACAAAACGCGAAAGTATATTCCGATCGATGGGGTCTTGTAAAACCCAAGAGCTGGACAGGTGGACAGGCTCAGGTGTGGCAAACTCCGATCGGGGGCCGGGCGCATCGTTTTTCGATTGGATCCGGTCTTGTGAAGGCCCGCACTCGCGGAATTCAGACAACAGTACAAATCGAGCCAGTATCCCCGCGGTGAATGCTGCGATCTTCAGAAGGATTAGTGCTATAGTCTCAGCTCGTTTTTGCAAGGGATCCCAAAATCAATTGACCGGAAGGCACTGCGTCCTGCCAGAAGAATCGGCAGACTGGAAGGCGAAATCCGGTTCTCCTTAGCCAAACTTCTATGCCAATCGAATCATTCCTGGAACGACTGTTCTCACTAAAGGACAGAACAGCTTTGGTGACGGGCGCCAGCGGTGGGCTGGGGCGGGCCATGACGGTCGCGCTGGCCGGCGCCGGAGCCCGCGTTGGAATACACGGCACCAATGTTGAGAGACTCGAAGAGACCCGGCGGGCCGTCGAGGCGGTTGGAGGAGACGGGGTTGTCCTATCAACCTCGCTCGAGGAGGCGGTTCAGTGTCAGAAACTAGCGGCTGTTGCCCAGTCGGCGCTGGGCCGTATCGACATTCTTTTAAACTGCGCCGGCACCAGCCGTCGGAAGCTGATTGACACGGTGACGCAAGAGGAGTTTGACTGGATCATTGGCGTGAATCTCCGCAGTGCGTTCTTTTTGAGCCAAGCCGTGCATCCGATGATGCGGCAGCAGGGCGGTGGAAAAATTATCAATATTGGGTCGATGACTTCCACCCTTGGCCTCGCCAATCTGTCAGTCTATGGAATGACAAAATCGGCCTTGGCGCAGGTAACCAAGACCATGGCGATCGAATGGGCCGCGGATAATATTCAGGTCAACTGCGTGGCGCCCGGTTTCATGCACACTCCATTGACGGAGGAGTACTACTGGAAAGATCCGCATCGCAGCCGTTGGATGTATGAGCGCATTCCCGCCCGACGCGCCGGCTTGCCGGAGGATCTCGCCGGCATTGTGGTCTGGCTGGCATCGGCAGCCTCTGCGTATGTAACCGGCCAGGTGATCGCAGTGGACGGAGGATTCACTGCTGGCGGCTCGTGGGAGCAGGCTGCGGGTACCCGCTAGGCCCACCGCGCCGGCGGTGCCGCGTTTCCATCTCACGTTAGCGATCCGCTGCGCATCGACGGTGTGGTCTTGCTTAAGGACCACCAGAATTGCCTGCTGCTTACCAGTTTGTCTCCGAGACCTCAGACGGTGAAAATAAGCGGGCTGGCCTGAACGGTCCGAATGCCGATGCTCGACGAGCGTAGCGCTGGCGAGCGTAATGCTGAAGAAGCGAGAACCTTACGCGAGGCGTTCAGAGGGCGGCAGACGGAAGTTGGACGGTATCTGGAAGTGAAGCTCCTGCCTTTCGGACTCGCGTGCTTTGACCGGATGTGAGTTGACCAAGGCCAGCCGTCCTTACGGCGGAAACGGGACTAGTTGCTTGGAGCCCCTCAAACAAGCTTCGTTTTAGCGCCCGCCATGGTCTGGGCGCCCCGACAAGCAACAATCCACCGGACACACGTCATGGCTTGGGCCGTCTGCTCCCAGGCTTTGCCGGGTTGTTCTGGTTCCCATCCGTTCCAAAATCAGCTCACGAATCATTCGAACAAAGGAGGGATGTGTTCCGACGGTGGCCGCACGAACCATGTTGAGTCCGATTGTCTCGCAGTGTTGGCGGGCTTCGGTGTCTAAATCGTAGAGCACTTCCATGTGATCGGATATGAAGCCCACGGGAGCAATGACAACGTCTGTGATGCCTTCGGACTTCAGGTCCGAAAGATGCTTCAATATGTCGGGTTCGAGCCACGGCTGGGACGGTGGCCCGCTGCGGCTCTGGTAAACCAGATCCCAGTGCTTCAAATTCAACCTTTCCGTTAGAAGCCGGCAGACCTCCCGCAACTGGCTTTCATAGGCGCAGCCAGCGGCCATTGATTGCGGAATGCTGTGAGCTGTGAAGGCAACCCGAGCTTCCGCCCTGCGCTCGTCGGCTATCAATTGCAACGCCTGTTGGATGTTTTCTGCGTTGGGTTCGATGAAGCCCGGGTGGTTGTAAAACACCCTCAGCTTGTCGACCTCGGGCGCACCGGCGCCCACCACAACCTGGGCTTCCTGAATATTCTCGCGGTATTGGCGGCAACCTGAATAGGAACTGTATGCCGAAGTGAAGAATGCCAAGGCGCGCCTGATGCCGTCTTGCTTCATTTGTTGCATCGCATCGGTGAGAAAGGGCGCCCAGTTGCGGTTTCCCCAGTAGATAGGGAGATTCGGACCCAACGTCTCCAATTGAGCACGGAGAGCGGTAATCAATGCGCGATTCTGATTGTTCAGCGGGCTCACACCTCCGAACAACTCATAGTGATGCGCCACTTCCCGCAGTCGGGTTTCCGGTATGTTCCGTCCTCGCAGCACGTGTTGCAGGAATGGCATGATTTCGTCCATACCTTCCGGGCCGCCAAACGAGACCACTAGAAGCGCATCATAAGGCAAAGGCATCTTGCATCAAGAAGGGTGCGCGGGTTGGTACGTTTATACGTGGCAAACGAGCTTGCCCAGTCCCAGACACAGCATCACGGGCAACGCCAGCAGCATCAGCGGAATGCATACGATTGCGACGGGGATGAGGACAACCATCAAGACGAGGCTCAGCACAAAGAACAGCAGCTTCAGAGGAAGAAAAATGACAAAGCCCAGGATTCGGAACGGAAGGAACAGCAGAAAACCTAGGATCTTGAAAGGGAGAAAGAGCAAATCGACCATGGCAACCTCCTTCTGAACACCGCGTCGCGCGGGCCTCCCGGGACGCCGGGAGGTCGGCCGCATTCCGCTACTAGGTCCTATACGATGACCGGGACGAAAAGTTCAATCAATCCGCTCGAATCACTTTCCGTACCAGACGAGATCTCCGGACAAAGCTTTTAGAAACTCAACAATGTCTGACTCCTCCTGCTTGGTGAGATTCAGCGGCTTAATCTTGGTCGACAGCCATTTGTTCTTGTGCCCGCCCTTGTTGTAAAACGAGACTACCTCTTCCAGCGTTTTCTGTGATCCGTCGTGCATGTAGGGTGCCGTGCTGGCAATCTGGCGCAACGTAGGAGTTTTGAAAGCGCCTTTGTGGCCTTCCAGTTTGCTGACGGTGAAGTAACCCAGGTCGGGTTCTTTTGCGGCCATTCCGACGCCGATGTTGTTGTAATTCTCATCTGTGAAGTTAAAACCCACATGGCAGGTTTCGCAGTTTCCCTTGCCAGGATCCTTGAACAAGAGATAACCGCGTTGAGCCGCTTCGCTCATCGCGTTCTTGTCACCGGCAATAAACCGATCGTACGGGCTGTTGCCCGAGAGCACGGTTCTTTCGAAGCTGGCAATGGCTTGAGCAATATGAATATCCGTGATCGCACCGTCTGGAGGAAAGGCCGCTTTGAATTCCACTACATAATTTGGATCTGCAGTCAGCTTTTCTTTCACTACCGCCATACTGGGCATCGCCATTTCGACAGGATTCTGGACCGGTCCCAGGGCCTGTTCTTCAAGAGAGGCTGCGCGACCGTCCCAGAACTGTCTCGTGCTGAAAAGCCGGTTGATGATCGTTGGTGACTGACGCCCACCTTTCTTGCCACCCACGCCGACTGAGAATTGCCTAGGATCGGCAAAACCTTTTTCAGGAATGTGGCAGGATGCGCACGAAAGGCTGCCGTCAACCGACAGGCTCTTTTCAAAGTACAGCCGCTTGCCCAGCTTGATTTTCTCCTCAGTCAGGAGATTGTCCTTGGGAATATTGGCCGATTCGGCATCCAATCCAAGGGGGTAGGAAATCTGGTAAGCCACTGGTCCTTTGGGAGCTTCATCTTTTGGCTTTTGTGCGACCTCCTGAGTTGGGCTGCAACCCGTCATAGTCAGGGCCAGCAGAGTGGCAGCTCCAGCCGACAGGATGAGACGCAGACGTACGGGCAAGACACAACGTTGGTTGCTCGTGAGTCGATCGTTTCGCTTCATGGGTCGTCGTCCTTGATCTGAGTTGGTCCACTGAATGGAAGCGGAGCGGGCTTGTGCCCTCCGCCAAGGGCAAAACTGCGCGTAACATATCCATCTCGCAAAGCGAAGTCAACGCGCCGTGCGAGAGTAGAGTCGCAAGCTGTTGCTCGTTTCGCCAGAGACAATGTGGCACGGAATAGAGCCAGGGTTCTGCCATCCTTGCGGAGTTCTCAGCTACTTGGCTCGTTTGCGCGTCTCGTCTGCTCAGAATCAATATAGACGGTCCGGTTTCGCCCGCGCCGCTTTGCATCGTATAGTGCCTTATCCGAAGCTTGGATCAGCGCAGTCCCGTCTTGACTCTCCGCAGTGATCGTACTGGCTCCGATGCTTACCGTGACGGGGCGGTGCGCAAAAGAGGCAGCTATCACTGATTTCCGAAGCCGCTCGGCCAAAACGCACGCGCCTTCCCGTCCCGTAGCAGGAAGGAGAATCGCAAACTCTTCACCCCCAAAGCGGGCAACGAAATCACTGGGGCGTCCAACCCCGCGCAGTAGTCTTGCCACTGTTTGCAACGCAACGTCGCCGGCGGGATGCCCATAGCTGTCGTTATATTCCTTGAAACGGTCGACGTCGATGAGCAGTAGAGATAGCGGAGACTTGTAACGACTGGATCGGTAGGTCTCTTCGGCCAGTTTCTGGTCAAATGCGCCCCGGTTCCCGAGGCCGGTCAGCGCGTCGATCGCGCTCACTAGTTGCAACCTTGCGTTAGCTTCTTCGATTTGCTGTTGGTAGCTCTCAAGCTGTGCCAGGTACGCCTCCCGATCGGCGGCAGCCTGGCGGAGGTCAGCGGCATGGCGCCGCAGTTCGAGCTGTGTCACCACCTGGCGTGCCAGCGCATTCAGAGCGCGGATCTGCTCTGTGCTCAGTTCGCGCGGCGTTCGGTCTATCACGCACAGAGTGCCGAGGGCATGCTGGTCCGGGGTTACGAGCGGTGCGCCGAAGTAGAAACGGATATCGGGTTGTCCAGTAACCAGCATATTGTCTGCGAAGCGGGCATCTTTCGTCGCGTCCGGAACGATGAGAGGTTCATCCGCCTTTAATATCGCATGCGCGCAAAATGCCAGCTCGCGAGGCGTTTCGGAAACTTTCAGACCGACCTTGGACTTGAACCACTGACGATCACGATCAATGAGACTGATTAGGGCGATCGGCGATTGCGCAATGTGCGCCGCCAGCAGAGTGATGTCGTCGTACCCCTGCTCTTCCTCGGTATCGAGAATTCCATACCGCTCAAGGGCTTCCATTCGTGCCGGTTCGGTTTCAGGCAGCGCTGCTTTCATTTCTTAAATCCTTGTACTGACTCCTTATGCGTGGATCTAAGGCGTTCTGCTACAGCTACGCTGCGATGCCGGGTGGAACCAGAGTCAAGGCAACGGTCGTTGCTGTGTGCCCTACAAATTGTTGAGATTGGGGTGAGTGATGGGGATCGAACCCACGACCACTGGAGCCACAATCCAGCGCTCTACCGACTGAGCTACACTCACCATTG
>Ga0187893_10015386_pt1 | contig 10260 bp, 10 predicted proteins | sample MA1701074metaG_FD_139574 | JGI IMG/M metagenome (GOLD analysis project Ga0187893, IMG submission 139574) | White microbial mat communities from a basaltic lava cave in the Kipuka Kanohina Cave System on the Island of Hawaii, USA - MA170107-4 metaG ... | reverse complement strand
CGCGGTCTACCGCAACGGCGATCGCGAAGGCGACATCATCGTGGTCGGAGAGCGAACCGCAGAAGACGGAGCCCACGACGCCTGGATCGTTCGCCTCACGCCGTGATCGTGGCAAATCGTGGTTACGTTCCTGGCCCTCACGAGGCCGGCCAGGACTCGTGCTGCCGCTGGTCCTCTTGGTGATTGCGTGAGCCGCCCGCTTGGCCCGGCGCCGCTAGCTGAGCGGGCCCACGTGTCCGAGCCGGGCGGGGTCGGCGTGGATAAAGACGTGGCGGATCTTGCCGTCGGCGACCGACAGAAGAATGGCCGTGTAAGGACGTTGGTTACGCAGCACGATGATCGCTGGTTGCCCATTCAGATCGCATTCGCGGGTGGTGAGGTTCGCGGAACCCTGAGGAGTAACCGAGGCGACGAACGCGGCGACCTTGGTGGCTCCCGAGAGGGGTCCAAGAAGGTTGCGGACGCTGCCGAAGCTGGCGGGAGCAGGACCGCCGTCGGCGATCAATACGACGTCATCGGCCAACAACTCGACGAGCTGGTCGGCCCGCCCAGCGGCGGCTGCACGCAGAAACGCCGTCAGAAGCCGCCGATGTTCCTCCGGAGAGGTTGTCAGAGTCCGTCGCTCTTGCTCGACGTTACCCCGTGCCCGCTTTAGGAGCTGCCGGCAGGCCGCCGCACTCTTGTGAACCATCATGGCGATCTCCGCGTGGCTGAAATCGAAGACGTCGTGCAGGATGAGCACCGCGCGCTCCGCCGGAGTGAGCCGCTGGAGCACGACCAGGAACGCCATCGAGATCTGGTCGAGCAGCTCTAGTTTGCCCAGCTGGCCTGCGCCGAGATCGACCGGCTCGGGCAAACGGTCCGAGCGGCTCTCCTCGCGGCGCGAGCGGGCGGAATCGAGCTCATTCAGGCACAGGTGGGTCACCACCTTCAGGAGGTAGGCTCTGGGCGCATTTACGTCGACGTCGCGCCCCTGCCAGCGCAGCCACGCCTCCTGCACGAGATCCTCAGCCCGCCCCAGGTCTCCTAGCATCCGATAGGCAAGAGCCAAGAGATCGGCACGAAAAGCTTCAAAGGTCTCTGGATCGCGGTTCATGATGAAACATCTACTTGGCGGCCCCCAGGTCGACTTCATTGGCCTTCACGCTGCCCGAGACTGATCACCCATTGATGAATGATCTGTCCGACCCGTCTGCCAGACGCGAGAATAGGGAAGTGCTCCTCCAAAGCGATGATCCGCACCGTGGTGTCGCGAAACAGCCGTTTGAAGCGGTGGATCGCGCCCACGAACCGCATTGGGTCGAACTGCCCGTAGAGAAGCATCACAGGCTTGTCCGCAAGCTCTAGCCGGGCGCGGGCCGCGGCATCTCGCATGAATGCCTCGTTGCGGCCCATCTGCGAGAAGAGGTCGATGATACGGTCGCGCTTTTCGGGCGTGTCGAACTGAGCGGTCAAGACCGCACGCTCCGCGGCTGAGAAGGGCCGTAGCCACGGGGCTACGGTAGCGACCAACCAAGCCAAGAATCACGGCGAGGGTGGTTGGTGCATCGGAACGACGCCCGAGGACGGAATGCGGGTCGTGCTCGTCGACGACGTCATCACGTCGGGAACCTCGGTGCGAGAAGCCATCGCCCTACTGCAAGACACCGCTCGGGTGCAGATCTCCGGGGTGGTCGTCGCGGTCGACCGCCAGGAACGCGGACACAGCGGACTCACGATGGTCGCCGAACTCACGCGCGAGCTGAGCGTTCCCGTGCGCCCCATCGTCACCATCCGAGAAATCGTCTCGTACCTCCATGACCACGACGTATCCGGTCGGCGTTTGGTCGACGACACCCGACTCGCCGCCGTCGAGGCTCACCTCGCGGAACACGGCGCACGTTGATCGTCTGCGTGTGTTCGGACGGGAAACCGCTCCGCCTTCGCTCGTCGTCACGACTTGCTCTCGTACCGCGCTGCGGTTGCCTCGATGGACGCGAGCCGGTATGGTGGTGTTGCATGGCAGAGACTGGCGATGAATCGCTGCTCTACGCGTGGCGTACGGGCGATCGTGTCGCCGGCGATCGGCTCATGCGCCTCTACTACGCACCGATTCGCAGGTTTTTCCAGCTTCGCGCGGCCGACGTGGCCGACGACCTCACGCAACGCACGTTTCTCGCGTGCACCGAGGGGCGCGAGCGCGTGGCAGGCACCGTGCGAGCGTACCTGTTCGGCATTGCGCGTCATATGTTGCTCAAGCACATCGAAGCCGCGAGCCGCCGCGAGATGCCGTTCGACTTCGACCCTCCGGCACCGAGCATGCTCAGCCCGAGTCGCGTCGTGGGGATGCGGCAAGAACACTGGCTGTTGCTCCGTGCGCTCGACCATCTTACGCTCGAGGTGCAACAACTCATCGCGCTGTTCTACGTCGAAGAGTTGCGCGTCCGCGAGATCGCCCAGGTGCTCGGCTTGTCGACGACCGCCGTGGCGACTCGGCTGTCACGCGCACGCGAAGCACTGCGCGAACAGGCGGCTGCCTTACCGGCACCGACCGAGGTGCGTGCGAACGTACTCGCCGATCTCGACGCCTGGGCGCGCACTCTCGTCCCGGTACTTTCGAACCTGCCCAGTTCGACTTGACGTCGAATCAGCAGTTACTTCAGCACGCCCGGCAACGCCCCACCGCCGGTATCGAAGCCACCGAAAGTCTCGACGTCCAGGCCGAACGCCTGACACAAGGTGACGAACAAACGGCAGTGGTTCTCGCCACCGAACTGGTGGAAGCGGCCGGTCTGGAGCCGCCCCTGGCCACCGCCGAGCAGCACGAAGGGGATATTCTCCCACGCGTGGGACCATCCTACTGCGACTTCGCTCGCCCACATCACAATCGTGTTGTCGAGCACCGTGGTGCCGTCGGATTCGATCATGCCGTCGAGCCGGCTCGCGAGATACGCAAGCTCCTGCCCGTAGAACTCGTAGATCGGGATCACGGCAGGGTTGGAATCTTGCCCCTCGTGCGAGGCAAGATGGTGTTCGAAATCGATTCCGATGTGCGGGTAGGACCGAGCGTCGTTTTCACCGACACGGTTCATCACGCTCACCACGCGTGTCAAATCGCACGCAAGCGCTTCGGCCACGTTGTCGAGCTGTTGGCGCGACACCTTGCCGATGTTCGCGACGTCGTCGTACGTCACGGCCGCCGGCGCCGGCGGTGCCGCGCACACGTATTCAGTCTCGAGCTGCATCTCCATGTCGCGCAGCGCCGCGAGGTGCCGCTCGATCTTCAAGCGATCGTTCGCGCCCACCTTGGCTTGCACGACCTCGAGCTCGGGTGCGACCACGTCGATCACGCTCGATCGATCGGCACGGCGCTTCGTGGCCACCGCTTGTTCGACGCCAAGCCCTCCGAACAACGTGTTGAACAAGGCCAGCGGATTGCGTTCGGGTGCTAGCGGCTGGCCCGGTCCCGCATAACTGATGCGGCCACCGGGGCCGTTGCCTCCGGTTTGCACACCTGCCTGCACCGATCTGAACGGCGTGCCCATGCCGATGGCTTCGGCGATCACCTGGTCGATCGATGCGTGCGAGTTCCAGCCGTGTGGATCGCAGCAACCGTGATCGAACTCGGTCCCTGCCTGCATCGGCGAAGCCGTGAACACGAACGACGGCCCAACGGTGTGCGGCCCGCCGAGAATTCCGGTCGGCTTCACGTCGAGACCGTCGAGCACGATCAGGCGATCCTGGAATGGCGCCAGTGGAGCGAGGATCCTCGGCAACGTGAAGTCTGTGCTCGTGCCTGCGGGCACCCATGCATTTCGGACGACTCCGTGTGGGTGGTAGAACACGACGAACCGGAGCGGTGGCGCCTCCGCGGCTTCGGCCGCACTTTCGAGGACAGGCAAAAACGGAGCGACGGCTGCGCTCACGCCGAGTCCGGCGAGGACGCTGCGACGGCTCAACATGACTTGCTTGCGTGCTGCCACGGTTCGATCCTCACTGGACTCTGAGATTGCGAAACGCGTCGCTCATGACAATCGCGAGCATCAGTTCGCGTACGTTGCCATCGCTGGCACCGAACGTGGTGCTCAGGGCGTCGATGGTGCAATCGTCCTGCATGGCCTCCCCGCGACCGAACGCGAACCGGAACCACTGCAGCGCCACGCAATCGCGTACCACCTCACTTCCCGCAAGCTTGTGTGCGAGTTGGACGGCGCCGTCGAACTCACCATCGACGTCCGTGCCGAGCAGCTTGCCACTTGCATCGATCGACTTGCCGTTCTCGTGAGTACGATAGCGGCCAATGCCATCGTAGTTTTCCATCGCGAGCCCGATTCCATCGATGAGCACGTGACAACTCGCGCACGTCGGGTCGGTCGCGTGCTGTTCGAATCGCTCGCGCGTGGTCGCGTTCGGGTCGACAGGCCCGAGCTCGGGCACGTTCGCCGGCGGTGGTGGCAGCGGCTGACACAGCACGTTCCTGCGCACGACGACACCGCGCTGGATGGGCCCCGAGGAATCGTTGTGGGCATGTGTCGTCATGAAGCTCGCTTGCGTGAGCAGACCCGCGCGCTGCGCTGGATCGATCGCGACCGGCACGAGCGGGTCGTGGTTGGCCGGCGGCGCGACCCCGTAGAGTTCGAACAGTGGGCCATCGAGGAACGACTGCGATGACGTCATCAACGTCATGAGCCGTGCATCGCCATCGAGCACGGTATGGGCGACGAAACGTTCGGTCTCCTGCAACATGGCCGTACGCAGCGCGTCGTCGAACGCCGGATACACGTCGACCGCCTTGATCACCGAATCACCTTTGTCCAGGCCGAGCCACTGGAGATGAAAGCTCTGAACGGCATTCGCTGCACGCTCACTCTGCAACATGCGTTCGGCCTCGGTACGCAGGCGTATCGGATTCGTCAATTCGCCGGCTGCTGCGGCGTCGAGCAAGGCATCGTCGGGGATCGAGCCCCAAAGGAAGAACGACAAGCGTGCTGCAAGCTGGTAGTCGTCGAGCGCAATGAGCTCGGCCGGCGTATCCGCGGGCGCGAGCTCGACGTGGTAGAGGAAATGCACCGATTGCAACACGCCCGTGATCACGAGACGTATGCCGTCGACGAACTCGGTACCGCGTGAACCGAGCTGGGTGTAGGCTTCCAACTCCGCAGCGGCCAGGGGACGCCGAAACGCCCTACGGCCGAAGCTCGCCACGAATGCTTGCGTACATGCGGCGGCGGCGGCTGGATCGCCGGCGACGTCCGTAGGCACACAAGCCACGAGCGTCGGAAGATCGGCAAGCGCGGCTGCAGCCACGTCTTCAGCGAGCACACGATATTGCATGACAAGCGCAGGCGACACGGGCGCAGCCAAGTTGCTGTCGAATGCCGCGAGTTTCTCATCGGTATCCAGCGATGCGACGTTCGCCTCGACGCCTAGAAGATCAGCCACCGCGTTCGCATATTCGCGTCGCGTCAAACGACGCAGGGGCGTGGGACCAACGTCCGCGGGGCCTGTGCACTCGACCGGCCGGCCACCATCCGAGTCGTCGGATTCCTCGGAGTCGTCGGATTCCCCCGACTCCGCGGAACCTGCTGATTCCTCAGAACCGGCCGGACCGTCGGTGCCCAAACCGGAGCCTGCGTCGCCCCCATCCTCCCCCACCAAAGAGCTCCCGCTACGAACCCCCCCGTAACATGCGGCCAACGCACCCATCGCCAGCGCGCCGATGCCATGAAAAATTGCAAGCGTCGGTCGCATCGCCCCTCGGAAGTCCGGTGAGCGGTCGGGTTGTCACCGAGTTTTTTCGATTTTCGAGCTGGCGCTCGTCGCTTCGCATGCCGGGTTCGCAGGCTGGCGAGCCCCGAGAGCAACGTGCGTTTGTCAACCTACACACGTAGCCGCGGATGCCTTGACGGTTGCGCGCTGACGCCTGCTAAAATGCCGCTGCGATGAGCGACCCGCCAAAACCAGGTGGCGTGCGCAACTCGTTGCCCGCGGGCACACGAGTGGGGCGCTACACGATCGTGGATCGCATCGGTGCTGGTGGGATGGCCGAGCTGTTTCTCGCCCGCCAGGATGGACCACGCGGCTTCGCAAAGCCGATCGCGCTCAAGCTCCTTCATGCGCACATCGCCGAGGACCCCGAATTCGTGGCGATGTTCGAGCGTGAGGCCCGGGTCGCCGCCGCACTCGTGCACCCCAATGTCGTGCAAGTTCTGGACGTGGGTGTGGCCGATGGCGAACGTTTTCTCGCGCTCGAATTCGTCCATGGTCGCGATCTGCGGCGGATCCTTTCGGCAGGACGCGAGCGGTTGCCCCTCGGCTGCGCGGTTCGCATCGTGCGTGACATCGCGAAAGCGCTGCATTACGTGCACACACGCGGTGACTCGCATGGACGGCCGCTCCAGCTCGTGCATCGCGACGTGTCTCCAGCAAACGTGCTCGTTGGCTTTGCCGAGTCGGTCGTCAAGCTCGCGGACTTCGGCATTGCGAACGCGGCCGACCAGACCGCCCACACGCGCACCGGCACGCTCAAGGGCAAGTTCGGCTACATGGCACCCGAGCAGTACCTGCAACAGGCCGTCGATCCACGCACCGATCTGTTCGCCCTCGGTGTGGTCCTGTACGAAGCGACGACGGGACGCCGAGCATTCGCGGGTGCGCAGACGTTTTCCATCATGAACCGCGTGCTCGCCGGAGAGTACGCAGCTCCGGAATCGCTCGTCGATGACTATCCACCCGCGTTGGCTGGCATCGTGGCACGTTTGCTCGCAGTCGATCCAGCCAAGCGTCCTGCAAGCGCCCAGCAGGTTGTCGAAGAGCTCGACGTTTTTGCAAACGAAGCCGGCATCGATATCTCGGCGCACACACTCGCAGCGCACGTGTCGGCATTGTTCGGCCATCCGGGCGAACCGAGCCTGGTCACGCCCGAGCTGGGGGAAACATCGCGGTCGCTCACGTTCGCGACCCGCTCGGATCACGATGCATTGCTCTCGACCGTCCGCACGCGCCCACGATTGTTGCGGCTCGGCATGCTCGCGACCATCGGTGTCGTGGGAATTGTCGTCGGAGGTGTCGGTGGTTGGCGCATGGCTCCGAGAGACACGAATGCCCACGAACCGGCACCCGAGCTCGTGGCTACGACACCCACGCACGTGATCGAGCCGGAAGTCGTCGTGCAACGCAATGGTTCGAGCGAACCGTCGTTGCCCGCGAACCAAGCGGCATCGACATCCGCGTCAGGTGTGAAGCTGGCCGGCGAGCTGGCACGCAACGCCCCAAAGAAACCGAGGCGCCGCGCGGCTCATCCACCGCGACGTGTTGCGAACGAGCAAACATCCGCCAGTCTCTCCGAGATGTTCCCGAAAGCGATGCAGTGAACGCACTCGCGCTCTTTCTCGCGATGGCGGGCGCGCCCAATGCCCACGTGGCAGACCCAAACCCGCACTTCGACACCGCCGTGGCTGCATGGAAGGAGCGGCGCTGGATCGATGCCGCCGACGCTTTCGCGCGTGCGTACGAGCTCGATCCCCGATCGGAGTACGTGTTCGCTCGCGCGCAAGCATTGCGTTTCGCCGGTGATTGTCCGGCGGCAGTGAACGTTTATCGTAAATTCATCGTGCTCGATCCCCCGCAGGCGGCGATCGACGAAGCGCGGGAGCACATCACGACCTGCAATGGCGAGGCTGCGTCCCCACAAACCTCGACGGTGACGCACCCCCCCGTGCCACGGGTCGAGACGCCCGCAGCCGTCGTCGTCACGCGCGAGAGATCCGCGCCCAACAAGTGGTGGCGTGATCCGACTGGGCACGTGCTCGGCTGGACGGGCCTAGTAGCCACTGTAGTGGGCACAGGCTTCGTTGCCGAGGGGTTCGCCCGGCGCGAAGGTGGTGAACGAGCCGACGATGAGCAGAGCTATCGCGATGCGCGGCGCGGGGGCGCCACGCTGTTGCACGCCGGCATCCCATTGTTGTCGATAGGCGGGGTGCTCGTGCTCGCTGCCGTCGTACGCTTCGCGGTGGTCAGCGTTCGGAACAAGCGCCACCGAACGCGCAGGACCGCACGCGTACGCAGTGGCTTCGCCCCGCACGGTTCGGCTATCGCGTGGTCACCTTGACGGGCACACCGAAACGCAGCGAGACGGATTGCGTGCAGCACACGATGGTGCTCGACTGCTTGCGATGGGTCCTCGTCACCTAGCCAGATGCCGAAGGGGTTGCAGGCGTGAGGGCTCGGGAGGGTGCCGGAATGCGAGCGCACCAAACCTGACGACGTGATGCCAAGTGGCGAACCAAACGACGAACGGTGGCAGCGACTGTCAGTGATGGACCTCCAAGCCGCTCGAGAATGAACGACATGAGATCATGTCATTTCTCGAGCTCTGGACATGAGTGGACACACCAAGGACGCTGGTGTTTCGGCGTGATCTTGAACTTGCGAGAGTACGCTCGCTGCGATATGGCTTGCCTCTCTCATTAACTCCAAGGAGCCACTGATGACCCTTCAGCAAAGGCCACTATTCCAGCTCGTCGGTATCTGCCTCATAGGCCTCGCGTTCCCGTTGGGGAGGACATCGTGTGCACCCGCCGGCGACCAAACTGACACGATCGAGGCCCCCGCCGCGAACACGCGGGTGATCACCACCTCCTGCACTGATGCTTCCTGTGGTGCTGGCCGTAGGTGCTGCGGCGTATCCTGTTGCCCCGCAGACGGCTGCCACTACTGTGGCTCTGACGGTAGGTGTCGCGTATGGCGCAACTGTTACTAGTCGCATCTTGGACGCTTTTTAGGGTCTGTTTACGAACGCCCGGTGCCCAGTGCCGGGCGGCATATGGTGGTCCGGGAACAGCTGCGCGGCCTGCCGGTGGCGCATCTGATGCGCGAAGGGTGTCGGCGTCACCCCGGATTTCAGTCTCGAAGATCTGGCCGACCGCATCCTCCAGACGCAAGGCCAGGCGCGAAGCAGAGGACTGGACAGACCGAGCGCAACCCAGGCCGACAATCTGTCGTCGAGCGACTCACCGTCGTCCTGCAGATGCTCAGCGAGGTCTTGGTGCAGACGCTCGAGCACACGTACAAGGTGTGAGCGCGACAGCTCTCGATGCCGGGCTCGTGCCCTGGCACAGACCGTGGCGTGTCTCCGAGCACACCGCCCCGCGCAATGTGATCAGCGGCAAGGCCTACCGCGGGATCAATATCATGCTGCTCGGGTTCGCCTCCGACGTCGGAGGCTATGCGGGTCCTTGGTGGCTCACCTACAAGCAGGGCATAGATCTCGGCGGACACGTGCGGAGAGGAGACGAGTACGTCGGAAAGCCGTGGATCGTCCACGGTGGAAACCGTTCGGAGTTGTCTCCGCCAAACATGTCGCCTTGGCATCCTACGGCTTGACCGAACCCGTGGAGCGCGAGGTCATCGCGGTGAGTACTCGAGGATCCAGACGAGCCAAGTGGGTGAAGCACGTCAGCTTGACGGCACCGAACATCTCCCCCACGGCGTCGTGCATCGCGTCGCCGAGGCAGTGATGGCGATACGAAGGACCGCACAAGGCGAAGATCCGCTGGCAAAGCGGGCGCGCGCTAGGACATGTTTCGCCGGTGGGACGGGAGCCTTGGCAAACGGCGGATCGGGATCTTAGGCAAGTCCCTGACGAGCCCTCGGAGGCCTGGATTCCGAGCACGATGTCGCACGGGGTGAAGGTCAGAACTGGAACCCGACGATGGCGCTCGGTATCAGATCGACCACCAGGGAATCGCCGTGATCTGGTCGGTGATCTGTCGTGGGCGAGGGCAGCGACAGACGATGTAGCCACGGCTGGTTTTTTTGGGTCGTTCCTTCAAGAAGGCCGTCAGGTGACGGGCATCTTCCGGACCGGGATGTTCGGTCCACTTGGTCTCGATTGGGATGATCTGGCCATCGAGATCGAGAATGAAGTCGATTTCCAGCCCGCCCTTGGTACGCAAGTACAGGAGGCGACCGCTCCTACGGTATTGGAGCCGCTTCCACAGCTCGATGCCGACCCATTGCTCGAAGACCGGTCCGGGATCGGCCAAGATCGTGTCCTCGTTGTTCGACAGCTCTGCCGCGGCATGCCTGACACCGAGATCGAACAAGAAAAAGCGGGGTGTTTCGAGGACTTGCTTGCGTTTGCTCCCGGTGAACGCGTCGATTCGAAACCCGACGAACATATCCTCCAAAAGCTGGTAGTGGCTCTTGACCGTGGGTGCCGACGTTCCGGCATCCTTAGCAAGCTTCGCGTAGTTGATCATCCTACCGGATTCGAGAGCT
>Ga0187893_10015384_pt1 | contig 10260 bp, 13 predicted proteins | sample MA1701074metaG_FD_139574 | JGI IMG/M metagenome (GOLD analysis project Ga0187893, IMG submission 139574) | White microbial mat communities from a basaltic lava cave in the Kipuka Kanohina Cave System on the Island of Hawaii, USA - MA170107-4 metaG ... | reverse complement strand
CTGTGCAAGTCACATCCCACGAGTGTCATGACACGGCCCTCCTGTGAGTCGTGGCCTGGTGATAGTGCGCTCGCCATGAGCGTATCCCCAGACCCGCGTCGCCGTTCTCATGACATCAAATTAAGGTTTGAGAGCGGATGAGCCGCCTGACGTATGGTGATGTCGAGGCCAGCAAGCTTCGCCACTCCAACGCCAAGGAGGCTCACCCGTGAGTCGATTCTCCAGCATGTTCAGCCAGCTTCTCAAGCTATTCCCGCGGACGGAGTTCCAAGCGCTGGTGAAGCGGACGTATGCCGAGCGGCATGCGCGCGGGTTCACGTGCTGGGGCCAGTTCGTGGCCATGCTGTTCTGCCAGCTGGGGCGAGCCCACTCGCTCCGGGAGATCTGTGGCGGCCTGGCCAGCTGCGAGGGCAAGCTGAGCCACCTGGGGATCACGACGCCGGCGCGCGCGACGCTGGCCTACGCCAATGCGCATCGGCCGTGGCAACTCTACCGGGCCGTGTTCAACGAGCTGTTGGCCCGCTGCCAACCCTTGGCGCGGGGGCGGAAGAAGTTCCGGTTCAAGAACAAGCTCGTCAGCCTGGACTCGACGGTGATCGATCTGTGCGCCACGCTCTTCGATTGGGCCAAGTTCCGGCGGACCAAGGGGGCGGTCAAGCTCCATCTGCTGCTGGATCACGATGGCTACCTGCCCAGCCTGGTGGTCATCACCGAGGGCAAGCGCCACGACGTGCGCGTCGCCCGGACGCTGCGCTTTGACCCCGGGACGATCGTGGTCATGGATCGCGGCTACGTGGACTACGCCTGGTTTGGGCAGCTGACAACCCAGGAGGTGTTCTTCGTCACCCGGCTCAAGGACAATGCCGTCTACGAGGTCGTCGAACGGCGCCCCCCGCCGGAGCGGAGTCCGGTCCGCCGGGACGAGATCATCCGGCTGACCGGGATCGACGCCGCGACGAAGTGTCCGCACCTCCTGCGCCGGGTGGAGATCTACGACGCCGCCAAGGACGCCACCCTGGTCTTCCTGACCAACCACCTCCCCTTCGGGGCGACGACGATCGCCGCCATCTACAAGGACCGGTGGCAGGTCGAGCTGTTCTTCAAGGCGCTCAAGCAGAACCTCAAGATCAAGACCTTCGTGGGGACCAGCGCCAATGCCCTGAAGGTCCAGGTCTGGACGGCCTTGATCGCGATGCTGCTCCTGCGCTACCTCCAGCTGCGCTCGTGCTTCGCCTGGTCGCTGTCGAACCTGCTCGCACTGTTGCGGATGAACCTGTTCACGCATCGCGATCTCTGGGCCTGGTTGGATCAGCCGTATACGGCGCCGCCACCCGTCGACGCGCCTCAGCAGGAGGTGCTGGCTCTTGCCTAATTCGGACAGCAGGATGGGCAGGCCTGATCTCGCGCCACGCCCGCACCCGTCCAAAATCGCCGGGAATGGCCGTGTCAGCGGGTCGCCTCCTGGTTAATTTGGACAGCAGTGACCTCGCCTATTACTACGTGGCCGCTGGAATGTAACGCGGCACAGGGAGGATTCGATGCAACGTCGTTATCTGGCGCTCGTGCTGTTGTTGGCCGTCGCCGCGTGGCTCGTCCCCGCGGCGGCACGCGCCGACTCGAGGCTCGCAACGCTCACCGTCAAAGGGATGGTGTGCCAGGCGTGACCCGCGAACATCGCCACAGCCTTGGAGAGGCTGCCGGGGGTGAAACGGGCGGACGTGAAGCTGGAGACGGGGCAAGCGAAGGTGATCTACGACGACACCAAGCAGACGCCGGAGAAGCTGGCCGCGGCCATCGACATGCTCGGCTTCAAGGCCTCGGTGGTCGGTGTGACCGAGGCGCCGGATGGTGAAGCGCCCACCAGGCGCTGACAGCGTGCTCAAGGTGAGCACAGGTGCGCGATTAGTCCACTGGCGGAGCGCTGGCCCCGCCAGTGGTCCGGACGCTACGGCTGACCACTGGGACCCGGGTGTGTCGGCGCGTTCATGACAGGACACGCGAAGGCCGCGCTGGCGCTGGTCACGACGGCCAGAACGAACAAGAGCGCGATGAGTCGCCGCATAGAATCACCCCCTTTCTCCGTGTCGGATGGTAGAGGGTCCACACGGGGGGAGAGTCAAGTACCTTTCAAGCTCATGCTGGCCCGCTTGACTCTCCCCTATAGGGAAGCGTCTAAGCTACGCGTGACTTGAAGATCAGGATCCGATGAGAAGGAGGCTCAGATGAAGGTTCAAAGTGATCCAAAGAGCGTGGGGCCGACGACCAAGGCCGCGACGAAGAAGCTCCCGCCGCTGCCGCTCGCGCGCTCGACGAATGCCGACTGCGGTGATGGGAGCTGTGGCTGCGGCTGTGGTCTCGCGATCAGCCGATAGGTCGTCGGCGCCACCGACGGACTCGCTGACGATCGGGGAGGTCGCCCGGCGCTCGGGCTTCAGCATTAAAGCGCTACGCTTCTACGATCGTCGGGGGCTGCTGCCGGCGTCGGGCCGCAGCGCCGGCGGCTTCCGCCTCTATGGCGAAGCCGACCTCCATCGCCTGGAGTTCATCCGCCAGGCGAAGGCGCTCGGTCTCCAGCTCGACAAGATCCGGGAGCTCTTGGTCACGGCGCGGGAGCGGACTTGCTCGATGACCCGACCGCTCCTCCTGCGCATCCTGGACGAGCGCCTGCGGCAGACCTCCGGCCAGATCGAGACCCTGACCCACCTCAAGAAGGAGCTCGTGCGGCGTCGGAGGACACTGGCGCGACGGCCGCCGACCGATCACGGTCAGGGCTACTGCGCGTGCTTCGAGGAGAGCGGCGCCGTTGCGCTCGTGCGCCGGATTCTCCCCAAGCAGGTTGCAGGCGCCCCGGCGGCCGCCCATGACCGCAGTCCGCGATAACGGCCTTGGTGGTGGCGAAGCGTCCGCCGCGCGATAGCTCCCGGCCGATCGCGCCGTCCGTCGCAACTTCGTCTGGGCTGCGCTGAACGGGGCGCTGTTCGAGTTCGGCGCCTCGTTCGCCGAGGTGGGGACGATCGTCCCAGCGTTCCTCGGCCGGCTGGGTTCCGGGGCGCTGGCGGTTGGCGCCGCAGCGACGATCGCCCGATTCGGCTGGCTGCTCCCGCAACTCTTCACCGCGAACTACGCCCAGGGCCTGCGGTACCGCAAGTCGATCTATCTGGTCGGCGGCGGCGGCCGAGCGGTCGCGCTGGGACTCCTTGCCGCTGTCCTGCTGGCGTGGCCTGCTGCTCACGAAGTCGGCGCTTCGCTCCAGCTCCTCGTCGCGTTCTTCGCGCTCTGGACGGCGTATTCGTTCATCGCCGGCCTCGCCGGGGTGCCCTACAACACGTCATCGCGCGGACCATCCCTTCGGACTGGCGGAGTCGGCTCCTCGCCGTACGCCTCTTCGCGGGCGTCGCGCTGGCCGTTGGCAGCGGACTGCTCGTCCGCGGGATCCTTCGCGAAGCGCCGGGCGCGTCACTCCAGCCGTACGCACTGATCTTCGGCGCCGGCGCCGTCATCCTCGCCCTGTCGACCGCGTGCTTTGCGCGGCTCCAGGAGCCCCCCGCATCCGCAGTCGGCGGTCGGCCGGCCTTGGCCGCATTCCTCCGTGATGGAGTCGATGTGCTGTGCGCGGACCGGCGATTTCGGCTATTTCTCTGCGCACAACTGTTCGGCGGCGTGACGAGGATGAGCGCGCCCTTCTATCTCCTCCAGGCCCAGCGGGGCAGCCGAATACCAGAGCTCGAGGTGGGAACGTTCCTCGCCGCACAGATGATCGGCAGCGTGGTGCTCAACCCGCTGTGGGGCTGGTGGGGCGATCGTCGCGGCAAGTTGAGCCTCCTGAAGGTCCTGACCGGGATCAGCGCCGTGAGTCCGCTCCTGGCCATCGTGCTGCCCCTCGCCGCCGTCCCCGAATCGATGTCGCTCGCCGGCTACGCGCTCATCTTCTTCTTCGTCGGGACGGCTATGACCGGCGACGTCGGCGGCGAGCTGGGCTATCTCATGGAGATCTCTCCGGGACGACCGGCGAGCGGAATACAGCGGATACATGAACGCGCTCGTGGCGCCGAGTCGGCTCCTGCCGTTCGTCGGCGGCGTCATCGTCGCGCTCTGGTCCTTTCAACTGCTTTTCGTCCTCGCGGCGGTCGCCGCGCTCGCCCGGCTGGTGGTGCTGGCGCGACTGGAGCCAGCCCCGAGGGTTGACTCGCGTCCCGTCGCAACACGGGCCCCTGAGTGATGGCCGCCAAGCGCATCCTCGTTCTCATCGCCCACCCCGACGATGCGGACGTCCACGCCGGTGGCACGATCGCCCGCTGGGCGGACGAGGGCTATGACGTGCAGCTCGTCGTGGCCACGAGCGGCGACAAGGGCCACGACGATCCGACGATGTCGCGGGAGGAGGTGATCACGCTCCGGCGCGCCGAGCAGCACGCGGCGGCCCGATGCCTTGGCGTGCAGCACGTAACATTCCTCGACTTCGAGGACGGCGAGCTTGCATCGGCGGGTCCCGACTGGCGGAAGAGATGACCCGGTGGATCCGCCAGGCACGTCCTGATGCCGTTCTCACCCTCGACCCCTACGCCGGCGCGCCTCGGTACGCGACCTATCGACTCCATCCCGACCACCGCGCCATGGGGTTCGCGGTTCTCGACGCGGTCTACTTCCGGGCTCCCGGGCCGCTCTACTATCCGGAGCAGCGCGCGGCCGGACTTGCCCCCCACCGCGTCCGCGAAGTGTGGTTGATCGTGGGCGATCACCATGACGAGGTCGTCGACGTCACGCGCACGTTCGAACGGAGAATCGAGGCCGTGCGCGCGCACCGGAGCCAGTGGCGGCGCCACCCCGACCTCGAAGGCTTCCTCCGCCAGCGCGCCGAACAGGTCGGCCGACCTCACGGGATCCCGCTGGGCGAGGCCTTCAAGCGGCTCGCGCCGGGATAGGTGAATGCATCCCGCCACCTCGATTTCCCGAGGCTTGACTCTCCCCCCAAGGGAAGGGCTTACCGTCGATTCGACCGACGAGACACAGTGATCGCAAAGAGGAACCGCCAACGAGCGAAGGAGGCGTCAGCCATGAACGAGAAGACATCCTCCAAGACGATGGAGAAGCCGAAGGTCGTCGGGTCCAAGCTCTCCACCCTTGCGGTCATCCGGAGGGTGAGCTTCGAGTGCGGGGACGGCAGCTGCGGATGCGGCTGCGGGCTGCCGATCGGACGGTCGTAACGCGCCGAGGCGAGCGGGCATTGCTGGTCCGCCGCGTGTCTCCCCGGCGCGGAGCGGACGCTCGCCAGGGCAGCGAATGAAGCTGTCTACGAGAGGCGACGCCATCGTCATGAATGACGCCGAGAGCCGGGATCGCTCGCTCGAGGAGGAACTTGAGGACTTGCGCATCCTCGAAGGGCGCCGGCCCTTCGGGGGACGTCCGCGTAGGACGCGTCGCATCCTCCTCTGGGCCGTCGTTCTCGCGCTGCTGATCGGGATCGGCGTCGCCGTATGGCAGTTCTGGCCGGCCGCTAAACCGGTGACCGTTGCGGACATCGTCGTGCGTGAAGGCGGCGCCACGGCCGCCGCGATGACCGCGGCCGGGTACGTGGCGGCCGAGGAGATGGCCACGGTCAGCGCCAGGGTGATCGGCAGGCTCGTGTACATGCCGCTCGACGTCGGCGATCGCGTTTGGGCCGGACAGGTGATTGCGCGCCTCGACGACGCCGAGTACCGCGCGCGCCTGCGCAGAGCCGAGGCGGATCTCGCGACCGCGCGGGCGGCGCTGGCCCGGCTCGAGGCCGGCTCGCGGCCGGAAGAGATCCGGCAGGCCGAAGCCCGGCTGGCATCGGCGCAAGCGGCGCTCGAGGAGGCGGAACGCAACTACCGCCGGACGGAGGAACTTTTCGGCCGGGAGCTGATCGCCGCTGCGGACCGTGACCGCGTCTGGGCCGCGTACCAGACAGCCAGGGCGCGTGCGGAAGAGGCTCGCGCCGGCCTCGGCCTGGCCCGCATCGGGCCCCGCGAGGAAGACATCGCCGAGGCTCGAGCCCGCGTCCGGACGGCGGAGGGCGACGTCCAGCTGGCCCGGGCGCAACTCGACTACACCGTCATCACCGCCCCGATCGACGGCACCGTCATCGACCGCAAGGCTCAGGTGGGCGACACCCTCTTCCCCGGTGAGCCAGAACTGAGCCTGCCTGGCCGCCTCACGCAACTGACGGCCCGGCGAGGCTCCGTGATCGTCCGGCTCGCGGACATGCGCCAGGTGAACGTGGAGGTGGACCTCAACGAGAGCGACATCGGCAAAGTGTCGGCCGGCTCGCCCGCCACCATCGTTCCCGATACGGCGCCCGACAAGAAGTATGAGGGCCGTGTGGTCCGCGTCTACCCGATGGCCGATCGCCAGAAGAAGACCATTCAGGTGCAGGTTCGTATCCAGAAGCCGGACGCCTCGCTCCGGCCGGAAGGCGGCGCCCGGGTGACGTTCCACACGGGTCCGCCGAAGAGCGGTGGAAGTGCCCTGCTCGTGCCGAAGGCCGCCGTTCAGAAGTCGAGCGGGAGCCCCGAGGTGTTCGTCGTCCGCGACGGCCGGGCCCAACGGCAAGCCGTGACGCTGGGGGCCGAAGAGCGCGACTACGTCGAGGTCAGGTCGGGCTTGGCCCGCGGGGAGCGAGTCGTCGTACAGGGCGCTGATGGCCTCAGGGACGGTGATCGGGTCCGCGTGACCGACGCGGCGCGCGAGCGAGGAGGCTCGAGATGAGCAAGGAGCTCATCACCCTTAAGGGAGTGAGCAAGGTCTACCGCCGCCACCAGTTCGACGTCGTGGCGCTCCAGAAGTGCGATTTGCCGATCCTCGAGGGCGAGCACGTTGCGCTGATGGGGCCCTCCGGGTCGGGAAAGACGACGCTGCTGAATCTCATCGCCGGTTTCGACGCCCCGACGACGGGCGCCGTCATCGTGGACGGCGTGAACATCCGCGAGCTGGGCGAGGGCGAGCTCACCCGCTGGCGGGTGCGCGGCCTCGGCTTCATCTTCCAGTTTTACAACCTGATCCCGGTGCTGACGGGCGCCGAAAACGTGGAGCTGCCGCTGCTGCTGCTCAAGATGAGCCGGGCCGAGCGGCATCGCCGTGTGCTCACGGCCCTGAAGGTCGTCGGTCTGGAAGGCCGCGCGGACCACTATCCGCGTCAAATGTCGGGAGGACAAGAGCAGCGGGTGGCGATTGCGCGGGCCGTCGTCACCGACCCCAAGCTCATCCTCGCCGACGAGCCGACCGGCAACCTCGACGCGCAATCCGCCGACGAGGTGCTGACCCTCCTCGAGCAACTGAACAAGCGGTTCGGGAAAACGATCGTGATGGTCACGCACGACGCCCGGGCGGCCGCCCGGGCCCAGCGCATCATCCGTCTCGAGAAGGGTGCGATCGTCTCCGAGCCCGCCGGGACGCCGGTGTAAGGAGCACGAGCCATGGGCGCCTTCCTGTCCTTCGTCGTGAAAAGCGCCTTCCGCAATCGCCGGCGCGCGGTGCTGACCGCCAGCGGCGTCGCCGTCGCGATCTTCGTCCTGACCGTGCTCTTCGCGATCGTGCACACGATCTCGGCCACGGTGGCGCGCGGCGGGTCCGAGATCCTCCTCTGGGTCGTCGACCGCTATCAGGCGCAGCACAGTCTGAGCCAGATCCCCGAGTCGTACGTCCGCGAGATCCAGTCGATCGCGGGGGTCGAGGTGGTCAGCCCCGTCCTCTTCTCGATGAGCCGGTACAAGACCGAGCAGGATCTGATCCTCATCATGGGCGTGGATCCGGAGACGATTCGAGCGGCGCGGCCCTTCGACGTAGATGAAGCGAGCTGGCGCGCGTTCGCATCCGACCCGCGGGCCGCGCTTGTCGGCGGCGACCTGGCCAAGAGCTACGGCCTGAAGGTCGGCGACACGATCACGCTGTTGGGAATGAGCGGCCGCGGTCGTGAGAATCTCGCGTTCACCGTGCGCGCCATCGATCGACAGGCGGGCGGGGACCCCCAGCTCCGTGACCCGCACGGGCGCTTCACGGTCCACCGTCGTTATCTCGCGCAGTCGATCGGCCGGGAAGGCATCGTCACCAACATCTGGCTCAAGGTCAACAGCCCCGCGGCCGCCCCCCGGATCGCGGCCGAGATCGACGCGCGGTTCGCGAACTATCCCCTGCAGACCAAGACCCAGTCCTACAAAGGCTTCATGCTGTCGATGGTCAAGCAGATGGAGGGCCTGCAGGTCGCCATTTCGCTGCTGACGATCGCGATCCTCATCGCGGTCGTGGTGGGTACCGCCAACAGCGTCGCCATGGCCGCCCGCGAACGCACGGCGGAGGTCGGGACACTGAAGAGCCTCGGGTTCCGCAAGGGTCACGTCCTGACCGTCATGCTGGGGGAGTCCGTGCTCGTCGCGCTGCTCGGCGGCGGAATCGGCGTCGGCCTGGCCTACGGGCTGCTCGTCCTCTCTGGCCTGAAGCTGCCGTTGGAGTTCAGTGTCGTTCGAGGCCAGATCGTGCTTGGACCCGAGGCCGTCGCTCAGGCTCTCGGGGTATCTGTCTTTATCGGCTTGCTCGGCGGCCTCTGGCCCGCGGTACGCGCCGCCCGCCTGCGCGTCGTCGACGCGCTTCGAGAGGCGTAGGTGGGCGCATTCGCCGTGTTCCTCGTCAAGAGCGCGTTCCGCAACCGCCGGCGCGCCATGCTGACCGCCAGCGGCGTGGCGGTGGCGACGTTCGTCGTGACGGTGCTCGTCGCGCTTCTGACCACGATGTCCGCCACCGTCGCACGCGGCGGGTCCGAGATTCTCCTGTGGGTGGTCGACCGCCACCAAGCGCAGCACCTCTTGAACCAGATCCCGGCCTCGTATGTGCCCCGTATCCAGTCGGTGCCGGGTGTGGACGTCGTGAGCCCCGTCGTCTTCTCGATGGCGCGCTACCGAACCGATCAGGACCTGATCATCATCATGGGGGTCGATCCGGCTACGATCCGCGCGGCGCGCCCGTTCGAGATGACCGATGAATCGAGCTGGCGGGCGTTCGTCGCCGACCGGCGCGGCGCCCTCGTCGGTGGCGACCTGGCGACGCGCTACGCGATCAAGGTCGGAGACACGGTCACGCTGCGCGGCATGGGCGGCCGCGGTCGCGAGAATCTCACGTTCACGGCGAGCGCGATCGACCGGCAGTTCGCGCCCGGGCGGTTCACCGTTCATCTCGACTACCTGACCCAGTCGTTGGGGCTCGAGGGGATCGTGACGAACATCTGGGTCAAGGTCGACCGCCCGTCGTCGGCGCCGCGGGTCGCAGCGGCGATCGACGCCCTCTTCAGCAACCATCCTGTTCAGACGAAGACGCAGTCCCACAAAGGCTTCATGGGCTCGATGATGCAGCGCCTCGAGGGCCTCGAGCTCGGCGTGGCGCTGCTGAGCGCCGCGGTCGTCATCACCGTGATGGTCAGCACCGCGAACGCCATCGCGATGGGAGCCCGGGAGAGGACCGCAGAAGTGGGCACGCTGAAGAGCCTCGGATTTCGCACGCTCCACGTCCTGGCGCTGGTGCTCGGCGAGTCCGTTCTGCTCGCCGGTCTCGGCGGCGGCCTGGGGTTGGCGGTGGCCTACGGCCTCGTCACGCTCGCCGGGCTGAAGTTCCCGCTCCCGATCGGCCCCGTCCGGGGCCAGCCCCTGGCCCTTGGCGCGGACGCCGCCCTGACGGCGCTGGCTGCGTCGCTACTGGTGGGGCTCCTCGGCGGGTTCTGGCCAGCGCTTCGGGCCGCGCGCCTCCGGATCGTGGACGCGCTGCGCGAGTCGGCCGGGTGATCGTGGCTCGCGCGATGTCCCGGCAGTGCGAGGAGGACTGAATGGCCGTTCCCCTCAAGTACAACGTCCGCAACCTGCGCGTCCGCGCGACGCGGACGGTGCTGACCGTCATCGGCGTCGCCCTCGCGCTCATGATCTTCATCGCCGTGCGGGCGATGGCCGAGGGGCTCAAGCGCGCGATCGTGCGCACCGGGTCGCCGGACAACATCGTCCTGATGGAGCCCGGACCTGTCGCCACGATGGAGTTCGGAGCCCTCGACCGCGAGGTGCTCAGCGTCGTGCCCGACTTTCCGTTCGTGAAGCGGGCCAACGGCGTCCCGCTCGTCTCTCCGGAGGCCGCCGCCGCGGTCTGGGTCACGCGGCCGGGCAGCGGCAAGGACGTGTGGATGACGGCGCGTGGCGTTCAGCCGATCGCCTTCCAGGTCCACGACGGCGTGCGGGTGGTCCAGGGACAACCGCCGCAATCAGGCGGCGG
>Ga0187893_10015383_pt1 | contig 10261 bp, 9 predicted proteins | sample MA1701074metaG_FD_139574 | JGI IMG/M metagenome (GOLD analysis project Ga0187893, IMG submission 139574) | White microbial mat communities from a basaltic lava cave in the Kipuka Kanohina Cave System on the Island of Hawaii, USA - MA170107-4 metaG ... | reverse complement strand
GGCCCGGAGCCGGGGCCTTCCGGCCCCGGCGACGACCAGTAGGAACCGTCAGCCATCGTGCCGCCTCCTCCTCGGGCCCCTCGACCGGGCCCACCACCGGCCTCCCGACCGGGCCGTCCACAGGGCGAGGCCCGACCCCGCCACGCTGGTTCCGGCGGCGATGCTACCCACGATGGCGCCCGGCAGGGGACGGACGGCGTCCGTGGCCGCCACGACGGCGAACCCGGCTCCCACCGTCGCCGCCACCGCCACCGAGGCGGCTGCCGCCGCGACCCGGCGGCCGAGGACGAGGGCCAGCCACGCCACCCCCACGAGCGCGGGCGAGAGCCACACAGCCCCGAGCAGCAGCCGGGACCAGGTGTCGTCGGCCAGGCCAGCGCTGTCGGCCACCCGGGCCAGCTCGAAGCCGCTGCGCTCGGCCCGGCCCGAGGCGGCCCAGGGCAGGAACAGGGAGCCGGCGGCGGCCGCGGCCGCCCCGACGGCCACGGCCGTGGCCACCCCGGTCGTGCCGGGCGTGGACCGCCGCCGCCGGGACCGGGGGGCCACGGCCATGGACCGGGTACCCGCCGGCCTCAGAGCCGGACGAGGATGGCGTCGCGGGCGAAGTCGACCACGGGCGACGGGAAGAACCCGGCCACCAGCGTGAAGGCGAGGGCCATGCCCAGGACCACCCCGACCCCGGTGGGGATGGCCAGGCGGGCCCGCTCGGCCACGGCCACGGCCCCCTCCCCGCCGGGGGCGGCCAGCGAGGGCCCCTCGCCGGCGAGGTCGGCCGCCGCCACCTCGGGCTCGGGTGCGGTCATGTACATGGCCACGATGATGCGGAGGTAGAGGAAGGCGGCGATCACCGCGGCGAGCATGGCCACGATGGCCAGGGCGTAGGAGGTGGAGGCCACGGCGGCGGCGATGACGTAGAACTTGGCGAAGAAGCCCGAGGTGAGCGGCACCCCGGCCTGGGCCAGGAGCAGCACGGTGAAGGCGAAGGCCAGGACGGGCCGCTGCTGGGCCAGGCCCCGGTAGTCGTCGAGGGTGTGGTGGCGATCTCCCCGCCCGCCCACCACCGTGGCCACGGCGAAGGTCCCGGTCACCATGAAGGTGTAGGCGAGGATGTAGAAGAGGGCGCCGGCAATCCCGGCGTCGCTGCCGGCCTGGAGCCCCACGAGGATGTAGCCGGCGTGGGCGATGGAGGAGTAGGCGAGCATCCGCTTCACGTTCGTCTGCACCACGGCGAGGACCGATCCCACCACGAGGCTGAGGGCGGCGAGGGCCCAGATGACGGGCTGCCAGTCGAGGCGGGCGGTGATGAAGGTGGCGTAGACGATCCGCAGGAGGGCGGCGAAGCCGGCGGCCTTGGCGGCGCCGGCCATGAACCCCGTGACCGGCGTGGGGGCGCCCTCGTAGACGTCGGGGGTCCACATGTGGAAGGGCACCGCCGCCACCTTGAAGCCCAGGCCCACGATGAGGAGGGCGACACCGCCGAGGAACACGCCGGCGGTGAGGGTCTCGGCCCGCAGGAAGGCGGCGATCTGGAGGAGGTTCGTCGACCCCGTGGCCCCGTAGACGAGGGCCATGCCGTAGAGGAAGAGCGCCGACGAGAAGGCCCCGAGCACGAAGTACTTGATGGCCGCCTCGAGGGAGCGAGCCCGGCGGGCGTGGTAGCCGGCCATGACGTAGAGGGCGATGGACAGGATCTCGAGGCCGAGGAACACGAGGATGAGGTCGTTGGCCTTGGCCATGAGGATGCCGCCCGAGCCCGACAGGAGCAGCAGCACGAAGAGCTCGGGCCGCTCGAGCTGCTCCCGGCGGAGGTACCCGTCGGCCAGGAGGGCTCCGAGGCCCACGGTGATGCAGATCACGATGGTGAAGAAGATGCCGAAGCCGTCGACGATGACCGAGCCGGCCATGGCCAGGCGGGGCTGGCCCCCGGGACCACCGACGTCGCTCCACAGCGACCACGCCGCCACCAGCGCGGCGCCGGCGGCGGCCACGGTGAACAGCGCGTAGCCCGAGAGGCCCCCCACGAGGCCCGTCCTCGCCGGGCGCCCGTCCCCCCGGTGGCGCTGGAAGGTCCCGGCCATGAGGACGGCCACCGCCGCCCCGGCGAGGAGCAGCTCGGGGAGGATCTGGCTCCACTCGAACCCCGGGATCACCACCTGGGCCCCCATCAACCCTCACCCCCGGGCCCGGGCGGGGTCTCGACGGCCGGGCCGTCGGCGGCCGGGCCGTCGGCCGCGGGGCCGTCGGCGGCGGGGCCGTCGGCGGCGACGGCGGGCTGGCGGTAGTCGGTGTTGGCCTCCACGTGGGCCACGAGGCGGTCGACGGCCGGGGCCATGCGGTCGAGGAGCGGCTTGGGGTAGACGCCGAGCACCACGATGAGGGCGACGAGGGGGGCCATGAAGGCCCGCTCCCGCCAGGTGATCTCGGGGAAGGAGGCGTTGGCCTCGTCGGGGGTGCCGTGGAACACCCGCTGGTAGGCCCACAGGAGGTAGATGGCGGCGAGGATCACCCCGGTGGTGGCCACCACCGCCCACCACCGGCGGCTGGCGAAGGTGCCGATGAGGACGAGGAACTCGCCCACGAAGCCGTTGAGGCCGGGCAGCCCGATGGAGGAGAGCATGACGAGGGTGAAGATCCCGGCGAAGAGGGGGGCGACGCGCTGGATGCCGCCGAGGTCGGCGATCTGGCGGGTGTGGCGCCGGTCGGAGATCATCCCCACGAGGAGGAAGAGGGCCCCGGTGGAGACGCCGTGGTTCACCATCTGGAGGATGCCGCCCTGGAGGCCCTGCTGGGTGAGGCCGAAGGTGCCGACGATGATGAACCCGAGGTGGGCCACCGAGGAGTAGGCCACGAGGCGCTTGAGGTCGCGCTGCATGGCGGCCACGAGGGCCCCGTAGACGATCCCCACCACCCCGAGGGTGAGGAAGAGCGGGGCGAGGTCGGTGGCGGCCTCGGGGAAGAGGTAGAGGCCGAAGCGCACGAAGCCGTAGGTGCCGAGCTTCAGCATGACGCCGGCGAGGATGACCGAGCCCCCGGTGGGCGCCTGGGTGTGGGCGTCGGGCAGCCAGGTGTGGAACGGGAACACCGGCACCTTGATGGCGAACGAGGCGGCGAAGGCCAGGAACAGCCACCGGGCCGTCGTCCCCGCCACCGACTGGGCCTCGGCCAGGGACACGAGGTCGAAGGTGAGCTCGCCGGTGGCCGCGCCGTGGAGGAACACGAGGGTGAGGATGGCCACGAGCATGAGCGCCGAGCCGACCATCGTGTAGAGGAAGAACTTCACGGCGGCGTAGACCCGCCGGTCGTAGCCCCAGCCCCCGATGAGGAAGTACATGGGGACGAGCACGACCTCCCAGAAGACGAAGAAGAGGAAGAGGTCGAGGGCGACGAACACCCCCAGGCACCCGGCCTCGAGGAGCAGCATCCAGGCCAGGTAGCTCTTGGCGTCGTGGTGGACCCGGGGGGCGAACATGGCGATGGGGAAGAGCACCCCGGTGAGCACGACGAGGAAGAGGGAGATGCCGTCGATGCCGAGCTTCCAGGAGATGCCGAAGCTCTCGACCCAGGCGTGATCGGAGACGAGCTGGAAGCCGCTGGCGCCGCCGTCGAAGACCCCGAGGACGGCCAGGGTGAGGAGCCCGGTGGCCCCCGTGGCCACCGCGGCCACGGCCACGGTGAGCCGGTGGTTGGCCCGGGGGGTGAGGGCGGTGAGGGCGGCCCCCACGCCGGGGACCACCACGAGGGCGGTGAGCCAGGGAAAGGCGTCGTCCATCAGCTCCGGCTCACGAGGTAGGCGAGCACCCCGGCGGCACCGGTGGCGATGGCGAGGGCGTAGGTGCGCACGTAGCCCGACTGAAGGAGCCGGAGCCGGCCGCCGGCGGCCCGGAAGAGCCGGCCCACCCCATTCACAGCGCCGTCGATGACCCGCTGGTCGGCCACCTCGGCGCTCCACCGGGCCAGCTCGCGCCCGGGGGCGGCGATCCCGGCGGCGTAGAGGTCGTCGACGTACCAGGCGTGGCGCAGGACCTCGGGCTCGAGGCGCCGGCCCCGGCCCAGGTGGTAGATGCGCCGGGCGACGAGGATCCCGACGCCGGCGAGGGCCAGGGTGCCGAGGGCCAGGGCCAGCTTGGTCCCGCCGGAGACATCGACCTCGTGCTCGCCCACCACCGGCACCAGCCACTCCTCGAGGAAGCGCCACCCGGCGAAGGGGAGGTTGAGCAGGCCGCCGAGGGCGGCGGCCCCGGCGAGCACGACGAGGGGGACGGTCATGGTGGGCGGCGACTCGTGGGGCTGGCCCCCGTGGTCGCCGGCGTCGCCGTGGGCGCCGTGGCCGCCGGCGGCCGAGCTCCACCGGGCCTCGCCGTAGAACACCATGAACACCTGGCGGCTCATGTAGTAAGCGGTGAGGAAGGCGGTGACGAGGCCGATGGCCCAGAGGGCCCGGGAGCTGTCCCAGGCGGCGAGCAGTATGTCGTCCTTTGACCAGAACCCGGCGAAGGGGAACACGCCGGCGATGGCCAGCCACCCGACGATGAAGGTGCCGGCGGTGATGGGCATCCAGCGCCGCAGGGCCCCCATCCGGTTCATGTCCTGCTCGTCGTGGAGCCCGTGGATCACCGAGCCCGCCCCCAGGAAGAGCAGGGCCTTGAAGAAGGCGTGGGTCACCATGTGGAAGATGGCGGCGGCGTAGGCGCCGGTGCCCACGGCGAGGAACATGTAGCCGAGCTGGGACACGGTGGAGTAGGCGAGCACCTTCTTGATGTCGCTCTGGGCGCAGGCCACCGTCGCCGCGAAGAGGGCGGTGAGGGCTCCCACCAAGGCGATGAGGTCGGTGGCCTCGGTGGCCACGTGGAGGAGCGGGCTCGACCGCACCATGAGGAAGACGCCGGCCGTGACCATGGTGGCGGCGTGGATGAGGGCCGACACCGGCGTGGGGCCCTCCATGGCGTCGGGCAGCCAGACGTAGAGGGGGAGCTGGGCCGACTTCCCCACGGCCCCGAGGAAGAGGAGGAGCACGATGGCCCCGGCGGTGACCTCGCTGATGGCCTCGGCCTGGCCGAGGACGTCGGCGTAGCTCAGGGAGCCGACGGTGGCGAACATGAGGAACATCGCCACCATGAAGCCGAAGTCGCCGATCCGGTTCGTCACGAACGCCTTCTTGCCGGCCGTCGCCGCCTCGGGGCGCTCGAACCAGAAGGAGATGAGGAAGTAGGAGCAGGCGCCCACCCCCTCCCAACCCAGGAAGGTGAGGAGGTAGTTCTCGCTCAGGACGAGCATGAGCATCGAGAAGGCGAAGAGGTTGAGGTAGACGAAGAACTGGTGGTAGCGGCCGTCACCGTGCATGTAGCCGACGGCGTAGAGGTGGATGAGGGTGCCGACGCCGGTGACGAACAGGGCCATCGTCACCGAGAGGGGATCGACGAGGAAGCCGAAGGAGACGTCGAGGCCGCCGGCCGGCACCCAGGAGAAGAGGATCTGGGTGGCTCGGCGCTCGCCCTCCTCGAGGCCGACGAGGCCGGCGAAGGTGACGAGGGTGACCACGAACGACGCCCCCATGGCGGCCGTGGCCACCCACCCGGCCCGGGGGTCGCCGAGGCGGCGCCCGCCCACGACGAGGACGAGGAAGCCGGTGAGGGGGAGGGCGGGGATGAGCCAGACGGCGTCGACCATGGGGCGCCTAGTCTTCCGTGGCTGCCCGGAGCGGACAACTGCCGGAGCGCCGTGGTCGCGGCCCCCGACGGGCGGTCGGTAACCTGCCGGCGTGGGCGAGTACGCGGCCTCGGGGGTGGACGAGCACCGCGAGCAGACCGCCTTCGCCACCGCCATGCGGCCCCACCTCGCCGCCACCCGCGCCCACCACCCCGGGGTCGACGTGGTGGCCGGCATCGGGTCCGGCCACTTCGCCAGCGTGCTCTCGCTCCCGGCAGGTGCCCGGGTGGCGGTCACCACCGACGGGGTGGGCACGAAGATCCTCCTGGCCCGCACCCTCGGCCGCTACGACACCGTGGGGGTGGACGTGGTGGCCAACAACGTGAACGACCTCGTTTGCCTGGGTGCCGACCCCGTGGCCCTCGTGGACTACGTGGCTCTCGACGAGCCCGACGAGGAGCTGCTGGGCGAGCTGGCTCGGGGCATGGCGGCGGGGGCGGAGGCGGCGGGCATCGCCATCGTGGGCGGCGAGATCGCCCAGGTGGGGGCCATGCTCGCCCCCCGCGACCCCACCACGGCCACCGAGCCGATGTTCGACCTCGTGGGCACGGCCATCGGGGTGGTGCCCCCCGGTCGGGACCTCATGGACGGCCGGGCCGTGGTCCCCGGCGACGCCATCGTGGGGGTGGCGAGCTCGGGGCTCCATTCCAACGGCTACTCGCTGGCCCGCCGGGCCCTGGCCGACACCCCCCTCGACCGGCCCCTGGGCGACGGTCGCACCCTGGGCGAGGCCCTCCTCGCCCCGACTCGCATCTACGTGGGCGCGGCCCGGGCCCTGTGGGAGGCCGGGGTGGCGGTGCACGGCATCGTCCACATGTCGGGCGGCGGCCTGCTCAACCTCGCCCGCCTGGCCGCCGAGGGCGTCGCCTACCGCCTCGGCTCCCTCCCGGCCCCGCCCGAGGTCTTCACCCTGGTCGAGGCGGCGGGGGGCATCGGCGAGGCCGAGATGCACGCCACCTTCAACATGGGCGTGGGCCTGGCCGTGGTCGTGCCCCCGGGCGAGGTGAGCCGCACCGTCGCCATCGTGGAGGGGGCGGGCGAGCGGGCCGTCGTCATCGGCGACGTGGTGGACGGCGACGGCGCCGTGACCATCCCCGGCCGGCGCCTCGTGGGCCGGGGTGACGGGTTCACGGAGGGCTGAGGTCGGCGACGGCGGGTTCACGCGCGCCTCAGCCGCGCAGGAGCGAGACGTCGTCGGCCGTGGCCGTGCCTCGCCGGCGGAAGATGGCGACGATGATGCCGAGGCCGACCACGACCTCCACGGCGGCCACGACGAGCACGAAGAACACCACGACCTGGCCGCCGAGGTCGTCGAGCATGCGGGCGTAGGTCACGAAGGTGAGGTTCACGGCGTTGAGCATGAGCTCGACGCACATGAACATCACGAGCACGTTGCGCCGGACGAGCAGGCCCAGGGCGCCGAGGGTGAAGAGCACGGCGGCGAGGCCCAGGTACCAGGCCCCCGGGACCCTCACCCCGGTACCGCCGCGTCACCGGGGGCGCCGGCGACGACCGGTTCGGCGCTGGGCCCGGGGCCCTCGACCTGGCCCTCGTCCCCGGTGAGGTCGTCGGGGTGCTCGGGGGCCCGCCGGGCCAGCATGATCGCCGCCACCACGGCGATGACGAGGAGCACCGAGGTCGCCTCGAAGGCCAGGAGGTAGCGGGTGAAGAGGAGCTCGCCGAGCTTGGCGATGTTCGACCCGGGGCCGCTGGCCGCCGCCACCAGCGAGTCGGCCCCCGTCACCCAGGTCGTGCGGGCCAGGAGCAGGATCTCGGCCAGCACGAGGGCGACGACGAGGAAGGCCAGCGGGCGCTGGCCCCGCAGGGTCTCGGTGCGGATGTCCTCCTGGCGGTCGATGCCCAGGAGCATGATGACGAAGAGGAAGAGCACGACGATGGCCCCGGCGTAGACGATGACCTGGACGGCGGCCAGGAAGTGGGCCTCCTGGGCCACGAAGAGCACCGCAACCGCGAAGAGGGTCATGACGAGGTTGAGGGCGGCGTGCACCGGGTGGCGGGAGACGATCACGCCGAGGGCGCCGGCCAGGCAGGCGGCGCCGGCCACTACGAAGACGACCCAGTCGATCACGGGCGCGGCCCGGGGGCGGCGTCGTCGCCGGGGGCCGGCGGGTGGGGGACCTCGGCCGACTGACCCTCCTCGGGGGGCCGCACGCCGTAGCCGAGCTCGCCCGACCACCCCACTCGGCCCTCGTAGGCGGCCACCCCGGACGGCGAGGTGGCGCGCACCCAGGCCGAGGTGTGGGCGTCGTCACCGGCGCGCCAGTCCTCCCAGGGGAGCTGCCGGGGCCGGCCGTCGTCGCCGACCACCAGCTCGGCCTTGGTGTAGACGGCGTCGGAGCGGTTCGTGAAGGAGAACTCGAAGAGCTTCGACTCGGTGATGGCCTCGGTGGGGCAGGCCTCGACGCAGAGGTCGCAGTGGATGCAGCGGAGGTAGTTGATCTCGTAGACGAAGCCGTAGCGCTCCCCGGGCGACACCGGGTCGTCGGGCGGGTTGTCGGCCCCCCGCACGTAGATGCAGCGAGCCGGGCACACCCCGGCGCAGAGCTCGCAGCCGATGCACTTCTCCATGCCGTCCTCGTAGCGGTTGAGCACGTGGCGGCCGTGGAAGCGCTCGGGCTTGGGGCGCTTGATGTCGGGATAGGGGTAGGTGACGGTCGTGCCGGGGCGCATCTGGCGCAGCGTGACCCGGAATCCGTCGGCGAAGCCCATCAGGCCGTGCCCCGTTTGGCCAGGCCCTCGGCGGCCAGGCCCTCGGCCGTCAGGGTGCCGGGGGCTGGGCCCTCGGGCGCGAGGCTGCGCCCGGCCGGCGCCTCCTCGGTGGCCGCGGCCCGGGCGCCCTGGCGCAGGGCGGCGTTGAGCAGGGCCCACCCCCCGGCGAACACGGCGATGCCGGCGCCGAGGACGACGAGCTGGGACCACCCCTCGTCGCTGGCCACCCGGAGGGCGGCCACGAGCATGAGCCAGAAGAGCGACAGGGGGATGAGCTGCTTCCAGCCCAGGTCCATGAGCTGGTCGTAGCGCAGCCGGGGCAGGGTGGCGCGCAGCCACACGAGGCCGAAGAGGAAGGCAACCACCTTGGCCAGGAACCACACCGTGGGCCAGATGCCCGAGAGGAAGCCGATGTGGGGACCGGCCGGGCCGCCGAGGAAGAGGGTGACGGCGATGGCGGACATCGTGACCATGTTCATGTACTCGGCGAGGAAGAAGAGGGCGAAGCGGATGGAGGCGTACTCGGTGTGGAAGCCCCCCACGAGCTCCTGCTCGGCCTCGACGAGGTCGAAGGGCGGGCGGTTGAGCTCGGCCGTCCCCGCCACGAGGAACACGATGAAGGGCACGAGGCCCAGGCCCCAGAGGTTCCAGCTCCAGGTGGCCTGGGCGTCGATGATGTCCCGGGTGGACAGCGACCCGGCGGCGAGCACCGCCGCCACCACCGCCAGGCTCAGCGCCGCCTCGTAGGAGACCATCTGGGCCGAGGCCCGCACCGAGCCCAGCAGCGGGTACTTCGACCCCGACGACCACCCGGCGAGCATCACGCCGTAGACGGCCACCGACGACATGGCGAGCAGGAAGAGCACGCCGATGGGCGGATCGGCGAGCTGGAGGTAGGTCTCCCGGCCGGCGATCGTGACCGTGCCCCCCACGGGCACGATGGCGAAGGTGGCGAAGGCGGGCACCGCCGAGAGGTAGGGAGCGAGCCGGTACACCCGCTTGTCGGCCTGATCGGGGAACAGCTCCTCCTTGAAGAAGAGCTTGATCCCGTCGGCCATGGTCTGGAGGATCCCCCAGGGCCCGGCCCGGTTCGGGCCGATGCGGTTCTGCATGTCGGAGACGACCTTGCGCTCGAACCAGATCATGAGCAGCACCGACACGAGGAGGAACCCGAAGACCACGAGGACCTTGCCGATGACGATGGCCACCACGGTGGCGTCCACGCCGCCGTCGAAGAGCGGGTCGCCCCTCACCGGCTGGCTCCGGGAGCGGCGACCGACTCGAGGCGCACGTCGATGACGGGCGAGGAGGCGTCGATGAGCTCGTGGGCGGCGGCGCCGTCGGGCGGGTTGGCGGCGAGCACGGCCGAGCCCCGGGGTACGGAGCTGTCGGCCACCACCACGGTGACGAGGCTCCCCCGGCCCGACCACACCCGCACGGTGTCGCCGGTGGTGACGCCGAGGTCGTCGAGCTCACCGGGGTTGGCCCGCAGGCGACCCTCCTGGGCCAGGGGGGCCAGGGACCAGGCCTGGGTCACCGCCGTGGCCCCGTCCCACATGGCGCGCCCGGTGACGAGCCGCAGCGAGTAGGCGTCGACCGGCGGGATGGCCGGTGCCCGCACCCCGCCGGAGAAGGCGATGAGGGGCGGTGCCGGTGCCGCCGGCCGCGCCGGCCCCGCCGGGTCGGGAAGGGGCGCCAGGGGGGCGGCGGCGTCGGCCACCTCGGGGCGGGCCGCCACGGTCTCACCCTGGGCCTCGGAGGCCATGGTCTCGATGCTCTCGGTCGGCCGGTCGGGCGGCGGCTCGGGGAGGGCGCCGCCGGGCAG
>Ga0187893_10015382_pt1 | contig 10261 bp, 10 predicted proteins | sample MA1701074metaG_FD_139574 | JGI IMG/M metagenome (GOLD analysis project Ga0187893, IMG submission 139574) | White microbial mat communities from a basaltic lava cave in the Kipuka Kanohina Cave System on the Island of Hawaii, USA - MA170107-4 metaG ... | reverse complement strand
GTTGCGTCACCGCTTAAGTCCTTGAGCACAAAGATCTTAGACGAAAGGTGACGCAAGGTGACGCAAATTTATAGTTTTCCCTTACGTGAGAGGTGATCTAAGAAAAAACCTGGAATTTGCGTCACCTTGCGTCACCTTCTATGCTCTATGCGGCTTAAATGATTGATGTAATTAGATTTCTGCGGGTGACGCAAGGGTGACGCAAGGGTGATTTTTGGGTGACCGGGTGACGCAACTTTCAATCTCCGTCACCCGGCATCCGCACACGTCACGGGCTGGCCGGACCCGCTCAGGCCATTCTGGCCTAAATCGGCAACAAACCTGAGCCATTCCGCTGGTTCCCAGCGGAGCATACCATGCCTGCATTAAAAGGTCAAAGCGGAAATCTTTGACTTGCTGATCCTGCATGTTATAATGCCAGAACATGTCGCTTTAAAACACAAACAGCGACGTACGATTCAAGCCACGGCATCGGCTCAACCTCTCGCTGAATGCCGTTTACAGTGGCAGCAGAGGCCGGACTACTTGGGAGAGTTAATAATGCGCGACGGAAAAAATTTCACGATACGGATACCAGCGGATTTGGAAGCTCTATTGGAGAGCTTGAGAGAAAAGGCGGGAATACTGCCGAGCCACTTGGCTAGAGAGGGGTTGGCGCTTGCCTTGGCCCAACCCAAGTATAAATCGGTGCTGGAGTCTATAAACAACAACGAAACGCAATAGCAGGTAACAAGGGAAAAGCGCCAGAAGTCGAAGTCCTAGCGCTTTTCAGGATGCTATAAGATGAGAGGGGATCAAATTCCTCGTCACCCAGCAACGCAATCATAGCATTCCCACCTTACATTTACCAGTCCTAAATCGCGTCTCCAATTTCAACAATAGCACGCCGTCCGTTTGCGTGCGGGAGACGAAATGTCAAAGCAAAAACTAAATATCCGATGGCCGATAGGCCGGTTTCTAAGCTCAACGCCGACGCCGCGTCAGCTTAAAGCCGTCAGAGCTCTGCGCGAGTTAGTTGACGCCGAGGGAATCGACTCGGTCAATTGCGTCTACGCTGAGGCCGTTAGTGAGCGACGTCTTAAAGAGTGGACCGCCAAAAATGGTCGCGAGATTAACGGTCACAGGTGCACGCGGCGAATACTGGATCTGAGATGTAACGGCGGCAAAGGTTGCGACGGCGGCAACTATCCTGTGCCTGGCTCTGATCATGTGACGTTTTGGCGACGAGAAGGCGCGCCGCCGATCTACGTGTCTCAGCCATATGCCCTCACCTTATCGGATACGCGTGATCTCGTTGCTTATGCTGATCGCCATAATCTTGATGTCACTGTCTCGCCATACTCTTTTTACTTTCCAGGGGAGACCTTAATGATCAAAGTTCAGCGTCGCGGAGGTACGGGCAAATGAGTATTCAGGACATCGACAAGCAAAAAGTTGCAGAGCTAGAAGCATTCATAAAAGCTTTCGGGTATCAAGAGCAAACACCTGTGCGCATTACAGCGCTACCACCTGAAGGCATCAACTTACCCGTGATTAAGAGGACAGTCACGCGAAATTCGCTTCGCGCCAATTCCGATGGTTCTGGGTCTAATTCCGGCGGATCGGACGATGACGACATAGCAGAGCTAATACGATTAAACGAGACTTACGGCATTTATTTGACCGTTAATGAAGGCGGCGACAAGGACGCTGATATAACCCGTTTCGCCGCCTGTTTTGTCGAGAGCGATACTAAGTCTCTGCCGGAACAGCACGCAGCACTCGACGCCAGCCCCTTAGAACCTAGTTTTCGGGCTGAGACAAAGAAAAGCGTCCATGGTTATTGGACTATTGAAGGCGACTGCAACGAGCAACAGTGGCGCGACGCTCAACAGCGTTTGATCGCGCACTTCGATGGCGATAGAGCGATCAAAAATCCCGCTCGCTTAATGCGTCTCCCAGGGTTTGATCATCTTTCGGTTGATAGCTCAGGCGAGATTCAGCGCAAGCGAGTTGAAATTACTCACAAGTCAGGGCGGCGCTATACAATCGAGCAGATATTCGAGGCATTCCCGCAAACAGAGCGCGAGCAACTCCCGCTTGCTGCACAATCAAACGCTCGCTTCACAGCCGGATTAGTAGATCGTGAAAGAGATAAGCTGATTCTTCGAGAAGTCTTTAAGGCACTCGCATTTGCAAGATGCGATAGCTATGCGGATTGGCGTGACATCTGTTATGGCACCTTTAACCATTTTGGCGACGACTCCGAAGTCTTTGCATCTTTAGAGGACTGGTCACGGCAAAGTGCGAAATTTAAACCTGGCGATTGTCGTGCGCGGTGGAATGAAGCAAGTCAGCGAGGCATCAATGAGTCGAGGATCGGTTTCGGCAGTCTTATCGCTTGGGCCAAAGAGGATAATCCCGCGTTCGTTGAGTGGTATGAAAATTTCAACGGTCAGACCCGCCTAGAGAATCATAAACAGCGCGGCGCGAACGGATGGTTATTGGAAGCGCTGTCGGAAAAGCTACCGCGCACTGATTTAGGTAACAGTCGGCGGTTCGTTCTTTATATTCGCGGCAACATCTATCATGACTTTAACCGGAACAAGTGGCGGTCTTGGGACGGTACTCGTTGGGTAGAAGGGGCATCAGCAATCATAGAGGCCGCTAAAGAAATGGTGCGTTATGAACTCCCTAAAGAAGCTAAATCCATTGAAGATGAGGGCAAGCGTAAAGAGTTTTATCAGCACATCGCAAAATCTCAATCAGCGCGAGCAATAAAGGCAATGATTGACCTTGCCAGGAGTGAATCTGAGATCCAAGCGGATACGTCAGAATTTGGTACCCAGCCGCACCTTATAAACGTCAGCAACGGGGCGCTTGATCTTCGCACAGGTGAGTTACGACCGCATCGCCGCGAAGACTTTCTAACAAAGCTGATCCCTATTGCCTACGACCCCCACGCAAATTGCCCAAAGACCGACGCATTTCTACATCGAATCTTTGCGGGCAACAAAAACCTGATTGCGTACTTTTGGCTGGTCCTCGGTTACATCCTCACAGGCGAGACCGGAGAACACGCAGTTTTTATTTTTTACGGCACCGGCAAAAACGGCAAAAGTGTAGCCGTCAACCTTATCTTCGCATTGTTAGGACCATACGGCACCTCAATAAAAACTGAGGCGTTAATGGCGCATAGGTTTACAGGCGCGAGCGGTCACAACGAAGACATTGCTAATCTCCGAGGCATGCGATTTGTTGCGGCTGTGGAGACCGACATTGGACAACGCTTTAACGAGAGCCAGCTAAAGCAACTCACAGGCGGGGATTTAATAACCGCAAGCCGCAAGCATGAACATAACATAACTTTCCGACCTGACTTTAAGCTTGTCATCCAGACAAATCACAAGCCAACCGTTGAAGGCACCGATTTCGGTTTTTGGCGTCGCATAAAGCTGATGCCATTTAACGAGACCATTCTAAACAACGAACAGGATGCGCACTTAATCGACAAACTAAAAGCGGAGCTTCCTGGTGTCTTGACCCGTGCCGTTCAAGGTTCAATTCGCTACTACGCTAACGATGGTCTAGGTACCCCGCCAGAAGTTGCCGAGGCTACTGAGGAGTATCGCGCCGAACAGGACACGCTAGGCATGTTCATTGCGGATAAGTGCGATCTTGGAGACGGCCCTGAAGTGACATTCAAAGATATCTATGACGTGTACACGATGTGGTGTGAGAGCCGCAAAGAGCGGCCCAAATCATCTAAGTTCTTCGCCGCATCGATGCGAGCACGCGGTTTCAAATCTAAGCGCACAAAACGAGGCAATGTCTGGCAGGCTATCGGCATACGACCGTTAAGAACGCAGTCCGGCTCAATTGCTTCACACTCACACCTCAAGCTTGTTGATTCCAACCCACAGGAGCAAGCGCAATGAAACTACGTAAATTTTGCGGCGCGATAGTTGATCTCAATCGGTCCTGCAATCACACGCCGTTACCTTTTGACGGTCCAGACTGCACATGTCGCCCGCACGCCAAAGAAATCGAAAACTTTGAATTTGTGCACGAGGAAACCTGCCCAAGAGCATCTTACCTTCGCACAATCTACAACCGCTACTCAACCACACGAGTCATCAGGATGTCACCCCGATGCCTCAAACCTAGAAACAATTAAAACGAAGGGGAAAAATAAAATTATGACAAACTCAACAGTCACACCAATCAATCTCGTTATGCCTAGCACTAATGAGCTAGAACAGGCGCGAAAGAAACTCGTCAACATTAAAGAAAAGGCCGAGTTTGCCTTTCGTCTTTCAAGCAAACCTTGCGCGATCTTTTCAAATTATTTCTACAAAGTCTTCCGAAACTGGTACGACTTTGAAGGGCTACAGCTAAGTGGCGATATGGTCATCGTGTCCTGTACGCCTCAAGACCTTCCGAGCATGATCGAGATTCTTAAAACGGTCATCGCGGAAGCTAATCAAATCGCCGCTCCAATTATACGAGCACAAGCGGCATCACAAAAAATCATTCGCAAACGCGAAGCCGAATTCTATCAACTTACGCAGGAACACATGAAACCTGTCTCTATTCCGAATGGTCGCGACTATTTCACTTGGAAACAAATGCTGACGGAAAAGCAAGCCAAGGATAGAGCCGAGTTGGATCGTAAGTTAGCCATTGAGGCTTTTGATGAGGCTGTATTGAGGATAGTCGATCTCGAAATGCAGGGGCAGCATCGGGTTATCAATGCATAAGACACCAAAAGGGAAAGCATAAAGATGCCTAAAACACAGAAAGCGACCCTGGCAATTCATCTCTCGCCCAATGAGGTGTTAACCCTAGAGATGCGGCAAGTAATGCGCTCAAGCTGGAAACTTCTCACCTTTTTGATGGCAGTTGGTTTTGGATATCTATTTTTCCAGGGCTGGAAGGGCGCGTTATTTGCGCTCTTTCTCAGCCTACCTAAACAAAAACAAACCGAAAGGAAAAATCAATGAGCAATTTTGAACCTGTACAACTGCGCTTTCCCGATCCGTCTGAAATGGAGCGCATCGGCGGACCGTCAATCTATGAACATGGCGAACTAGGGATCGCCTGCATTCTATCAAGCGAACCGCCCCCGCTCTGGTGTGCGACTTTTTCAAGAGCCTACGCTTTTGCTTTTGGAAACGCCGCGCAACCTCAGATTGACCGCGACCGGATGATCTTCCAAGTGCCTATTGCCGCTTTCCCAGGATTTTATGAGGCCGCAAAGATCGCAGTTGATATGACAAATGATTTTGTAGGGCCACTAATCGACGCGCAGATCGCGCGAGCGACATCCGAGGCTGAACGGCAAAAGGTGCTATCAATCCACAAAGCACGGATTCAATCCGCTCATGATGATTTCGACAAAGCCAAAACTAATACGGATAGGAATGAGGCATCCGACAGAATCCGGCAACTAGTTTTGGCTGAACGGGAAACTAAAAAGGCGCTCTCCCAAAATGAATTTAACGCAGCTATTAAGAAAGCGATTGAGATCGATCTTGCTGATGGCACCTTGGAATCATTATCTCATTTGAGCGATAAATGTGTTGCCCACAGTGCAAAACGTGAAAAGAAACTAAAACTGGTGGAACCTAAAGGAATGCGGTAAAACCACTTTAAGTCACCCTACCGATCCGACGAATATTCGGGCAGAGCTTGAGGTTTAAATTATGAGTTTCGACAATTTACCGAACAGACTGGCATGGTCTCTGACTGAGATCGCAAAACAAACCGGACTCAGTGTATCTTTCTTGCGGAAAGAGATCAGGGATGGTAATTTAATCATTAAAAGGTTTGGCCGCAGGATACTCGTGCGGGATGAAGATCTAAGGCTTTACCTAGAGCGCGGAAGTACCTAAACCGAAAAGGAAACAATCCCGACATGGCACACACGTACAAGCCAAAGGGGCGCAAATCTTACTACCTCGATTGCGTGATTAATGGCGTCCGCTACCGCGAATCACTTAAAACGACTGATTGGCGCAAAGCTCCAGAGCTTGCAAGAGAGCGCATCAAGCAACTCGAAAAGCGAGCACCCGATCCGGCCAAGCGCAGCAAGTCCTATGGTTCGCTCGACGTTAAGGCCGCAATAGAGTCCTACGCTAAAGAGCGTCGCGCTCAGGTATCCAAGCGCATGGTTGAGTATTGGAAAGAGCACATTCCCGCGCTCTCAGGATTCTTCAAAACAACTAAACTCAGGAGCATTACACCCGCTCACCTCTCAGAGTATCAAGCAAAAAGACTCGACGCAGGCAGATCGCCTAAGACCATCAATGGCGAGACCGCGACACTCAGGCAAGTGCTAAAGCATGCTCGCTTGTGGTATCGGTTTGTTGAAGACTACAAGCCGATCCCTAACACAGCGCCACCTGTCGGCAAGGCTCTAACCGAGGATGAGCAAGCACGACTCTTTGAAGTCTCACAAAGTCGAGCAGACTGGCTCATCGCGCACACAGCCGCGACACTTGCCTTTTACTGCGGCATGAGGGCATGTGAGCTTAAGGCTCTAAGGTGGAAGCATGTGGATCTTGTCGCAAACCTCTTGGACATCCGCCGCTCAAAGACAAGAGCAGGCTGGCGAACGCCGACACTGAACGAGGTGTGCAAGACCGCGCTGGCTAACCTTTACCGCAAGGCACAAGAGATCAAGGCTGCCGAGCCGGAGCACTTCGTTCTTCCCTGGCACGGTCGAAACCAAAAGATCGATCCGACTCGCCCGATCACCTCCTGGCGCTCGGCGTGGCGATCAATTCGACGCAAGGCAGCGTGTAATGATGAAGGCGAGGTTATCTACCCGAACCTACTGACTGTGCGCTTCCATGATGGCAGGCACACCGCTGTCACGACGCTTTGTGAGAAAGGTGTGCCGGATTGGGTTATTCAAGCCCAGGTTGGCCATGTTGCGCCTGAAATGATGAAAACCTACTCTCACGTAAGGCGGCAGGCACTCAATCAGGCTGCGGCAGCACTTGAGCCAGCGTACACGCAACAATCACAAGAGGTTAAAGAGACGATCAACTGAAAAGAGTTATGGCACACTCTTTGGCACACTCGCCCAAAAATTGAAAAGGCCACTTGTTACAGTGGCCTTTTTCTCGGGAAAAGTGGCTCCGCAGGTAGGACTCGAGCCTACAACCCTCCGGCTAAAAGCCGGTGGTATCCGATTTTTGAGAAGAGTCGACTCTATTACGAGTCGACGTCTCGGCTTCCGAACGGGCTTTTCTTTATCTTAGTTTCTGATCTGCGTTTATCGGCGTGAATCTGCGGCTGAGATCTGCCGCTGCAATATCTTGCGGAAATCTTAATCGCGGGGTTTAACGTTGGCGCGGAGGAATTTGACAATGTCTTCGGTGGAGGTGCCGGGCAGAAAAACCTCAGCCACACCCTCTTGCTTGAGCTTGGGAATATCCTCCTGCGGCACAATTCCTCCAACCAGCACCAAACAGTCCGTCAGCCCCTCCTCGCGAAGCAACTGCACGATCCGTGGGCAAAGAGTGTTGTGAGCACCGCTGAGTATGGAAACACCTACGGCGTCCACGTCCTCTTGAAGGGCCGCGGCGGCAATCATCTCTGGAGTTTGCCTGAGCCCAGTGTAGATTACCTCCATACCGGCGTCGCGCAGGGCTCGGGCAATAACCTTGGCACCTCGATCGTGGCCATCGAGGCCGGGCTTCGCTACCAGAACACGGATTTTTCTTTCTGAAGTCATTGCTTATCCAAAGAAGCTCTCGGAGCTATTTATCATTTGCCGTTGGTCATTTCTCATTTATCATTTGATGTCGTCGCAGAAATGTAATGTCGTCGCAGAAATGGCAAATGGAAAATGGAAAATGGTAAATGGAAAATGATCAACGGTAAATTATAAGTGCAAGGGTAAGACCAACACTCAAGATTCCTACCGCCCGCAGCAGTCCCAATAAGAATCAAAAAGCGGGTTCTTCATAAACGCCATAAACATCGCGTAGCGCAGCACATATCTCGCCCAGTGTTGCATAGGCCCGCACAGCTTCGATAGTCGCAGGCATTGTGTTTTCGTTTTTGGCGGCGGCCTGCTTAAGTTGCTCGAGAGTGCGCTCCACCGCTCCGGAGTCTCGCTGATCTCGTGTCTGCTGTAAGCGTTCCACCTGGTGCTCGCGCACGGACTCATCAATCACCAGGATTGTAACCTCGCCCGGCTCATCTGCCATGGCATACTTGTTTACACCCACAATTACCTGGTCGCCTCGTTCCACCGCTTTCTGATATTGATACGCTGAATCTTGAATTTCTCTTTGGGGAAAACCCTTCTCGATCGCTGCCACCATGCCGCCCATAGCGTCGATCTTTTCGAAATAATCAAGCGCCGCCCGCTCCATCTTGGAAGTAAGCGCCTCAATGAAGTACGAACCTGCCAGCGGATCGACTGTGTTCGAGACGCCAGTCTCTTCAGCAATAATCTGCTGCGTCCGTAGGGCTATCAGGGCTGCCTGATCTGTGGGCAAAGCCAAGGCCTCGTCGTAAGCGTCTGTGTGCAGGCTCTGGGTGCCCCCCAGCACACCTGCCAGGGCCTGAATAGCAACTCGCACAATATTATTCAAAGGCTGTTGCACCGTCAGGGAAACACCAGCGGTTTGTGTATGAAAGCGCAGTTGCAGGGCCCTTTCGTTCTTGGCGCCGAAGCGTTTGCTCATTTCGCGGGACCAGATTCGTCGCGCCGCTCGGTATTTGGCAATCTCTTCGAAAAAGTCGTTGTGAGCATTGAAAAAGAAGGACACCCGGGGCACGAATCGCTCCACGTCAAGCCCCGCATTAACTCCCCACTCGACGTATTCAAGCCCATCACGAAGTGTGAATGCGAGTTCCTGGATCGCTGTCGCCCCGGCCTCCCGGATGTGATAGCCGCTGACTGAAACCGGATTGTACCGAGGCGCCTGCTCAGTGCAGAATTCAAAGGTATCGATCACCAGTTTCATCGCTGGGCGAATCGGGTAAATCCACTCTTTTTGGGCGATATACTCTTTGAGGATGTCGTTTTGCAGCGTCCCCGAAATCTTCTTCCAGTCGGCCCCCTGCTTTTCGGCTACCACCAGATACATTGCCAGCAGCACCGAAGCCGGCGCATTGATGGTCTGCGAGACAGTGACTTTTTCCAGGGGTATCTGGTCGAACAGAACCTCCATATCTGCCAGGGACGATACAGCGACCCCACACTTGCCAACTTCTCCTTCCGACAGGGTCGAATCTGCATCGTAGCCCATTAAGGTAGGCAGGTCGTAAGCCACCGAAAGACCGGTTTGGCCCTGAGCCAGCAGGTATCTAAAGCGAGCATTGGTGTCCTCAGGAGCGCTAAAGCCGGCAAACTGGCGCATCGTCCAGAGCTTGCCGCGATAACCGGTTGGGTGGATGCCGCGTGTATAAGGAAACTCGCCGGGAAACGAGATATCGCGATCAAAGTCAATGTGCGCAATGTCCGCTGGGGTGTAAAGGCGCTCTACCTCATCGAGCGAAACGCTTTCGAAGCGGGCCTTTCGTTCCGGATGCTTGGTGAGGGCAGGCTCGAGTGCCTCACGCTGCCAGCGCCCGACCTCGGCCTCAACTGGCGAGGTAAATTCCTTGGTCTCGGTCATAAACCTCTCTGTTTCTGTGAGTTTACGGGCGTTTTTGATATTAGTTAATGCGTAACGGGCTGTCAAATCAGCGGTAGTCCGCTAAAAATTCATGGTAGGCTGAAAAGGCCCGAGCCTGGCATTCAATGTCAACATTGAAGCAACCGCTTCCCGCATATTAGAGTTTTTGATTCAACCTTAATTACGGCTTCGCCGCCTGTTGTGAGGCATGGCTCCGCCCTGCCGTCAGCTCGCTGTCTCGACTGGGCTTCGCCCAGGGCTTTGCCCCTTCGAGTTTCCTTGGGACGAAGAATCTAAAGAGTCCAACAAGATACCTTTGTTGTGGTTAGAGTGAATCAATTCTTCGCCAGATCAATAACTCAATTGTAAGGGGCAAAGCCCCGCACCAGGGGCGAAGCCCAATCGAAAATAGCGAGCTGACGGCAGGGCGGAGCCATGCCTCACAACAGGCGGCGAAGCCGGGCGAAGGTTGAATCAAAATCTCTAGTGTAGTGTCCCACTGGTTCGTGTCATAAGTTAAAGAGTTTGCTAGCCAGCGGAGGAGTCTGTCAGGGAACAAACGTTTCACCCCGGAGCAGTCTGTCGGGAAAATATTTGACTGCCGTTTCCTCTGTGCAACCTCAGTGTCCTCTGTGTCTCGG
>Ga0187893_10015381_pt1 | contig 10262 bp, 3 predicted proteins | sample MA1701074metaG_FD_139574 | JGI IMG/M metagenome (GOLD analysis project Ga0187893, IMG submission 139574) | White microbial mat communities from a basaltic lava cave in the Kipuka Kanohina Cave System on the Island of Hawaii, USA - MA170107-4 metaG ... | reverse complement strand
CGGCTGCTATCTCCTTGCTCTGCGCTGCCTGCACCAATTCCATAACGCCATAGCGTTAAGCCAATGCCTTTTGGATTGCCGTTTTGCAAAGTATCCATACTAAACAGCCAGTCTGCAATCGTATTCTTTTTTTCATCTGCCCAGTTGCCTGCAAACTGGCAACTCCATGCATCAGATGCAGCAAAGTTTCGTATGGTTTGAAAGGTTTTGTTTTCGTTTATATGAATAACAGTTTTTTGTTGTGCTGTCGCCGTAAAAAAGATTAATAAAGCTGTTGTGCAAAGAATAATGGGTGCTGATCGAAACATGATAAGTGCATTATTTTATTAAACTAATCATTTCAAGTGTTGAATCAAAAATTTTGCAAAAGATAAAAGAAATAAAACCATTGTTTTTAATCATATTCAATGTTCAGTCAACTGCCATTGCTGGTTGGCGCCACTGTTCCAATACCATTGAATAATATTTCCTCCATTCTCTGTTGACTGGCCGTTTACATCCAATGATAAGCCGCTTTTTTTATTGATGATCTTGTAATATCCAAAACCAATGTCAATAATCTGCCATTGTTGGTTGGTACTGTCAGCATAACTCCACTGAACAATACTCTTACCTGCATCTGCCGAAGCGCCATCTACATCCAATGCTTTACTGCTGTTTTTATTTGTGATAGAAAAATAACCATCGCCCAATGCATTGAACTGCCATTGCTGGTTATTGCCACCCCAATATTCCCATTGAATGATGGAACCGCCATCGTCAACGGAGCTGTTGTTTACATCGAGCGATTTAGTGCTGTTTTTATTGATTACTTTATACCAGGCTCCTGCAGTAAACGAAGCATAAGGTGCTGTAATATCTTCTTCGTTCCATGCATATCTTAAGCGGCTAAGACCTGATGTATTGCTGGTTACAATTCCAGAACCCGATTGCGTAAACATGCTGTAGCTGTCGTTGGTACGCAAACCGGGCCAGTAGATGCCGCCAATATTCAAATCGTGCATAGCATTGGTCATGCCTTGCAGGTATGTTACTTCACGGTCTGTGCCGGGTGCAGCGAGATAATCTTTAACACTCGTCATAGGCACGCCAAATTCTGTAACGATTGTCCGTGCAGGATAACTTAATGCATTTATCGTTTGCTCCCAGTCTGCTGTTGTTTCTTTATTACCATCGAACCAGGTATAAAAATGAAAAGATAACAGGCAGCTATCAAAGCGGCTGTCTGCACCAATGCTGTTTAGATCTGTTGCATATCCTGCACCATCTAATATAATTCTTGCTCTTGGCATTGTTGAATATCTTGATAAAAACTCAGCATATAAATTATTCAAATCAGTTAAGCTGTAACCATGCGGTTCATTCATCACTTCGAAGTAAATATTGCCTTTGGTGCTGTATGCGGTAGTAACCGTGTCCCACATTTTCCAAAAAGAAAAAGTGTTATCAACCAATCCATCTTTTGAAGAAGCTCCTTCCCAATACGCAAGCACTACTTTCATTCCAAGTGCTGATGCTTTATCAATTGCGCCCTTGTATTGTTGCCACCAGGTTCCAATAACTGTTGAAGGATTTACAGGCAATCTAACTGTGTTTGCGCCTGCTGTTTTAAAACCAGCAAGAATGGTGTTAGCTTTTGTTTGAATGGTTGTATAACTGTCTGCAGGAGTTGTGCCGGAAAGCACCAATGCATCATCTGTAAAATTGTCTCTTGCATCTGCCCAGTTCACGCCTTTGAAATCTGCGGAATTTGCAGATGTTGCAGGCGCAAAAGTTATTGGCTGTTCCGGTTGTTCCGGTGTTTCGGGTGTTTGTTGCGCTTCTTTTTTACAGTTGCAAAAAACAATAACAGCAATGAGGAAAAAATACTTTTTTGTATGCAACATTCTTACTGGTTAAATTTTTTGAGCTAAAAATATTTTTATGTTACAAGCCGCAGAGCATGTGGGATTCCCGCTTTAAGGCGGGATTGTGTCACTCACTTGTGCGCCTGCCTGCCTGCCGGCAGGTTCGGAAGGTGAATGAGCAATCGTGAATCAATGTCGTTTAGTTAAGAACTTGAGCTCCGCAGGAGCGGCATGTAAAACATATCGCTCCTGCGGAGCTCTGTTCATATTATCTAAATTATTTCTACTAACATGTCGCCCTTACAGGGCTTAACTACACGACATTGAATGGCGAAAGGTGAATATTTGAATCGTTGGTTTTCACTTTTCGCTTTTGCCTTTTCACCTGCTGCTATAGGTACAATTGTACAAGTGTGCGACGCAACGAAGATGCCATGGAATACAGTAGCTGGGACCACAATAAAAAATTCACTTCATTCTTCAATAAAAATCCCTGGAATATAACCCCGGCTACAAAGCCAGGGTTATTTGAAAGTACCAGGAACCATAACTACTGCTTGCTTGTTATTGATTAGTATCCGGCATTTTGCTGAATCTTATTGTTTGATGCCTGTATTTCTGAACGTGGAATAGGCAACCAATACATCTTGTCTGTGAAAGCACGACCTTCAAGTGCAACTTTTGCAGCATAAGCTAAAGTGCCACCGCTGTTTGTAATGGTTATACCTTGTGCAGGTTTATTTTCTGTAACATCTGCAATCTTCCATCTTCTTACATCATAAAAACGGTGCTCTTCAAATGCAAGTTCTACCCGGCGTTCGTAGCGGATGGCTTCACGCATGGCATCTTTTGACATGCCTGCTTCCAGGTCAGGCATGCCTGCTCTTTCGCGTATTAGATTGATAGCTGTGCGTGCAGAAAGTGCAGAGCCTGAAGGAACCGCATCAGCACCATTGGCTTCATTGGATGCTTCGGCAAAATTGAGCAGTATTTCCGCATAACGTATATAATACCATGGCTGGAAACCTGCATTACCCCAGGGGTTTTGCAAAGGATATGCATCGTTCATATACTTCTTTAAATAATAGCCGGTCTTTGAAGTGTTCCAGTTATCGGGACCATCTTTGCTGTCTTTACCACCGGGTGTAAAAGTTTCAATAGTGCTGCCCCTGTAGCTTGCGCCATTGTAGAGAACAGTGGCATAAAAACGCGGATCGCGTTTAACATACGGGTCTTGTGCATTATAGCCTGAGCCTGCATCTGTAATTGCTTTACCGTTGTCCATTTCATAATCATCTACCAGGTTTTGTAACGGAAGATTTCCGCCCCAGCCACCGTAGCTGTTTGGACCGTTTGCAATTTCAAGATGTGTGTGACCTGCATTTTTGGTGTACAACCTTGCAAAGATTGTTTCATTGTTATTGGCGTCAAAAAAGAGATTGCGATAACCACCGGTAAAGAGGCTGTACTTGTTAAGACTTATTACTGCCTGTGCTGCGGTAACTGCATCCTGCCACGTGCCTGTATTGTATAATGGACTTGCACCATACAAGGCAAGTCTTGATTTAAGTGCAAGCGCCGCACCCTTGGTAGCCCTGCCCATTAGCCATGCAGCATCATTGTCTTCAGGAAGCCCGGCTGCTGCTTCATCTAATTGTTCAAGCACGTAATCCATACATTCCTGCAAAGAACTGCGGGTAAATAATTTATCATCCTGCAGATCATCTGACAAGTAATAAACATTGTCTCCCATTAGGATTACACCACCATAATTCCTGATGAGATCCTGGTAACGGTATGCTCTTATAAACTTCAGTTCTGCTATGAGGCGGTTCTTATGAAAATCACTCATTACTACCTGGCCAATATTCTGCAAAGCAAAATTGCACTCACGTATGCTACGGTAACTTCTGCCCCAAATGGTGCCTGCTATACCGGTATTTTCAGGAGCTAACAAACCTCTTTGAATAAGCCAGGTATTATCATCATTATTGTAGATGGATTCATCTGTAATAGAACTCCACATGGCATATTCAAAACCTCTGCCGAAGCCTGGATTGGTGCCGTCGCCTTCTTTATCCTGCAATCTTATACCGATATACCGGTTGGTTACAAAATCTTCGAACAGGGAAGAATCTCCAAGTACTGCCTGTTCAGAAAGCCTGTCTGTAGCCTGCACATCGAGGAAATCTTTTTTACAGGATACCACTGAGGATATTCCTGCTATAAAAAATATATTAACTAATAACCTATTTTTCATCTGAATATTTTTTAGAAAGTTTTTAAAAAGTAACATTCACACCTGCGTTTACAATGCGCTGCTGCGGATAAAACTGTCCACTGCCGCTGTTACCTTCAGGATCGTAATCTTTTACTTTGGTTATGGTAAACAGGTTGAATGCATTGAGGTATAATCTTAAAGATTGCATTTTGGCTTTAGCCAGCCAGTTGCCGGAAAGATTATAACCTAATTCCACGTTTTTCAAGCGAAGGAAAGATGCATCATTTAACCAGAAAGTACTGTTGTATAAACCACCGTTTACAGAAGCGGAAGTTCTTGTGTCAACTCTTGGATAAGTGCCCGAAGCATTTGTTGGGCTCCAGCGGTTATCTGCCCAACTGCTGTAAAAATTACCAACGGTGCCAGACTCTGGAAGTACATACTGGCTAACCCTTGCCTGGCCTGCCAGTACTATTGCAAGGTCGAAATTCTTATAGCCTCCATTTAATAAAATACCGTAAGTTATTTGAGGAATGTTGCCATATTTTGTTCTTACCTGGTCGTCTGCAGTAATTGCACCATCTCCATTGTAATCTTCGTAAATAAGGTCGCCTGGCTGCGCCACACTTAAATGCGGGTATTTGGCAATTTCATCAGCAGAACGGAAAATACCGATGGCGTTGTACAACAGGTAAGTATTTAATGGCTGACCTGTTTGTTTCTGATAATCCAGTACACCTGAAGCCTCATCAATAAATATTATTTCGCTTTTAGCATAAGTAATGTTACCAGAGATACCATAAGAGAAATCTTTAGATCTTTTGTTATAACCTAATGTAGCTTCTATACCTGTACTGTTTACTTTACCTATATTTTCAGATGGTACAAGTGAAGATGCATATATCGGGTTTACAATTCCGGAAACCATAGGAATAGAAGCATTTCTTGCAGCAAGAATGTTTGAACGTTTTTGCTGGAAGTAGATTAGCTCAAGGTTGAAATTTTTCAGGAAAACAGCTTCAATACCAATATCAGTTTTCCTGGCATCTTCCCAATGAATGGCAGGATTTGCCAGTTTGGTTAAATCTATGCCGGGAACAATGTTGGAACCCAATACCAACTGGTTGTTGAATGAATAATTGTTGAGGTATTGAAACAAGCCTACATTATCATTGCCGAGAGCGCCATAAGAAGCTCTTAATTTAAGATCATTGATAAAGCCTGCATTAAAGAATGATTCTTTAGAAATTCTCCATCCTGCAGAAACTGAAGGGAAATAACCATATTGATTTCCTTTCGGAAAAGTTGATGAACCATCTATACGCATTTGCACTTCTGCCAAATATTTCTCGCTATAGTTATACGCAACTTTACCCAGGTAACTTTCCCTTGTAAAATGATAGCTGCTACCATAGTTTGTTTGGTCAGTTGAGGCTGTACCACCCTGGGAAAGTTCAGGAGTTTGCGTTGTGGGAAAGTTCTGCCTGTACGCACCAAATGTTTCTGATTTGGTTTCGCTTTGCTCATAACCCACAAAAGCGTTTATGTTATGATTACCAATACTTCTTTGATAATTCAGTTTAATGTTGGAAGTTACCTGGGACTGGTTGTATTGACCTTCACTTAAAGCAGCCAGGTTATTAGAACCACCTATAGTATTTGGCGTGTAAGTATCTGTGTTTTTATTGTAGCTATATAATAAGTATGGCGTGGAAAAGCTTTTACCAAACGACCATGATTTATCTATTGCCACAAAGCCATCTATTGATAATCCTTTTACAGCAGCAATATTATAGCTGCCTTTAAGAATACCATTGAATACTTGTGTGGGGTTTTTATTTAATCCGCCAATATCCGTTGACATAACCGCAGGATTAGCACCTTCTATACCCATTGATGGCAAACCATTAGGATAAAATGCCGGAATGGTAGAATATGCCCTGTAAATGGAACGGAAAATATATCCTGCACTTGCAGTAGGAAACACACGGTCTTCTTCTCTACCGGAGAGGTATAGGCTTACCTTGAAATCTTTTGTAATGTTCGCGTCTATATTAGAGCGGAAACTGTACTGATGATATTTGGTTGCCCCATTTTTATAAATGCCATCCTGGTATATCCTGCCTGCAGAAATATAATACTTTAAATTCTCAGTACCTCCAGACACTGACACATTCGCCTGGTTCTGCAAAGCTGTTTTTTTCAATGATACAGCTTCCCAATCTGTATTAGGATAATTCAAAGGGTCAGAACCATTTTTGAATTTCCCAATCTCCTCTTCGCTATATTGCTGGTTCAGCCCGCCTGCTGTATTATTATAATAAGCAATCTCATTGGTGATAGCCGCATAAGTAGCCGCATCAGCCATGTCTGGCAATCTTGTGGGAGATGAAAAACCCTGGTTAAAGCTTGCAGAAATAGTTGGCTTGCCTGTTTTACCACGTTTTGTTGTAATGAGTATCACACCATTTGCCGCCCTGCTTCCATAAATAGCGGCTGATGCATCTTTCAATATAGAAACACTTTCAATATCATTAGGGTTCAGCCTTTCCAAACCGCCAATTTGTCCCGGCACACCATCTACCACAATCAGTACATCGTTGCTCCCGGTAGTGGCGAGACCACGTATATAAATGCTCGATCCATCATAACCCGGTTCACCGCTCCTGTTATTGATCATCACACCGGAAAACCTGCCGGCAAGTGAGTTAGACAGGTTTGGCTGCGGGCTTTTTACCAGGTCGCCTCCCTTAACAACTGAAATGGAACCCGTAACCGTAGCCTTGCGCTGGCTGTTGTAACCCACTACCACCACTTCTCCAATATTTGCATCGAGCGGCATTAGTTCAATATTCAATGTTGTTTTACCTGCAACATTTACTTCTTTCATTCCAAAATTTACATGTGAAAAGATCAGTGTTGCGTTAGCCGCTGTACTTATTGAATATATTCCCCGGGCATCAGTAGTGGTACCGGTTGTTGTTCCCTTTACCTGTACAGAAACTCCTGCAAGCACACTATCGGCGCTCGCAACTTTTCCGCTTACGGTCAACTGTGCATTTGCGGAAAATGATAAAATAAGCAGTAAAAAGAATAAATAAAAAGGCCGGTTTACCAAACGGCGCCGCGTTTCAGGGCTGTAGCCGGTTTTTGGCTTCGCTTCAAGCAAGCATTTCATTTGCGATAGTTTTAAGTTATAAATAAAAAATTGGGGGAGCTTTTGATAGTACTGCTAAGCAATCTTTTTTAGCGTCGGTTTATTTGTACCAATCTGCACTGCTGCTATCATCGCCTGTTGCGTCGCACTCTTGTACTGTTGATTCATTATTGAGCATTGTGTAACAGGTTCTGGCTTTAGCAATTTTTCCGTCTTAAAGTAAGGTAGCAGTAATTGGTTGTCTGTTTTATAAAACAGGTTCCCGAATAAAGTTTTTCATTTTTGGCAATCAGTTTTAGTCGTTAAACAATTAATTATGGCTTTGTAATTACCTAACGAAAGTAGAGTTGATGACGCCAAAGTATCAGTGGCTGATTAGTCAAATAAGGGGGGCATTTTCGTAATTTTCAGTCGAAAAGGGCATAAAACGAGGGGCATAATGGTAAAGAAAGTCGCAAAGTGGGAGTGTGGGTGGTATTTTTTCATCTGCGAGGCAGTAAGGCTTTTTTTTGATTTGCAACAAAAGAAACATAAGTAAGAACCTATTGCAGGTCTGGTCTTGCACCAACCGATGGAGCCCTAAAGCAGGATCGAATCAGCCCAATTGATAACAGAAATATGAACGGATTGCGACGCAACGAAGATGCCACGAAGAACTAAAGCTGGTATCCGCCAAAAGTCGGACAAGTCAAAATCTTCTTCTACTTTCTTATTTTATCTTCGAGGGTTTGTGTGTGCTGAAATGGTTTGCGGAATTTTTTGATGTACTCGGAAGGGTTTAAACCGAAAAGTTTTACAAATTGTGCGCGGAAATATTTTACATCGTAAAAGCCTACGACATTGGCAGTTTCGTTTACATTGTTCTCTGTATTGATTAATATCTCAGCGGCTTTTTTAAGACGAATGAACCGTATAAATCCGTTTACCGACTGTCCCGATACGGCTTTTATTTTTTTGTAGAGGTTGGAGTGGCTCATACCAATCTCACTTGCCAGCATTTTTATAGAGAACTCGTCGTTGTCTAAATGCTTTTCAATTATTTTCATGCACTGCTCTAAAAAATCTTTGTACTCTGCTGATATTTTGAACTTGCCTTTGCCCAGCGTTACCTCATTGTAAAAATAATTTTGCAGTGTGTTGCGGCGCTTTAAAATGGAATTTACCCTGGCAATGAGTATGTCGTTGTCGAAAGGTTTTTTTATAAAATCATCGGCGCCACTCGTCATACCTTTCAACTGCATTTCATCTGAAGAGCTGCCGGTTAAAAGAATGATGGGGATATGGCTTACGGTATTATCTTCTTTGATTGTTTTACATAGATCAAGCCCGTTTAAGCCTTTCATCACCACATCGCTGATAATTAAATCGGGCAATTGTTTACGGGCCAGTTCAATGCCATCTTCTGCATTGTTGGCCTGGTATATTTTGTATTGAGCTGTAAAAATGCTGTTTAGATAATTTCTTATTTCATCATCATCATCAATTATTAAAAGTGTTTGTTTGTCTGATGCGATCTGTTCCGGTATGCCGGGTGCAGGCTGTTCGGGTTCATCTTCTATTACCGTTTCATTTAATTCATTTAAAATAGCGGAAACCTGCATGGGATGTGGTTTTTCCGGTGCAATGGGTTTTTTACCTATTGCAGCATCAACTGTTGTTTCATTATTGGTTGCAGGCGCAATTATCGTTTGTACCGCATTTTCATTCGTTATTGTGTTTTCAAGAGCTGCACTATTTTTATTCAGCAGGATAGTAAATGTTGTGCCTTTGCCAATCTCACTTGTATAGGTAACAGCACCATTGTGCGCCTGAACAAAGTTTTTAACGAGATATAATCCTATACCAAAACCGCTTTTACTGCCATTATCTTTTGCCTGGTAAAAACGTTCAAATAATTTCTTTCCTTCTTCCGCAGGAATACCGGCCCCACTATCGCTTACATTTATTTTTACCTGTTCTCCTGCTTCTTCCACTGTAAAGATAATTTCGCCACCATCAGGCGTATATTTAAAAGCATTGGATAAAATGTTGAATAATGCAATTTCCAGCTTTTCGCGGTCAGCACGAATCAGCAGGCTTTGCAAGTTGTCATTGCAATGCAGCATATAGCTTATTTTTTTTGAACGTGCCTGTTCTGTAAAACAGGAAAATACATCGTTGCATAAGTTGTAAAAATTAAGTGTTACAAGATGCAGCTTGTCCGTCTCCGCGTCTGCCTTCTTAAAGAGCAGCAGTTGATCAACCAAGCGTAACAAACGCTGTGCATTGCGGTAAACAACTTTAAGCTCGGCCTTTTCTGTACGGTTTTCGGTTTTATGCAGTAAATCTTTTATCGGGTTTATAATAAGTGATAATGGTGTGCGAAACTCATGCGATACGTTTGTGAAGAACGCAATTTTTTTCTCGTTAAGCTCTTTCTCTTTTTGCGTTTCAAGATGTGCCAGTTGCACTTCGTATTGCAGTTTTGCCTGCCTGTTCTTATATTGTACATATAAATAAACTGCGGCTATAACCAGCAATGCATACAGAGTGTAAGCCCACCAGGTGCGGTACCAGGGTGGCAAAACAGTTATCTGCAGCAGTTGCTGCGGGCTTCTCCATGTGCCATCTGAATTACTTACCTTAACCTCAAAAACATAATCTCCTTCCTGCAGGCGGGAATAATTGGCTGTTCGTGCATGATTTACATAACTCCAGCCTTTATCCCAGCCCTTTAAGTTATACGCATAATTAATATCAGCGGCACCGGTATAATCAAGACCTAAAAAATCAAGCGACAAAGCAGCTTCGTTATATGGAATAACTACGTGTTTGATATTTTCCAGATCTCTTTCTTTAACATAGGACGGCTTATCCTGGACTGCTATATTATTTATTTTAAGCGCAGAGAGAAAAATTTGCGGTATTTGTTTTGTGCCTTTGATACTATCAGGATAAAAAATATTGAAGCCTTTAATACCACCAAATAAAAATTCGCCGCTTTCAAGTGCTGACGCCCCATTATAACTAAACTGGTTGCTTTGCAAACCATCTGATT
>Ga0187893_10015380_pt1 | contig 10262 bp, 7 predicted proteins | sample MA1701074metaG_FD_139574 | JGI IMG/M metagenome (GOLD analysis project Ga0187893, IMG submission 139574) | White microbial mat communities from a basaltic lava cave in the Kipuka Kanohina Cave System on the Island of Hawaii, USA - MA170107-4 metaG ... | reverse complement strand
GCGTCGCGGTACATCGGCGACAGCTCGGCGACGATGTCGTCGACGTCCTGGACGAGCTTCGCGCCCTGCTGGATCAGGCGGTGGCAGCCGAGCGAGCGCTCGCTCGACACCGGGCCCGGCACGGCGAGCACCTCGCGGCCCTGCTCCAGCGCGTGGCCGGCCGTGACCAGCGAGCCCGACCTGCGCGTCGCCTCCACCACCACGACCGCGGCGGACAGGCCGCTGATCAGGCGGTTGCGGCGCGGGAAGTTCTCGGGTCGCGGCGGCTGGTCGAGCGCGAACTCGCTGAGCACCGCGCCCGAGCGGGCGATGCGGTCGTACAGCTCCGAGTTCTCCGGCGGATAAGGTTCCGCGAGACCGGAGCCGAGCACGGCGACGGTCCGCCCGCCTTCCTCGAGCGCTCCTTGGTGGGCGCAGGTATCGATTCCGCGCGCGCCGCCCGAGACCACCTCGGCGCCGCGGGACACGAGGCCCATGCCGAGACCCGTCGCCACGCGTCTGCCGTACTGCGTCGCGTGACGCGATCCGACGACCGCGATCCGCACGACGCCGGGTGGCAGCTCGCCGCGCAGGTAGAGCAGGGGTGGAGGATCCGGCAGGGTGCGCAGCGCGGCGGGGTAGTCCGGGTCGTCCCAGCACAGCAGGCGCAAGCCGAGCCGGTCGGACCGCTGGTGCTCGCGCTCGGCGCGGGCGGCGAGCCCGCTGCGGGCGCGTGAGACCTCGGAGATCTCGTCGCCCCGCATCCGGGCGATCGCGCCCAGCTCGCCGAGCGGCATGCGGTGCGCGACGTCGCCGGGATCGCCCGCGTGGTCGAGCAGGCGGCGGATGCGGATCGGACCGAGCGCGGGCAGGAGGTTCAGCGCAATCCAGTCGGCGGGGTTCCTCGTGGGCAACGCGGCGAGCCCTCCGAGGAGGCGCGGGTAGTATCGCGCCCGGGCGCGAGCCGCGTCAACGCCGCGGCTTGCGCGGCGGCAACGATGCCGCTCGAGCGCGAGGCAAAGGGGGGCGAGAGACCGCAACGCCCACCCCCTGCGAGCGATGCGGCAACCCTGACATCGGGCGCGAGGCCAGAGCGGCTGGTTCCGTTCGGCGCCGACTATACTGGGGCGAGCGACCGGCCGGAGCGCTCGGGCCGCCGCCACCGGCGCAGCAGGTTGACCGGAGCCGCCGATGCATCACGTGCTGGTGGTCGACGACGAAGGCCGGATCCGCGAGGTCGTGCGCTTCGCGCTGGAGCGGGCCGGCTACCGCGTGAGCGAGGCCGAGGACGGGCGCAGCGCGATCGAGCGCTTCGAGCGCGAGCGACCGGACGCGGTCGTGCTCGACGTGCTGATCCCGGAGCCGGACGGGCTCGAGGTCTGTCGCCGGATCCGCGCGCGGAGCGACGTGCCGATCCTGTTCCTGACCAGCCGCGACGAGGAGGTGGACCGGGTCGTCGGCCTGGAGCTGGGAGCCGACGACTACATCGTGAAGCCGTTCAGCCCGCGCGAGCTGGTCGCGCGCGTCAAGGCGGCCCTGCGCCGCGCGAGCGGGGCGCCGGCCCCGCCGCCGGCCAAGCTGCTGCGCCACGGCCCGTTGGCGCTCGACGACGAGCGGCACGAGGTGCGCTGGGGCGACACGCCGATCGAGCTGACGGCGACCGAGTTCGCTTTGCTGCGGACGCTGCTGCGCCGGCCGGGCTTCGTCTACGGACGCGGCCAGCTCGTGGCCGACGCCTACGGGCTCGACCACCACGTCACCGAGCGCACGGTGGACAGCCACGTGCGGCGCATCCGCAAGAAGCTCCGCGACGCCGGCGCCGACCCGATCGAGACGATCCACGGCGTCGGCTACAAGCTGCGATAGCGCGATGCGGCGCGGCCCCACGATTCGCAAGCTGCTGCTCGCGGTCGGGCTGTTCGTGCTCTTGATCCCGGTCGCGGCGGTGCTGACGCTCAGGGTCGTCGAAACGCAGCTCGTGCGGCAGACCGAGGGCCGGCTGATCGCCGAATCGGTGCTGATCGGCGAGGTCTGGCGCGACCGCCTGCTGGAGGAGCGGGGCCTCGATCCGGCGGCGGTGCCGGTCGCACCTCCCCCCGGCGCCCGGGACGATCGGTACTTTCCGATCGAGCCGCGGATCTCGCTCCGGCGCGACGGCGTGCTGCCCCCGGCGCCTCCGCCGGCGCGTTCCGTGCCCGCGGGGGACGGCCCCGAGTGGCGCGCGGGGCGGCGGATCCACGCCCTGATCGAGCGCTCGCAGCGCACGAACCTGAGCGGGGCACGCGTGCTGGACGCCGGCGGCTGCACGGTGGCAACGACGGCCGACGACGTCGGAGCTTGCTTCGATCACCTGCCCGAGGTACGCGAGGCGCTTGGGGGCGACTACGCCGCCGTCGTTCGCGAGCGCGTCAGCGACGAGCCCGCGCCGCCGCTCGGGAGCATCAGCCGTCGCGGGCGGCTGCGCGTCTTCACGGCCACGCCCGTATTCTCCGACGGCGTGGTGATCGGCGTGGTGCGCATGTCGCGCACGAGCCTCGACCCGCTCGAATGGCTGGCAGGGCAGTGGCCGGTGGTCGTGGCGGGGAGCCTGGCCTGCGTGCTGCTCACGGCCGCGATCAGCTGGTTTCTGGCCTACGCCATCTCGCGGCCGGTGCGCGCGATCACGCGGGCCGCCCAGGCGGTGGCGCGCGGGGAGCCACGCGGGCGCTTCTTCCCCGGCGGCCTCGTGCCGGCCGAGGTCCACGCGCTGGGCGAGGCGCTCGACGCGATGACCCGCCAGCTCACCGACCGGGCGCGCACGATCTCGGACTTCGCAACGAACCTCAGCCACGAGCTGAAGACCCCGCTCGCGGGGATCCGCGGCGCGGTCGAGCTCTTGCGCGACGACTGGCAGGGAATGTCTCCCGAGCAGCGCCGGCGGTTTCTCGACAACGTCGGCGCCGACGCCGGCCGGATGCAGGCGCTGGTCGATCGCCTGTTGCAGCTCGCGCGCGTGCAGAACGCTCCGGATACAGCGGAAGAGGTCGCGCTGCACGACTTCTTCGAGCGGCTCGCCCGGCCGCACGGCGAGCGCGTCGTGCTCGACCTGTCGCGGGCGCCGGCCGCGGTGTCGATCAACCGCGATCACCTCGGCTTCGCCGTGCGCAACCTGCTCGACAACGCGCTGCGCCACGGCGCGAAACACCCCGTGCACGTCACGGTCGCCGGTCGCGACGGTCGGCTGGTCGTCGACGTCGCCGACCGCGGTCCGGGGATCAGCGAGGCCAACCGGGCGCGGGTGTTCCAGCCGTTCTTCACGACCGAGCGCGAGCGCGGCGGCACCGGCCTCGGCCTGGCGATCGTGCGCGCCGTCGCCGAGACGCGCGGGGGGAGCGTTCAGTACCAGAGCGGGCCGGAGGGGACCACGTTCACGCTGACGCTGTAGCGCGCCGCGGAGCCCGGCTCGCCGGGATGAGGCTGGGCGCCGTCGGGTGCTCGGCCCGTGCTCGGCGGCGTCGGGCTCACGAGCCGGCGTCGGGCTCGGCGCCGCCGGCCCGGCTCGAATCGGCTCAGTGCCGCCGGCTCAGCTCGACCAGGAAGCTGCGGTCCGGTCCGGGGAAGCCGATCAACGCCTCGTAGTCCTTGCCCGCGAGGTTGTCGGCGCGCGCGCGCAGCGCCCACAGCTCGCCGAGCGTGTAGCCGAGCGACGACCCGTAGAGCTGGTAGCCGGCGACCGTGCCGGGGCCGGTCGGGATCTGCTCGTCGTCCCGCTCGGAGACCCACTGCCCGTCGACCTCGAGCCGCAGCCGCGTCGAGGCGCGCCAGACCAGGCGCGCTCCGCCGATCCACTCCGGCCGGTTGCGCACCGGGGCCGACGATCCGTCGCGGTCCAGCTCCTGGCGCGTGACGTTGCCGAGCAGACGGATCTCGTCGGTCGGCGACCAGCTCGCGGCCAGCTCGAGGCCGCGGGCGTCGATCGAGGCGTTGACGTTCTGCAGCGTGCCGAAGTCGAAGTCGACGAGGTCCTCGTAGCGGTTGTAGAACCAGGTGAGCGAGGTCTCGACCCCGCAGCTCCGGAAGGAGTGGTCGACGCCGACGTCGGCGCCGAGCATGGTCTCGGGCACGAGGTCGGGATTGCCGACGATTGGGTTCCCGAGCGCGAAGAAGCTCGGGAGCTTGAACGCCCGCCCGGCCGACGCGCGCAGTGCGGTCGCCTCCCGCGCCCTCCAGCGGATCCCCGCGCGCGGGCTCAGCTCGGGATCGAACCCCTCCGGCACGTCGAGCCGCGCGCCCAGCTCGAACAGCAGCCGGCCGCGCTCCGCCAGCATCTCGGCGAAGGCGCCGCCGAGCGCGCGATCGATGGCGAAGCTCCCGTCGTCGAAGGGCGCGGGGAGCGCGAGGGTCGCGTCGCTCTCTCCGTCCTCGACGCCGACCTCCACGCCGAGCCCGATCCGCGCGCTTCCCGCCGCGAGCTGCGACAGGGCCCAGCCGAGCCGCAGGCTCGTGAACTCCGTCCGCTCGGAGAACGCCGGGACGAAGCCCGAGGGGCCCGGCGGGATCTCGGGGCTGAGGCGATCCAGCTCGTGGCGGTACGCCGCGAGATAGACCTTCTGCGGGAGTGCCTCCGAGCCGGTGCGCCACTCGGCGCCCAGGCTGGCCTCGTCGTGGTCCGAGCGGCGCGTGGCGCCCGTTCCGTGGGTCGGGCCGCCGGAGGCCTCGGGGTAGTCCTCGCTGTCCCACGTCGCGACGCGGCCCACGAGCTTCAGCTCGCCGCGCGCGAGCGGGAGCCGAGCGTTGCCCTGCAGCCCGAGCTGCTCGAAGTCGTCGCGCACCACCCGGTCCTTTTCCCGCTCCCACCAGGCCGAGACAAAGTGATCGCGGCGCTCGTCTCCCCGACCGCCGCCGACGCGGGCCTGGAGCGCGGAGTCGTCTCCCGCCGCGACGCGCGCCTCGATCCCCGTCCCCGCGGCCCCGCGGCGCGTGATGACGTTGATCGCCCCGGCGAGGCCGACGGACCCGTACGAGGACGACAGCGGCCCGCGGACGATCTCGATGCGCTCGACGTCCCGCGTGGACAGGCTGTTCAGGTTCACGGCGCCGCCCACCTGGTCCGTGAGGTCGTTGAGCGGGACGCCGTCGACCATCACCAGCGTGAAATTGGGATCGCCCCCGCGGATCTGGGCGGTGGCGAAGCCGCCGCGAGGGCCGCTCGTGGTCACGTCCAGGCCGGGGACGAACCGGATCAGCTCGGCCACCGAGGCGGCGCCGGTCGCCTCGATCGCCTCGCGGTCGAGGACCGTCACCGACGCCGTCGCGCTCGTAAGCGGCCGGGCGCGGACGGTCGCGGTCTCGAACAGGCGCAGCGCAGGCTCACCGCCGTCCTGGGCCCGCAGGCCGGCCGGCGCCAGCGCCAGCGCGGCGAACGCCACGACGGTGGTCCGGCGGTGGGTAGTGCGGGGGCTCACGCGCTGCTCGGCGGCCGACGCCGAGACCGTAGACCGCTCTTCCCCGGCAAGTCAAGCGCGCGGGGCCTTCGCGACCGAGGGGCTGTCTCGGGAGGCCGCCTTGACGGAGCGGGACCTCGCCGCCGTGCCGGCCGCGCTGCCCGGCGGCACTCCGGGTCACGGCCCACGACCCGGAGCCGCGGGACGCTTCCGCCCGGCGGCCCGGGACGTGGCCGAGGGCGACGGGCCGACCGCTACACTGGGGACGCGTGAACGAGACCGGTCAGCCCGGCGCGGGGATCGCCGGCGTGGGAGCCGCCCGATCCGCGGAAGCCCGTGCCTGATCCCCCGACCACGGCGCGAGCAGGACTCGCGCACGGAGTCGTCCGCGTGCGAGCGACGACCGTGCTCGCGCTGGGTGTGTCGCTGTCCGCGCTCTGCGCATCGTGTGCGGGCGGAGGAACCGGGCGCCGTGAGCCGCCGGGTCCGCCGCCCGACTGCGAGGCCCCGGTCGCCGCGCGTATCCTCGAGGCGTCGCGCGGAGTGCGGGACGACCCGGCCTCCGCGGCCGCGTGGGGACGTCTCGGAGAGGTCTACGAGGCCAACGACCTCGAAGACCTGGCCCTGTCGTGCTACGCGACGGCGCAGGAGCTGGACCCTCGAGCCTGGCGCTGGCCGTACCTCGCCGGGCTCCTGCAGTGGAACCGCGATCCCGCCGCGGCGCTGGACCTCCTCGCTCGCGCGGCGGAGCTCGAGCCGAACTACGCCGCGCTGCGGTTCCATCTCGGGCACGCCCACTACCTCGCCGAGAGCTTCGACGAGGCCGAGCGTCACTACCGGCGCGCGCTCGAGATCGACGCCGACTGCACGAACGCGCGCCTCGGTCTCGCGCGGGTCGCCGTGGCGCGAGGCGACCCCGCGGCCGCGCTGCTCGAGCTGCAGCGCGCCGTCGCGCAAGCGCCCGGCGAGGGTGCCGTGCACCTGCACCTGGCCCAGGTGCATCGCGAGCTGGGTCGGCACGCCGACGCCGAGCGCGAGGAACGGCTGACCGCAATCTGCCCGCGCCCGGCACGGCTCGACGGGATGGGCACTCTCGCCGACCCCGTGCGCGACGAGGTCCGGCTGCGCGAGGGCGTCTCCTCGAAGCGGCAGCTCGACCGGGCGCGGCGCCAGCTCGTCGAGGGACGCGAGCCCGAGGCGCAGGCGGCGATCGACGCGGCCCTCGAAGCCGACCCGGAGTCGGTGCCGGCGCTGATCGCCGCGGCGCGGTTGCTCGCCGCCCGTGGCCGGCTCGACGAGGCACGCGCACGGCTCGAGCGCGCGACGGCGCTCGCTCCCGGGGACGCCGAGATCCAGGCGGAGCTGGGCACGCTCCGCGCGCAGGCCGGCGAGATCGGGCCGGCGATCGAAGCGCTCGAGCGCGCGGTCGCGATCGATCCCAAGCCGCACTGGGTCAAGAGCAACCTCGCCGGGCTCCTGCTCCAGACCGGCCGCACCGGGGCGGCGCTGGACCTGCTGCGCGACGCGCGGATCGACCAGCCGGACGATGCCGGGCTGCGGAACAAGACGGCGGCCGTGCTCTCGAGCCTGGGCCGCCACGCCGAGGCGCTCGAGGTGCTCTCCGGCCTGGTCGGCCGGGAACCAGGGCACCTCGACGCGCTGGCCGCGATGGCCGAGACCGGGGACGCGGCCGGCGCGAGCCACGAGGCACACGCCGCGCTCGCGCTGCTCGACCGTCTCGCGCCATCTCCGGCCGTCGCGCGGGACGCGCGGCTCCGGGAGCGGGTCGAGGATCTCGCCTCGGCGCTACGGGCTCGCGCCGCGCTGTGACGCGTAGATCCCCTGGCCGTTCCCTCCTCGCATCTCGCCCCAGCGGACGCGCGGAGGTCGCCGCTCGGCTCCCGGGACGCCGCCGGACACGCTCAGCTCGAGCCGCAGCGCACCGTGGCGCGAGGCGTGGACGAGGTCCAGCCTCCCGTCCCCGTCCAGGTCGGCCAGCCGGGGCGTCGCGATCGAGTCGCCCTCGAGCTCCAGGTCGAGCACCGGCCGGCGGTCGTCGCCACCGTCGAGGATCAACAACCGGTGCCGGCGTCCAGGGGTCGCCGGATCGAGGAAGTCGTCGGTCAGCACGATCAGCACCTCGTCGCGCCCGTCCCCGTCGAGGTCGAGGACCAGCGGCGAGGAGGCCGCGAAGGTCGTCCGCTCGTCGAAGCTCCGGCGGGAGAGCACCCGGCCCGAAGCGCCGTCGAGCCACAGCACGTCGGCGCCCGCGCTCTCGGGGAAGACGCCGCGGTTGACGCCGGCGACGACGTCGAGCGTCGCGTCGCCGCCGAACGAGCCGGCAGCGGGCGAGACGTAGGTCCAGCGCGGGCGCTCGCGCCAGCGCCAGCCGACCGCGCCCGTCTCGGCGTCGATCCGGTAGACGGCGCCGGGCATGTCGGAGGCGACGATCTCGTCCGCCCCGTCGCGGTCCAGATCGACGAGCGCAGGGGAGCCGACGAACCCGCCGCCGATCGCCCGCACGCGCCACTCCTCCGCGAACGCCGGCGGCCGGAGCCGGAGCAGGTTGCCGGACAGCGTCTCGCCGCCGGTGCCGACGTAGAAGCGGGGGCGCTCTCCGGGGCGCTGCTGGACCAGCGGAAGCGAGTAGCTCTCCTTCCCGTCGGGAGCGACGAGCGTTTCGAGCAGGGACCCGTCGGCGGAATCGACCCAGTGGAATCGGGCGGCGATGCGGCGCGTGTCCTTGCCGCCGCTCTGGACGACGAGCAGGTCGTCCCGGCCGTCCCCGCTGCGGTCGCCGACGAGCAGCAGGTTGACGAAGTTGATCGGCGGGAACGTCGCCTGCGGGTTCGCCTCGTCCAGCCGCCAGAGCGGCCGGCCGTCCCGGCCGCTCGAGGCATGGACTCCGCGCAGCCTGCTCCTTCCTCCAACGAACACGTCCGGGACCCGATCGCGATCGACGTCGAGGAGCGGGAGCGCGACCAGGACGTCGTCGGGAAGCCGGCGGCTCCACAGCACGTCTCCGGTCCTGCCGTCGAGCGCCACGACCTCGCCCCAGTGGTCCTCGACACCCCCGCCGAGGACGACGTCGTCGGTGCCGTCCGCGTTCAGGTCCGCCGCCCGCGGGGAGCACCTCCCGGCCTCGAGCAGCGGCGCGCGCCAGACGGTCTCGGCCTCGACGGTGTACGCCGGGCCCGCGGCCGCCGCCGTGGAAACGCTCGCGATCAGGGCGAGGGAGATCGCCCTCCGGACGGCAACGCTCGTCGCGGGCGCTCCCCGGTCGCCGCACCGGTCGGGCGATCGATCCAACGTTCCCTCCGCAAGGCCCCCCGGGTAGTCTAGTGGGTGAGGGGACACCGTGAGCGGTCCTGGGTCGAGCCGGCTGTTCGCCGCCGCCAACCTGGTGGCGGCGCTCGTCTTCTCGCTGTCGGCGCTTGTGCAGTTCAACGACCCCGATCCGGCCCGCTGGATCGCGCTGTACGGGAGCGCCGCGGTCGTCTGTCTCGCCGCGCTGCGGCGCTGGCGCGCCGCGCCCGCGCTGGCGCTCGCGGTGGCGCTGGTCGCGCTCGGCTGGGCGGCGGCGCTCCGGGGGGTGCTGCGGCGGATCGTCTTCTCCGACCTGTTCCGGGCGATGAAGGCCGAGACGCCGGCGATCGAGGAGTCGCGCGAGTTCCTCGGCCTGCTCATCGTCGCGGGCTGGATGATCGCGCTCGCCGCCGTCGCGTCGCGGCCCTCCTGGAGCGGCCGGTCCGATCGCGGCTATCATTCTTGACGTGCTGGACGTCCTGGACGCCCTGGCTCGATGTCCCGGACGCCCTCGGATGTCCTGGCTCGACGTCCTGGACGTCGCGCGGCCGCGGTCCGCGCCGCCGCCGCAGGGCTCGAAGAGTGGGCGCGGGATGCGGGTCGGGCGGCACGGGTTGCGGCCCGGCGGGAGGAGCCGATGGACTGGGGCCTCGAGAACCGCCTGCGCCGGATCCTCAAGCCGGCGACGGGCCGCACGGTGATGCTGGCGATCGACCACGGCTATTTCCTCGGGCCGACGAGCGGCCTCGAGCAGCCGGGCGCGACGATCGCGCCGCTGTTGCCTCACGCCGACTCGCTGATGCTCACGCGCGGGACGCTGCGCCGCTGCGTGCCTGCGGAGCGCGACGTCCCGATCGTGCTGCGCGTCTCGGGCGGGACGAGCATCCTGCGCGAGCTGTCGGGCGAGGGGCTGACCGTCGCGATCGAGGACGCGATCCGGCTCAACGCCTGCGCCACGACGCTCTCGATCTTCGTCGGTGCCGAGGGCGAGCGCACGAGCCTGCTCAACCTGGCTCGGCTGGTCGACGACGGCGAGCGGTACGGGATCCCGGTGCTCGCGGTGACCGCGGTCGGCAAGGAGCTGACCCGCGACGCGCGCTACCTCGGGCTGGCCTGCCGCATCGCGGCCGAGACCGGGGCGCACATGGTCAAGACCTACTACTGCGAGGGTTTCGAGCGGGTCGTGCACGAGACCCCCGTGCCGCTCGTCATCGCCGGCGGCAAGAAGGTCGCCGAGCGCGACGCGATCCGGCTGGCGCACGACGCGATCGCGGCCGGGGCGAGCGGGGTCGACATGGGCCGCAACATCTTCCAGTCCGATTGCCCGGTGGGGATGATCCGCGCCGTCCGCGCCGTGGTGCACGACGGCGCCACGGCCGGCGACGCTCACGAGATCTACCTCGAGGAGCAGGCCCGAGCCGCTGCGGGCCGCGGTCGACCACGATCATGACGGGGTGCGCGCCGCTGCGGGCCGCGGTCGGCCACGATCATGACGGGGTGCGCGCCGCTGCGGGCCGCGGTCGGCCACGATCATGACGGGGTGCGCGCCGCTGC